>ENA-OQAA01000827-OQAA01000827.1-human-gut-metagenome-genome-assembly--contig:-NODE-827-length-19034-cov-2.695933_pt1 | contig 19034 bp, 28 predicted proteins | sample MGYA00242489_ERZ504515 | MGnify/ENA primary metagenome ERZ504515 (study PRJEB26092, sample SAMD00036237) | human gut metagenome | host: Homo sapiens | study: EMG produced TPA metagenomics assembly of... | reverse complement strand
TCCGCAGGCTGTTGCTTGCCGTCTTCGGGCGGCCGACCTGTTCGAACCCTACCAGTTCCAGCACAAAAAAAGACCCGCAACCTCAGTTACGGGATCTCTTTTGGTGGGAGCTGGTGGATTCGAACCACCGAAGCATTAAGCAGCAGATTTACAGTCTGTCCCCATTGGCCACTCGGGAAAGCTCCCATATTCATTTGTGCGCCTGCCTTAACAGTGTTGATTAGTATATCAGAGCCTGAGCAAAAATGCAAGCCCTATTTTGAAAAAAATTGAAGTTTTTTGCTGCAATGCGGGAAAATGGGGTAAAAGATGCTGTATAACGAACAATTTTCGCGCGAGAAGGCACAGTGGTTAATAATTTGAAGAAAAGCCCAAAAAGCCCTTGCTTTTTGCGGCGGGTATGCTAAAATACTTTTTGCAATGCCAAGGCATTGCCTTATGCGGAAGTGCTGGAATCGGCAGACAGGCACGTTTGAGGTGCGTGTGTCTATGACGTGTGGGTTCAAGTCCCATCTTCCGCACCAACAAAAGAGCGCTGAATCGTTGAGGTTCAGTGCTCTTTTGGTTTATCAGTACCCATTCTTTCAACAAAGCCTCTCACAACGTACATAGAACAAAACAGGCCGCACAGCCTGCGCCATTCTTTAATGGCGGCAGCCATGCGGCCTGGTCTATTTGAATCATTCGTAAGTGCGGCGTCCGGCAAAAATGCACAGAGGCGGTTACACTTGCCGGTGCCCATCAGCTGGGTGGCAGCACACAGGGTTGCGCCGGCGCTGGAACAGGCGGGGATGCCGTCATAGAACAGCACCTCCCGTGCGGCGCGCTCGGCATCGGCCGAGGAAACCGTCAGCGCGGTATCCACTACATAGGGGTTATAGTTTTCCGGCACAAAACCGGGTCCGATGCCCGCAATGCTGTGGTGGCCAATGAACCCGCCGGAAATGGCGGCGCATTCACTGGCTCCACGGCCACAATGCGGATCATGCTGTTCCAGGCTTTCAGGTATTCCGCCACGCCGGTAATGGTGCCGCCGCTGCCCACGCCGATCACCACAGCATCAATCGCATCCCCGGCGGCTTTTAAAATCTGGGGGCCGGTCACGCGGCGGTGGTATTCGGGGTTATCATCATTGGCAAAGTAGTTGGTAAAGTAACCGTTATAGCGGGCGGCGGTGTCTTTGGCAACCTGTTCCAGCGCACGGCGGCCGCCGCTGCCGCATACCACAATGCGCGCCCCCAGGTTTTGCAGATGCTGCCTGCGGGAAAGCGGCAGGCTGCTGGGCACCACCAAGATGCAGGGGTGGCCTGTGGTGGCGCAGCTTACCGCAAGGGCGGCGCCAAAACTGCCGGAACTGGCTTCCACCACCGGCATGCCGGGCTGCAATGTGCCGCGCTCGGTGGCAAAAGCCAGCATGGTTTCGGCCACGCCGTCCTTGCAGGTGCCGGTAGCGCCGCCAAAATCCAGATATGCCAATATGCTGGAAGCAAGTTCGTGCCGCCCGGAATACCCCGAAAGCCGCACCACCGGGGAACGGTACACGTCCTGATAATAGCTCTGCAATATTGCCATAGCCTGGCAGACCTCCTTGCAAAAATCAGGCAGGGGAGAACACGCAGTCCGTAAAATCCGCCCCGTTCTGTAAATTTCACCCAATATACAACATATTATAGCATATCCGGCGCGGCTTTGTACATGAAAAAAACATATTTTGCCGCAGTTTTTACGGCAAAAATGCTGGGCGGGCACAAAAAGCTGAAAAAAACGCAAAAAACAGCCGGATACCGCACCTTTGGGCCTTGACAGTATGACTTTAGAGTGTTATAATTCAAAAGCTGTAAAGAAAAACACTTTACAGCAGTCAGAGGAACAGACAACACAAAGGGGGCACGGCCGTGGCAGCCAAAGCAGGTAAGGACCTTGGGTTTTCCATCCTGCTGGATTATTACGGCATGGTCCTGACGGAAAAACAGCGCAATATTCTGACAGAATATTATAACGATGACCTTTCGCTGGCCGAAATTGCCGAAAATTATGGCATAACCCGCCAGGGAGTACGGGATGCCATCAAGCATGGCGAAGCGACCCTGATGGAGATGGAGGAAAAGTTGGGCACTGCCCGCCGGACCGAAGCCATTCGGGCAGATCTTGCCCGGCTGGAAGAGCTTGTCAGCGAGGTGCGCGTGTGCAATACTGGGTTGTTTGAACCGGATACCCGCGTTCAGCGGGCTACCGAGGAGATGCTGACTATTATTCACCGCCTTGATACGCAGGAGGAACTGCCCGATGGCATTTGAATCTTTAAGCGAGCGTCTGAACGGCGTTTTCAAAAAACTGCGCGGCAAAGGCAAGCTGAGTGAAGCGGATATCAAGGCTGCAATGCGGGAAGTCCGCATGGCGCTGCTTGAAGCGGACGTCAACTACAAAGTCGCAAAGGATTTCTGCGCGCAGGTTTCGGAGCGCGCCATGGGCCAGGAAGTGATGGAAAGCCTGACCCCCGCCCAGCAGGTTGTCAAGATCGTCAACGAGGAACTGACCAAGCTGATGGGCGGCGAGGAACCCCAGACCCTGCACATCAAAAATAAGGCCAGACCGTTATGATGATGTGCGGCCTGCAGGGTAACGGTAAAACCACCCATGCGGCAAAGCTGGGCCGCTATTATAAAGCCCAGGGCCGCCGCCCACTGCTGGTAGCCTGTGATATCTACCGCCCCGCAGCAATTGACCAGCTGCGCATTGTAGGCGAGCAGGCAGGCGTTCCCGTCTATGAAATGGGCACCGAAAAGCCGGAAAAGATTGCCAAGCAGGCAGTTGAGTACGCCAAAGACCACGGCTATGATATCGTTATCATTGATACCGCAGGCCGTTTGCAGATCGACGACCAGCTGATGGACGAGCTGGTGCGCATCAAGCAGGCTGTTGAGGTGGATGAGACCCTGCTGGTTGTGGATGCCATGTCCGGTCAGGAAGCCGTCAACGTTGCTAAGACCTTTAACGAAAAGGTTGGCATCAGCGGCGTGGTTCTGACCAAGACGGACGGTGACACCCGCGGCGGTGCGGCGCTTTCGGTTCTGGCCGTTACCGGCAAGCCGATCTACTTTCAGGGCACCGGCGAGAAGCTGGATGCATTGGAACCGTTTTACCCGGCGCGTATGTCCAGCCGGATCCTTGGCATGGGCGATGTGCTGAGCCTGATCGAAAAGGCCCAGACCTTGCAGAATGACAAGGAAGCCGAAGAAGCCGCCAAGCGAATGATGGCCAACAAGTTCGATATGAATGATATGCTGACCCAGTTCGCCCAGATCCGCAAGATGGGCGGTGCGTCCGCGCTGCTGGCCATGATGCCCGGCGCCAACCAGATCAGCTCCGAACAGATGGACCAGATCGATGAAAAGGCGCTGCCCCATATTGAAGCCATCATCTACTCCATGACGCCGGAAGAGCGTGCGCATCCTTCCATCATCAACCCTAAGCGCAAGCGCCGCATTGCGGCGGGCAGTGGCCAGACGGTTGAGGACGTGAACAAGCTGCTGCGCCAGTTTGAAGCCATGCAGAAGATGATGAAAAAGGTCAAGCGCAACCCCAAGGGCTTTATGCGCGGCCTTGGCGGAATGAGAGGCCTGCGCTGAGCAGCCTGTTATGAATTTGATATGACCCGTAAGCCTCTCTGGCCCCAGGGTGATATATAAATTGCAAGCCCACGAGGGAAAACCACGGGGCCGTAAAAACAAAATTTTGGAGGATATTTACCATGGTTAAGATTCGTCTGCGCCGCATCGGCGCCAAGAAAGCTCCTTTCTACCGCATTGTTGTTGCTGACAGCCGCTTTGCTCGTGACGGCCGCTTCATCGAAGAGATCGGCTACTACGATCCGACCAAGGAGCCCAGCGTTGTCAAGATCGACGCCGACAAGGCTAAGCAGTGGCTGGCCAACGGCGCTCAGGCTACCGATACTGTTCGTGTTCTGCTGAAGAAAGAGAACATCCTGTAATTAAACGGAGGAACGCCACATGCAGGAACTGCTGATTGCCGTTGCCCGTGGCCTTGTGGAAGATAAGGACGCGGTGCAGGTAACGGTTGACCCCGCGCGTGAGGACGGCACGGTTGTGTACCATCTCACGGTGGCAGAAGGCGACATGGGCCGCGTGATTGGCAAACAGGGCCGCATTGCCAAGGCAATCCGTGTTGTCATGCGTGCCGCCGCCGTCCGCCAGAACGAAAAAGTCGTGGTGGAAATCGGCTGATTTTTGCCACCCAGCACTCTGCCGCTTTGCGCGCAGGGTGCTTTTTATTTGCCGCCGCTTTTGTGTGATTTATTCTAGGAGGTTCCCCCTATGCAAAACTATCTGCCCGCCTGCAAAATTGTTTCCACCCACGGTGTCCGCGGCGAAATGAAAGCCTGCCGCTGTGCGACGGCGCACAGTTCCTGGCCAAGTTCAAGCGCCTGTACGCTGCCGCAAACGGCAGCGGCGAGGTTGCGCTGCGCGGGGTGCGCGCCCAGGGCAATATGCTGCTGGTCAAGCTGGCCGGGGTGGAGGACATGGATGCCGCCCGCGCCCAGGTGGGCAAAACCTACTATTTTGCCAAGCGGATGCCAAACTGCCGGAGGGCCGCTATTTTATTGATGATCTGATCGGCTGCACTGTGCTGCATGCGGACGATGGCCGCACCCTTGGCATCGTTGCAAAGGTGGACCACCCCGGCGTACAGGATATCTATATTGTGCGCGATGCAGCGGGGGAGGAGCACTGGATCCCTGCCGTGCCGGAGTTTGTGGTGGATGTGGATATTGCGGCCCGCACAGTAAAAATGCGCCCCATTGCGGGCATGTTTGATGAGCCGGTCAACGGCGATGAGGAGTAATTGATGCGCATTGATATTGTCACCCTGTTCCCGGAACTGTGCGATGGCTTTTTGAGCACCAGCATCCTGGGCCGTGCCCGCGCCAAAAACCTGTTTGAAGCGCACTGCCACCAGATCCGGGATTATACCAAAAACAAACAGCGCCAGACGGACGATTACCCCTATGGCGGCGGCTGCGGCATGGTGCTGTATGCTCAGCCCATTGCAGATTGCCTGCGCGCTGTGGCGGACCAGTGCGCCCAGCAGGGCCGCGCCAAGCCCCATGTGGTGTTTTTGACCGCCGCCGGGCAGCCCTATAACGAGGAAACCGCCCGCCGGCTTTCCAGCTATGAAAGCCTTGCGCTGGTGTGCGGCCACTATGAGGGCATTGACCAGCGCGTGATCGATACCTTTGGCGATGAGGAAATTTCCATCGGCGACTATGTGCTGACCGGCGGCGAGCTGGCCAGCCTGGTGGTGGCAGATAGTGTGCTGCGCCTGCAGCCCGGCGTTCTGGCCGAGGAAAAGGGCTATCAGGACGAAAGCTACTGGGACGGCCTGCTGGAATACCCCCAGTTCACCCGCCCGGAAGTGCGGGAGGCCAGGCCATCCCGCCGGTGCTGCTGACCGGCGACCACAATAAAATTGACGCCTGGCGCGGCCGCCAGAGCCGGGAACGCACCCGCCAGCGCCGCCCGACCTGTATGGACCAGTGGTGCGCCACCCACCCGATCACCCAGATCCCGCGCTGGAAGCGCACCGAGCGTGCCCAGCTGATCAAGACGGATGCCCAGCTGGATGCAGCCGCAAAACTGTTTACCGAAGGCTGCCGCACCGTCTGCCGGGATGTGTGCACCGAAGCAGGCCTTGCAGAATATACGCCGGAAGTCATGCGCCAGCGCCTGGAAGAAGAGCGCAAGGCGGGCTGGGCATTCTACCTGCACACCACTTCGGATACGCCGGACGGCATGGTAGGTGTCTGCCATAAAACGGGGGAGATCGGCACCTGTTTGTCACACAGTCCGCCCGCGGCAGCGGCATTGGCACAAAGCTGCTGGATTTGCGCGCAAAAAACTTGCGGAGCACGCCCGGCCCTGGCTGGCCGTGCTGGATGTAAACACGGCGGCCATCGGCCTTTACCGGCGCATGGGCTACCTGCCGGATGGCGTGCGGAACATGTACCAGCCGGGGGTGGATGTAGCATTCTGCAAGCCCTGCAAAGAGCTTGTTATGCGCTATCGGCCCCAGGATCAAGGCTGAACCTGCGGTATTCTGTCGGTTTTTCGTACAGGTTTTGTAGTCTATCTACAATCCAGTTGAAAATAAACTAGTAAAGTTGCACAAGCAGGCCCGGCGCGATTTGTGCCAAATGCGGAATCCTGCCAAAATTGCAAATTTACACTGTACAAAGTCGAACAAATGGGATAAAATATAAGCAATCAAGCGGCACTGATTGTGCAATACCGCCTGAAAGGAGCCCGCGGTAGAGAACTTGGGCGTATCTTTTCATATAAGTAGGAGAGAATAATTATGTACGTTAAAGAAGTTACCGTTGAGAATCAGGTAGGTCTGCACGCTCGTCCGGCCACCTTCTTCATCCAGAAGGCAAACGAGTATAAGTCTTCTATTTGGGTCGAAAAGGAAGAGCGCCGCGTCAACGCTAAGTCCCTGCTGGGTGTTCTGAGCCTCGGCATCGTTGGCGGCACCACCATCCGTATCATTGCTGACGGCACCGATGAACAGGCTGCTGTGGATGGTCTGGTCAAGCTGGTCAACTCCGGCTTCTCTGAATAATCAGATCTTTTGTTTTTGCGGCGGGTGACTGGTCACCCGCCTTTTTTTGTCTGCGCGGCCATGCCGCGCAGACAAAAAATCACTCACCACCCTTATTCAAAAACCATGACAAAACAAGAACTCTACAAAAAAGCCTGTATGCTCCCGCTGCTGCCGGGGGTGTATATCATCCGCGATAAAACGGATACCATCATCTATATTGGCAAAGCCAAGCGCCTGCGCATCCGTGTTTCACAGTATTTCCGCGAGGGCGTGCCCCATGACGCGAAGGTCACCCAAATGATCAACCACGCATTTGCGTTCGATGTCATCGTCTGCCAAAGCGAATTTGAGGCCCTGGTGCTGGAAGCCAGCCAGATTAAGGCCCATACGCCAAAGTATAATATCTTGCTCAAAGATGATAAGGGCTACAGCTATGTAAAGATCACCCACGGCCCCTGGCCGCGTATTTCTGCTGCCCTGCAAAAGGACGATGAGAACGCCGATTATATCGGCCGTTCACCTCGCTTTTGCGGTGCGGGAGATGGTGGAAACTGCCCAGAACTGTTTTTTGCTGCCCCGCTGCAATAAAGAGTTCCCGCGTGATATCGGCAAGGGCCGCCCCTGCCTGAATGCCCATATCGGCAAGTGCATGGCCGTGTGCGGCGGCAAAATCACCTGCGAAGCCTATAACGAAGCGGTGCAGGGTGCCCTGCGCATGATCCGGTACGGCAAAAAAGATATCGTCAAGCAGCTGAAAGAGAAGATGCAGGCGGCGTCTGACCGGCTGGATTTTGAAACAGCCGCCCTGCTGCGGGATCAGATCGCGGCCATTGACCGCGTGGCGGCGGGCCAGAAGGTGGTTATGGATGCCGGGACAGAGATGGACGTCATCGCGCTGGCGGGCACCACCCGCGCGGTATGCGCAGCGGTGCTGCGCTACCGGGATGGCCGCCTGACCGATAAGCGGGAGTTCGTCTTTCATGATACGACCGATATCGAAGCCGTGCGGGAGGAATTCCTGCCCCAGTATTATCTGGATGGCGAGACGATCCCCAAAACCATTGCGGTGGATACCCTGCCGCCGGACGCCGAAGCGCTGAACCAGGCGCTGAACGAAGCACGCGGCAGCAAGGTGGAGCTGTATGTGCCCCAGCGCGGCGATGTGGCCAAGCTGGTAACAATGGCCTACACCAAGCTGTGGAGCGCCTGGGGCGCGAGAGCGGCCGCTATACCCGCGAGGAAAAGCTGCTGGAAGAAGCCGCCCAGGTGCTGGGCCTGAAAACCCCGCCGAGGGTGATTGAAAGCTATGATATTTCCAACTGGGGCGATGGCTCCAGCGTGTGCGGTATGGTGGTGTTCAAGGATGGCAAGCCTTACCGCGCCGCTACCGCCGCTTTAAGATGCGCACCGTTGCCGGCACGGACGACTATGCCTCTATGGCGGAAACGCTTTCCCGCCGGGCTGCGGAGTACGAGGCGGCCCGGCGCGGCGAAAAGCCGGATAATGAAACCAACCAGTTTGCCACCATGCCGGATCTGCTGCTGATCGATGGCGGCCGCGGGCAGGTGAGCGCCGTTAAACAGGCACTGCGCGGCACGGCACTGGAACATGTGCCACCTTTGGCATGGTCAAGGATGACCACCACCGCACCCGCGCCATTGTGGATGATGCGGGCGGGGAAATCGCCATCAACCGGCACCGCAATATCTTTACCTTTGTGACCAATATCCAGGATGAAACCCACCGCTATGCCAACGATTACCGCAAGCGGATGATGCACAAAAAGTCCTATGCGGCAACCCTGACAGAGCTGCCCGGCGTTGGCCCCAAGACCAGCGCGGCACTGCTGGCACATTTCAAAACCGTAACGGCAGTCAAGCAGGCGTCTATTTCGGATCTGGAAGAGGTCAAGGGCATCAGCCACGCCAAGGCAGAGAACATTTATAATGCTCTGCGCCAGTAAACTCAACGCCGGCAACGGCAGGAGAGGGGAAAACCCGGCTGGATTGCAGGCTGGGTTGTAAAATAAGAATGAATGACGGTAAACTCCCTTGACAAGCGGATTTGAACCATCCATAATGTATAAGGCAACACCGCACAATTCCCGCCTTACGGCTTAAGCACCGCTTCGGCGGCTGCGGCACGCATCTGCGTTGCAAAATGCTCGATAAGACTCCAGTATTATCTGCGCTTTTGGCTTAGCATCTGCCGCACCTCGCTCGCCGTATCGGCACTTAGAATTATGCGGTATTGCCATAAGTGCAACTGTTTATCCCGAATTAGGAGTGCTCTGGCTTGAGCTTCCCAGCGGGATGGGTGGCTGCCATATAACAAATGAAAGGCAGGCGGCCTAACATGATGCGTGTGATTGCAGGTACAGCCCGCGGCAAAAACCTTGCTGCGCTACCGGGGGAGGATGTTACCCGCCCCACCATTAACCGCGTAAAGGAGGCAATGTTCTCCAGCGTACAGTTCTCTGTGCCCGGCGCGCGCGTGCTGGACTTGTTTGCAGGCAGCGGCCAGCTTGGCATTGAGCATTATCCGCGGGGCCAAGCGCTGTGTTTTCCTGGATGCTTCCCGCGAGGCGATCCAGATCGTGCTGGCTAACTGCAAAACGGCGGGCGTGTTTGCGCAGAGCCGGGTCATCCCGGATGATGCGTTCCACTTTTTGGCCACCACGCAGGAAGAGTTTGATCTTGCCCTGCTGGACCCGCCGTACCACCACGGCACGGTAGCCAAAGCACTGCCGCAGCTGGCAGCGCACATGGCCCCTGGTGGTGTGGTGCTGTGTGAAACAGAACTGGACGCCGAGCTGCCGGAACAGGTTGAGGGGCTTGTTTTGGCAAAACAATATAAGTACGGCAAGATTTTGGTAAGCCGCTATGAGAAAGAGGAACAGCTATGAATGTTGAGGAACTGCTGGATATGCTGGAGGAAACGCTGGAGGAGGGTACCGCTGTGCCGTTTGCCGCCGCCAAGCGTGTGGTAGATGTGGACCGCTGCCGCGATATTGTGGATGAGGTGCGCAATAACCTGCCCGATGAACTGCGCGACAGCAAAAAGATTGTGGCAGACCGCGAGCAGATTTTAAAGAACGCCCAGACCGATGCGGATAACATCATCAAGCAGGCAGAGGAACGCGCACGGGTGCTGGTATCGGACAAAGAGATCACCAAGCGCGCACAGAAGATGGCCGTGGAGCTGGTGAACGCCGCACAGGCACAGGCGAAAAAGATCAACAATGCCTCCGCGGCTTATTGTGAGAATATCCTCAAAAACTCGGAGGAAGTTCTGGCCCGCAGTGTGGCGGATATCAAAAATACCCGCATGAACTGCGCAACCTGGCCAGCCGCGGCCCCCATGGCCCACAGAAACCGAATCTGTAAAATCGGCCCCCTGTGCGGGCTTTGTGAAAGAGATCTGCACGGTTCCTGCCCCGCAAACAACAAATAAGACAGCATTTGTGAAAACTTTATGGCCCGCAGCGCTTTTTGGCGCTGTGGGCTTGCTTTTTGCCCCGCGATTTGGTACTATATAAGTGTTCCAGTGGGTAAAAGTGGGCAGTTTGGGGTTAAAGTGGTGAGTTATCCACACATTCCACAGGGTTGTTAACCGCGAAATTCCGCTGAGACGCTAAAAAAGCGACAGTTCCAACCGGGAAGGGGGCGGGTTCGACAATGTTCATGGGTCAGTATGACTACGCAGTGGACGCAAAGGGCCGTCTGAATTTCCCCGCAAAGTTCCGGGATGGAATGGGCGAAACCTTTATCGTGACCCGCTGGCTGGACCATTGCCTTGCCGCGTTCCCGCCGGAGGAGTTTGAAAAAGTGGCCCAGCGCATTGCCGAAAAGGGTATGGTAAAGGGCCGCAATGTCAGCCGTATGCTGTATTCCTCTGCGGTGGAAGTAACACCGGATAAGCAGGGCCGCATTCAGCTGCCCGCAAAACTGCGGGAATACGCCAACCTGGACCACGATGTGAGCGTCATCGGCAACCGCAACTTTGCGGAGATCTGGAACACCCAGGATTGGGAAGCCCGCCAGGCGGAAAGCGATGAAGATTTTACCGCCGCAATGGAAGACCTTGATTTTTAAGATACACTTTGAGCGGGGGTGTACCCCTGCATGTTAAACCGTGTGAAACGGGGAAAGAGGAGAACACCGTGGAATTTAGTCATATCCCCGTTTTGCTCAGCCAATGCCTTGATGGGCTGGCCATTGACCCTGCCGGGATTTATCTGGACGGAACGGCCGGCGGGGCAGGCCACTCAAAGGAAATAGCAAAACGCCTGACCACCGGGCGGCTGATCTCGCTGGATCAGGACCCGGATGCGGTGGCAACCGCTACCGCAAGGCTAAAGGGCTTACCCGCCCAGGTGGTTCAGGCCAACTTCCGCGAAACCGCCCGCGTGCTGGATGAACTGGAGATCCCCTTCATCAACGGCGCGCTGCTGGACCTTGGCGTTTCCAGCCACCAGCTGGACGATGCCGAGCGTGGCTTCTCCTATCACGCGGATGCCCCGCTGGATATGCGCATGAGCCAGCAGGGACCCACCGCGGCAGACTTGGTGAACACCCTGAACCGTGAGGAACTGACCCGCATCCTGCGCGATTATGGTGAGGAACCGTATGCCTGGCAGATTGCGGGTAAAATCGTGAAAGCACGGGAGGAAGCCCCGATTTTGACGACCCTGCAGTTTGCGGACCTGATTGCATCCGCTATGCCGCCTGCCGAGCGCCGCAAGAACAAGAACCCCGCCCGCCGCAGCTTCCAGGCAGTGCGGATTGCCGTCAATGGGGAACTGGATGCCCTGAACGAGGGGATTGGAGGCGATTTTCAGCCGCCTGGCCCCCGGCGGGCGGTTCTGCATCATCACGTTCCACAGCCTGGAGGACCGGCTGGTAAAACAGAAGTTCCGTCGCTGGGCCCAGCGCTGCACCTGCCCGCCGGAGCAGCCTATTTGCACCTGCGGCGGGATACCCAAAGCTAAATTGATTACCCGCAAGCCGATTGAAGCGGACGCTGGTGAGTTGGAAGAAAACCGCCGCAGCCGTTCCGCCAAGCTGCGCGTACTGGAAAAATTATAAGCGTGCCAGGAGGAAACATTGGCAGCGCGGCATGGCGCTTGTGACCATGCCGCACAGCTTAAGGAAAGCCGAAATTTCACGATACGAGAAAGGGGGCGGCGCCCATGGCTTCCACAGCAGCAGAAATTTCAACCAACAATCATTCCGGTTCCTCCCGCACACCGCGGGTGCGCGTTGTCAAGGGCGGACGCTACGGCCTGAGCAAGGCACGCCAGTTTGCCCGCACGGCGGGCACGGTGCTGGTCATTGCCATCTTTTTTGGTTTGTTTGCCAGCATTGTCGCCAGCCAGGCACGCATCACACAGCTTTCCGGCGAAATTGATGACGCCAAGTCGGAACTGACCAATGCCCAGAGCTATAACGACTATCTGTCCACCACCATGGATCAGATCACCAACAGCACCAGCGTCCAGCAGGAAGCGGAGGATCGGCTGGGGCTGGTTAAAATGGACCCCAGCCAGGTGACGTATGTCCGGCTGGAGGATGAAAGCGTGATCGAACGCGCAGCCGGCACAGCAGACAAGTTTTTTGCCGGTATCAAAACCGCAGCGCTCAGTCTGCTTGGCAGTTTTGACCCGTAACCGATCTGGTCAAGGCAATACCGCATAACTTTGGGTGCCCAAGCCGTCAGGTGGGAATCATGCGGTGCTGCCCTTACATTGCGCCAAAGCGTGCATCCCAACAGGAGCACGCTTTTTTTGCCATCATGGGCGGGCGCGTATTCGTGCAAACAGTCTTTTCTGTAAAGGAATGAACCTATGCCAAAGCAACCCGACAACAAGAATCAATCCACGCGTCATCACAACCGCCGCAGCCCGGAGCCGGGGCAGAATCATGCGCTTACGCTGAACGGACGCATCATGGTTTTGCTGCTGGTGATCGGCTTTATCGCTGCGGGGTGCGGCGTTCTGATTTATAAGCTGTATACCCTGCAGATCCGGGATGCTGAGCAGTACCGTGTTCAGGCGGCGGAACAGCAGCTTTCCGATACCCAGATCCCCGCCACGCGCGGCTCTATTTATTCTGCTAACGGCAAACTGCTGGCCAAAAGCAGTGTGGTGTGGAACATTATTGCCAACCCGTCCAAGTGCAACCAGGATTATGTGGCGGAAGCAGCCAGAAAATCAGCGAATTGCTGAACGGGAGCGTCAGCGCGGAAAAAATTCAGGAGCAGCTGAGCAAAACGAACAGCCAGTACCGCGTGATTGCCAAGGACATTGATATGGTAACGGCGCAATCCATTATTGACTATGCCAACACCAAACGCATTACCAACGGCAAGGCGGAGGGGGATCCGGATGCCAAGTACGAAACGGTGCTTTCCATGTACAAGGAATCCTCCTCCACGCGGGAATACCCTAACGGAATGTACCTTTCCTCGGTCTTGGGCTTTTGTGATGACAGCGGCAACGGCATGTACGGCCTGGAAAAATCGTATGATGAGAAACTGGTCGGTACACCGGGGCGCAGCATCAGCAGCGAGAACGCATGGGGCTATGAACTGGCTAACGAGGAAAGCGATACCCACGCGGCTATCAACGGCTATAACCTGAACCTGACCATTGACGATACCATCCAGACTGTGCTGGAAACCGAGCTTTCCAACGCGATTGATGACTATGATGTGCAGAACCGTGCCAGCGCCATTGTGATGAATGTGAACACCGGCGCGGTGCTGGGTATGGCGACGGTGCCGCAGTTTGACCCCAACGATCCGTATAATATCACCGAACCCAAATTGCAGGCTATCCTGGATAATGCCGGAACGGCGCTGACGGCGGACGATATTTCCGTCCTGCAAAGCCGTTTGGGGCAGGACGCCGTAGCTGATATCATTGCGGACGGCGTTGTGAACCCCAAAGAAACAAAAAGCACCGACGAAGAAGGCAACGCAATCGACGTTCCCAGCGAAAAGAGCCAGCTGCAGGGCATGATCCGTGAGGCCGAGTGGAAGAACAAAGCCGTGACGGAATTGTATTACCCCGGCTCAGTCTTTAAGCTCATGACGGCCGCTGCGGCGCTGGATTCCGGCTTGATGGGGGCGGACCAGCAGTTTTACTGCGGCGGCAACCTGACGGTGTTCCCTAATACCGAGTGGGAACACAGCTACCGCTGCGCCGAGGGCAACACTCACGGCTGGCTGGATATGGCCGGGGCGCTGAACCACAGCTGCAACCTGTACTTTATCCAGGTGGCGGAAAAAATGAGCGCCGAGTTCTTTTATAACTACTACCAGGCGTTTGGCCTGACCCAGACCACTGGCATTGACCTGCCGTATGAGGCAAAGGGCATCTCCAAAACCCAGCAGGAGATGGAGCAGGTGGAAACGGACCTGTACTCCACCGCGTTCGGCCAGTCCCAAAAGCTGACCCTGATCCAGATGGCAGCCGCCGTGGCTTCCACCGTGAACGGCGGCTACCTGATGACCCCCTATGTGGTGGATAATATGACGGACGACACCGGCAACGTGGTATGGCAGGCTGAAACCGACATTAAGCGCCAGGTCGTCAGCGAGGAAGTCAGTGAGCAGATCCGCGCCATGATGGAAAACAACGTGGGTCACACCGGTACCAGCAATGACCTGGACTATCACGGTTGTGCCAGCGCTTATGTGGCGGGCTACCGCATCGGCGGCAAATCCGGTACGGGAGAACAGCTGGACTGGAAAGCGCTTACAAGTACCGCCCGGACGGCGACTACCGCAAGGCCATCAGCTTTGCCGCCATCCTTCCGGCGGACGACCCGGAAATTCTGGTGCTGGTCATGATGGATGACCCGCGCTGGATCTTTGACTACGCTTCCCAGATTGTGGCCCCTGTTACCGGCAACATCATCAGCCAGATCGCGCCGTATCTTGGCATTGAACGGGATGCTTCTTATGATAGCAACGGCAGTGTGGAAGTGCCAAATGCCATTGGCACCCGCTGGACTTCCGCCCAGGTCAAGATGAACGCCGCCGGGCTTTCCCACCGGTTTGTGGATACCAGCGACGGCGATGTTGTGTATCAGTACCCCGCAGGCGGCACCGTGGTGCCCGCAGGCTCCACGGTTTACCTGTATACCCAGTCCACCACCGACGCCACCACCACCGTGCCGGATGCCACCGGCAAAACCGGAACCTTTGCCGCACAGATGCTCAAGCTTCCGGCGTCAATGTGGCAATTTCGGGCAGTGCATCGAACCGTGTTGTCAGCCAGGATATTGAGGTTGGGAGTGTGGTGCCCTACGGCACAGTCGTTACCCTGACCACGGAACCCGACGGCAGCAGCGATGCCCAGCAGGATGCAGATACCCCGCAGGACGATGCCGCCCAGGACGATACGCCCCAGGACGCCGCCGGTGAAAACGATCAGGATAGCACGACCCAGGATGATACCGGCAGCGATGCCGAGCAGCAATAACCCCGGCCACGGCAGGGGGACCCCACAGCAAACTGAAACATGCCGCAACTAAACCAACCAAAAGGAGCGTGTTCCCATGAAACCCATGAACGCGAACGAACTTCTGGCCGGGCTGGCACTGGCCCGCCCGGTGCCCATCACCGCCGTTGTAACGGACTCCCGCAAGGTGCAGCCGGGCTGCATTTTTGTCTGCTTCCCCGGCGAGCGTGTGGACGGCCATGACTATGCCGCCAAGGCGTACCAGGCCGGGGCCGAGTATGTGATCGCCAACCATCCCGTGGAGGGCGTGCCGGAGGATCACCTTGTCATCTGTGAATCCAGCTACCTTGCCATGATCCGTATGGCATCCAACTACCGCACGCTGTTCAGCCCGCTGATGATCGGTGTGACCGGCAGCGTGGGCAAAACCACCACCAAAGAGTTTTGCTATGCGGTTCTTTCGGCTTTTGGCAATACCTTAAAAACAGAGGGCAACCAGAACAATGAGATTGGCCTGCCCAACACGCTGTTCCGCCTGGAGGATACCACCCAGTATGCTGTGGTGGAAATGGGCATGAGCCACCTGGGCGAGATTGCCCGCCTGGTGCGCGCAGCGCGGCCGTCTGCCGGTATCATTACGATGATCGGCGTTTCCCACCTGGAAAATCTGGGCACGCGGGAGAATATATTGAAGGCAAAGATGGAAATCTGCCAGGGCCTGCCGGACGGCGCCCCGCTGGTTCTGAATGCGGACGATGACCTGCTGCCCACCGCGCAGATCCCCGGCCGCCTGCGCCGGTGTGGTTCGCATCCGCTCCAGCTCCGCCGATGTGCGCGCCATCAATATTCATACCGTAGGGGAGGGTACCGGCTTTACCCTGGTGGATAACGTGAACGGCGAAACCTATGAGTCAGTGTAACCATCCCCACGGCAGGCGTTCATACCGTGTATGATGCCCTTGCTGCTTACACTGCAGCCACCCGCTTGGGGCTGGAGCGTGCCCGCGCTGCCCGTGCGCTGGCCAGCTATCAGACCACCGGTATGCGCCAGAACATTGTGCAGCACGGCGGTGTGACCTTTATTGAGGATTGCTATAACGCCAGCCCGGACAGCATGAAAGCAGCCTTGCAGATTCTGCATGACCGCCAGCCCGGCCCCGGCGGCCGCCGCATTGCCGTGCTGGGCGATATGTTGGAACTTGGCGCTGCCAGTGAACCCGGCCACCGCCAGACCGGCAAATGGGCTGCCGATGCCGCCGACCTGCTGGTGGCTTACGGCCCGTTGAGCGCAGCCATGGCCGAAGCAGCCCGGCAGAAAGGGCTGCAAACCATCCATTGCCAAGCGGCGGAGGAAGTAGTAGAATATCTACGGCAGAACGTCCGCACCGGTGATGTTGTGCTGGCAAAAGCCAGCCACGCCATGAAGCTGGATGATGTATTAAAGCAGCTTTACGCGGCGCTGCCAAACGCATAATTGCATATTTTGGGGGAATATCACATGGGAATGATCGTTTCTTGGATGCTGGTTGCCGCGGCAATCGGTGCGTTTGCCGTTACGGCACTTTCAGGCTGTTTTGTAATTCCGGCACTGCACAAGCTGCACTTCGGCCAGACCATCCGGGAATCCGGCCCGACCTGGCATAACAAAAAACAGGGCACACCCACCATGGGCGGCCTGTGCTTCATCTTTGGCATTCTGGTGGCCTGCGGCCTGGTATATGCCGGGTTCTACCGCTATGCACAGGACCTTTTGGGCATTGTGCAGGTGCGCGCCGCCTTGCTGGCGCTGTTCCTGGCGTTTGGTTCCGGCTTTATCGGTTTTCTGGATGACTATATCAAGGTCGTCAAGCACCGCAACCTGGGCCTGCTTGCCTGGCAAAAGCTTATCATGCAGTTCATTGTTACCGGCGGCTTCCTGGTGGGGCTGCACATGCAGGGCCTGCTGACCACCATCATTATGCTGCCCTTTATCGGTGCGGTAGATCTGGGCTGGGTGTATTACCCCATTGCGTTCTTCGGCATCATCTTTTTGGTCAATGCCGTCAACCTGACGGATGGTCTGGACGGCCTGTGCTCCTGTGTGACCTTTGTTTCCATGCTGGGCTACCTGCTGGCTGCCAGCATGCTCAGCTTTTATCATGTGCCGTTTGGCGGCGGCAACGGCTGCTGCAGCAGCGGGCTTCCTGGTGTGGAACTTCTACCGGCCAAAGTGTTCATGGGCGATACCGGCAGCATGTTCCTGGGCGGTATGGTAACGGCCCTTGCCTTTATCATGGGCCGGCCGGAGCTGGTATTCTTCTTTGGCATTGTGTATATCTGGGACGCCATGACCGTTGTGATCCAGCGCGTTTACTTCAAGCTGACCCACGGCAAGCGCATTTTCCGCATGACACCGATCCACCACGCATTCGAGATGCGCGGCTGGAAAGAAGTCAAGATCGACTTTTTCTTCAGCTGATCGCCATTATCGGCGTGGTGCTGGGCCTGATGTACGTTTACATGGCATAAAATATCAGAAAGGGGGCTGTGCCGCAAATGACGCTTGCCCAGCTTTTCGATTTGGCCTTTGGCAACATTGGCAGGTTTTTTAAGGAAATCGCGTTCAAAAAAGAGGAACGCGGCAAACTTTCCTATGGCCTTGTCGGCACGCTGATCCTTGTGTTGACTTACGGGCTGATCATGCTGTTCTCCGCCAGTTACTCCACCGGGTATTACCGCTTCAAGGGGGATATTTACCACTTTATCCGCCCGCAGGTAATTCTGGCGGTGGTGGGGCTGGTGCTGATGTATCTGATTTCCAACATCAACTACCGCAGCCTGCGCCACATGAACTGGTACTTATACATTTTAACGCTGCTGCTTTTGGTGTGGGCCCTGTTCAGTGAGCCGTACAACGGCTGTTACCGCTGGGTGTATATGTTTGGCACAACCCTGCAGCCTTCGGAGCTGGCAAAGTTTTCGGCTATTTTGGGTCTTGCCTGCTTTGCGGACCGGTATTATGAAAAACGGGGAACACTGCTTTACGGCATTGTGCTGCCCGTGCTGCCGCTGCTGCCGGTGGTGGTTCTGCTGTACAAAGAACCCCATAACTCTGCTATCATGCTGATCCTGCTGATTGCGGGCAGTATGATTTTGTGTGGCGGTGTGGGCCGGTTCTGGTGCATCCCGGCGGCAGGCGCGGCTGCGTTTGTGATTTACAAAATGCTGACCGGACAGAATAACTATGTTCAGCAGCGCCTCGGCGCATGGAACGGTGACGAGGGCGATATTTTGTACCAGACCCAGCAGAGCCTGTATTCCATTGCGTCCGGCGGGCTGACCGGCCTGGGCATTGGCAACAGCCGCCAAAAGCACCTCTGGCTGCCGGAAGCCAGCAACGACTTTATCTTTTCCGTTCTGTGCGAAGAGCTGGGCTTTATCGGCGCGGTGATCTGTATGGGCCTTTTTGCCGCACTGATCATTCAGGGCGTTATCATCGCCCTGAACTCGCCGGATTATTTTGGTACGATGCTGGGGATTGGCATTATGTCGCAAATTGCCTGGCAGGCCATGATCCACATTGCGGTGGTCACCAATGTGGCCCCAAATACCGGCATCAGCCTGCCGTTTTTTTCCTCCGGTGGTACCAGCTTGCTGATTCTATTGTGTGAGATGGGCATTATACTAAGCATATCGCGGGCGGGCAACGCGCAAAACGCTGCGCGCAGCAAGCGCTCGCATGAAGAACTTGCCCGCCGGATGAACCCGCAGCGCCGCACCCACAAAGCCCTGCACAGCAACTGAGAATTCCCGCATGCCTGCGGAAAGCATTGTTCTCTTTGGTTTTAGATATAAGGCAATACCGCATAATTCCCGCCTTACGGCTTAAGCACCGCTCCGGCGGCTGCGGCACGGTATCTGCGTTGCCAAAATACTCGATAATACACAAAGTATTATCTGCGCTTTTGGC
>ENA-OQAA01000826-OQAA01000826.1-human-gut-metagenome-genome-assembly--contig:-NODE-826-length-19036-cov-2.738273_pt1 | contig 19036 bp, 19 predicted proteins | sample MGYA00242489_ERZ504515 | MGnify/ENA primary metagenome ERZ504515 (study PRJEB26092, sample SAMD00036237) | human gut metagenome | host: Homo sapiens | study: EMG produced TPA metagenomics assembly of... | reverse complement strand
CGTGTTCGGCGGCATCGTGGTCGGTCTGGGCGTGGCGGCGCTGCACAACAAGTTCTATAAGATCGAGCTGCCGCAGGTGCTGGCCTTCTTTGGCGGCACACGCTTCGTGCCCATCGTCAGCTCCATCGTGTATCTGGTGGTCGGCATTGCCATGTTCTATATCTGGCCGGTGGTGCAGAGCGGTATTGCCGCGCTGGGTGCACTGGTGCTGGCTTCCGGCTACGCAGGTACCTTTATTTACGGCCTGCTGGAGCGTGCGCTGATCCCCTTTGGACTGCATCATGTGTTCTATATGCCGTTCTGGCAGACCGCTGTGGGCGGCACCGCCATCATCGATGGCGTCACCGTGACCGGCGCACAGAACATCTTCTTTGCCGAGCTGGCTTCCAAGTCCACCACTGTGTTCTCGGTCAGCGCTACCCGTTTCATGGCCGGTAAGTTCCCCTTTATGATGTTCGGTCTGCCCGGCGCAGCGCTGGCGATGTACCAGTGCGCCAAGCCGGAAAAGAAAAAGGTGGCAGGCGGCCTGCTGCTGTCTGCCGCCTTGACGGCTTTCCTCACCGGCATCACCGAGCCGCTGGAATTTACCTTTATCTTTGTGGCACTGCCCATGTACGCGGTGCACTGCGTGCTGGCCGGTCTGTCCTTCATGCTGATGCACATCCTGAATGTGGGCGTGGGCATGACCTTCTCCGGCGGTCTCATCGACTGGTGCTGTTCGGTGTGATGCAGGGCAACGCCAAGACCCACTGGATGTGGGTGGTCGTGGTCGGTGCGGTGTACTTTGTACTGTACTACATCATTTTCCGCTTTATGATCTCCAAGTTTGACTACAAGACCCCGGGCCGCGATGATGCCGAGGAAGTCAAGCTGTACACCCGTGCGGACGTGACGCCCGCAGCGCCGCTTCCGGCAGCACCGCCCCCGCAGGGGATGACCCGGTCAGCGCCCTGATCGTGGAAGGTCTGGGCGGCACCGACAACCTGTCCGACGTGGACTGCTGTGCCACCCGCCTGCGCTGCACCGTCAAGGACGCTGCGCTGGTCCGGCAGGATGTGCTCAAGGCCTCCGGTGCCTCCGGCGTGATCTGCAAGGGCAACGGTGTGCAGGTGGTGTACGGCCCCAAGGTGGCCGTCATCAAGGCAAAGCTGGAAGATTATCTGGAAAATGCACCTAAGACCCCGGCGGCGACCGCAACACCCGCCCCGGCAACGGCTCCCGCAGCCCCGGCAGCAGCCGCAAAGGATACCGTGCTGTCTGCTGCCTGAACGGCACTGTAGTGCCGCTGGCCGATGTGAAGGACGAAGCCTTTGCCAGCGGTGCACTGGGGGACGGCATTGCCATTGAGCCCACCGATGGTGAACTGGTGGCACCTGCTGACGGTGAGATCTCCTCCACCTTTGAGACCCACCATGCCGTGGGCATGACCACGGCTGACGGTGCCGAACTGCTGATGCACATCGGCATCGATACGGTCAAGCTGGGCGGCAAGCACTTTACCTACCTCGTCAACGAGGGCGACAAGGTGAAGAAGGGCCAGCCGTTGATCCGCTTTGAGCTGGAAGCCATTAAGGCCGAAGGCTATCCCGTGACCACGCCGGTCATTGTCTGCAATACCGATGACTATGCCGCTGTCGAGGCTAAAGCCGGTGGCACCGTAAAGCAGGGTGATGCGTTGCTGGAACTGAAGCGCTAAGCGTTTCTCCCAAACTGTAAGGTGAGGTTGTTGTAAAGGAAAAAGCTATTCCGATAAAGGCAATGTCACTTAGTTAAATAGGCAATCCCTCTACACCAACGCAGAAATTGGTATAGAGGGATTTTTTTCTTCTAAATACTTGACAATAAGCTCAGAATGCGGCCCTTGTAGTTAGGAAACGTCCACTGTGACAGCTAACAGCAAGGAGTGAAGTGTATGACCGCAGAGAATGTCAAGCAAACGTTGCTTATCTGCATATAAGAATAAGCCAGTGAGCGAGCTATCCGCCCCTTTACAGTTGGGCGCAAGAATTGGATGGTGCTCAACACTCCCAGAGGAGCACAATCCAGTGCGATTCTCTACAGCATTGCAGAAACAGCCCAGACCAACAATTTGAAGCCGTATGAGTATTTCCGGTTTTTACTGGACGAGATTGCAGAGCATCTTTATGGCCGGGAGCATGATCCAAATGACCACGCGTTCTTAAATGATCTGCTGCCGTGGTCGGACAAACTGCCTGACATTTGCAAAAAAGAAAATTTGAAGTTTGCTGGAGCCGGGTTTGGCTCCAGTTTTATTTTTGCTTGACGGCTGTGGTTGATCGGTTACCAAAGAAATAAGCAAAGCCCCCAGGCCGGATTTTGTATCCAGTCTGGGGGCTTTGCTATATTTTCAAATTGATGCAGTTCAAATCTTGGAGCTCAAATACTCCACAAGTTCCCAAACTGTTGTCAGAGGGTTGCTCTGTCGCGAAATCGGCTCGATGCCTTGGCTCTGGATTTGGCTGGCACGAGTTTTCGCTCTCTGAATTGCAGTTGCCTGCAAAGGCTTCAAAGTATCAAAGTAATCCTTGTTCTTTTCATAGTCGGGGATTCTGTTCGGCTGTTTCAGCAGGCGAATCAATGCCTGGCAATCTTCGACCTCTGCCTGCTGATTTATAAAGTGTAACAAGAACCATAGTTCGAAGGATGGATTGGAGTAGGTAGATGATAGCCCTCCTTTTGAGCGGACTGTTTGGCGCGCAGAAGAACCTCGTTGGAATTATCGTCACGGTCAAATACGCACCAGATGGAATCGCCATCTTCCGGATAATACGGATTATTTCCCATCGTTGCCTTGGCCTTCTGCACAAGCCTGTCAGCGGACTTATACTGCGAAGAAATCGGGATAATGTCGATATTACAGCCACGGCTTCGAAAACGCTTGAAATAGCGAATCTCGGTTTCGCTGCCCTCGCAGATGAGATACACCACTGGGTTGCGCTTTCTGGTGTGAGCAGACTTGCGGCTGATTTCTTTTACTCTGCCCATGCTGCATTCCCTCCAATGAACGGAATCGCGCCGTAGCGGCCTTGCAGATACCCTTTGGAGATGTTCTCACCTTTCCGGGGAGAAAACTCAGTCAGAGCGTAAATATCGGTCTGCATGGTCTTTTCATCTTTCTCTGCAAACCAGATCTGATCACGCCGAAGCAAAGTCAAGTCGAGAAGCCCGGTGTCGTGGGTCGTGAAGATGAGTTGTGTATGGTTCGTATTGATGGCGGCATCCTGCATCATTTCGATCAAGTGCCGGGTCAGGAGTGGGTGCATACTGGATTCAATCTCGTCTACCACCAGAACAGCCCCAGATTCCAGAGCAGTGAGCCACATACCGATGCGAGAAAAGAATCGCTGTGTTCCAACGGATTCCTGCCCCAACGGAAGCCAGAAGCCCTTGGATGTGCCATCTTCAGTGTCGAGAGTGTGTAGGGCAGAAATGATAGGTTCTTCCTTGGAACCAGTGATGCGGATGTCTTTGATGCCTAGATCGGCATACAGCATTTCATGCAGGATATGGCTCTTTTCGGAGCCGCCCTGCCGGATGGCAGACAGAGCGGCATCCAGCCGCATTTCTGTTCCCATGAAACCTGTCAGCTTTTCAAAGAACCACAGATACGCTTTTTCGGTTTGCGGACAGTTCCACTCGTTCGAGCTGGACAGATACAGACGATTTTCGGCAGTTCGTCCAGCAAGCGTGAACTGCTCTTGAATGTTCTCGCGGAACTGATAGTCATTGTTTTCTCTGGAAAAAATCAGTGCTTCCCGCCATTAGGCCAGTGATAGAGATATTCGGTCAAGATTCTGGACTTGTCAAACGAGAACCCATAGGCATACTTGATGCCGCCATAGAAATAGATAGCTTCAAAGCTGGTCGGCTGTGTAGGTTGGTCTGTGAAAGCAAACGGTTCCTGCGGAAGCGGTTCGCCCTTCAGCAACTTGGCATATCGGCCACAGACCATTTCCCGCATGAGCAGGAGTGCATGGAGGACATTGCTCTTTCCCGCTGCATTTGCGCCGTACAGTGCCAGCACTGGAACAAGCTGTTTCTTCTCGTCCGGTGAAATCAGGCAGTCGACCAGACTTTTATCTGTAGATGCTTTCAAGCTGATGATGGCTGTATCCTTGATGGAACGGTGTTGGTGACTGAAAATTGAAGCAGCATCGCAATTCCTCCCAGATGATTTTCTGAATCCAGTGTACTCTATTCCAGGCAGAAAGTCAAATTTTAATTTCGGAATTTGCAGATATTTTTCAAAATCCAAGAATAATATTTAAGATATTGGCTTTTTATACCGCTCTAATACTATTAGAGTTTATTCTGCATACACAATCTCTCTCACCACCACTTCCTCCGCCCATTCCAGTTTAAGAACATTCTTGAATTCCGTCCGACAAAAACACATTTTCTAGTTCGGAAGACGGTTATTTACTATTTTGACATTCGATAATGGTCGTTCATCAAATGGTATCGTGGTCGGACCTGAATTTTCAAGGATGATGGCGGAGATTCTTCTTCAACATATTGATAACGAAATCCTATTAGAGCTTGAAAAAGATGGTATTTTCTATAAAGTCGATTATGCTGCTTTCAGATATGTGGATGACATTTTCCTCTTTTCTAATCAACCTCAAGTTCTTGAACAGATATTATCAAAATATACGTAGGTTGAATATTTTGAGCGTAGGATTATATAGCCGGAACGATAATCTACACATGGGAAAATCGAACATCTATAAATCCAAAGTTTACATCACACCAATATCGAAACATAAAACTACGCTGATGAAGGGTGATAAGGTGGTCAAGTTCCTGAAAGAAAGCACCTATTTTTTGCTGTTCAGGATAAGTCGGCATCAAAAATGTTTCCTGCAAAAAATCGTTTGCTACAAGGTTAGTCATCATCGTTGATGCCTTTGTGCTTCTCAAAAGTATGCCGCCCATAAGTTGTTCATTGTTGATAGCATACTTCCAAAACTGCAAATCATAAGGTTTCATTATAGGCTTGAATACATCAAAAACGTGTGAAACTATGCCGTTTCCAATAGTATTCTCAACAAAGCGACCATGAGCATAGTTTTTGCTTTTATTTCCCTCAAAAGCAATATCGCCAAGCTCAAAAATATTATAGGTGAGCAAGTAACTTTCATCCGTGATATATGAATCCTCTTTGAAATACATATTAGCAACCGAAATAATGTCATCTTTTCCGTATGTCAAATCATTCTTTCGGCTTACCTTTTCATATAACTCAGAGAACTTCCGCTGTTCCCAAGCGTATGTATTTTACGGCATAAGCCACAAATTTTTGTGGAAACCTTAACGATCTGTGTTATAATAGAAATAACTACTTACGCTTTTCCCAAGAAAGGGTATTTTCTAAAACAAAAGGAGCTTAACCGATGAACAAACAACAGCTTGCGCAGAAGATTTGGGCTTCTGCTAACCAGATGCGCTCCAAAATCGAGGCCAGTGAGTACAAAGACTTTATCCTTGGTTTTATTTTTTATAAATATCTGTCCGATAAAGAAATCGAATTTCTGAAAGACAACGATTATGACGATGATCTGTTGAAAACCGTAACCGAGGACGACCCCGAAACCGTCAAATGGGTACAGGAAAACATCGGCTATTTTATCTCCTACAAAGATTTCTTCTCCACCTGGCTTGGCATGGGCAAGGATTTTGATGTTTCCAATGTGCGTGACGCGCTGTCGGCGTTCAGCCGGCTGATCTCCCCCACGCACAAGCGTGTGTTTGAGAAAATCTTCAACACACTGGAAACCGGTCTTTCCAAACTGGGTGACAGCTCCGGCACGCAGACCAAAGCCATCAGCGGCTTGCTGAACCTGATCAAGGATATTCCGATGGACGGCAAGCAGGGCTATGATGTGCTGGGCTTCATCTACGAATATCTTATCAGTATGTTTGCCGCCAATGCCGGCAAAAAGGCGGGCGAGTTCTATACGCCCCACGAGGTTTCGCTGCTGATGTCCGAGATCGTGGCAAGCCACCTGCAGGGCAAGAACGAAATCAAAATCTATGACCCGACCAGCGGTTCCGGCTCGCTGCTGATCAACATCGGCAAAAGCGTTTCCAAGTATATGGCAGACGCAAACAATGTAAAATACTACGCGCAGGAGCTGAAAGAGAACACCTACAACCTGACCCGTATGAATCTGGTAATGCGCGGCATCAAGCCGGACAATATCGTTACCCGCAACGGCGATACACTGGAGGAGGACTGGCCCTACTTCGACGATGCCGACCCCATCAACTCCTATGACCCGCTGTATGTAGACGCCGTAGTATCGAACCCGCCGTATTCGCAGGCATGGATCCCACCAACAAGGAGGGCGACGCCCGCTATGCCCGCTTTGGTCTGGCACCCAAGGGTAAGGCGGACTATGCCTTTTTGCTGCACGACCTTTACCATATCAAGCCCGACGGCATTATGACCATCGTTTTGCCCCACGGTGTTCTGTTCCGCGGCGGTGAGGAAGGCACGATCCGCAAAAATCTGATTGAGAACAACCACATTGACGCCATCATCGGTCTGCCCGCCAACATTTTCTTTGGCACGGGCATTCCCACCATCATTATGGTGTTGCGCCAAAAGCGCGAGCGCGAGGATGTACTTATCATTGACGCCTCCAAGGGGTACACCAAGGAGGGCAAAAACAACAAGCTCCGTGCTCCGACATCAAGCGCATTGCCGATACTTTTGTAAAGCGTGAGAGCATCCCCAAATTTTCCCGCACGGTCAGCCGTGAGGAAATCCGCGCCAACGACTACAACTTAAACATTCCCCGCTATGTGGACTCCTCTGAGGCTGCGGAGCATTGGGATGTATACGCCTCTATGTTCGGCGGCATTCCTGCAGCAGAGTTGGACGAGCTTTCCGCGTACTGGGCGGCGTTTCCTGCGCTGCGCGGTGAATTGTTTGCTGAAAACGGAACGCCCTATGCGGCTGTGGCGGTGGATGACATCAAGGCCGCCATCCAAAATAGCCGCGATGTGGTAGCGTTTAAAATTAAATATGGTTCTGCCTTTGGCGATTTTCCACCGTATTTGAAGTCGGTTTTGTTGGACGGCATGGACAAAATCGAAATTGCCAAAACGGAAACCATCCTCAGTGAAGATATTTTTGCGCGCCTTGCCGATATTCCGCTTATCGACAAATACGAGCCTACCAGATGCTGGACGACAGCTGGAATACCATCGCGGTTGACCTTGAAATGATCCAGACCGAGGGTTTTGAAGCGACCAAGAAAGTGGACCCGCACCTTGTCACCAAAAAGAAAGGCAACGAAGAACAGGAAGTGCAAGACGGCTGGGTAGGGCATATCCTGCCTTTTGACCTGTTGCAGCGGACAATTTTAAAGCCCGAAGCGGATGCACTCCATGAACTGGAAAACCAGCTTGCCGAGTTCCCCGCCGAATATGAAGCTCTGTTGGACGAGTTCACCGAGGACGACAAGGAAACCTACAAAGAGTGCTTTAGCGACGAAGGCGATGCCTTTGTACCTAAAGAGATTGCGAAGAAGCTCAAAGAACTGCGCCGCGACCGCAGCCCCGAAGCACAAAAGGCGTACCACATTTTCAGCCGTGTGGATGATATGACGAAGCAGGAAAAGGCGCTGAAAGCCGAAATCAAATCCGCCGCAGCCGAATTGGATGCCCTGACAAAAACGACCATTGAGGGGCTGACCGATGCGCAGGTGTTGGAGTTGCTGGAGCAAAAGTGGATTATGCCCCTTTTTGCCGAACTTGCCAAGCTGCCCAATACGATGGTAGAGGGGCTTGTCAGCAAGATTCAGACCCTGCAAAATAAATATAGCACAACCTTCTTTGATGTGGAAAACGAAATTCGCACCACCGAAAAGCAGCTGGCCACGATGATGGACGACCTTACCGGCAGTGAGTACGACCTGAAAGGCCTGAGCGAGTTCAAGACGCTCTTGTTGGGTGACTGATATGGCAAAACAGAACAAACCTGCCATCCGATTCAAGGGATTCACTGACGCTTGGGAACAGCGGAAGTTGGGGGAAATCGTCGAACGCATCACACGCAAAAATGAAAATCTTGAGTCAACTTTGCCGCTGACAATCTCCGCGCAGTATGGACTAATTGACCAGAATGAGTTCTTCGACAAGCTATAGCAAGCAAGGATGTAAGCGGTTATTTTCTTGTTAAGAATGGTGAATTTGCTTACAATAAAAGCACATCTTCCGATGCTCCTTGGGGTGCAATTAAGCGACTTGACCGTTACGAAAGTGGCGTGTTATCAACGCTTTACATTGTTTTCAAAATTTTGGATGAGAGAAAGACCAGTTCTGATTATATAGTCACTTATTACAACACCGACTTGTGGCACAAGGCATTCAGGCCATTGCAGCCGAAGGCGCACGGAACCACGCTTATTGAATGTTGCGCCAGCGGACTTCTTTGAAACAAACCTAACGATGCCGAAGGATTATGCCGAACAGCAGCAAATTGGCTCTTTCTTTCAGCAGCTCGACCACCTTATCACCCTTCATCAGCGTAAGTATGACAAGCTGCAAGTTTTGAAGAAAGCCATGCTTGAAAAAATGTTTCCGAAAAATGGCAGCAGCGTTCCCGAAATTCGATTCAAGGGATTTACTGACGCTTGGGAACAGCGGAAGTTAGAGAATTACCTTGCTGTTTCCTCTGATAAGAACACCAGCGATATTTATAACAAGGCTGATGTCTTATCCGTTTCGGGTGATTATGGAATAGTGAATCAAATTGAATTTCAAGGCCGTTCTTTTGCAGGCGCATCTGTATCAAATTATGGCGTGGTACAGACTGGTGATGTAGTATATACAAAGTCTCCACTCAATTCAAACCCATATGGGATAATTAAGACAAATAAAGGTCGACCGGGCATTGTTTCTACTTTGTATGCCGTGTACCATCCGAGAGAAAACGCATTTCCAAACTTCATTCAAGTCTATTTTGAACAACACGCCCGAATGAATAACTATATGCACCCCTTGGTTAATAAGGGGGCAAAAAACGATATGAAGGTATCTGCGGAAAATGCCTTAAAGGGCTTCGTATGCTTTCCTTCTTATGAAGAACAAGAAACCATTTCGGCTTTTTTCCAGCAAACTCGACAACCTTATCACCCTTCATCAGCGTGAGTTAGAAAAGCTCAAATATCAAAAATCTGACTCGAAAGAATGTTTGTCTAAGGAGAATCTGAAAAAATGGGAAAATTTATTTTATATCACGCACTCCCGACAAAATCGTTGTGCCGAAATTTGGCGGCGGGGATGATAAACACGACTATGGCAGGGGCTTTTACCTTACCGAGAATATCGAGCTTGCCAAAGAATGGGCGGTCTGCCGCCCGAACGACACAAACGGCTGGGTTCACAAGTACGAACTGGAAACCGCCGGGCTGAAAATTCTGGATTTTCAGCAGCACAGTGTTCTTGCGTGGCTGGCAGAGCTGATGAAGCATCGGGACGCCGCCGACTCTAAGCGATACCGTATGCTGGCAAAAAAGTTTATCGAAAAATACGGTATGGACACCCGCGATTATGATGTGATCTGCGGCTGGCGCGCAAACGCCTCCTACTTTTACATCGCCAAAGAGTTTGTGCGCGATAATATTGATGTGGATATTCTGGAAGATCTGCTGTCGCTGGGCGGTTTGGGCATCCAGTATTGCATCAAATCCGAGGCCGCGTATGCGAATCTGAAAGAAATAACCGACGAACTGCTTACCGTGGACTACACTGAATTTAACGACAGGTACAATCAGCGCGACATAGCGGCAAGAAAACGGATGCGCGAACTGGTAGATTCCGACGCGAACACGGTCACAAAGGTGTTCAGCACACTGTTTGAGAGGTGAGGGACAATGCGCGCGTATGCAAAGGAATATGTAAGCGATGTGGTCGAAAATCAGGGCAAGCTCTTTGACCTTGTGGCACAGAAATACCCCGATAAGGATACTGCGGCTTTTATCAATTCCTATATGGCAAGCAAAACCAGAAAAAGCATCGACGAAGCCAAAGCCTATGTAAACACGATGAGCGCCCCCGAATTGTGGGATTACTTTTGCAAAACCGATGGCTTTACACTGAAAGACGGCAAAGCATCGAGGGGTTTATGCCGGACTGGATCGGCGAATTCTATGCGTATTATCAATGGTATTATAATCTGCCCAGCAGCGAAGTTGTAAAAAAAGTGCCGGTTGCTTTTCTTAAAAAAGCATACGGCGGGCTGCATGATCTGGAACTGGATTTGGCTGTACAAAAAGTCGGTGAAGTATAATGGCGGTTGTTTGCTTTCATAACCCCAGTGAGGAAAACGGATATTTGAGCAACTGGTACCCCTGCCGTTTTACGGTGGAGGGGGTGGACTTTTCCTCCATGGAACAATATATGATGTACAAAAAGGCTGTGTACTTTGGTGACAAGGCTGTGGCGGCCCAAATTCTTGCTACCGAGATGTTGCCGAAATCAAGGCGCTTGGCAGACTGGTTGCCAATTATAGTGAGCGTTATTGGAACGGTATTCGGCAAATCGTTGTTTTTACAGGGCTGCTTGCCAAATTCACCCAAAATGACGACCTGAAAGCGCAGCTTGCCGCCACCAAAGGTTCCGTTTTGGCTGAATGTGCGGTCAGGGATACCATTTGGGGCATCGGCTTGTCGATGAAAGATCCGGACAGGCTGGATATTGGCAAGTGGAAGGGGCAAAACCTGCTGGGCTATGCCCTGATGATGGTGCGTGAACGGCTGTAAAAGCGTACACAAATACCGGAAAGGGGCAAAACAAATGACCTTTCAAAAAGAATCGGACTTTGAAGAAGCGCTTATAAAGATTCTGACGACCAAAGGCTGGGAGAGCACAATTCTGAAATATCCCACCGAGCAGGATCTGATCCGCAACTGGGCAAACATTCTCTTTGACAATAACCGCGGCATAGACCGCCTTGGCGATTATCCCTTGACCGATGGCGAGATGCAGCAAATTGTGGAGCAGATTCGGGAACTGCGCACGCCGCTGAAGCTGAACGGCTTTATCAACGGCAAAACGGTTTCTGTCAAGCGCGATAACCCCGATGACAAGGCACATTTCGGTAAGGAAGTCAGCCTGAAAATCTACGACCGCATGGAGATTGCCGCCGGGCAAAGCCGCTACCAGATCGTGCAGCAGCCGATTTTTCCCGGAAAATCTAAATGCTGAACGACCGTCGCGGCGATTTGATGCTACTTATTAACGGTATGCCGGTGTTCCATCTGGAATTAAAGCGCAGCGGTGTACCGGTAAGTCAGGCATATAACCAAATTGAAAAATACGCACACGAGGGTGTGTTCACCGGGCTGTTCTCGCTTGTGCAGATTTTTGTGGCAATGAACCCGGAAGAAACCGTCTACTTTGCCAACCCCGGTCCCGATGGAAAGTTTAACACCGATTACTACTTTCACTGGGCGGATTTTAACAACGAGCCAATCAACGATTGGAAAGAGATTGCCTCCAAGCTGCTGTCCATCCCCATGGCGCATCAGCTGATCGGCTTTTACACCGTGGCCGATGATGCGGACGGCGTGTTGAAAGTTATGCGCAGCTATCAGTATTATGCCGCCAGTGCGATTTCGGATGTGGTTTCCAAAACGAAATGGGACAGCGGCAAGCAGCGCGGCGGGTATATCTGGCACACCACCGGCAGCGGCAAAACGATGACCTCTTTCAAGTCCGCACAGCTGATTGCCAATTCCAACGATGCGGACAAGGTGGTTTTCCTCACGGATCGCATCGAGCTGGGAACGCAGTCGCTGAAAGAATACCGTGCCTTTGCCGATGAAAATGAGACCGTGCAGGCAACGGAAAACACCTATGTATTGATTACCAAGCTGAAAAGCATTGCCACCGCAGACACGCTGATTGTGACATCTATTCAGAAAATGAGCAATATCCGTGACGAGGAGGGCGGCAAAAATGCCCGCGATATTGAGCTGATCGGCAAAAAGCGGCTGGTGTTTATCGTGGACGAGGCGCATCGCTCCACCTTTGGCGATATGCTGGCAATTATTAAAGAGACATTTCCCCGCGCGATTTTCTTCGGCTTTACCGGCACGCCCGTGTTTGAGGAAAACGCCAAAAAGAACAACGCACAAACCGATGTGTTTGGCAATGAGCTGCACCGTTACAGCATAGCAGACGGCATCCGCGATAAAAATGTGCTGGGCTTTGACCCGTATAAGGTACTTACTTTCCGCGACAAGGATGTGCGGCAGGCTGTTGCACTGGAAAAAGCAAAGGCAGCTACGGTTGCAGATGCCCTGAACGACCCTGCAAAAGCCGCTGTGTACTATAAGTACATGGACAACACGCAGGTGAAAATGTACGGCGAACCGGGTCCGGACGGGAAGTGGATCAAGGGGATTGAGGATTATCTGCCCAATACACAATATCTGACGGCCGAGCATAAGCAGACCGTTATCGAGGATATTAAAGAAAACTGGCTGACCTTGAGCCACAACGGTAAGTTCCACGCGATTTTTGCCACAAGCAGCATCCCGGAGGCAATCGAATATTACCGCATGATGAAGACCACCATGCCGGAATTGAAAACAAGCTGTCTTTTTGACCCGAACATTGATAATAACGGCGGCGCCATTTACAAAGAGGACGGGCTTGTTGAAATTATCGAGGATTACAATAAGCGCTATGGGCAGGATTTTACAATACCCACCCATGCACGGTTTAAGAAGGATCTGTCGCTGCGTTTGGCGCACAAGGAGCAGTATAAGCGCATTGAACGCACACCTGACCAACAGCTTGATCTGCTGATCGTTGTTGACCAGATGCTGACCGGCTTTGACTCCAAGTGGGTTAATACCCTCTATATGGATAAGATGCTGGAATATGAGAACATTATACAGGCGTTTTCCCGTACAAACCGACTGTTTGGACCGGATAAACCGTTCGGCGTGATTCGCTACTACCGCAAGCCGCATACGATGGAGCAAAATGTGCTGAAAGCGGTGAAGCTGTACTCCGGTGACCGCCCGATTGGATTGTTTGTTGACCGCCTTGCCCACAACCTTGAAAAAATGAACGAGGTGTACGGCGACATTGCGGAGTTGTTTACGAGCGCGGGTGTGCCGGATTTTGAAAAGCTGCCGCAGGACAGGAGCGTTTGCGCCAAGTTTGCTAAGCTGTTCCGCGAGCTTAACGACTACATGGAGCCGCGCGCGTGCAGGGCTTTACATGGAATCAAAGCGTATATCATTGCCCGGACGATGCTGCCGATGAAACCATTGATGTCGAAATGCTGTTTGATGAGTCTGCCTATCTGATTTTGGCACAGCGCTATAAGGAGCTGTCCGCCGAGCCGTCGGATCCTTCCGATGATGGCGATGCGCCGTATGATTTGGTGGGCTATTTGACGGAAATCGACACCGGTGTGATTGATTCCAACTATATGAACAGCCGCTTTGATAAGTACCTGAAACTGCTGAATCAGGCGGGTGCATCGGGAGAATCCATAGAACAGGCAAAAGCCGAACTGCATAAGTCCTTTGCCAGCCTGACACAGGAAGAACAAAAGTTTGCCAACATCTTCCTGCACGATATTGAACGCGGTGACGCCACACCCGAACCCGGCAAGACGCTGAGGGATTACATTACCGAGTACCAGTGCCGCGCAAAGAATGACCAAATCCACCGCTTTGCCGTTGTGTTTGGATTGGATGAAGAAAAGCTCCGCAATATGATGGGTCTGGGGCTGACGAAAACCAACATTAACGAGTTTGGTCGCCTTGACGAACTGAAGAAAACCGTGGACAAGGCAAAAGCCAAAGCCTATTTTGAGAAAAAAGAGGGCGTAAAGCTGATACCGCCCAAGGTAAACCAGAAAGTGGACAGCCTGCTGCGGGAGTTTATTGTTACAGGCGGCTTCGAAGTGTAAGGCTGCATATTTATAAGCGATAAGACCAGCGAAAGAGCGAGGTGAATCCTCGGCTCTTTTGCTACCGCTTGGGAACAGCGGAAGTTCTCGGAATTGGTACAAATCGAACGAGGAGGTTCGCCAAGACCGATTGACGATTTCATAACGGATGCGCCAAACGGGTTGAACTGGGTTAAAATTGGTGATGCTCCAGCACAGGGAAATTACATAACCAAAACCGCTGAAAAAATTCGCCCTGAGGGACTGTCTAAAACGAGAGAAGTTCATCCGGGTGACTTAATTCTTTCCAACTCTATGAGCTTTGGAAAGCCCTATATAATGGGCATTGATGGCTGTATTCACGACGGTTGGTTGCTCATAAGAAATACCTATGGAGTCTTTGACTTAACTTTCCTTTGTCATCTACTTGGTACACCACAAATGCTTAGTCAGTATAGGTCGCTTGCTGCGGGTAGTACAGTAAATAATCTTAATAAAGAACTTGTGGGGAACACAGTTGTAACCATTCCAAGTATAACCGAGCAGCGAGTTTTGGGCGATTATTTGGAGCAACTCGACAACCTTATCACCCTTCATCAGCGTAAGCCATATTCACACATACAACGGAGGTGCAATATGCTTAACGAAGCACAAAGCACAGATAAGTTCTGTGAATATTATGCAAAATGGATTACTGTATACAAGAAAGGGGCGATAAGACAGGTTACAATGGACAAGTACCTGATGACGCAAAAATGGCTTGAAAAGCTGATCCCGGATTTGAAAATATGCGATTTGAACCGCATTGCGTATCAGCAGCTGCTGAATGATTATGCCGAATACCATGAGCGACAGACGACAATGGACTTCCACCACCAACTCAAAGGAGCCGTTTTAGACGCAGTGGACGAGGGACTGATTGACCGTGACCCCACACGGAAAGCGATTATTAAGGGAAAGGCACCGTCTGCAAAGAAAATCAAGTACCTTAATCAATTTGAGCTGCACACGCTCCTTGCCTCGCTTGAATTAAAAGATGAAGTGAACTGGGATTATTTCATTCTTTTGGTGGCCAAGACCGGAATGCGCTTTTCGGAAGCACTGGCCCTGACCCCCAAGGACTTTGATTTCTATCATCAGACCCTTTCCATCAGTAAGACATGGGATTACAAGGGTGCCGGTGGGTTTCAGCCGACAAAGAACAAGTCATCGGTTCGTAAAATTCAAATCGATTGGCAGTCTGTTATTCGTTTTTCCGAGCTTGTAAAATGTCTGCCAGACGATCAACCTATTTTTGTGGATGGCAAGGTCTACAACTCCACCGTCAATGATGTTTTGAGCCGCCACTGCGAGAGGTGCAATATCCCGGTCATTTCTATCCACGGTCTGCGCCACACCCACGCATCCCTGCTACTTTTTACCGGCGTATCTATTGCGAGTGTTGCCCGGCGACTGGGACACTCCAGTATGACAACCACCCAAAAGACCTATCTCCATATCATTCAGGAGTTGGAAAACAAGGATATTGACCTTGTTATGCGATCATTGTCCGGGCTGAACTAAAATATTGATTTATGGCTTATGTTGATTTGCTTAATGCAAAAGTGACTGTGGCGCAGAGATTCACTTTGCACCACAGTCACTTTTTGCATTGGATCTTGAATGCTAATCCGAAAATATTGTACCCGCTATATTGGGATTCTTAAATTTACCAGACGCTGTCTGGCAAATTGAGTTGACCGCACTACTATGGGTTATCATCTATCCTCTGCACGGATAAAGGACGGTGCAGCGATTTTTCTGACTATATTCTTTAATGGAAAATGTCTTGTATATCTCAACCACCTGATTTTCCAGTCAGCGACTGGAAAATTGAACGGAACACATTATGATGAACGAGCGAATCATCTGCTCTTGCCTGAAGCACTGATTTCCTTGATGGCGGCATAGTGTTTTCCACATTTTCGGCTGATTTCGTTGAAAAAATCGGATGTCACAAATTCCAGCAGCCATACTTTGGGAATCATGTACTTGGGTGTCTGCAAGATGGTTTTCAGCAAGCCCTTGCTGCACCATTTCAGAATTGTGTGGCGTTGATAGCCTGTCACCTCGCAGACTTGCGCAACGGTCAGTACATCCGGGTAATTTGCCAGTTGCTGCTCGTACCATTCCTTGGCCAGCAGCCGTTCCTCGCCCTTATAGTTCAGCTTGCGCTCTAACGATGCGGCAGGTTTCTTGTGTTTGGGGTAGTTGTAATACCACCCGCTGGGCGGAGTGTAGTGCATCGGGTCGGACTCGCGGCGGTAGAGATACTCGGCAACATCTTTCTTGGCGATTTTATAGCAACGTGTTTTCTTTCCGTTGTTTTTGCAGGGAACAAGCCCGCTTTGCAGGAGATAAAGCGAGGTTCGTGTTCCGATATGGCAAACGATGCGGAAATCGTTGCGGCTCATCGGGTCCGGATAGGGTGTTAGGATTTCTTCGATTTTTTCTTTCAAAGAGTCATTGCTTACAGTTTCTTTCTTCATTTCGGGTTCTCCTTGTTTGTAAAGTGGAACCCGAAAAATCACTACTTCATTTTCTGTTTCCCACATTTTTTCTCATTCGTGTCCGCAAGACCGCACTATTATCCGGCTTTTGGGATAGGGGTTATCTTGCATCTTATCTTGCATTTCTCCCAAAAAGTCGCCATTTTTGCCCCAAAACGGGCGATTTCGCTTCTTTTCGTACCTACATTGTTTTTTGCTTGTTTAGCCGCATTATCCCTACACACATCGTCCAAAATCAGCGGACAAACCAGCTGCATTGACCTTGGCTATCACCATAATGCCTTTTCAAAGATTAACTCGAAATCAATTTGGCAGCAATGCCACGTGGGTTCGAATCCCACCGTCTGCGCCAAAAGCAGCACTGCGGGGTGCTGCTTATTATTTTTGCGGCAAACTATGCAAGGGCTGCAAGGTGGGATTCGAACAGCCCGTGTCCGGCGCTTTGCGTCCCGCCGGGCAAAATGCCCCGGTGGGGCATTTTTAGGGTGCGGGAGAATCCCACCGTCTGCGCCAAGTATCACTACTCAATTCTACATTGGGTAGTGATTTTTTTGCTGCCGCTTTGTAAAATTCCCGTACTTTTCTTATAAACATCTCCCCTCTATTTTCAAGTAGTGATTTTCGGGTTCGGTACAAATCATACCAGCAATCGCGGCAAATAGCTATTCACGAGATTGCACAAAAATCCGTGTTTCCTTTTTGCGTAAAACCTTATTTTGCTCACAAGAATACGGACCACTCGCGCAAGCAATATAAGATCTCTTGATTTTTTATATCATATACGATATAATTTATTGAGATATAGACCAGCATATATCTCAAAAAGGGGGTGTACACTTATCTTCAAGATTGAACTGTATAGTACTGAGGACGCAAGGAAGTCCTCGCCGAATTTATAAATGAGTTACCTGCAAAGCATCAAGCCAAAGCATTTCGGGAAATTGATCTTCTTGCAGAGTTTGGCAACGCATTAAAAAGAACCTTATGTCAAGCACATTGATGGTGAAATTTGGGAGCTACGAATCAAATTTTCGAGTGACATATCTCGTATCTTCTATTTTATTTGGCAAGCTGACACGATAGTTTTACTGCATGGATTCATCAAGAAGACGCAAAAAACTCCTCGTTCAGAGATTGAAATTGCCCAAAAGAGACTACGCGATTATAAAAAGCGTCATTGAAAGGAAAGGTTCTTATAAAAAACACATATAATAGTCTTTGCTTTTTAAGGTAAGGTTTGTGCAAACTGAATGTGATAAAGATAGCATCCCTATACGAACATAATATAGAGTGGTTGCGTAAAAAGGTACACGTTTGCATGTGAATGAAAGGAGTAAAGTGAGACTATGAATTACACTGATTTCAAGAATAAAACTTTTTCTGAAAATCCCGCAGTCAAAGCCGAGTACGATCAGCTTGGTCCTCAGTATGAAGCCATCCGCGCTGCAATCGCAAGTCGGAAGTCTGCCGGGTTAACTCAAAAACAGCTGGCCGAAAAAATGGGAACTGCGCAGGCAAATATTTCACGTTTTGAAAACGGTAATGCAAATCCCTCGTTGGATTTTCTGCAAAAAATGGCTTCTTGCATGGGCAAGACACTTCATATTTCGTTTGAATAACACAACACCCCGGTATCCGTCCTTACCCGGACAGATGCCGGGGTGTATCTTTTTACCTCACCATCAAAGCAGATATTGGAGTAATCTTAAGAAAGTTGTGTGAGCAAAAATGAGTGGAAATCATTCAGGCAGAAGCATGCCCGGATCATATCCACATGCTAATCAGTATTCCACCGAAATATAGTGTGGCACAAATCACGGGATATCTCAAAGGGAAAAGTAGTTTGATGATATTCGACAGACACGCGAACTTGAAATACAAGTATGGAAATCGGCACTTCTGGGTAAGAAAATACTATGTTGACACAGTAGGGTGAAATAAGAAGCAAATTGCGGAGTACATCAAGCATCAGCTTGACGAAGATCAGATAGCGGATCAAATGGGCCTGAAAGAGTTTATTGACCCGTTTACGGGTAGCAAGAATACCAAGGCATAAGTAAAACGCCCCTTAAGGGCCTGCCACGAGTCGGCAATGCAGCTGGCCGAACCGTTCGAGGCCCTTGAGGGGCGTTGGCTGTAATATGCCCTTCTAGGGCTTCCTCAAGCCCCCGGCTTAGCCGGGGGTTCTGACTATAAGCACAACGGCAGCAGCGTCCGGGTAGCACAGGGAGAAAAGCACAGCGTTCAAGGGCGCTGACAAAAGAATGGCAAACGGGCTTTTCGCGCTCGAACCAGCAAATATGCGTCTTTTGTATACACCCTGGACAGTTTGCTCCGCACAAGCCTGCGGCCAAAGCTTTTTTGTTTTCATAGGGCAATACCGCATAATTCTAAGTGCCGATACGGCGAGCGAGATGCGGCAGATGCTAAGCCAAAAGCGCAGATAATACTGGATGTCTTATCGAGCATTTTGGCAACGCAGATGCCGTGCCGCAGCTGCCGGAGCGGTGCTTAAGCCGCAAGGCGGGAATTGTGCGGTGTT
>ENA-OQAA01000825-OQAA01000825.1-human-gut-metagenome-genome-assembly--contig:-NODE-825-length-19043-cov-2.285525_pt1 | contig 19043 bp, 21 predicted proteins | sample MGYA00242489_ERZ504515 | MGnify/ENA primary metagenome ERZ504515 (study PRJEB26092, sample SAMD00036237) | human gut metagenome | host: Homo sapiens | study: EMG produced TPA metagenomics assembly of... | reverse complement strand
CGGACGTAGCGTCCGGTGCCGTGGAATACGAAACTGACCCCGGGCGGAGGATTGACCGGCAGCGGGCAACGTATCAAGATCGCCGGCGAGACGGGAGATGCCGTGGCTTCTTCTTCGTGAAGGACGGCTCCCAAACGTCGGTAGCCGTGCCGATGACCTCCGTGTTGCGCAACGATCCGTCGGCCTTCTCGCTTATCATCCCGCCTTGGAGGATGGCACGTATTACTTGGAGGTGGCTACTCGCTCGAGTGGCAACAGTAAAGTCTTTTTGAAGGAAGTACGCCGGAATCGCTTCCCTTATCCATTAACCGTGGGCGGAGGTGATGGAGATAGCGAAAGCCCCGATGAGGTTTAACTTTTATTCCGGGTGTCGGAAGTTCTCGTTTCCGACACCCGGAAGCTTTCGTTTCCGATACCCGGAAGCTCTCGTTTCCGATACATGGAAACGTCCGTTTCCGGCACCCGGAAATGACAACTTGCTTCCTTCCCGCATCCTCTCCTCCTTTCTAAAGGTCTTTCCTGAGATTTTTCCCTACCTTTGGCCTCCATAAAACAAGATTACCATCATGGCATTGAAACTTATCCATACGGTCGACTGGCATCCGGGCCGGGCCTTTTTCGGCTCCGACCGGGAATCTCCGGACGAGATATAAGCCGGGATGGATGGATGATTGCGGGAGAGGTAGGCGCTGTTCTCGCGGGACTACGGTGATAGACGGCTTTATTTCTTCCTCCCGTGTTAACATTATTATTTATTATTAAGACTATCGTTGATTTTCATTGACTGTTTAATAAATATTCATACCTTTGGTCTCATAATTTACCGTAGTCCCGCGAGGACTTATAAATTTGAAGAATGATGAAGCACCTACTTTACATATTCTTGGTTTTGGCGGCTTTGTTCGCAGCGATCTATTTACTGCCCGAGCGCTCCCCCTTATTTGAGTATTACAGGCTGAGGCCTATTTTTGAGATCTCCTCTATCCTGCTGCTAATCGTTGTCTTATACCTGTACCGGCGGGAGAAGAGGCAAGTCAAGATGATCTTCTCCCGTTTGTCTCAAAAGAATTTCTTCTTGGATTTGGCCATACAGTGTGGAGGCATATACATCTGGGAATTCAAGGATGAGGAGTTCTTTTTCAAGTATCCTGTCGGTGACCAGCCGTCGCGAATCGAGTTGGAGGAGATGTGGAAATTGATACATCCCGATGATCTCATCGCTTTCAAGCTGCAGAGGCAATCCTTATGGAAGGCGGACAAGGAGGTATTCCAATGCCGTGCCCGCTTCGCCGGATCTGATTATGAATGGTGGGAATTCCGCTTTAGCGCCATGCCTGCGTTAGATAATGCGGAGGGAGGCAAAGACGTGAGTGGTATACTTATCAATATCAATGACATGAAGAAACGGGAAAAAGAGCTTATCCTCATGAGGGGATATGAGCAAAAGTTCTTGGCGAACATGAGCCATGAGATACGTACGCCGCTGAACTCTATCGTAGCTTCTCGAACCTGCTGGCCTCGGAGAAGGACTTAGACGAGGCCGACAAGCAGCTGTTTGCCAAGACGATCAATCAGAGCTGCGATCTGCTGTTGGTGCTCATCAATGATATTCTGGAGGTTTCGAGACTTCAATCGGGACAAATGAAATTCGAGAAAGAGAGCTGCTCCGTCAAGGAGTTGGTGGACGACCTTTACCTCGCCCATCAGTTATTGGTCCCCGCCCACCTACGATTCTCGAAAGAGGCGGAGGGGGATTTGTTTATCTATACGGATAAAAAGAGACTTTCTCAAGTTATAACCAATTTCTTGACAAACGCTTGTAAATTCACGAATAGCGGATATATAAAGTTGGGATTTAAGCATCTGAGGGGCACGGATGAGGCGGCGATATTTGTCGAGGACTCCGGGATCGGTCTATCGGAGGAGGAACAAGAGAAGGTGTTCAGCCGTTTTTTCAAGCAAGATGAATTCAGCCAAGGGGCCGGTCTAGGGTTGTCTATCTGCCAAGGAATCGTACAAAACTTGGGGGGACGGATAGCGCTGAGTTCTAAGCAGGGAGAAGGAAGCCGCTTCTCGGTCGTGCTGCCGGTATATAAGGGGGGATAGTGGAGCGGGAAGCGGATGTCTTGCCGACCCCGGACGGGATTCTCATTTTATTCCTCTTTTTGCTCGATTTTTGTGGATTTACCTCTTTGGGTTATAATGACGATAATTCCATTGCTAGCTTTAGGCCCCCATATGGCAGCGTCTGATCCTTTTAGTAAAAATATTTCTTCTATGTCGTTAACAGGGTAATCTAGGATGTCGAAATCGATAAAAGGCGTGTCATCGATCACGATAGGGGTTTCCCTTCATTTTTTGATCTAAAGGAAGTTATCGCGTCACGGAGTACCGGATAATATTTTTGCTTAACGTCATCGAAGATAAATTTAACCCCGCTAAAGCGAGATAATAACGATTTCATCTCATTTATATGCCACCGTTCTATATCTTGGGAGCTATAAATACGGCTGGAAGCTTGGACGGGCGAATAGAGTCCTTGATTCTGTTTGTCTTTCTTGAATGCCTTGATTTCTACATTCTCCAACTCGATGGTCTTCCATATATCATCATCTGCCTTTTATCAGGTTCCGATTGTTCCTGGTCGATTGTTAAAGTCTTGGCCAAAGTATCCAATACGAGATTCTTCCGTATGGAGTCGGTTCCCGGATCGTTCATGATAGGAAGTAGCCTTATCTTGAAGTCCGGAGGCAAAGATTGGAGTGATGAGATATTTTCTAGCTTGAAAAACGGTCGCCCGGAAAGTAGATCGCCATTACTATCTACTAAAAGAAAACTAGACAGTCCGGTCTTGATGTTTTTTTTCTCGAATACGATCCATCTCCTTGAGAAATCCCAAATGTCTTTATAAACGATGGAGTCTTCGGATTGTAACAGTATATATAAAGTGTCTTTAAATTGCAAATGCTCTGGTTTTAAGGCGGAGACTAATATTTGGTCTTCCTTGAAATGTACTTTTATCCCTATTGACAGGGTTGCGGCAGGTAATATAAAGCTTTTTTCTATACCTTCTGTGCTTTTACAGTTCAGATAATAGGTCCTTCCTTCATTTGGGTAAATATTGAAATATCCTAATCCGTTATATAAGGATTTTACGTTTTGTACAATATTACCTCTGTCATCCACGATCTCTCCTGAGATATCTAATGTTTTACCATCTCTGCTTTCTGCCTTGAATGCGACTACGCAGGCGGTATTTAATATCAATCGGCCCCCTTCCGGATAGAATGAGACTGTGTAAGCCTCATTTCCCTCCTTGATATCCGGATTTGATGCGGTCGATTTATCCCCGTGAAGCAATGGGAGAAAGAAAACTAGAACGTTTAATATCAGATGGTACATGATTTTTATTTAGTTTTTTTATTGTAAACTATGTCATTGCCTTTAGGAAATCTATGATATCCGTTGCTATGGGAAAAACGGTTGATGATCATTCTTCGCTCTAAATGTAACAAAAGAATTTATAAACTTAGGACTAAAATACATATATTATGATGTATATTGCTGAAATAGACCTGAAAAAGAAGAAACGACAACTTATTCCCTTGACGCGGATATGTCTCTTTGGCTATGTTGACGGCAAAAGAAAGAACCTAGAAAAAAATTGTACCTTTGCTTTTATAAATATGACAATATATGGCATTGAAACTTATCCATACGGCCGACTGGCATCTGGGCCAGACCTTTTTCGGCTACGACCGGGAGGCGGAGCACGACGCTTTCCTCGGTTTTCTGACAAATCTTTTGGTGGAGCGTGAGACGGATGTCCTGTTGATCGCCGGCGACGTGTTCGACGTGACGAACCCTTCCGCCGGGGCGCAACGTCGTTTCTATCGTTTCCTGAAAGAGGCGAATCGCCGGAATCCGGGCTTGCAGATCGTGATCATCGCCGGCAATCATGACTCCGCGATCCGTCTGGAAGCCCCGAATCCCTTGCTGGAGGAATTGAATACCTCGATTGTCGGTATCGTGGGGAGGACGGATTCCGGGGAGATCGACCTCGCCTCGCTCGTCGTCCCTTTAAGGAACCGGGCGGGAGAACGGGAGGCGCTTTGCCTGGCGGTGCCTTTCCTCCGCCAAGGAGATTACCCGGCGGCGCCCGAGGGAGAGCTTGATTCGTATGTGGCGGGCATCGGCCGGATGTACCGGCGGCTCTATGCCTATGCGGATGCCCGGAGGAACCCCGGCGAGGCGATCGTAGCTTGGGACACCTCCACGCTACCGGAGCCGAGTTGTCGGACGACGACCGGAGCGAGCGCAGCCATCATGGGAGTCTGGAGTCCGTATCCGCGGATACCTTCGACGCCGGGATCGCTTATACGGCGCTGGGGCATATCCATAAGGCGCAACGGATCGGCGGGCGCGAGGCGGTACGTTACGCCGGAAGCCGCTTCCCATGTCGTTCTCGGAGAAGAATTACCGGCATCAAGTGATAGCCGTAGCGGTCGAGGAGGGGAAGGTCGCTGGTATCGAGGCGATCGAGATCCCAAGAGTCGCGGACTTGCTGCGTATACCGGACAGCCCGTTACCACCGGAGGAGGTCTTGCGATGCCTTGCCGGGCTTCCGGAGCCGGAGGAGGGCAGGGAGGACGAGAGCCGCTGGCCTTACGTGGAGATACGGGTCCTGCTGACGGAGCCGGACCTACGTTCCGCCATCGGGTAGAGGAGGCGTTGGTTGGGAAGGCGGTCCGCCTCACCTCCATCGTTCCTTCGTATCCCCGGCGGGAAGGGGAGGCGGAGGAGAGGGCCTTATCGTATAATGATTTGCAAAAGATAGCCCCGCTGGATATGCTGAGACATACGTTTGCCGTGAAATACGGAGGCGAGTTGCCCGAGGAGATAGAGACATTGTTTAATGAGGTGATGAGGGAGGTTTCTTTATGAGAGTGCTGGCGATCAGAGGACGCAATCTGGCGTCGCTGGAAGGAGAGTTTTCCATTGATTTTACGGAAGAGCCTTTGGCTTCGGCGGGTATCTTCGCTATATCCGGGCCTACCGGGGCGGGAAAATCCACGTTGCTGGATGCCATGTGCCTCGCCCTTTTCTCCCGTACGCCGCGAACGGAGCTGGCGAAGGAGAATAACGTGCGGCTGAGGGACGTGCAAGAGGAGGTGTTGCCGCAAAGCGACCCCCGCTTCCTCTTGCGCCGCGGGACGGCCTCGGCTACGCCGAGGTGGATTTCGTGGCGCTGAACGGGTGTCGGTATCGCGCCCGCTGGTCCGTATCCCGGGCCCGGGAGAAGGAGAGCGGACGTTGCAGGCCGCCCGCCTTACATTATATAATATAGATGCCGGGAAAGAGGAGCCGGGAACCAACAAGGACCTGCAAGCCCGTATCATCGAGCTGATCGGCCTGACTTTCGATCAGTTCACCCGCTCGGTACTCTTGGCCCAGAACGATTTCTCTACCTTCCTAAAAGCGGAGCAGGGCGAGAAGGCCTCCTTGCTGGAAAAACTGACCGGTACGGAGCAATACTCGGAGATCTCCCGCCGGATCTTCGCCAAGAACACCGAGCGAAGGAGGCCTACGAGCAGCTATACGCCCGCGTACAAGGCATAGAGCTTCTATCGGAGGAGGAGGTGGAAGCCTCCCAAACCAGCCTTTCGGCCTTGGAGGTGGAGCTGGCCCGTCTGGAGAAGGCGAAGGTCGAGCGGCAAAGCCTGCGGGAGGCCGTGAAAGCGGCCGAGGTCCAGATCGCCTCGAAGGAAAAACAGCGGGAGGAGAACGCCCGTTTCTTGGAACGGGCGTTGGCATCGCTGGAAACCTCAAGGAAGGAGTATGAGCAAGGAGAGGTGCGATTGGCGAGGACGGATGAGGAATCAAAGAGTTTGCGACTGGAATTGCAACAGGCCCGGAAACTGGACGTGCAACTGGAATCGGCCTTGAAAGCCCGCTCCGAGGCCGATGAACGGATGAAAGACTTCTCCCGGCGGAAGCAGGAGGCGGAAGAGAAACTCCGGAAGGTGGAAGAGCGGCAGAAGAAAGCCTCGGAGGAATGGGACAAGCAGACGTCGTGGCGTGAACGTTACCGGAGCAAGGAGGGGATCGCCGAGCAACTGTCGGCCTTATTGATCCATCTGAATACCTGCCTCACGGCTCGCCGGGCGGTCGAGCGGTCGGACAAGGCCTTGCTAGCCATCCGGCAGAAAATCCAGCGGTTGGAGGTTCGGAGGCAATCCTTGCGGCGGGAAGCGGAGGCACACGCCAAGGAACAGGTAAAGATCGAGGAAGAGCGGAAGTCCGTATCGCTTGCCCTCAAGGAATTGGAACCGGAGGCTTTGGACTGGTCGATCGAGACCTGCCGTACGGAACGGGAGCGTTTATTGCTGGAGCAAGCCCAGTTCGTGACGACTGGCGATATCAAAAGCCTGCGGGACAAGCTGACCGCCGGAACGCCTTGTCCGGTCTGCGGAAGCCTTGAGCATCCTTTCGCCTCTCACGAGGCGCATGAGCGTCTGTTGGCCTTGGCGGATCGCATCTCGGAAGCTACCCTGCGCCTCAAGCGGCTTCTCGACCGGAAAGAACGGCAGGAGGCCTGCGGGAAACAACTCGCCGCCCTGCAACAGAAAGAACTGGAGCTGCATAAACAACTCGCCGCGGACGAGAACGCACGGACGGAATTAAGGAACCAGCTACAATCCCTGTCCGAGCAAATCGACCGGGAAGAACTGGATAAGCGGGAGCAGCAGGAGAAGCTGTCCCAATCCCTATCCGCCGCCAACGCCCTGTTCGGGAACGACGCATGGCAGACGGGCTGGAACAAGGACCCGGAAAGCTTCCGGGAGACCTTGACGGATTTCGCCCGGCAGTGGCAAGCCAACGGGGAACGCTTGCGGGAATTGGAACGGGAGCGGAGCGCCTATCAAGCGGAACGGGAGTCGTACGAGGCTTTCCTCCCTCCCTTGCGCAAGCAGTACGAAGACGCCGCAAAAGCCTACGACGAGAAGAATCAATCCTATACCCGCTTGCGTTCGGAGCGGAATCTCCTGCTGGGAGGCCAGCCCGCCGACCAGGTGGAACGTACCTTCCACGAACGGGTGGAAGCCTTGAAGAGCCATTTGAAGCAGCTGCAAGAGAGTACGACGAAGCACGCCGGCGAGGTGGAGCAATACCGGGGGATTACGGAACAGATCAAGAAGGATCTGGTGGAGACTTCCGGCCTTCTTTCCGCACGCCGGCAAGAACTGGATAACTGGTTGGCCGCCTACCAAGAGACCTACGAAGGCAAGACGCTGGAGGAATCCCTGTCGGAAATGACGGCCCAAAAGTCTGAATGTAGTTTCCGTCTGCGTACGCACGAGGAGAATAAGCGGAAGATAGCCGGCTTCCAGCAAGAGCTCTCGGAGCGGAGGGCGATGAGCGAGCGTTGGGCGAAGCTGAATGAATTGGCAGGCTCGGCGGATGGCGCCAAGTTCCGTAGGATCGCCCAAGGCTACACCTTGGATGTCTTGTTGAGTTACGCAAATGTGCAATTGCGGCAACTATCTCGGCGTTACCGATTGGAGCGTGTGCCGGATACCTTGGCCTTGCAGGTGATCGACCAGGATATGTGCGATGAGATCCGTACCGTGCATAGCCTTTCCGGAGGGGAGTCTTTCTTGGTCTCGCTGGCCTTGGCGCTAGGCTTGTCCTCGCTCTCCTCGAACCGGATGAAGGTTGAGAGCTTGTTTATCGATGAGGGCTTCGGCTCTTTGGATGCGGAGACATTGCGGGTCGCTATGGATGCCTTGGAGAGCCTGCGTACGCAAGGGCGCAAGATCGGCGTTATCTCGCACGTACAGGAAATGACGGAACGTATTCCCGTGCAGATTCGGGTGAACCGGGCGGGAAACGGACGGAGTTATCTGGAAGTCATATAGCTTTACCAGCCATTGTGATGGATCTGTTGGACGTTGTATTTGTTTTTGGGAGTCTCTTTCTGCATGGGGTATCCAACAGGTATGACGTTCAACGGCATGATATGATCCGGTAGCCGAAGCTCTTTCCGAACGATCTCAATCCGGTCCGGATAGGGGTAAACAGCCGTCCATACGGCTCCCAATCCCATGGATTCGGCGGCAAGTAGCAGGTTTTGCGAGGCGGCGGAACAATCCAGAAACCAAGCGTTGGAGGATTTGATCGTATCGCCGCAAACGACGATCGCTTGCCTTGTCTCTTTCAGCATCCGGGCGAAGGGAAGCCTTCGGCCATCGTATCCAAGGCTTTCCAGTCGGTTACGATAATGAATTCCCAAGGTCGCCTGTCACGGGAGGAAGGGGCGGCCATTCCGGCTCGTATCAGTTTGTCTATCTTTTCCTTTTCTACCGGGCGATCTTTGTACTTACGTACGCTTTTGCGGTTGAGTATCGTTTCCAAGGTCTGGTTTTCCGGTTCCTGCCGTTGGCTTTCCGTAGAGGAGCAGCCCATGAGGAAAACGGTGATCAAGAAGAAAAGACAGATTCTCATAAAGACGGGTTTATATGGATTTATAACGGATTATTTGCTTAATATCAACGTAGAAGGCATCTTCTGCAAGGCTTCTTTCCGGTGCTCGGAGACATCGTTCCATGTCTTATAACTGATCAGCATGAAGTTGAAGCCGTTGAAAGACTGGGGTGTAAGGTCTTTCTCTCGTAGAAGCGTGGTCTGCTTCACGTCTTCCGTGAATCGCAGGATTCCTTCCTTGATCACCTCGTTCCCCGGGGTCGTACTGCTGGATTTATCAAGTACGCTGGCCGAGCCGTGTGTAGACTTCAATAAGGTCTGGGCGTATCCCAACAGGAATAAATCCTCCTCGGAGTCGATGACCACGATCACGTTCGATGCCTTGACGAAATTCCGGTTCACGAATACACCTACCGGGCAATTGCTTTGCTCGATAAACATCTTCGTCTTGTCTTTCAATAAGGCACCCGGATAAAACCAGGATTCCGGAGCCTTGAAGCGTTTGAAATAACGGTTGTAGAACGAGGCCCGGTAATGGCTTGCCGCTATATCGTCCGGTGTGTTGCTCATCGATATCCCGGAACCGACCAAAAGGAAATCGTACCCCTCATTGTTTACGATGCTACAAATATCCACTCCGGCGTTGTTCGATACCTCGTAGCGGGTCTGTATCTGAATGCCCAGCTTCTTGGCCCCGTAAAGGATCGGGCCGAAGCTGACTTCCTCGAAATTATCCGTGTGTAGCGGGTTTACATCCGAGCCAACCGTCAAATGCAGTGCCGTCAGCTCCAGTTTGTTTTTGCCTTGGGCGAACATCTGGTAGGCTACGTCCAGCATGATCTGTCCATTTCCGGCTCGTCCGAAGGACAACAGTACCTTGAATATCCCCTCCAATGGCATTCTCTCTTTTGCTCCATCAGCTTGTCATGCGTCCGGTAACAGAATTTGATGAATGAGACCAACGGTGTTGTCATAAAGGTGGTGACCAGCGTCATTAGCACTAAGATCACGAATACAGAAGGTGTCAATATCCCCATCTCGTACCCGATCGTCAATACGACCAGCTCCATCAACGCGGGTGTTCATGAGTGCCCCTATGTATAGGCTATCCTTCCAGCTCTCACCCACGAATCGGGCGGAGAACATCGCTCCCCCAAACTTTCCCGCGATGGCCACGACTATGAAGATAAGGCATAGCACCATAACTCAGGCTTGTTTAGAAGACCTATTTCCGTACGTAATCCGGTGGATACGAAGAATAAGGGAAGAAATAGCGCAAGGATACATCCTCTACTTTCTCGGTCATGATCTTGCGGAATTTGACATTTCCCGGCATCACCACCCCTGCGATAAAAGCGCCGAACAAGGCATGCAATCCCAATATCTCAGTCAGATAAGCCGAGGTGATCAATAGCAAGAAGATGAAAGCGACCAGCCCCTTGTCGATTACCTCCTTGTTGTGGTAAATATGTCCGATCATCCGCAGGAATGGCCGCACCGCCAAAAACATAAACACTATGTAAAGGACTGAGAATAAAATGTTGTAAACGGCACTTAGCATCGAACCCGCTTGTGCGATCGCTATGACAACCGCTAGCAAGCACCATGCGGTGATATCCCCATTCGCTGCGCTTGCCAACGAGATGGTACCCAAATGTGTCTTGGTAAGTCCTTTCTCTTGGATAATACGTGCCAATACGGGAAAGGCGGTAATACTCATGGCGATACCTATAAACAAGGCGAAAGAGAGGAAAGGCGTACTCTTATCCGCATATTTGTCGTACACGAAATAGGCGGTCAGCATACCGAAAAAGAAGGGGACGATCGTACTGGTATGACTGATTAAGATCGTCTCTTTCAGCTTTTTCCTTACCTCGGAGATATTAAGTTCCATCCCGATAGCGAACATAAAGAGTATAAGTCCGAATTGACTCAGCATATTTATATTCACCAACGATTCCACAGGGAAAAGGAAGGCGGAAGCCTCCGGGAATAAATTGCCTAATACGGACGGCCCTAGCACGATTCCGGCAACGATCTCGCCGATGACGGTGGGTTGCCCGATCTTCTGGAATAACCAACCGAACAAACGGCACGTAAGCAATATCGTGATGATTTGTAAAAGCAGAATTCCTATGGAAGACTCGATATTATGTACTAATAATTGAGTAAATATGGTAAATCCCTCTTCTAAATTACTAGGTGCGTTTTGGATGGACGCAATCGAATTTTCCAGTTGCTGACTTTCTCCTTCTTTGGCGATAAAGTACATCAGCGAACCGAAAATGAGGATCATCATTAGGTAAAAGGCTATACTTTTTGTTCCTTTGCTCATCTTTGTACGGTTTACCGCGAATATAAGAAATATCCTAATATTATCAATGGGTATGTTTTTTTCTTTTATCTTTGCCGAGAACCAAATTATAATAAATCATGGAGTCTCTAAATCTGATAAAAAATGACCCGTGGCTGGCCCCTTATGAGGCGGCTATAGAAGGCCGGTATCAATACGTGATTGATAAAGAAAAGAGCCTGACGAATAATGGTAAACTAACCTTATCCGAGATGGCTTCCGGATATCTTTATTTTGGGTTACACAAAACCACGAAAGGCTGGGTGTTCCGTGAATGGGCGCCGAATGCTACCGCTATTTATTTGATTGGAACATTCAACGGATGGCAGAAAGATAATAAATACAAGCTTAAACGTAAGGCGAATGGCGTATGGGAGATCGCTTTGACCGATGCGCAGATGTATCATGAGGACTTGTTTAAGTTGCTGGTCGAGTGGGACGGCGGTAGCGGAGAACGTATTCCCGCATGGACTCGCCGGGTGGTGCAAGATGAGCAATCTAAGATATTCAGCGCTCAAGTATGGAACCCGGAGAAACCTTATAAATTCAAGAATAAACGGTTCAAACCTAAGAAGTCTCCCCTTTTGATCTACGAGTGCCATATCGGTATGAGCACCAACGAGGAGAAGGTGGGGACGTATAATGAATTCCGTCAAAATATATTGCCTCGTGTAGCGAAGGATGGTTATAACGCCATTCAGATCATGGCTATACAAGAACATCCCTATTATGGATCGTTCGGCTATCACGTAAGTAGCTTCTTCGCCGCCTCTTCCCGTTTCGGTACGCCGGACGAGTTGAAACAACTGATCGATGAGGCGCACGGATGGGTCTCGCCGTGATCATGGACATCGTACATAGCCACGCCGTAAAAGAACGAGGTGGAGGGATTAGGCCGCTTTGACGGTTCGTATGACCAATATTTCCTGAGTGGCGAACGCGTGAGCATCCGGCATGGGATTCCCTGTGCTTCAATTATGGAAAGAACGAGGTGCTTCATTTCTTATTGTCGAATTGTAAGTTCTGGCTGGAGGAGTATAAGTTCGATGGTTTCCGTTTCGACGGCGTGACCTCCATGCTTTACTACAGCCATGGCTTGGGCGAGGCTTTCTGTAATTACGGCGATTATTTTAATGGCCACCAAGATGGCGACGCTATCGCTTATCTACCTTGGCCAATAAATTGATCCATGAGGTGAATCCGGGCGCTATAACGATCGCCGAGGAGGTGAGTGGCATGCCGGGTTTGGCGGCTAAGATAGAGGATGGTGGTTATGGCTTTGATTATCGCATGGCTATGAACATCCCGGACTATTGGATCAAGACGATCAAGGAAAAGAAAGATGAGGATTGGCATCCGTCTTCGATCTGGTGGGAGACGACGAACCGTCGTGCCGATGAGAAGACGATCAGTTATGCCGAGAGCCACGATCAAGCCTTGGTGGGTGATAAGACGATCATCTTCCGCTTGATCGACGCCGATATGTATTGGCATATGCAAAAAGATGACCATAATTTCATGGTAGATAGAGGTATCGCCTTGCATAAGATGATCCGTTTGGTTACGGCTTCTACTATTAATGGCGGTTATCTGAACTTTATGGGAAATGAGTTCGGGCATCCGGAATGGATCGACTTCCCGAGGGAGGGCAATGGATGGTCTTATAAATACGCTCGCCGCCAATGGGATTTGGTGGACAACTTGGATTTGAAGTACCATTTCTTGGGCGATTTCGACCGTGAGATGTTGGAATTGATCGGGGATGTGAAGAATTTCCAAGATACCCCTATCCAGAAGGTTTGGGATAATGATGGCGATCAGATATTGGCTTATATGCGTAAAGACTTGGTTTTTGTGTTCAACTTTAGCCCGACGAAATCGTTCACGGATTACGGTTTCTTAGTTCCGAAGGGAGAATATGAGGTCGTATTGAACACCGACGCTATCCGTTTCGGGGGGTTTGGCTTGGCTGATGATACCATAAGGCATTTCACGCAATTTGATCCGTTATATAAGAAAGAAAAGAAAGAATGGCTGAAACTTTATATCCCGCACGTAGCGCCGTCGTATTAAGGAAAGTGAAGTCAAAAAGTAAAACTCTATACACAAAACACGTTATGTTATATCCATTTACATTTAAGCCGATCCTCAAGAAGGTGATTTGGGGCGGTTCAGATATCTGCCCGTTTAAGGGTATTACTCCGGTTGAGAATGGTGTAGGCGAGAGCTGGGAGCTTTCTCATGTTGAGGGAAATTATTCAATCGTCGATAATGGCGAGTTGGAAGGTAAGTCTTTGGATGAGTTGATCCGCTCTTATGGCAAGGAATTGCTGGGAGAGAAGGTGATGGAGAGATTCGGGACGACTTTCCCCTTGCTTATCAAGTTTATCGATGCCCGTGATAATTTATCTATTCAAGTTCACCCGGACGATGAGCTGGCGAAAAAGCGCCACAACTCTTTCGGTAAGACGGAGATGTGGTATGTGATCAAGGCAGAGAAAGGCGCTGGCTTGTATTCCGGTTTCTCTGAGCAAATCGACGCAGAGGAATACGTGAAACGGGTGGAGAACAATACGATCATGGATGTGCTTCAACGTTACGACGTAAATGAAGGTGATGTATTTTTCTTGCCGGCGGGACGTGTGCATGCGATCGGAGCGGGTTGTTTTATCGCCGAGATCCAGCAGACCAGTAATATCACGTATCGTATTTACGATTACAACCGTAAAGATGTGAACGGTAATGGCCGTGAGTGCATACGGAATTGGCGAAAGACGCTATCGATTATACGTTGTATCCGGATTACCGTACTCACTACAAAGGTCATACGAATGCCACGGTAGAGTTGGCGGATTGCAAATATTTCACCACGAATCTTTTGGATCTGGATACGATTATGGTTCGTAATTTCTCGGAACTGGATTCTTTTGTCGTTTACATCTGTATGGCAGGCAAGGCTTCCATCCGTGATAATAAAGGAAACGAGATCTTTGTTCACCAAGGTCAAACTGTCTTGATCCCTGCGGATACGGAGGTAATAACCATCTCTCCGGCTCCGGGCGCTAAGTTCATGGAGACTTATATCGGTCAATAAGATCACTCACTAAAATAATAATGAAGGCGGGAACATGCTGTTTCCGCCTTTTTTATTATCTTTTTCGGCAAACGCAGTCCACCAGATGATCGTTGATAAATCCCGAAGCCTGTAGGTGGGCGTAACAAATTGTGGCTCCGAAGAATTTGAATCCTCGTTTCTTCATATCTTTGCTCATGGCTTCGGATTCGGGAGATGATACCGGAATCTCACTCAATGACTGAAAGGTGTTGATAATCGGTTTTTGGTTAGGAAAGAATGATAGGGTGTAATTATAAAAGCTACCGAACTCTTTCTGTATGGAGAGAAACTGCCTTGCGTTTGTGATTGTCGATTTAATTTTCTGACGGTTTTTCACAATTCCCTCAAACTGCATCAACCGTTCAACATCTTCATCGGTCATTTGCGCCACTCTTTCGATATCAAAATCACAAAATGCCTTGCGATATCCCTCACGCTTCCTAAGGATAGTTATCCAACTTAACCCGGCTTGAGAACTTTCCAGCACAAGAAACTCGAACAGTGTTTTATCGTCGGTCACCAACTTCCCCCACTCTTGATCATGGTATCTCATATACAACTCGTCAGTTCCGCACCAACCACAACGCCCGTTTATTATATTTTGCATAATTATGATATTTCTGTTTTCTTCGGATAGGGATAAAAAGACAATCCGTTATACATAAATCGATAAGTAGGGACATCAACGCCGAGCTTCTCCGCTTGACGAATTACATATCCTGTCAATGTTTCCAACTCTGTTTTTTCCCGGCGAGAAAATCACTATGCATGGAAGTCGTGGAGCCGGCCGGCATCATCTTTTGCATCTCGATGGAAGTATAGACGATGTCATCGGGTAAACGGACTCCCATAGCCTCCGCTACGCTTTTTAATTCCGTACCAAAGCGATGAACAGGTCGATATGTTGGGCTAGTACTTCATCAATGGGCTGGTTGAAGAAACTCGTAGCCGTAGCCGCCGTAGAGATCATGAAGAATTTCTTCCAGATGCGTAGGTCTATATCCGCTGGATTAAAAGCGTTTAACCGGGCATACATAAGTAATTTAAGCAACTCGGTTTGCTTATCTTTGTTTGCATCTTTGTTGCCGAAGAAAATACGTTCTTTCAAGGAGAATTTCTCGATAACACCCGGCTCTGTCAAGCGGGAACCGATGTAAACACATCCTTTCCAGACCTCTTGTTCGGGTAGTATATTATGGATTCGTTCTTCGATATCCAATCCGTTTAGCAAGGGGATGATAACGGTCTCAGGTCCGATAACAGGCTTTAGCTGCTGGATGTTTTCTTCTAGATCGTAACTTTTTGTACAACAGAAAAGGTAGTCTACCGGCCCTATCTCGGCGGGATTATCGGTGGCTAGTGCCGGAGCCGTATGGATTGTCCGGATGCCTAGTTGCATTTGTAAACCGTTTTCACGGATAGCCTTTAGATTTTCTCCACGGGCGATAAAAAAGATATCTGCTTTTATTGTTCCTTGATAGCGGGCGGCGACCATACCTCCGTAATAACCACCCACCGCACCGATACCAGAAAACGCTATTCTTAATTTAGCCATACTATTATATTCCTTTTATTTGCAAATATGAGAAAAAAAAGGCTCTCATTTATATCAGTTTCAGTTCTTTTAGTAAATCCGGAATGGATTGTTCGAAGTTCACGCCAAAGCGATAATCCGTTTGCGCCTTGAATGTTCGAAGAATACTTTCTGTCGTGAAGCGAACGGCTATTTCCGCAGATCTCTCCAAGTTGAAATTATTTAACAAACCGGACAGTAAAGCACTTGCGAAAACATCTCCCGTACCATGATAATAACCGGGTATTTTCTCTGTTAAAACATACTCTGTCGCATTTCGTTCCATATCGAAAGTGGCGGCTCCCAGTTCTTTCTCGTCGAAATAGACACCGGTCAAGACAACTTGCTTAGGGCCTAGCTGACTTAGTTTATGTAAAATACCATCGATATAAGCTTTGGTATAGGGACCTGCTTGGTAGGGTTCGCCCAACAATAATGCGGCCTCCGTCAGGTTCGGTACGATAATGTCCGCTTTTTCACAAAGGGATCTCATTCCTTTGGCGAATTTAGGGGTGAATATCTTGTATAGTTCTCCGTTATCGCCCATGACAGGATCGACTAGAATCAGGTTATCTTCCCGCTTGAAAAGGGAGAAGAACTCTTTTACGATATCTAATTGCTCGAAAGATCCAAGAAAGCCGCTGTAGACGCGTCGAAACGGATATCCAATTCTTTCCAATGCTTCATGAACGGACGCATATCTTCCGTCAAGTCTCTATAAGTATAGCCGAGAATACCTCCTGTGTGTGTAGAAGTATGGCCGTAGGTAAGGCGCTTGTCTCTATTCCTGCCGCCGAGAGGATCGGGAGGGCAACTGTCAATGAACATTTGCCAAATCCCGATAGGTCATGAATGGCGGCTACTCTTTTTTGTTGTTCCTTATTCATCTTGAATCGATTAAAATGTGATAGGAAAACAAGAGCGGATCGGGAAAGGTTTATTTTACTTTCCTAGAAATAGTTCCATGTCTTCGTCCACGCTACCTATTCCGGCGATCCCGAAATTATCGACCAATACTTTGGCTACATTCGGCGACAAGAACGCTGGCAATGTCGGTCCTAAGTGAATGTTTTTACGCTAGGTAGAGTAGGGCGAGTAATACGATTACCGCTTTTTGCTCGTACCATGCGATATTGTATGCGATAGGTAATTCATTGACATCATCCAGCCCGAAGATCTCTTTTAACTTGAGGGCGATCATCACCAATGAGTAACTGTCATTACATTGTCCGGCATCTAATACCCGTGGAATACCTCTGATCTCCCCAAAGGCAGTTTGTTGTAACGATATTTGGCACAACCGGCGGTTAATATGACGGTATCTTTCGGTAATTTCTCGGCGAATTCGGTATAGTAGCTACGGCTCTTCATTCTTCCGTCGCAACCTGCCATGACAAAGAATTTACGTATCGCTCCTGATTTTACGGCATCGATAACCTTGTCGGCTAATTGGAATACCTGCTCATGAGCGAATCCACCGATGATCTCCCCATGGTTCGATTTCCGTTGGTAGGGGCGCATTTCTTTGCGTGTTCGATTAACGCAGAGAAATCCTTAGAGCTCCGGGCTTACGATCGGCGATATGTGGGAATCCTTCGAACCCGGTAGAGCCGGTCGTATAGACCCGATCGGCATAAGTGCGGAAGAACGGGGAGGGACAAGGCAGTTGGTCGTAAACAGGATAACTCCGTTGAATGTCTCGAAATCAGATGTTTGTTTCCACCAGGCGCTACCGTAGTTTCCTACAAAATGCTTATACTTCTTGAAAGCCGGGTAATAATGTGCAGGAAGCATCTCGCTATGTGTATAGACATCTATGCCTGTACCTTCGGTTTGTTCCAGCAAGTCTTGAATGTCTCTCAAGTCGTGCCCACTGATAAGTATACCCGGGTTCTTTCCTACGCCGATATTCACTTTCGTAATTTCCGGGTTGCCATAGGTGGAAGTATTCGCTTTATCTAATAAGGCCATGCTTTTACTCCGTATTCGCCGCAGGTGAGTACCATCGGGTTAAATCGGCGACGGTCAGGTCCGATTGAGTCGTTGCGACCAAGGCGTCTTGGATAAAGGCATAGAGGCTGGTATCCTCGAAGCTAGATTGTAAGCGTGTTCCACGTAGGCAGCCATACCTTTTACCCCATAAGTGAGTAATTCTCGTAGAGAGCGGATATCCTTGTTTTCTGTGGCGAGAATACCTACTTCTTTCGATTTGACCTCCATTTCCTCTACTTTGTCCGATTTCCAAGTCAGACAATCGCAGGTTAAGGATGGATGGATTCCCTGTCGATGTAGCTCGTCGAGAAGGTTCTCCCGTAGCTGATAGGCTTCTTTGATCTTTGATACGAATCTGGATGAATCGAAATTGGCGTTTGTGATGGTCATGAAAAGTCCGTCGACGATAAACTTATTGGCCGTGGATGATTCCACGCCTCGCTTGCGTAAAGTCGTTGTTAGTTTGGAGATTCCCTTCATTAAGTACATCAGTAAATCTTGTAATCCGGCCACTTCGGCGGTCTTACCACATACACCTTTTAATATACAGCCTTTCCTTGGGCGGTTTCTTGACATTGATAACAGAACATAGCTTTTATTTTATAAGTTTATCGCGAATGTAGGGGATAGAAGATCGTTTAACCTGTAACAGTTGTTACACTCTTTGATTATTTTCTTTATCTTTATCCGCAAAAGGAAGTTTTATGAATCTGAGTTTGTGTCCTATTTGCGGAAAATTGTCTGAGGAAGAGCAAACCGCTCTTTTCAGTTCGTTGGATTATTCGACAAGGTCGTTTAAGAAAGGTGACTGGGTGGCTCGTCAGGGAGATGCCTTATCTTCGCTTTATCTATTGAGTAAAGGACGGGTAAAGACTGAGATGATCACCGAAAGCGGGACAATTCTGGAAGTGGAGACTTTATCGGCGCCTACTCCTTTGGCCTCCGCATTTTTGTTTGCGGAAAATAATCGCTTCCCGGTAGATGTTATCGCCTTGGAGGAATGCGAGATCATTTTAATACCTAAGAATGCGGTGATGCGTTTGCTGGCGACAAACGAGCATTTTCTTCAAAGCTATATGGCTTTTAACGCCAACCGGACACAATTTCTTTCTGAACGTCTTCAATTATTATCGATTAAGACCATTAAAGGTAAACTGGCTTACTATATACTTAAACGTATTCAAGGAGATCATTATAAGCAGGATCGTAATCAAACAGAGCTTTCGGAATATTTTGGAGTGGCCCGTCCTTCATTGGCCCGTAGTTTCTCGGAAATGATAGAGGAAGGGGCTATTTCCCGGGAAGGAAAATAGTTGATATGAATAAGCTGAAAAGCTACGTGCTTTGAAAATCCATCTACGAATGTACTTGTTCTCGAAACAACTTCCTCTCTATATATGTTACTAGAGTAGATGATTTTTCATTCGACATGGTTATGATGATAAATGAATTAAATACAGGCTTGATTGAAGCTTTAAAAGAAAAACTTCCCCCTAAGACAAATTTGGCGAATCTGTTGATGGATA
>ENA-OQAA01000824-OQAA01000824.1-human-gut-metagenome-genome-assembly--contig:-NODE-824-length-19063-cov-2.631232_pt1 | contig 19063 bp, 22 predicted proteins | sample MGYA00242489_ERZ504515 | MGnify/ENA primary metagenome ERZ504515 (study PRJEB26092, sample SAMD00036237) | human gut metagenome | host: Homo sapiens | study: EMG produced TPA metagenomics assembly of... | reverse complement strand
AACAGCAACCCCTGCTCCAGGCAGCTGTGCAAGCGGAATTTATAATATTACAGTAAACTCCAGTTCCTCTATGTTCCGTGTAATTGACTGTGTCCTTACTTCCAAAACGGAAAGATGACAGCTGTTCTTACTTTAAGCGGAACTGGTTACGACTATCTATGTCTTGGAACAAAAGAAGAAGCTGCCGCAGCCGATTCCTCCACCTGGATTCCATATGGGACAGACGCAAATGGCAAATATACATATGAGATTCCTGTTGAAGCCCTGGACAATGGAATTGCAGTTGCTGCTTTTTCCCACAAAAACCAGATCTGGTATGACAGGATCCTGACTTTCCAGTCCAGCACTTTAAATAAGATAGGTGACGTACAGGATGATCCGCAGCCAGATACTGCTCCTGACACAACAATCACAGCAACTCCTGCACCCACTGCAAAACCAAATAAAAAACCGACAGCAACTCCTACACCAACAGCAACTCCAAAGCCAGACAAGAAACCGGAAGAGGAATCCAAATACGAATCTGACTTAAGCGGCGGAACAGCATCTGTAAACAGTTCTACTACATTAGCAGATGGAACCTATACTCCTGACAGTTTCTCCTGGTCTGGTGGTTCTGGAAAGGTCAGCATTTCCTGTAACAAAGTTACGGTAACAAATGGTCAGGCATATGCGACTATTGTATTCAGCAGTGAATATTACGGTTATGTAAAAGCCAATGGAAATAAATACTACGGTGCATGCGGCGGCGGAACTTCTACTTTCACAATTCCGGTAGCACTGAACCAGAATAATACGATCATTGGTATGACAACCAGAATGTCCCAGGCTCATGAAATCACTTACACCATTTATATCGCTTTAAAGGGTGCAAACGATCCGAAGAAAACAGACAAGGATAACCCGGCAGATGACAACAGCATGCTTTCCACAGGAAACAAGAAGCTGGATGATTCTGCACCAGAGATCACAGGTCTTGAGTATAAAGACGAAACTACTCTTGAGCATGCAAAATACTTTAAGCTTTATCACTACGCAAAGGGTATTACCCTTCTTGAAGTAGATATGACAACAGATACTGCAAGAAAACCGGAAACTGTTGATTCCGGAAAAGAAAATGCAAAAACAGAAGCTGCTGATTCCCAGGAACTTACAGGTACAGAAAAGCTCTACATGGGCAATGTTGTAAAATACCTGATCGTACCTGAGGGTGCTGTTATCCCTGCAGGACTTGATAAAGATGTAATCGTAATCAACCAGCCGGTAGAATCTGCTTATGTGGCTTCCACAGATGCTCTTAACATTTTGGATAAGCTTGATCTTACAGACAAAGTTACTGCTCTTGGAATGGAAAAAGAGGACTGTACGGTAGACAGCCTTACAGCTGCTCTGGAAGATGGTTCCGTAACTTTTGCAGGAAAAGATGAAGATACAGATTACAAAGCTCTTGTAAAGAGTCAGTGCGGTATTTCTATCCTTTCTTCTGATATTCTCCCGACAGAGGAAGCAGACACAGAAGCAAAAGAAAACCTTCTGAAAGATTCCGCAGAGAAATATTCCACTCTGAAAATCCCGTTTATCGTGGACCGTTCTGCAGATGAAAAGGATGACAATGCAAAAGCTGAGTGGGAAAAAGCTTACGAAGCAATTTTTGTAACTGATGAGGAAGAATAAATTACTATTCTTCACCATATGCACAGTAGCAAGAATAATCAGCAGGAGAAAATAAAAATGTATGACAAAAAGCTGAAATATAAAATTTTAAGTATTTTTGCAGCAACAGTTATGACATTTACTGCCATTACTCCGGTATGGGCAGAAGAGGAGAACCTGGAAGCAGATGCTTCCGGGGAGACTTCTTCTGACACATCAGAAAAAAGTGCTGCACCTGAAATTGCAGGTCTGACCTATGAATCCGCCATGGATCTGTCTTTTGCAGAATGCTTTGACGTGTATTATTACAATGACGGTTACAAACTTCTGGACATCCATGATGATGCCAGATATCTGATCGTCCCAGAGGGCAAAGAGGCACCTGATGATCTGGATCCTGAAATCCAGATCCTTCAGCAGCCACTTGACACCATCTACATGGCAGCCACTTCCCCGATGGCATTGTTCGATGCAATCGGAAGTGTAGACTCCATCAAGCTGTCAGGTCTTGATGCTTCCGGTTGGTATATCCAGTCAGCAGCTGATGCTATCAATAACGGCGAAATGACCTTTGCGGGAAAATACGATGAACCGGATTACGAGCTTCTGGTAGGTGACGACTGTGATCTTGCAATAGAGTCTACCATGATCCTTCATGCACCGAAGGTACAGGAGATGATCGAAACTCTTGGAATTCCTGTTTTCACCGATCGCTCCAGCTATGAGAGCCAGCCCCTTGGACGTACAGAGTGATCAAGCTTTATGGCGCAATGATGAACAAAGAAGAGGAGGCAAAGACCTTCTTTGACCAGCAGGCACAGGTTATTGAGAAGCTAAAGGACTTTACAAATACGGAAAAAACAGTTGCATTTTTCTACATCAATACCAGCGGTTCTCCTGTAGTACGTAATCCTAAAGATTATATTTCCAGCATGATCGAGATTGCCGGTGGAAGAAATGCATTCGCAGATCTTCAGGATGACAGTGGAAAAACTTCCGTTGCCATTACCATGGAGGAATTCTATAATACCGCGGCAGATGCAGATTATCTGATCTACAACTCCAGTATTGATGCGTCTGTAAAAAGCATAGACGATCTTCTTGCAAAAGAAAGTCTGATGGCTGATTTTAAAGCCGTAAAAGAGGGAAATGTCTGGGTAACTGATGATTCCATGTACCAGCATACAGATATAATTGGTGAACTGATCACAGATCTGAACCTGATGCTTACCGGCGGAAGTGAAGAGGATATGACTTTTCTTCATAAGCTGAGCTGACAGCAGGTTCTGTTGTAAATGAAACAAAAATGGAGAAAAATAAAATGAGCAATCAATCCGCTGGAACCAGCTTCCACATGGAAAATTTTAAGAGACGATCTCGTTACGCTATGGTTTTCATTCTGCTGATCCTGGCCTTTGGCCTGATCACAGTTTTGAATATCAACACAGGAAATGTTCATATTTCTCTGTCTGAGATCATAGATATCCTGCTGAAAAAAGCCACAGATACAAAAGAATACAGCATCATTTGGAAAATCCGTCTTCCCAGGATCCTGATGGCTGCCATTCTTGGAGGTGCCTTATCCCTATCTGGTTTTCTTCTCCAGACCTTTTTTGAAAATCCCATTGCAGGACCTTTTGTTCTGGGAATTTCTTCCGGTGCGAAAATGGTAGTAGCTCTTACCATGATTTATTATCTTGGCAGAGCCGTAAACGTAACTTCTTACACTCTGATCATTGCAGCTTTTATTGGTTCCCTGATTTCCATAGGTTTTATTCTTCTGATTTCAAAAAGGATCAAGCACATGGCCACCCTTCTGGTTGCCGGAATCATGATTGGCTATATCTGTTCTGCAGTAACTGATTTTGTGGTAACTTTTGCAGATGATTCCGATATTGTAAATCTTCACGGATGGTCACAGGGAAGCTTCTCCGGTATGAGCTGGAGTAATGTTTACATTTCCTGTGTGGTGGTAGGAATTACCCTGGCCCTGACCTTCCTGCTGTCAAAGCCCATCGGTGCTTATCAGCTGGGAGAAGCTTATGCACAAAGCATGGGCGTAAACATCAAATTCTTCCGCGTTGCATTGATTTTGCTTTCCAGTATTTTATCAGCAACTGTAACTGCTTTTGCAGGACCGATTTCTTTCGTTGGAATTGCAGTCCCATTTCTGATGAAAAGAAGCTTCGGCACATCCAGACCACTTATAATCATTCCGGGAACATTCCTGGGCGGTGCAGTTTTCTGTATGATGTGTGACCTGATTGCCAGAATGGCTTTTGCCCCTCTGGAGCTGAATATCAGTACCGTTACCTCCATCTTTGGAGCACCTGTTGTTATTTTCATGATGTTGCGGAAGAAGAGAGGAAACTGAAATGGATAATTACTATTTTCATATGGATAACCTTTCTGTCGGTTATGACAAAAAGGCCTTAATTCATGATATCTGTATTGGAATTAAAAAAGGGGAGATTGTAACCCTCATTGGTCCAAATGGTTCTGGTAAATCTACGATTCTGAAAAGTATCACAAGACAGTTGCAGATCATTGGTGGAAAAGTTTACTTTGATGATCGCAATCTGAATTCTTTTTCCTATAAAGAGCTTTCCACACGCATGGCAGTGGTTCTTACGGAACGAATGCGTCCGGAGCTTATGACCTGTCATGATATTGTGGCAACCGGACGCTACCCTTATACAGGCAGACTCGGTATTCTTTCCAGAGAGGATGAGGAAAAGGTAGAGGAAGCCATGAGAGCGGTGCATGCGGAATCGCTTGGCAGTCGTGACTTTAACAACATCAGCGACGGCCAGCGTCAGAGAGTGCTTCTTGCCCGTGCGATCTGCCAGGAACCGGATATTATTATTCTGGATGAGCCAACCTCTTTCCTTGATATCAAACATAAGCTGGATCTTTTATCCATTCTTCGGGATATGGCAAAAAAGAAGCAGATCACAGTTATCATGTCTCTTCACGAAATCGATCTGGCACAGAAAATTGCAGATAAGATCATCTGCGTAAAGGGAGATACTATTTCTCATTTTGGAAAGCCGGAAGATATTTTTGAAGAGAACATGATCAAGGAGCTGTATGAGATCAACAATGGATTTTTTGATCCCCTGTTTGGAAGTATTGAGCTTCCGAAACCAGACGGAGAAGCGAAAACTTTCGTAATCTGTGGAAACGGCACTGGTATTCCCATATTCCGTCAGCTGCAGAAAGAGCATACACCTTTTATTGCAGGTATTCTTTACACCAATGACGTGGATTACCGCCTGGCAAGACTATTGGCTTCAAAGGTGATCACGGAAGAACCCTTCATGGAAATCAGTGAAGAAGCCTTCCAGAAGGCGCAAAAAGCCATGAAAAGCTGTGAGAGGATAATCTGCACGGCTGTTCCGGTTGGAAGCTGCAATAAGCGGTTAGGAGAGCTTATAGATGCAGCGACGAAGAGCGGGAAAACAGAGTTTGTATAATTCTGCCTTGCGGGATTCTTTGATTCCGTTTCTTTACAGGACTCATTTTTTACGTTATACTGAGTTCACCGAAAGAAGGAGAGGACTCGTTTTATGAAAAAAAATATATTTACAAAAGACAACCTGATGTTCTTTATCATTCTGAATCTGGGATTGATTTTTACAGCGGTTGGAATTGCCATTTTTAAAACACCCAACCATTTCGCATTTGGTGGTACATCTGGTCTGTCTATTATCCTTTCTACCTTATTTCCGAAGTGGAATGTAGGTGCATTTATGTGGATCGTCAATGCAGCACTTGTTGTACTTGGATTTTTCTTCCTTGGAATCCGCTCCATGGGCTGGACTGTCTATTCCTCTTTTGCCCTGTCTTTCTATGTAAGTGCCTGTGAAGCTATTTATCCCCTTAGTTCGCCACTTACACATGACGTGTTCCTGGAGCTTTGTTTTGCAGTGATCCTTCCTGCAGTGGGAGCTGCTATGGTATTTAATGTCGGTGCCTCCACTGGTGGTACTGATATTGTGGCAATGATTTTGCACAAATATACCAGCCTTGAGATCGGACGTGCCCTTTTGGTCAGTGACCTGGGAATTGTGTTGATCGCTGCTTACCTTTACGGTGCCCAGACCGGACTTTACTGTATTCTTGGAATGATCCTGAAATGCACTGTAGTAGACAGTGCAATTGAGAGTCTGAACCTGAGAAAGGTATGTACGATCATTAGTAAATATCCGGAGCAGGTAGAAGAGTTCATCATCAATGACCTGCATCGTTCTGCCACAGAGCAGAAGGCCTTTGGCATCTATACCAAGAAGGAGCAGAAGGTAATGATGACTGTGCTTACCCGAAGCGAGACCAACCGTCTTCGTATTCATTTAAGACAGATTGATCCTCATGCATTTATTACCATCGTAAACAGCAGCGAAATCATTGGAAAAGGCTTCCGTTCTATCTGATGCCTGCCAGCTAATGCAGAAGACTGATTTTTCCATAACAGAACAGTCTGATGAAGCTTGATTTTAAAACCAGAAAGGAATACAGGCCATGATTTCCAAAACCATGCGAGCAATTCTCCACACCCTTTCCTACGGCAATATCGAAGTGGAATCCTCCCGCAGACTGGTGGACATTAAGAAGCTGGATGCATGAATATTTTTCTGAAAAAAATGGATATCCAGATTTTCAACGGGGACTACGAAATCCCTCTGCGGATTTATTTTCCTACTGAAGAAGCCATGACAAACGGGGTGGAAAAAGGCCATACTTTTCCAGTTCTTCTATTTTTTCATGGCGGAGGATGGGTGACAGAAAGTGTGGATACCTATAACCGTGTATGTGCCAGAATGTCCCAGTCTACCGGTCATATTGTAGTATCTGTGGAATACAGGCTTGCTCCTGAATATCGTTTTCCAACGGCTCTGATGGACTGTTATGCAGCGGCGAAAGCGCTTTACACCAATAAGCTGATTCTGAATACTGATCCCCGTAAAATCACTATCATGGGTGACAGTGCCGGAGGAAATCTTGCAGCCGCAGTTGCTCTTATGGCAAGAGACAAGGGCGACTTTCAGGTATTCCGGCAGATTCTTATTTATCCAGCCTTATATAATACCTATACAACCGCATCTCCCTATGCCTCTGTGCAAAAGAACGGCACCGACTACCTGCTTACTGCAGTGAAAATGCAGGATTATCTGAATCTGTATGAGAGCTGTCCGGAGGATCGGGTCAACCCTTATTTTGCACCTCTTCTGGCAAGAGATTTTTCTAATATGCCAGAAACCCTGATTCTCACAGCAGAGTTTGATCCTCTTCGTGATGAAGGCGAAGATTATGGAAAAAAACTGGCAGAGGCTGGTAATTATGTAGAAGTACACCGGATCAAAGATGCACTTCACGGCTTTTTTGCTCTTGGAATCCGCTTTTTCCATGTGCAGGAAAGTTTTTCTTATATGAACGAATTCTTAAAAAGGGAAGTGTGAAAATTGAAAGAAGGATATTCGAACTGGAGAAAACTGGATAACGCGGCCCTTGCTTTTCCTCTGGTAACTGGCAAAAATGATACCAGAGTATTTCGTTTTTACTGTGAACTAAAGGAAAATGTAAAACCGGAGCTTCTCCAGGCCGCTCTTGAAAAAACCATGGAAAAATATCCTCTGTTTCAGATGGTTCTCCGAAAAGGATTATTCTGGTTCTACCTGGAACACAGGGATATTCGTCCAATTGTAAAGGAAGAGAAGAAGCTCCATGCAGCAGGCTGTATGTTCCAGACAAAAAGAATCTTCTTTTTCAGGTCAGCTATTATGAAAAAAGGATCAATTTTGAAGTTTTCCATGCGCTGACAGATGGTACCGGGGCAATGCATTTTCTTCAGGACTGGTAATCAATTATCTGAAGAAGGCTCACCCGGAACAAAATCTGCCATCTCTGCCAGTCAAGGATACAAGCACCCCCGGTGATCAAGAGGAGGATAGCTTTTCCCAGTATTATTCCTCGGATATTCCCGGAAATTCTGAGAAAAAACCTCGCGCTGTCAGACTTCCGGGAGAACGGCTGCTTCATGAGGATATGCATATTACAGAGATTGTACTTCCGGTAAAAGAGCTTCATGCAAAAGCAAAAGAATACGGTGTCTCCATAACCATTCTGATCACAGCCATGTTTCTTTGTTCCATCCATGAGGAAATTCCCAAGAGCAGGCAAAATCGCCCCATTGCCTTATGGTTCCTGTAAATCTGCGGAATTATTTCCCTCACAGTCTATGGCAAATTTTTTTGGCTGGATAGAAGTGGGACATGATTTTTCCCAAACTTCTGATTTTACAGAAATTCTGGCTCACGTGAAAGAGCAGTTTGCCGCAGAACTGGTAGAAGAGAAAATTGCCAGACATATGAATAGCTATGTCCGTCTGGAGAAAAATCCGGTCATCCGTGCAGTTCCCCTGGAAATAAAGAAATATTTCCTTATGCTGGGAGCAAACCTAAGCTCTAGAAGCATTACGGCTGTTTATTCCAATATTGGAATTCTTCGTTTTCCAAAGGAGTATAACCAGTACATTGACCGTTTCGGAATTTCGCAAGTACCAACTCCATGCAGCTTTGTTCCTGTTCTTACGAAAACGAAATGGTTCTTGGATTTACCTCCAAGCTTCCCAAGGATAATATTCAGCGAAATTTTCTGAACATGCTGAAAAAAGAAGAAATTCCTTATACAGAAAAAACCAATAATTTCCCCGGCTGTTCCCTGAAAGAGAAAAAGGAGGCGCAGAGAATCGTGCAGGTTTTCAATTTTGTCTGCATTGCAGCTGCAATTCTCTGCGGCATGATCAATTACCTTACACGGGAAAAACTGGACTGGTTCTGGTTCGCCGCAGCTGGCTGTCTTTGCGGATGGCTAATCGTAGCGGTTGCTTATGCCAAACGGAGGAATATCTTAAAAAACGAGATCATACAGTTGATCCTGGTAACTATTATCGCGGTTCTGTGGGACAAATATACCGGATGGCATGGATGGTCTCTGGATTTTGTCCTTCCATTTGGCGCTCTTGCAGTGCTTGGCTCTATACCTGTGATCGTAAAAGTACAAAAGCTGGAAAAAGAAGAGTATCTGTTTTACCTTGTTCAGGCTACTTTTGCTGGTCTGGTACCGCTGATCCTTATGTTTTTTCACCAGATCCGTTTCCCATACCCATCTGTGGTATGCACAGGAATCAGTCTGCTGGTATTTGCAGGAATGTTTATTTTTAACAGCAATGATACTATCCGGGAGTTTCATAAAAAACTTAGAATGTAATAAAATGGACACAGATTGCAAGGACTTCTTTGCTGAAATTTCGCTAAAGCAGTCCTTGCAATCTGTGTCCGTCTGTTATGTCTGATAACCTAAAGCGTATTCGCTAAATCATTCCCGCAATCTGCACGCCCCACTTTGCGGGAGCTTTTGCAGAAAGCCCTTTTCAAACACGCTCTGGCAGTTAATATAATTAAATTTCTACAAGAATTCCCTTCTCTTTATCATACTTACAATATTTGCCATTTCCGGAAATAAATGGCTGATAAGTATTCGTACGTGTATCTTTTACATATACAATTCCTGTGGCGATCATTTCTACCAATGAGAAACGTTTACTCAGGCTGGAGATCCAGGAATAGGTCTTATTACTGTCAGAATCAGCAGCAACCAGACTGTATCCCTCTTCACACGGTTTCAGAGAAAAGTAAATTTTCTCCGGCTTAGAAGTCTCTTTAAATACCTGGCTTGCTATATAAGTAGAAAAATTCTTCTCCACAAACTGCTGGAAAGAGTATAAGGTATAAACCTCTCCGCTGACTTCGTCTGTAATCCGGTCTCCGCGCTGCAGACGCGCCTTGATCAGAGACAAAGTCTCAATGGTCCAGTTGATAAAGGAAATGCTGCTGTAGGTCATGCTCTCAAGAAGCTGGTCGATCAGTTTCTTTGTGAGAACATTTGATTTCGTTGCTTCGTTAAACAATTCTTCATTCATAATCCGCACCCTCCATAACATATATATGTTAATTGATAATCTTAATTATAAGATCTTATTTTGTTAAAATCAATAATTTCTCCCTCGTTTTTGTATTATTTGTTATTGTTGTTATTTTATAGTTACTGTTCATTGGTAACATTCCGCGAGGTGTTTTTTGTGAACAAAGTTCACAGAAAACCCGAGAATTGCGGCGCGAAATCATGCGAATGCATGATTTCTGTGCATCGCGGAGCGGTTACTGGTCACGGAGTGAACAGTAATATTTATATATTGTTTGCCTTTAACGCAAAACCATGTTATCATCATAAGAGTTGGAGTTTATAAAAAGCAAAAACAAATTTTACGAATTTGGAAGGAAAAATTTATGGAAAAACATCATCATGAACGAAGTACTTTTTCCGGTAAACTGGGATTTGTACTGTCTGCTGCCGGAGCTTCCGTCGGACTGGGAAATATATGGCGATTTCCTTACCTTGCGGCAAAATACGGCGGTGGAATTTTTTTACTGATTTACATTATTCTGGCACTTACTTTTGGCTACTCCATGATTGTCGCCGAAACCGCCCTTGGCCGAATGACAAGAAAAAGCCGGTAGGTGCTTTTGGAAAATTTGGCAAGTCTAAATGGCTGTCCTTTGGTGGCTGGATCAATGCTATCATTCCAGTCCTGATCGTGCCATACTATTCTGTTATCGGCGGATGGGTTATCAAATATCTGATCGAATATATAAAAGGTAACAGCCAGAAGCTGGCAGAAGACGGATATTTTTCTGAGTTTATTTCGAATGGTACCTCCACAGAGGTCTGTTTCCTTATTTTTGCAATTTTAACAGTTGCAATCATTTATGCAGGAGTCCGAAACGGAGTAGAGCGCGTTTCCAAATTTATGATGCCGGTTCTGGTATTTTTATCTGTGCTTATTACTGTTTACTCTGTTACAAGACCAGGTGCCCTTGCAGGAGTGAAATATTTCCTGGTACCAAATATTGAGAATTTCTCCTGGATGACAGTGGTAGCCGCCATGGGTCAGATGTTTTATTCCCTGTCTATTGCCATGGGAATTCTGGTAACCTTTGGCTCTTATATGAAAAAGGACGTATCTATCGAAGGTTCCACCAAGAATGTAGAAGTGTTTGACACTGCAATTGCCATTATGGCAGGTCTGATGATCATTCCGGCTGTGTTTGCATTCTCCGGTGGAGATCCGGATACTTTACAGGCAGGACCGGCGCTTATGTTCATCACCATTCCCAAGGTATTTGCCAGTATGGGGTTGGGAACTCCCATTGGGATTCTGTTCTTTGTACTGGTGCTGTGCGCAGCTCTTACCAGCTCTATTGCCCTGACGGAGAGCGCTGTATCTACCTTCCAGGACGAACTGAGATGGCACAGAAAGAAAGCAACCGTTATTGTTGGTGTGATCATGATTCTTCTTGGAACTCTTTCTTCCCTTGGATATGGACCGCTTGGCTTTGTAAAAATCATTGGAATGCAGTTTCTGGATTTCTTTGATTTCCTTACCAATTCTGTAATGATGCCAATTGCCGCACTTGCAACCTGTCTTTTAATTTCCAGAAAAGTGGGAGTGGAAAAGATTGAGGAGGAAGTAGTAGCTGAAGGCGGAACTTTCCGCAGGAAAAAGATTTTTAACTTTATGATCAAATACCTCTGCCCGATATTTGCAGCAATTATCCTGCTTAGCTCTGTAGCAAATGCATTTGGAGTGATTTCCATGTAAATGATTTGTAACTGTTCTGTACTTCTCAGTTACCACTCGCGAAATAATACCTGCTGAATAAATACAATAATTTTTTAATCGCCCCACCCATCTCAGGTGGGGCGATTGTATAAGAAACTGCCTCCATATCTACAAAACTTTGAATTCTGCTACATTTTCATCAATAACACATACACAACATTTCCCTATATCTGCTTTTTACAATATGGTTACATTTATCACTACCAAAACATGTATAATAGAACCAGTACATCAAATAGAGATTATTTTTCAGAGTATACAAGAAAGGACCCGAAATGAAAGCCAGAATACTTGTAATAGAAGATGAACCAGCAATCAATAACTTACTCTGCATGAACCTGGAAGTCACCGGCTACCAGACCGTAAGCTACCTGGACGGCAATGATGCCAGCGAAGGAATTGCCTGGGATCATGATTTCCAGTGCGCCCTTGTAGACATTATGCTCCCTGGAAAAGATGGATATACCCTTTTACCAGAACTGAATCACTACGGCATTCCCGTCATTTTTCTCACCGCCAGAGCCGACATCTCAAGCAAAGTAAAAGGCCTTAAAGAAGGTGCCGAAGACTATATTGTAAAGCCCTTCGAGATGCTGGAAGTGATGGTCCGTCTGGAGAAAGTACTGGAACGGCACGGAAATGTACAGAAGCAGATACAGATTGACGATATTACCATAGACACCATAAGCCATACCGTTACCAGAAATGGAGAGGAAATATACCTGAAACCAATGGAATACAACTGCCTTATGATGTTCGTCCGCAATCCCAATAAAGCTCTTACAAGAGAGCAGCTTCTGGCCGGCCTCTGGGGCGTAGAATTCGAAGGAGAAACAAGAACAGTAGATGCACATGTGGGACGTATTCGCAAGAAGCTGGGCTGGCAGGGCAGGATCAAAACCATTCCCCGCATTGGATACCGACTGGAGGTAGAATTTTGAAGCTTTTTACAAAAATCTTTTTACAGGTGGCCTGCGTGATCCTGATTTTATCCTCCGCTGTTTTTTCTATACTTCATATCGCTGGAGGAATCAGAGTATTCAGTATATCAATAACTATGAATATACCAAATTTCAGAATAATCTTTTACAATTTGAAGAGAAATTAAGACTTACAAGCAGTCAGTCCGCTAATTCCGATGAGAAAGTCCGAAACCGAATTCTTATCTACGCTTTCCGACAGATTTCCATGACAGTGCTGTTCTATATCAGAATAGCGAAGAACTTTACAACGGTACCGCCTATGACTTCGATGTTCAGGGAATCCAGGAGCAACTGGGAGAAGTGGAATTACACGGAAAATGGTATGACGCGGATACTTATATCTGTGATCCCCTTATCAGCAAAGCCGACGGTAAAACACTGTTGCTTTTTTTTTATTCTTCCACAGAGTCAACTACAAATCTGAATTATCAGATTGTCACTTATAAAGATGTTTCTGATGTTCTGGAGAGTAACAGGATCCTTTTTTATCAGGCGGGCACGTTGACGCTGGTTCTGCTTCTGTTAACCGGAACAATTCTTTTTTTCAGTCTGCGGAAAATTATGGCACCCCTTACAAAATTAAGGGAAGCTGCGGTTTCTGTATCTGAAGGCAACTATGATATACAAGTTCCTGCAGAAGGAGATACGGAACTGGCGCAGGTTGGCAAAAGCTTTAATCAGCCAAGAAGAAATGGCTCTTAGGCCAGTTTGTCTATATTACATTCGTAACGATTTTATATACATGTTTTATGCTTTTGTTTACTTCTGTGCTGTGCATGAAGGACAGCTATCCAGGCAATCTGTGGAGTGACACAGCAGCACTGCTTAGACAGTATCGATTCAAATAAAAATTCTACTGAATACAGCAGTTCCGTTTCCAGCAGTAGTTTCACGGCTATGGACAATCCCGGGAATAATATTTCACCAGTGTCCTGTCTTCCCTGTAAAGTTGCTGCAATACTCCCCGGAGAAGATGATCAGATCTATATCCCGCTCTCCCAGGCAAGAATTCTGTGCAGCGAATCTGGCACTGCGCTGACTGTAACAAAGGTGTTGCTAAAGATAAAGGGAAAGACCAATCTTGAAAACGCTAAACAGCATTTTGAATAACAAAGATACTTCCTTTTCAGGTGTAAATAAATATCTGCTTATGTTATACTATTGTACAAGACCAATAAAAAGGAGCACTCTATAATGAACAGACAGGAACTACTTAACCAAATTGAGCATTATACCCCGTTCAATGAACAAGAAGAGACGGATAAGCAGCTTATTCTGAACTGGATCAGAAATAATACCAATGCTTTTTCCAGAGAAAACACGGTAGCACATATGACTGCTTCTGCCTGGGTGGTAAATCAGGATAAAAGCAAAATTCTCATGGTCTATCACAATATTTATAATTCCTGGTCCTGGCTGGGAGGACATGCGGACGGGGAGACAGATTTACTTGCAGTTGCCCTTCGGGAAGTGAAAGAGGAAGCGGGGATTTCCCCATGTCAGTCCTGTACTGAGGAGATTTTTTCTTTGGAATCCCTTACAGTAGATGGACATGTGAAAAAGGGCAAATATGTGTCCAGCCATTTACATCTGAATGTAACATATCTGCTGGAAGCAGATTCTGAGGAAGCTGTCTCCATAAAAGCCGACGAGAACAGCGGTGTCGCCTGGTTTTCCCCTGAAGAAGCGCTGAAGAAATCTACAGAACCATGGTTTGTAGAACATGTGTACTCCAAGCTGATTGAGAAAATGTAATGAAAGAAGCCAACAATTATAATACTTATATGATACAAAGAAAGAGAAGAGAACATGAGTGAGAAAATTGTAGTTTGCCTTGAAAAAGGTGGCGCAAGAGATATGGCTGAAGCTTTTTCCAGGCGCACAAATACCCCAATCTCTGAAAAGCCGGGAGAGCACCTGACGGTGCTTTTTAATTCCAAAGGTGTTTCTTTAACCGGATATGGTCTGGCTTATCAGGGGGATTTCGAAAATATGCTTCACCGGGTGACCAACGGAAGATTACAGCATGAAATGCTGGTACGGGCTTCCAAATCAGAAAAGCCAGGGCGCAAGGCAATAGATGCCACAGCAGGTATGGGAGAGGATGGATTTCTTCTGGCAGCCCAGGGGTATGAGGTAACTCTGTATGAGCAGAATCCAGTGATTGCTGTTCTTTTAAAGGATGCCCTGCGCCGGGCAAAGAAGCATCCCGTATTGAAAGAGATCGCTGCCCGCATGAAACTGACAGAAGGCAACAGCGTGGAATTAATGCCCGCACTCCTGGATCCTGTAGACGTCATATACCTGGATCCCATGTTCCCCGCAAGACAAAAGTCCAGCTGATCAACAAAAAACTGCAGCTCATCCAGAAGCTGGAGCCCCCATGCTCCCAAGAGACCGACCTTTTCGACGCCGCTATCAGCGCAGACCCGGATAAGATCATTGTAAAACGACCGCTGAAAAGTGATTTTCTGGCAGGAAGGAAGCCTTCTTATACGTTAAGCGGAAAAGCGATTCGATATGATTGTTATACGTTGTAGAGGAAATAAATTGGCAGAGCAGGCAGATGAATAAATGATATATGCATAGCAGCATTTTTATAATCCTTTTCGATTACTGTCAGAAGTGCTAGTGCAAATCAGAAGCAACTATGTATAATAAGAATAAAAAGGACAGTATTGCTTATAAGGAAGGAGAAAATGCTTATGAGAAATGGTAAAAAATCATTAAAAAAAGCCAGCGTACTGCTTACTACATTCTTACTTGTAGTAATGTGTCTGGCAGTGGATACCACATCTGTAAGTGCCGCGAAGATCAAACTGAACAAAACAAAGCTTACCTTGACCCAGGGCAAGAAATACCGTTTAAAGGTAAAAAGGCACAAAAAAGAAAGTGAAATGGTCCTCCACAAAGAAATCAGTGGCAACTGTCAATAAAAAGGGTGTCGTTACAGCAAAGAAAAAAGGAACTGCATATATTAAAGCTGAGGTTGGCAAAAAAACATACAAGTGTAAGGTTACTGTTAAGAGTAAAAAAGCACCTGCAAAGCCAGCACCTACAACACCTTCTGCTCCGGTAAATCCGCCGGCAGAGCCTACAGCAACACCTACCACAGCTCCAGCAAAAACACCAGTACTAAGTGCAACATCTTTAAGCATGCGTAAAGGTGAATATTATCAGCTTAGCGTACAGGATCCTAAGCATCTGCCCGTATGGACCAGTTCAAACAAGAATATTGCAGAGGTAGACAGTCAGGGAAAGGTACATGCAATTAATGTTGGAACAACAGAAATCAAAGTAGATGCAGGGATTGTTCTTACATGCACAGTTACAGTTACCATGGAAACAAAGCCTCAGACTGAACCAGTTCTTTCGAAAGCAGTTATAAAAGGGCAGCGGTCAGTCAAGAATGAAGCTGGCGAATCTGTAGTGATTGAGATTCCTCTGAATACTTATACCTATACTTTCAGCACAATTCCAACAAACGTGGAAGAATTGAAGCAGTATAACATCAGCGGTGATGATGGGAGATATAAGGTGCTCGCTCTTTATGTCATGTCACTTCGGACCTGGAAACCGGAAAATCAGACAGATTGCGAAGAAATGATCGGATATTTATGCAATAAGCAGTTATCTGTTTATGAGAAGCAGAGATTAGCAGAGCAAATGAAAAAGAGTAAACAGTATCTCTATCTTGGAAATGCATTCTTAAATGGTGCAACTCCGGCGAATGACTACACACCTTCACAGCCTTATTCAATTACATTAACTCAGGATTCTGTAGTAGATGAAGATCAGATATACATTCCGGCAAATCCTTCCATACCATCTCCTGATCAGTATAGAGCCTTTATCTATTGCAAGGCTTCTGACAGTGGTAAATGGATCGATGTTTATAAATCATCTAAGGACGGAAACTGGTATATGTATAAATGGATGGATCTGATCACTTCAATAAAAGCCCCGGCTTCAAGTAATCCATTCTAAATATGTCTTCAGGTGATTCATTCTAATTACAAGAGGGCAGACATCAAAGACCTCGGTTTTTGGTGTCTGCCCTTAATGTATTTTATAAAAATTATATCTGTAACCACTGGGGGTGACAGTATACTAAGAGAAATCTTTTTGGACACTTTGACAGCAGCTTCCCAAACTACTGCCACGGACTCCCCAAAAACAACTTGTGACGATCATCAGCAGTTGCTTATAGAACTATTCTACTAAAAATCATTCTTTCCGTATTAGCTAGCCAGAACGGCTCTCCTGTAGGGCAATGAGTTTCATACCAGTTAAAACCGCCTTTTTCACTTCCAATCTTTCCGATTAATGATGTCTGCCCAAGTGAAAATAGATATTCTACATTTTTAGGCTCTTGATACCATAATAGCAATCTAATTCCTCCCATGCTAAAATACCCTCCATTTCCACTCCAGCCGTATTGAACATGACCATTAGCAAGCAGTCTTGCAATAATACTTGCATCACCCATTTTATATTCCTCCGTTCAGTATTTTATTGGACCTAAACTGTGCTTTAACATATTCTTTTTAAATATAATATATTTTATATTGTATATTAAGTCATTTATCCCGTTTTTATGGTATTATAAGAAAACAAAGAACAGGATAGGAGGCGTTTGAAATGAATCATAATGATATAGTCAGACAGTCATTCAAAAAACAGGCTGAAAAATTTGTAGCATATCATATGTCAAAAGTGGAATATACAGACTATCTGATTCAGAAAATCGCAGCAACAGGAGAAGAACATGCATTAGAAGTAGCTGCCGGGACCTGTATTTGTGGCAGGGCTCTGGCTCCTTATGTAAAGGATATTACCTGTCTGGATATGACGGAAGAAATGCTGGCACAGGGAATCAGACTTGCCGAAGAAAGTCATATAGAAAATATTTACTTTCAAAGTGGTAATGCCGAAAAACTTCCATACGAACCCGAAACCTTTGACCTGGTGATCACAAGGCTTTCTTTCCATCATTTTGACAATCCTGAGAAACCTTTTGAAGAGATGAAACGTGTCTTGAAAAAAGGGGGAAAGATGGTGGTCTGGGATATGGAAGCTGCCGAGGAGCCTTTACGAGAAATTGATGATAAGATTGAAAATATGCGTGATCCTTCTCATACCAGAATCCTCAGCAGGGAAGAATTTGAAGAAATGTTCAAGAAAGATTTTGCACTGCAATGCGAAGAAACTACTCTGGTGCCGGTGAATCTAAAAAGTTGGATGGAACTGACTGATACTTCGGAAGATGTGCAAGAAGAGATAACAAATTTGATGAAAGCTGAATTAGAAGGCGGTAGAAAAACCGGTTTTTCACCATATAATAAAGATTCACAAATCATGTTTGATCATAGATGGCTATTACTAATTGGTGTAAAAAAATAATGGTAATAAAAATAAGCAGGAAACTCCTTTGAAGAGTTCCTGCTTTTCTTGAAATGTCCTAATATTTAGATAGGATTCGGGGGCATATTTATAAATGTAATTACAGCTCTAAAGAATCTTCTGCATCTATTCGGGTTTTGTTACACCAGACATCTGTACAAAATAAAGAAATCTCTGTGCAGATAAAAGCGACGTTGGAAAATAATAGTCAGATGTATAAACTGAAATTGCATACGCTGTGGTCGCCTATGAAGAAAGACGTATGCATAGGAATTATCGGGTATTTTGACATTATAAAATAGAAAAATACAACAAATGTAGGATATGATGGAATTGCCGTTCATGTGTATATCTGGATGGAAGGAACAGACGCTGATTGCGTCAACGGAAAATCTGTTGAAGATGATTCGTCTACTTATGATGTGACAGTAAAACTTGCCGGAGTTGCAAGCGGAAATTAAATGTTCTTTTGAAAGGTCATGGCACGAACCATGGCTTTTCTTTTACCCCAACATCCCCATATTGGCAACTATCCCCACTCACCCCACTCTTTTTCAGTACATTTACTGAATTGCTATTTTCCCGACTTCTCGGCTTGCCATATAGCTGAGAAATTTATGAAATGTTCCTGTTTTTTAAATCCTGCAAATACTACTGATGAGCGTGTAAATTTTCATTCTACAATGTAAAAACTCTTTGTTGACGGATATATTTGGATAAGGATATAATCTGTATCAGAGAATTTACAGGGAGATAAACAAGTATGAGTCAGGATATGATTAATAACCGTTTTTTGGAAGAGTCGGTATTTGCTATTGCCGATGGATACTGCGTGATCAATCTCACAAAGAATATTGTACGTGGTTCCATGTATCAGGTAGTTAATGGAAAAAAATATAATCTGAATGAACAATTAGGTTTGCCGGAAAATTCAAGCTTACAGAGTCTGGTGGATGCATAGGCATTGACCATACCTGAAGAAGGTCTTCAAGATTTTCTGCACGAGTTTGACAGAGAACGACTGTTAAAGCGTTTTGAAAATGGTGAACGGCATATATCATTCCGATATTGGACCAGGACTGCTACTTTTGAGCCCATGCTTGCAGAAGATCACATGGCCCTGTACCGGAAGAAGAAACCGGAGATATCATTGCAGTCAATTATGTTCTTGACCGTACAGAACATTATCGCTTAGAGGAAAAAGAGAGGGCGACTGGAAAAATCAAACAGAGAGTATGCGAAGCTTCTGGAAGAAGAGAAAAAGCATACAGCTATGATCGAG
>ENA-OQAA01000822-OQAA01000822.1-human-gut-metagenome-genome-assembly--contig:-NODE-822-length-19070-cov-11.482553_pt1 | contig 19070 bp, 20 predicted proteins | sample MGYA00242489_ERZ504515 | MGnify/ENA primary metagenome ERZ504515 (study PRJEB26092, sample SAMD00036237) | human gut metagenome | host: Homo sapiens | study: EMG produced TPA metagenomics assembly of... | reverse complement strand
CAATGCGAGATGCAGGCGCTTAAACTCAGCACCGCACGCGTCATGCTCAACCAAGTCGACACGCTCAGCACCCCACGATGGCCGACCGCTTCGAGGCAGCCCTCGGCCGCCCCTCATCGCCACCAGCCTCAAGTAGCCGGCCCCATCTCGTCAGTTGCGGTGAAATACGGACTGTTTGGCCGCCAAACGGCCGCAAACAGTCCGTATTCCACCGCAACTGCGGAGGGGAATCCGGTGATCTTCCTGCTAGCGGGGCACGTAGCGGCCGGGCTGGGCTCCGGTGGGCTCGCCGTCGCGTGCCGCCAGCACGCCGTTCACAAACACGGCCTTGGCGCGACCATGCGCCTCAAAACCCTCGAGCGGCGTGTAGTCCACGGCCTGATGCTGCGTCGCCGCGCTAATGGTCCAGCGCGCCTTTGGATCCCACACGCACACGTCGCATCGGAGCCCTCGGCAAGACATCCCTTGCGCGGATACATGCCAAAGACGCGCGCCGGGTTCTCGCTCATCAAGCGGCACAGATCCTCGGGACCCAGCTGTCCCTCAAAGCTCGTGGCGATCGCGACGGGACGATGCTCCACGCCGGGCCCGCCGTTGGGAATCGCGCGAAAATCGTCGCGCCCGCGGTCCTTTTGCCCGTGCAGGTTAAAGCTGCAATGATCGGTCGCAATCGTATCGATCTCGCCGGCCACAAGCGCCTCGCGCAGGGCTGCACGGTCACCGACATGGCGCAGCGGCGGGCTCATCACGTACTTGGCGCCCGCAAAGCCGTCCTCGCCCTGCTCCAGATAGCAGGTGTCGTCAAGCATCAGATATTGGGGGCAGGTCTCGACATAGATATTCTTCTGCCGCGCGCTTTGGCAGCGCGAATGGCCTCGAGCCCCAGCTTGGTCGAAAGGTGCACCACATTGACTGGGGCGTCGCCGGCCAGGTGCGCCAGATACAGCAGGCGGCTCACGGCCTCGGCCTCACACACATCCGGACGGCTGAGCGCATGCCCCTCGGGCCCATGAATCCCCTGCTCGTACACGCGCTTCTGCAGTTCATTCACCAACGTGCCGTTCTCGCAATGCACGCACAGGATACCGCCCACGCGCTTGAGCTCCTCCAGTACCTCGAGCGTCTCGGCATCGTCCAAGCGCAGGTGGTCATAGGCAAAGTAGGTCTTAAACGACGACACGCCCGCCTCGCGCATGGCCGAAAGATCGGCGCGGTTGCGCTCATTCCACTCGGCAAGCGCCATATGGAAGGCATAGTTGGCGGTGCAGGTGCCGTCAGCGCGATGATGCCACTCGGCAAGGGCATCGGGCATGGTCACGCCGCGATCGGCCGTCGCGTAGTCCACGATGGTCGTCGTACCGCCGCAGGCAGCCGCACGCGTACCGGTCTCAAAGCTATCGGCCGTCCAATCCATGCCAGTCCAGCACTGCATGTGCGTGTGGCCGTCGATAAAGCCGGGGAACACCCAACAGTCGGTGGCGTCCTGGACGGTATCGCCCTCGCCCGGCTCGATTGCCGCGGCAATCCGCACAATCTTATCGCCCTCCATGGCAAGATCGGCGCGGCGAAGCCCCTGGGGCGTCACGAGCGCGCCGTTTTTGATGATGATCATAATTGCTCCTTATTGATTGATGCAGTTGGCCACGCGATCAAAATACGAGCAGGCGGCGATATGCTCCGTTATGCGCTGCTGTCCCTTGGCGGTATCGACGTCCCACAGCTCGTAGGCACGCGCCTCGACCAGCACCACGTCGGTACGGTCCTTGAGGATCGAACCGCCGCCGTCCTTGCCCTCAAGACACATAAGTGCATCGAACAGTTCCGCCGGAAAGAGCACCGGGCTCGAAGGCTCACCGTTGCACGCAAGACGCACCGGATGTTTGCGGCCACACTCGTCAAACGCACGAACCATAGCCTCAAAAGAACCCGAACTCACGAGCGGCTGGTCGCCCGGCAAAAAGAGGCAACCTTTCCAGTTGCGTTCGACTCCCCATGAAAGACCCGCACGGACGCTTTCGCTGCGCAGCTCGCCATCGTGCAGCACGCACGGGCAATGCTTGTCCTCGCAAATCTGAGCGACCTCGGGCCAACGCGTCGAAACCACGACGTCAAAGCCCCGGGGAACCGAATCGATGGTCCGGGCAATCAGCGGCTCGCCATAGATATCGGCAAGCATCTTGTTAGAGCCAAACCGCTTGCCCTCGCCCGAAGCCATAATGACGCATCCAAGTTTCATGGTGATACCTCCCCTGAAACCATCGTACCCATAACTCGCGCCGCGGGCATCCACATCGAAAGCGCTTATCCCGCACGCCCACGATGCAAAAAGGGGGCACCCCGCCGGTTGGCAGAGCGCCCCCTTTACATGGCTTACCTCAGCCCGGCTTTAGGCTGGAGCAACGGGCGGTGTTACGCTCGTCGAGGGCCTTGAGGGTAGCGGCGGGATCGGCAACCTTCTGCAAGAACATCATGGCAGCGATGGCGTACGGCTTGTAGCTGGCCTCCTTGTACATGCCCACGCGGTGCATGTCGAAGACGTCGGCGTTAACCTCGCCGTGCTCGCAGGAGACACCGGAGATGTCGGCGGGCAGCGGGTGCATAAAGATGGTGTCCTGGCCGTTGGCGGTCTTCTCCATGAGTTCGGTCGTGGAGCACCAGTCCTGATGGGTGGCGTTCTGGGCGAGCAGCTCCTTCTCGAGCGCGGCGATGCCGGCGTCGTCGCCCTCGGCGTACAGGTTGGTGCGCTTCTCCATGGCGGCAAACGGAGCCCAGCTCTTGGGGATCACGATGTCGGCGCCCTCGAAGCCTCGGCCATAGTGTTGACCTGCTTAAAGGTGGTGCCGGACTCGGCGGCATAGCCCTTGGCGCGCTCGACGACTCGGGCATGAGGTCGTAGCCCTCGGGGTGAGCCAGGGTGACGTCCATGCCAAAACGGGGCAGCAGGCTGATCAGCGACTGCGGGCAGGACAGCGGCTTGCCGTAAGAGCGAATAGGCCAGGTGACGGCAACCTTCTTGCCCTTGAGGTTCTCGAGGCCACCAACTCGTTGATGAGGTAGAGCATGTCGGCAGAGGACTGCGTGGGGTGGTCGGAATCGGACTGCAGGGAGATGAGCGTGGGACGTGATCCAGAGCGCCGTCCTCGTAAGCCTGCTGGACAGACTCGGAAACCTCGGCCATGTAGCGTCGCCTTCGCCGATGTACATGTCGTCGCGGATGCCGATGACGTCGGCCATGAAGGAGATCATGGTAGCGGTCTCGCGGACGGTCTCGCCGTGAGCGATCTGGGACTTCTTCTCGTCCAGGTCCTGCAGCTCAAGGCCGAGCAGGTTGGCGGCCTTAGAGAAGGAGAAGCGCGTACGGGTGGAGTTGTCGCGGAACAGGGAGACGGCCAGACCCGAGTCGAAGATCTTGGACGAGACGTTGTTCTCGCGCAGCTCGCGCAGGGCGTCGGCGACGATGTAGAGAGCCTTGAGCTCATCGGTGGTCTTGTCCCAAGTGTGCAGGAAGTCGCTGCCGTACATGCCCTTAAAATCGAGGCCGTTCAGCTGCTCGACGAGCTCGGTAAACTTGACGTCCATGGAAATGTCCTTTCTAAAGATGAAACGATCGCAATGAGTTGATGCGCTCCGGCATGCGCGTGTGGCTAGAACATGCAGAGCACCATGACGAGGACCCGCCACCGTTGAGGAAGCATGGGAGATAACGACCGCGGGCCCCAAGTCAACAGGGGGTGCCGGGGACACGAGCGGCCCCCGGCTCAACAAAATCGAGGAATGGGACTAATCGATCTTGTTGTTGGTCAGACCGGCGCGGAACACGGTGGCGTCGCCATCGGCCTGGCTCGGATCGTAGAGGTTCAGGGCAGCCACATACATGGCGGCAGCGGTGACCAGGTCGTCCTTGTAGGTGACCTCGTTGGGAGCGTGAGCCTGAGACTCGGCACCCGGGCCAAAGCCGACACAGGGGATGCCATAGCGGCCCTGGATGGAAACGCAGTTCGTGGAGAAGGTCCACTTGTCGCACAGCGGGCGACCGGTGCGCTTGTCCATGCTGGGCTCGCAGCCGATGCGCTCGTCACCAAACATGGCCTTGTGGGCGTCGACGAGGGCCTTGACGTGCGGAGCGGTCTCCTTGTTGATCCACGTGGGGAAGTAAGCCTCGGTCTCGTAGACCTCGCCGGTCCAGGACGGACGGTCGTACATGTACATGGAGACCTTCACGTCGTCGCCGTACTTCTTGGCGGCCGGCAGGTTGCGGATCTCGTCCAGGCAGGACTCCCAGGTCTCACCGGCGGTCATGCGACGGTCGATGGAGATAGCGCAGGAATCGGCACGGCGCAACGGCTGGGGCTGGTGTAGAAGATCTGGCTGACGGTGCAGGTGCCGCGGCCCAGGAAGCGGGCATCCTCGTAGTGCTCGGGGTTGTACTTGGGGTCGAGCATCTTGACGAGGCCCTTGATGTCGGTCGACTCGTCGCAGCCGTTGTTGTTGAGGGCGCGGACGTCGGCGATGATGTCGGCCATCTTGTAGATGGCGTTGTCACCGCGGTCGGGAGCGGAGCCGTGGCAGGAGGTGCCGTGAACGTCGACGCGGATCTCCATGCGGCCGCGGTGGCCGCGATAGATGCCGCCGTCGGTGGGCTCAGTGGAAATGACGAACTCGGGCTTAATGCCGTCCTTGTTGTAGATGTACTGCCAGCACATGCCGTCGCAGTCCTCTTCCTGGACGGTACCGACGACCATGATCTTGTAGCCCTCGGGGATGAGACCCATGTCCTTCATCATCTTGGCAGCGTAGGTAGCGGAAGCCATGCCGCCCTCCTGGTCGGAGCCGCCGCGGCCGTAAATGATCTCGTCGGTCTCGTAGCCTCATAGGATCGGCATCCCAGTTCTCGATGTTGCCGATGCCGACGGTGTCGATGTGGGAGTCGATGGCGATGATCTTGTCGCCCTCGCCCATAAAGCCCATGACGTTGCCCAGGCCGTCGACCTTGACCTCGTCATAGCCAAGGCTCTCCATCTCGGCCTTGATGCAAGCGACAACCTCACCCTCTCGCAGGACTCAGAGGGATGGCTAATCATTGCGCGAAGAAAACGCGACATATCAGCACGGTGGGACTCAGCAGCAGCCTTGATAGCGTCGAAATCGAGTTCTTTAGCCATTGTTCATAACCTTTCAAACGAAGGAATCTACCTGTGAGGTGGCGGAGCGATACCTATTTACTCCGCCCTAACGATTAACAAGTGGGATATTCGCCTTCCCAAACAATGCGGCGATACTGGTCGGGATCGGTGTCGCCCTCGGTGGAGAAGCAGAGCACGGAGCTCGTCTTGTCCAGGCCGATGAGCTCCTTGAGCTCGGCGTACTCGGGATCGAGCATGAGAGTCTCGACCAGGCCGGTGGTCACTGCGCCGGACTCGCCGGAGATGACGCGCGGGTCGCCCTTCTCGGGAGCGCCCAGGGTGCGCATGCCGCGAGCGGTGACCCAGTCGGGGCAAGACACGAAGGCGGTGGTGTGGTTGCGCAGGATATCCCAGCCAGAATGTTGGGCTCGCCGCAGCACAGACCGGCCATGATGGAGGCATGTCGCCGTCCACGATGCGCGGATCGCCGTCGCCGGCGGCAGCGCCCTTGTACAGGCAGGCGGCAGGCGCGCACTCAACCACGACGAAGGTGGGCGGGTTATCGGGATACAGGTTGGTAAAGTAGCCCACCACGCGCCGGCGAGCGAGCCTACGCCAGCCTGGACAAACACGTGCGTCGGGCGGTTGATGGCCATCTCGCGCAGCTGCTCGGCAGCCTCGGAAGCCATGGTGCCGTAACCCTCCATGATCCAGGACGGGATCTTCTCGTAGCCCTCCCAGGCGGTGTCCTGAACGATGACGCCGCGCTCGCAGGCGTCGGCCTCGGCGGCGGCCATGCGCACGCACTCGTCGTAGTTGACCTCTTCAATGGTCACCGTGGCGCCCTCGGCGGCGATGTTATCGAAGCGGGGCTTGGTGGAACCCTTGGGCATGTGCACGACAGCCTTCTGGCCCAGCTTGTTGGCAGCCCATGCCACGCCGCGGCCATGGTTGCCGTCGGTGGCGGTAAAGAAGGTAGCCTGGCCAAAGTCCTCGGCCAGCTGATCGGAGGTCAGGTAATCGAAGGTGCAGTCGGCAACGTCCTTGCCGGTCTCGTCGGCAATGTAGTTGGCCATGGCAAACGAGCCGCCCAGGACCTTAAAGGCGTTGAGGCCAAAGCGATAGCTCTCGTCCTTAACGCACAGGTTGGACAGGCCCAGACGCGCGGCCTGGCCGTCCAGGCGGGCAAGCGGGGTGACGGTATATTGAGGGAACGACTGGTGGAAGGCGCGGGCCTTCTTCACGTGGTCGAGACTCATGATTCCCAAGTGCTTGTCATCGCTCTTGGGCATCGTGTTGCTCGCCCACTGGATCTTATCGGCCATACGGTGAACTCCTTAAGTTCTCTCTTGCCGGCCCCCGCATACGCGTTTCAGCCCGATCCCATTCACACGGCTGAACTTTTATGTGGATGCCAAACAAAAAGTTTGTTAGTAATGTTCTATCACACTTTTTGATTGGCATACCTAACGAATTGTTTGTTGCCGTAATCGGTACTTTTTCGCCGCCGAACGGTCACACAACGCAGCGACGCTTTCGTTATTTGCGAACAGGTGTGGTTTATGGCACAGTGAGCCCAAACTAATTTTTAGGAAGGTACCCATGACCCCCGCACAGATTGAGTTTTACAAGCGCCTCGCACACGGTCTGGCGCTCCAATTTGGCCCCAACTGCGAAGTCGTCGTCCACGATCTGGAGACCGAGGACGTGGACCACTCCATCGTAGTGATCGAAAACGGCCACGTCAGCGGGCGCAAACTGGGTGACGGCCCCAGCCATATCGTGTTTGAGTCCATGCACGAGGGCGCCACCGACGTACACGACCGCGAGCCATACCTCACCAAAACCACCGATGGCAAGCTGCTCAAGTCCTCGACGATCTTTATCCGCAACGACGAGGGCAAGCCCGTCGGCATTTTGGGCATCAACTTTGACATTACGCTTATGAAGGCTTTTGAGCGTTCGCTCGACGCCTTTACCGGCACCGGCGGCACGGGCTATACCGAGCCCGAGCTATTACCAAGAACATCGGCGATCTGCTCGAGGACCTGCTGCACGAGTGCGAGCAGTTTGTGGGCAAGCCCGCGGCACTCATGACCAAAGACGAGCGCATTCGTGCCATTGGCTACCTCGACCGTCGCGGCGCCTTTCTCATTTCCAAGTCGAGCGAGCGCGCCTGCGAGTTCTTTGGCATCTCAAAGTACAGCTTCTATAGCTACCTCAATGAGGCCAAGGCGGCGGCCGGCGACAAGTAGGCACTCGCCTGGATTGCCCCTCCCCTTTTGGGCGCGAGTTCTGGAAAGCACGAATCCAAGACCGAGCAGCTTGGGAAGTTCCATATAATCGATGTCATTGGTATTTCGAAAGGATGGAACAGAATGGCGTTGAGCAAGGCATCATGCACCGGTCGCGGATTGATTCCGGCAATTGGTGGACATGTGCACCGCATGTTCGATGAGGGTGAAGACGACCTGTTTTCACTGAGCCTTGACGATGTGATGGATGATCGCCCGTGGACCGCCGACGAACTCATGGGCGGCGGCGGGGCTCGCCCGTCAAGCCCCAATCCCGCACTTGCGCCTAAGTCCGCACCTGCGCCGACTCCTGCGCAGTCGCCTGTTTCGACGCCCGCTCCTACGCCCGCACCCACTTCGGCGCCCACACCAGCTCCCCGCCCCGCAAGTGACCCGTCCGAGACGGCGGCATTTCTCGCTGCAGCGACGCAGGGCAAATCGGCCGACAGCACCGTTATGTACAACGCCCAGCAGTTGCCCGTTCCCGCGGCACGCAAGCCTCCGGTCGCAAGGCTCGATGAGCCGTTGCCCATCAGGTTGCCTACGATTCCTGGGCTGCAGCCGATCTGGATGAGACCTCTACCGGCATGCCGGCGCTCGATGTTCCAGTTAACCCGCTTTTTGCCGCTAACACGAGCGCCGCGGACTATGAGGGCGGTGCGGCATATTCCGATTATTCCGATGGCTATGCTGGCAACGGTCGCATCGAGACAGAGGATTATGGCACCGCATCGAGCGATTATCTCAACGATCCGTACGCTGCCACGCCTGCACCGGAATATGACCCGGAGGCCGCGTCCGCACCGGCATATACCAAAAGCACGGGCGAAGAGCGCTTCGCCGATTATTACGCCGAGGAAAAGGCGCTGCGTTTCTCGGAATTTCCGCAGGCAGTCAAGGTCGCCTTTATCGCCATTGTCATTGCCCTGCTCGGTGTCATTGCGTTTGAGGGATTCCAGCTGTTCCGCGGCCCCACCCAAGCGGAGTCGGAGACCCAGCAAAAAGAGGACGACAACCAGTACCTGGACATCAACACCCTCAAGGGCGACCCCAACGACGGAGACGACGAGTAGCGAGAGCTGAAGGCGGCCGCAGGATCCCGCATCCAGCACCGGCTTCTAAGTGCTGTTTTGTCATCCAGCCACACTTTTCCGAAGTTTTAAGATGCCTATCTCGACACTTTTCCGTACTTTTACACGGCTGATTTCGACACTTTTCCGGATGGAAGCCGAATAATCACTTGGGAAACCAACGCCATCCGCGCGTCATTTCGCGGATGCGCTTGATTTATGTCCGTACACGTTGATAGACCCCATCGTGCCCGCAAGGAGCGGGCGCGTTTTATCCAGAGTCGGGGTAGAGAGTTGGCTCCACGATCCCGACGCCAACCGGCCAAGAGGCACGGTGCCCTGCCAACATCGATGAAAGGAGTCCGTATGGACAATTTCTCCGTGCGCAGTGAGCGCAACTTCCACAATCTGGTCGTCAAACCGAATCACATGCATCTTCTGGACAAGCCGAACAGCTATGCCTCGGCCATGGTCAAGAGCAGCCTCTCCCACCAGATGCGCTTTACGGTACAGAAGCTCGAGGAAGAGCTCCGTGCCGCCGGCGGCCCGCACGTACTGCAGATCAGGCTGTCCGGCGACAACTCGCGCGAGCCGTCCAGCTGGAAGCTCTTTGCTGACGGCAAGTGCGTTGCGGACGGATCCGGCGCCTTTGCCCGCGAGTGCTTCTGCGAGGGAGCTGAGGTGTTTCTAGACCTGTGCCGCGACGCCGTCGAGACCGCCGAGCTGTGCCAGTGGAGCGAGAGGGAGTACGAGCTGTTGGGTGCCGCGCGCGGGATTGCGGGGGGTGTAGGAACAGAAGCCTCATGACGGTGGCCTCAGCTGGAATGACGTATCGCTCGATAAATGATCTCAACAACGTAGCCGATGCGCCGCATTTCACCTCAAAGGCATTGAGCGATCGGGAGACGTCCAGCATTTCTTTGATATCCCCAATTGATTGTTCCGAGAAAGTCTCTTCATGTCCTTATAATCGCCCTTACGAGAAACGTGGACGAGACAGGCGTCCATATGCCGTCTCTAAACTAACGAGCCGTTCGCGGAAAGAACATCTGGCTAGCATGGGCCAAAGATATACTGGTATCGCTGCAACAATTATGGAAGATCGGCACCACCAATGACCTCCTTGAAATTCTCCAGGCGCTTCGCGCTTAGCCTGCTCGCCTCGCTGTCCGCCACCGTAGCGCTTGCTTTGCCCTCAACCGCCCTAGCCGCGTCGGACCCGAACCCGCCCAGCATCTCCAACGTGACGATATCCGCGACGACAGTCACGGCCGGCTCCACGCTGCATGTCGGCTATAGCGTCGATGACCCTGACGGGGTACGGTCCGTCACGCCCATAGTCGAAGTCGTTGTCGAAAACGATACCGGAGACCATGGAATCAGTTCCCGTCTCGCCTTCTCGTCGACCGGCAACACGACCGCGGGCTTCGATATCTCCACCTCCCCGAGCGACCGGCCCTGCAGGTACCGGATCATCGGCCTCGGCGTGACCGATAGTCTTGGATGGGTTACCGATGTCTACGACACGACGTATGCCGAGGAGAAGGGGCTCGACTGTCCGACCTTCACCACCGACCCCCTCGAGTATGAGGTGACCGAGGGACCCGAGGACCAAAACCCGCCGACCGTGTCCTCCGTGTCGCTCTCGAGCAGGGAGGTCGCAACCGGTGCCGACTTCCACATCTCTTGGACCGTCTCCGATGCCGACGGCGTTCGTTCCGTTTCCCCCATACTGCGGCAGGGCTGGGAGAATTCGGACGACGGCTGCTCTGTTTCGTCAGCCTATTATCACGGAGGCTCGTCTATCGACGGGTTTGACCTCACATTCGACAGCAATAGGATCGGAAGGCACAGGCTGATCGGCCTTTCGGTCACCGATGGCCTAGGGTTCGAGACCGATGTGTACGAGAGTTCCTACGCCAGGGCCAACAGCATTTCGGGCGCGACTTTCTCGGTTGGCGACCCGAGCGAGCTGTGCTTCGAGGTGACCGGCAGCGCGATCGACCGGAACCCGCCCACGGTCTCGAACGTTTCCATCTCCGCGAAGAGGGTCCCCGTCGGCGGGATCCTCCGTATCTATTGCAATGTAGGCGACGCGGACGGCGTAAAGTCTGTCTCCCCGATCCTCGGCGACCCCGGCTATGTCGAGGACCCGAACTCTTTAAAGACCCGCAAAACGTTGAGCTGCAGCTACGATGCGGCAAGGGGCTATATCGAAATCGAGTTCCCCACGTCGCTCTCGATGGGCTCGTTTGAAATCCAAGCCCTCGCGGTCCTCGACAAGACGGGCCACGAGACCTTCGTCTACAGCTCCGCCTACGCCGAGCGTAACGGCAAGACCGGCGTTCAGACCTTTGATGTCGACGACGCGGGGGACGTCACCTTCGACGTGACCGCTCCGCTGTATGCCGCCACCAAGGGCGACGGGGCGTATGCAAAGGACGGCGAGGCCGGTCTGACCTTCCGCTTCAGCGGTCCTCTCGATGAGTTCACGCGTCTCCTCGTGGACGGAACTGAGGTCTCCGCCGAGAACTACACCGCAACCAGGGGCAGCACGATTATCGAGCTCAGGCCGTCCTACCTGGACACGCTCGCCGCCGGCGGACACACCGTCACGGCCGTCTGGAAGGACGGGACGGCAACCGATGCGTCCTTCACCGTGGAGGGGAAGGCCCAAGGGGAGCAGGCGGGCGGAAAGACCGACGTAGATTCACCCGGCGACAACAAAAGTGATCCTGCCACTCCTGAAAAGGACGCCGACGAGGCGGCTACAAAAAAGTCGGGACGCACGACAGCCGATGAACCAAATCTCGCTGCAACCGGCGACTCCACTTGGATGGCCAGCATCGCATTGGCCATGGCGGCCACGACCTGCTTCACGGCAGCGAGAAGGCTTGAGCCAAGCAGCATAGGCACGAACAGTAGCTCAAAGCGAACTCAACTGGGAAGGCAGATGGATAGCCGTCCTTCTCTTATAATCAACCCAATCCGCTGAAATGCAATCAGTTAACGAGTTTCGCCAGACGCTCGGCCTCTACCTCGCTCTAGCAAGCCACCAGGCGATGAGATAATGCCCACGACTATCAACGTAAGCAAGGAGCGCGCTATGGCAGACAACGAGACCAAACCCTCGGCGAACGACGGCCGAGAGGAGCTCGTGGCAAAACAGCTCGCATCGACCAAAATCCACCTCGCGCTCACTCAGAAGCGGGTGGACGTCTCCGGCGCCATCAAGCTACCGCTCGAGCGAATTCCCCAACTCGGCGTGGCGTTCGCCTCGCTCCCCTCGATGTTTCGCACCGTCACCAACACGGTGAGCGTGCCCACGCTGCTCCAGGCGACTGACAAATATGGTAACCCGCTCGATCCGTCGAAACTCAACTCGTTCAAGGACGGCAGCGGTCTCACAGGGGGCTACCGCGACGCCGCCAAGGGCCTTGGGCAGGTGCGCTTCCACGTAGTCGAGGGCGACATCGCCACGAGCGTCACGCAGGTGCCTTACGATCCAACATCGCTATTCATGGCAGCCGCAATCGCGCAGATAAACCAAAAGCTCGACTCCATCCAGGAGTCCGTCGACGAAATGTTCGAGTACATGCGTCAGCGCGACAAGGCCAACATGCGTGGCAGCCTCAAGACGCTCGCAGACATCCTCAACGGTTACGGACTCAACTACGGCAACGCACCTACATGGCAAACGCCATATGAAGGTGCTCGACATCAAGCAGTCGTCCGCGCAGGACATGGAACTCTTCCGCTCGCAGGCACAGGCAGATCTGAAAAAGAAAGGGTTCATCGAGGTGCGAGACGGCTTGGGCAGACGCCTCGACAAGGTGCTCGACTACCTCAAAGACTGCCAGCTCGCCACCTACATCCACGCGTTCTCGCTGTTCCTCGAACCCATGCTCGCCCAGAACTTCGAGCCCGCAAAGCTCGCGGACGCCACTGCGAAGATCGAGGCTGATTCGATCGCGTACCGCGAGCTCTACACCGACTGCTACAACGCACTCGAAGCGGGGGCTGTCGACACCGTCGATGCGGCACTGCTGGGCGGTATCGCGTCCGCGGGCAAATTGCTCGGTCACGCCATCGCAAAGACCCCCGTGGGCGACCATACACTCATCGACGAGGCGCTCGAAGGCACAGGAGAGAGCATCGGAAAGTTCAACGACAAGCAATCCGAGAAACTCCTCGAAAAGCTCCATCAGGCAAAGACGCCCGACGTCACGCCGTTCAAGCAGAGCGTAAAGGAGATCGACACCCTCTACAACCGCCCCGCGCAGATCGCCGTGGACGCCGAGAACGTCTACATCTTGCCTGCCAAGCAGCAGGAAGAGTAACGATACGCGACAGGCACGCGCCATGCAGACAGCTAACGCCCCTACCTTCCCGCCGCCTTCAGCTTCAGCAGCAGGTCGCCCAGCTCGGGGCACTTGCTAGAAAGGCGCGTCTGAGCTCGCTCGCCCATCCCCCACCGCTGGCGGACTTCCTGGCGCGCGGGCTCACGCGGTAGTCCCCGTCCATCACCTGCTTGAGCAGCTTGGCGGTCACGCGCGCATCGGCAAGGGCGCTGTGGGCGTGACCCGTCGGCTCGTCGAACTCGATGCCAAACCACGTCGCCGCATCACTCAAAGAGACGCACCCGTGGCTGCCCACGTCCATGATCGAAGTGTAAAAAGCCTGCAGGTCGGCCCAGACCGTAGGAAATACGGAAAGATCGATGTGCTTTGCCTGGCACTCGGTCAAAAGCTGTCGCCGGTCCGCCCCGCTCCAGCAAACCACCTGGGCGGAGTAGCGACCAATCCAATCGCTGAGCCTTTTAATCACCACATAGAGCGGATCGGCCATCGCGGTGTCCACGGCTGATATCCCCGTAAGCTCGCGGACGGGAGACGCAACACCTTCGGTAAATTCCGTCTGCACAAACTGCGAGAACTCGCCCATAACGTTGCCGTGGTAATCGAGCTTGACGGCGCCGACCTCGATAATCTCGTTGCGCAGTCCACGGCGCTGGCGCTGCTTTGGCACCGGCGCAAACTCAAAGTCCAGCACGATCTGGCGCGCAAAGTTCGTCGTATCGATAGCCGAGATGCACGGCGTCTTTTCAGCTGACACGGTTAGGGCCTTTCTCCGTCAAATGCCGCTTGTTACATAAGCGACTACATTGCCGTAAGGATAGGCGCTCGTGCGGACATGAAAGCCCGGCGCAATGCCATGCGCCGGGCGCACGCCATGCAGACGGCCCCAAGAGAATCGCCCGCTCTATTCAAATGCATGAAAAAGATTTAGGCCCGGTGACTTGAATCAGCGGTCATCCCGGACCCATCAGAGCTCGTAGAGCTCTTGGTTGCTTTGGTCTCGCTCTTCACGGCGCTTATCGAACTTTCCGAGGCACTCAAGCAGCATTCGAAGCATAACAAGTCGCTGCCATTAAGGCACTGACCTCTTGACCAAGCAACGGCGCTGCCCAGCTATCACCCTTGGGCTGCCGTCAACTTTATTCTATCCGCGAGCATCTGGTTTACCAAATGGATTTTCGGTAAAGGAAGCACGGCACGCCCGCAAAACCACTACGCCCCAAGTGCCGCCATGGGAATCACCGCCACGCCGTCGTCGCGTGTGTAGGCAATGCTCCCCTTTCCAACCACGACCGCCAAAAACGCCGGCGTGGCATTCTGGGCGGCAGGATTGGAGAGCACTTTCCTCTCCAGCGCCTTGAGATTTCTCGCTCCATCGTCTGCTTTCGCATCACTCAGCTTGACCTCGATGGCTCCCCAGCGCCCGTCGTGCTCAACGATCAGATCGACCTCAAGGCCCTTCTCATCTCGGAAATAATGGACACTGTTGTCGACACCGCCGTAGGTGGAAAGGAACACGCGCACGTCGCGCAGGACGAGATTCTCAAAGAGCATCCCCAGCGTTTGCATATCGCCAAGCAGCCGCTCAGGGGTAGCCCCCAGCAACGCCGCCGCAAGTGACGGGTCACAGAAGTAGCGCTTGGGGCGCACGCGAACGCGGGCCTTCGAGCGCACATACTGGCTTGCTCTCTCGCACAAGCTCGTCCGAAAACCCAAGGTTTGCAGGTCACCGCTCCTGCAGCACCAGCGGGCGACGTCATCCTGCGAAATTACGCCATTCTCAATGCAGTTCTTACGCCGTTTTCATTGTAGGTTTTACGCTCGGCATCCTTGGCGCGGCGCTTGCTCAACCACCGGACCAGCGAATTGCCCGGATTCTGGGACGTGCTTTCCGCCAAAGGGAAAGCGCGTCCCATTCCGAGCATCACATCAGAGCGCGCTTGGTTATCTCCGCTCACACATCTCGGCAAACGAAATCAGCTTGGCATCTCCCCTGCTCGCCGCAGCTTCCTGACATCCTTGCGTAAAGCCTCGCTTCGAGAAGATCGCATAGCTTTTGTGCTGCCGCCTAAAGAGCTCGCTTCGATGCACGAGCTTTTGCAGCACGTCTTCGCCCACCGGTTCATTGCGCCATTTGCATTCCGCAAACAGCGCAGTGCCCTCGCCATCGTCAACAATCAAGTCGATTTCTTCCTGCGTATGCGTGCGATTATCCGTCCCCCACCAGCGCCCAACGCTTGCCGGAACCACATCAAGCTGGCCCGCCCGCGCGAGTTCGTACACGTATTGTCTGCATATAAGCTCAAAGACCGTACCCATGTAATCCGATACGTGTGGCTCAATGCGCTTATACGCCATCTCGGCATATCGTTTTGAATCAGCCCGATGTTCTGCGGAACAAACTTGTACCAGAACCTAAACATCTGATCGCTCAGCAGATACACGGCTCGCTTATTGCTCGTCTCGTTTAGGGGCAGCTCGCGCTCGACAATCCCAAGCGACGCCAGCTTATCCACATAGCTCTTTACGTTGCTCGCAGGGATTCCCGTAGAGCTCGCAATCTCCGAGATCTTCGAGCGCCCCTGAGCAATTGCTTGCACGATCGCATCATATTGCTCGGGATTGCGGCACTCCTGCAATAGCAGGTTACTCGGCTCCTCAAAGAGATAGCCCGTAGGAGTAAGAAAAAGACGTTTGATGTTGTCCTTGAGCGGTGCGGCAGGATCGACTTTCTCGATATATGCAGGAATGCCACCCGTCATGCCATAGCAAACTGCAGCGTCTTCGCGACCCATGCTCTGCCACAGGCCGAGGGTCGTCATAAAATCGAGCGGCAAGATCTTAAACTGGGCCGTACGCCTACCGTATAGTGGGCTCTCGTAGCCCAACACCTGTTCCTCCATAAACGAAAGAGACGAGCCGCATAGGATCAGCATGAGCCTGGTCTCTTTGTACAGGTGATCAATCTTGTCTTGCAGCAACGAACTGATCTCGGGATTCGATTGGGCGAGATAGGGATACTCGTCAATCACGACAATCAAACGTTCCGCGCGAGCCATGGTGGCCAATGCATCGAACGCCTCGTCAAAACTACGAAACGACACGCCTGCAGCACCAACCGAACCCGCAAGTATCGCCTGGCTAAAGCCGTGCAGGTTTGCCTCTGCATTGGTACGACGAGCTTGAAAGTAAATAGCCCTCTTGCCTTGGATGAACTCTGTGATAAGGCGCGTTTTACCCACGCGACGGCGGCCGTAAATCACAGGCATCTCAAAGGAGCCCGTGCCATACAGTCGATTGAGCTCGGACATTTCCGCTGTTCTTCCGATAAACATAGGGCCATCCTTCCTTTACGTTATAGCTAGCTATATTATACCTTCCTATAATATAGCTAGCTATAACGTAATTCGACAGGCAGCGCACGCAAAAGGGGCGGTACACCACCGCACGTGGACCGTTCCGGAAAATGCATCCCGTTCTGGAGCCAAAACTGGGCCGTAGTTTCCGCCAAGCATCCCATCCGGAAAGCGTGTCCCGTTCTGAGTGGCAATTCCGGGACACAGTTTCCGCATGCGGCCCGTTGGGAAAGTTCATCCCGCTCTGAAGGCTCGTTCCGGGATGCAATTTCCGTTTGAGGCCCGATCTGGAAACGGCATCCCACTCTGAGGCCGAAATCTGGGGTGTAGTTTCCGCTTGAAGGGCTGTCCGGAAAGCGCATCCCATTCCGAGTGGCAATTCCGGGTCACAGTTTCCGCAGATACAAGGCGACAGTCCGCCGCCCTTATCACATGCCTTCAAATATGCGATCCAGAAACACAAAACAGCAGATAGAATGCTCTTTTTCAAAAAGTACACGTCCCGAAACTTACCAAGACTTCATATCCAGTTACCGTTCACGGTCGCCGATTACCGCCCACCGATTCAAACAAGAAATATGTTGCCAAAAGCAGGTCATCTACCTGCATGGTTAGATTTTGGTCAGCTTTTGGTCAGCTGAGCGGCAAGTTCCAGCTGATACGTTTTTGCTACCCAAAAGGAGGCGGTAGCTCATGACCCATTGCAATGACCAGCTCATCGACCAACTGCTCACTCAAGCCGAACAAGAGGGGCGCTGCCTGATTCCCCCGAGCACGGCGATCCGAAAAGCGCTCCTTCGGCGCACCGGCGGCACGGTTGTCTCGCCCATGCCGGGGTTGTTTGCGCGAAAAACGCGCTGGGATGAACTCAACCGAGCGCAACGCCATTGCGAAATCCTCCGCGCCCTTGCGATCATCCACCCCGATTGGACGTTCTGCTCGTTTTCAGCCGCCTGTCTGCTGGGGCTCGAGGTCTCGTGGCGACACCTGAATGTCGTGCATGTCTGCAGTACCACCAAGCCGTCGGCTCGTCCGGGCGCACATATTCAGCGGCACCAGATTGAGCCGGCCGGAGCAAAACGCAGAGCCGGCATATCGGTAACGCCGCCCATCCAAACGGTTACAGATTGCCTGTTGCAGACCGGTTTTGCCGACGGTATGCCCATTGCCGATTCGGCGATCTCAAAGCTCGTCCTTGTGCGGGAACAGCTGATGGAGGCCGTCGAGCAACGAGCAACTGCCCGCAATGGTCGCGCGATTCGTACGGCTCTCACAACGCTTCGATATGCCGACGCCCGCGCCGAGAGCGGCGGGGAATCGGTCGCCCGAGCCGTCATGATCGAGACGGGCTTTGCGCCCGATTGGCTTCAATACGAGCTGACGGACCCCTTCAATTCGGCCAAGCCCATACGAACGGACTTTGCCTGGGAGCGCCAGGCGCGGGAACTCACGCTGGGCGAGCTCGACGGGCTCATCAAATATACCGACCAGACCATGCTGGCCGGACGCACCACCGCCGAGGCGCTCGTTGCCGAACGACAGCGCGAGCGCACCTATCGCTCTACGGTCACCCTCTGCTGCGCTTTACCATCAGCGAGGTCCGCTCGGCAGGAGTGCTCGCCAAAAAGCTACAGACGGCAGGCATCCGGCAGACCGCGCTGCCGACATGGCTCAACGAGGTGGACCTGTAGGAGCTGTTGAGCTTATGCCCGCCTGCCCATCAAACTGGGGCACACTTTCCAGTTGGCGGCACCGCGGAAACCATATCTCAGATTGAGTGCTCAGAATGGAATGCGCCTTCCATATGGCATACCTAGCGGAAACCGTGTCCCGGAATCAAGGCCCAGAACGGGACACGCTTTCCGGCTGAAGCGCCCAGCGGAAACTGCATCCCGGAATAGACGCTCAAACTGGGACGCAATTTCCGCTGAGGTTCCATCCGGAAACTGTGTCCCACTCCGAGCGTCAATTCTGGGATGAACTTTCCGCCAGAGGGTTCAGCCGGAAACGGCATCCCACTCTGAAGCGAAATTCTGGGACGCAGCTTCCGCATGCGGAGGCGCTCCAAACAAAAGGCCCCGGCTCGCGATGGAGCTGGGGCCAAAGGCGCAGCATATGCAGTTGGTGTTGAGCGCGAACAGCCCGTCAGCAATGCTGTCCGCGCTCTACTCTACCCGCGGTGACGAGCGCGGCTGTACGGCGTATCCACCATGGCAGATCCGGACGCAGCTTGCCGTCGAATGCGCGATAGGCGTTCTGCACGGCGGGCGCGTGGGGATCGTTGCAATCTCGCCGATGCCCTTGCCGCCGTATGCCACGGGCAGCAGTTCGTCCTTCTCCACGTAGATGGCGTGGATATCCGGAATCTCGGGCGCACGGAACAGCCCGAGCGTGCCGTACCTTGCCTGGGGCACGCAGTCCTTGAGCGGCCAGTCCTCGGTAAGCGCATAGCCCATACCCATGAGCACGCCGCCTTCGATCTGACCCTGGATGGAGATGGGGTTGACCACCTTGCCGGAATCGTGCGCGGCATAGACCTCGCTTACACGACCGTCATCGTCCAGAATGACCACATGTGTGGCAAAGCCGTAGCAGATGTGGCTCTTGGGGTTGGGAACATCGGCGCCCAGCTTGTCGGTCGGCTCCAGATACACGTAGCCAAACTCGCATCCCTCGAGCGCCTTGATGGTGGCCGCAGGGTCCTGAGGATGCATACCCTGGCCGGCGACGAGTTCCTGTGTGCGCAGCTGGTAGGCGCGACCGTCGTCATACTCGATCTTGACGCCGTCGCCGTGCGCGCTCACCGGGGCGGTAGGCGCAGGCTTGCCGGCTCGATGCCAACCATGGCGTCGCGCAGCAGGAAGGCGGC
>ENA-OQAA01000821-OQAA01000821.1-human-gut-metagenome-genome-assembly--contig:-NODE-821-length-19154-cov-3.428444_pt1 | contig 19154 bp, 18 predicted proteins | sample MGYA00242489_ERZ504515 | MGnify/ENA primary metagenome ERZ504515 (study PRJEB26092, sample SAMD00036237) | human gut metagenome | host: Homo sapiens | study: EMG produced TPA metagenomics assembly of... | reverse complement strand
ACTCCGAGGCAAGATTAAGTCCAGTATTTCTTATATTTTTAAGAATGAGTCGAAATATTGGTTATATAATGAGAAATGGTGCTGGGAATAGATCCCAACACCAACTTTGTCTACAGTCTGAAAAGAGGCTGAAGTTTTATATCTTCAGCCTCTTCTCTATAAATTTCTGTATTACGCCAATATTAACTTAATGACATTGGCCTATCATGCCGTCTCTTTTTTATTTCCTGTATGCACCAGAAACCATCAAAGCAATTATTCCAAAACCGTTGGCACACCGTCAATCTCAGCATAATAACACTCTTCTTTCGGTGTCATATCTGCCTGTGCGTTCGTCCCTTCCGTAATTGCATGCATCACCTGTTCCAGTTCCGTCTTCGGGATCAGTACTTCCAATTCTACTTTATCCGTATATACCGTATCCAGTATCTTCAGCTCTCTCTGGGCCAGAATGTACTGGATCTTACCGAATGTTGTATAATCTGTCTCTATATGAAGTTTCACACCCAAAATCTTCGTTATCACGACCGATGCCTGCAGACCGGCTTTCACAGCTTGTGAATAAGCCCGAACCAGCCCTCCTGTACCAAGCAGTGTACCGCCGAAATAACGTGTTACGACTACAGCCACATTCCTCAGTTCATTTCCAAGCAGTACATCCAGCATTGGTTTTCCGGCTGTTCCGTTCGGCTCTCCGTCATCACTGCAGCGCTGAAGCTGTCCTCTCTCTCCGATCACATATGCGAAACAGTTATGTCTGGCATCCCAGTATTTCTTTTTTGTCTTTTCTATAAATTCCAGTGCTTCTTCTTCATTCTCCACCGGTATTACAGTTGCGATAAATCTTGATTTTTTTTCTACAATCTCATCTTCTCCGCCCTGATAGATGGTTCTGTATTCTGGTAACATTTTGTCGTCCTTTCGTATAATTTGTAAATTTATACATAATATAATACCTAATTTCTTAAGATTTTCCTAGTCTAATATGAAGTTTTCATTTTTTTCTTTATAAAAGAGTGTACATTTGCTATAATAACCTGGTATAAAGGAGGCCTAAACGCATGAATTATGGAAAGAAAAAGGCTGCGAAAAGGCAGAAAAAAATAACGTCCAATCTACGATGCAGGGAAAACGTATCGTTGTCCGTTTATTCAAAGCATTACTGATCTGTATTATTCTTGCAGCAGTAGTCGGAGTAGCCGGCGGCGGTCTTTTTATAAAAAAGATCATTGATGATACTCCTCATGTCTCCGCATCTGACGTTAAACCGAAAGGATTTACCACTTTCGTCTACGCCGATGACGGCAGCACAGAAATTGAACGATTTGTATCTTCCGGTTCCAACAGGGTATACAAATCCATTGATGAGATACCGAAAGATCTGCAACATGCTTTTGTTGCGATTGAGGATGAGCGTTTTTACAAACACAACGGTATAGATCTGCAGGGTATTGCCCGTGCCGCAGTAGTCGGCATTGCAAGAGGTGGTAATTTCACCGAAGGTGCCAGTACTCTTACACAGCAGCTGATCAAGAACAATGTGTTCCCGAACTTTACCAAAGAAAAAACATTTTATGATAAATTCCAGCGTAAAATTCAGGAACAATATCTTGCTTTACAGATTGAAAAGGAAATGGATAAAAGCGAGATCATTGAAAGTTATCTGAATACGATCAACCTTGGACAGAACTGTCTCGGGGTTCAGGCTGCATCGCAACGTTATTTCGGAAAAGATGTATCTGACCTGACCTTATCTGAATGTGCAGTCATTGCCGGAATCACACAAAGTCCAAGTACTTATGATCCGATTACTCATCCGGATAACAATAAAGTAAGACGTAATAAAGTATTAAAAAATATGCTGGAACAGGGTTATATCAGCCAGAAACAATATGATGAAGCACTTGCCGATGATGTCTATGCCCGGATTCAGACAACCAATACTGCTTCTCAGGCAGATAATACCTATAGTTATTTTGTTGATGCACTTGCCCAGCAGGTTATTCAGGATCTGAAAGACCAGCTTGGTTATACTGATACGCAGGCTTATAATGCTGTTTACAGCGGTGGTCTTAGTATTTATTCTACACAAAATCAGACCATGCAGCAGATCTGCGATGAAGAAGCCAATGATGATTCTAATTATCCCGGACTGAAAGAATATGGTCTGGATTATGCACTGACTGTAACCCGTGCCGATGGATCAACGGAAAATTATGGCAGCAATAACATCAAGAATTATGTAAAAGAAACTTATGGAAAAGACCAGGGACTTTTATATTCCAGCGAAGATGCTGCCAGAGCAATGGTCGAAGAATGGAAAGCAACGATTGCCAGGGAGGGAGATACTTACGATGAACGTATCACGATCACTCCGCAGCCACAGTCTTCTATCACGATCATGGATCAGAAGACCGGACAGATCAAAGCAATGGTCGGCGGACGTGGTGAAAAAGCTTCCAGCCTTGGTCTTAACAGAGCCTACCAGGGATCAAAAAGACAGCCAGGATCTACATTCAAGATTCTTGCAGCTTATGCACCGGCATTAGATTCCTGCGACAAAACACTTGCAACAACAATTGATGATGAACCATATACACTGAAAAACGGACAGGTCTTAAGAAATGCCAATAAGCAATATGGCGGTACTACAACTCTTCGTGAAGGTATCAAACGCTCCATCAACGTAGTGGCTGTAAAATTAAGTGACGAGATCACTCAGGAATTAGGCTATGAGTATTGTCAGAAATTCGGAATCAGTACTCTTGTAAAAAACAAGACGATCAACGGAAAAGTGTTCGATGACAGTACTTCACAGACTCTCGCTCTTGGTGGTATCACAGAAGGTGTCTACAATTACGAAATGTGTGCAGCATATGCAACGATCGCCAACGGCGGCGAATATAATAAACCAACGCTTTACAGCAAGGTAGTTGACCATGATGGCAACGTTCTTCTGGATGGCACCGGCGAATCACATACTGTAATCAAAGACAGTACTGCATATCTTCTCACCAACGCAATGGAAGATGTCGTCAATTCCGGTACCGGTACTGCATGCCAGCTTCCTAATATGCCGGTAGCCGGTAAGACAGGTACCACAACTTCCAACAAAGACTTATGGTTCTGTGGATTTACACCATATTACACCTGTGCCGTATGGGGAGGATATGACGATAACAAAGAATGTGATTATGACACAAGTTTCCGTTTCAGACTCTGGAAAGGTATCATGAGCCGTATTCACGAGAATCTGGAAGAAAAAGATTTTAAAGTTCCTTCTTCCGTTGAACGTAAAAGCATCTGTACAATTACAGGAAAACTCGCAGGAAGCGGATGCCCGTCTATTACAGAATATTTTGCAAAAGACACTCTGCCTGCTGAGACATGTTCCGGACACGGATATTCTTACGGAAGCAAATCCAACTCTTCCACAGAAGATGACAGCAGTTCCAATGCTAATACTTCCGGATCTTCTACCAGAGAAGACGGCAGTAATTCAGCGACCGGTAATACGACCGGTAACACAACAGCCGGCAGCGATACAACCGGCGGTACTACAACGGGTGGCTCAACCGGTGGTACTACAGGTGGTTCAACCGGTGGCTCAACCGGCGGTACTACAGGTGGTTCAACCGGTGGTTCAACCGGCGGTACTACAGGTGGTTCAACCGAAAGTACTACACCTCAGTAATATACAGAAAAATGCGGGATAGTTAAAACCATCCCGCATTTTTTTACATATTTTTTTGATTGTGAAATCAATCTCTGTTTTTCCAACATCCTTTATGAAAGAATTAATTTAGCAGCTCCACAGATTCCTGCATCATTTCCTAATGTTGCAAGGACAAATTCGGTATCCTTGTTAGCAAAAAATGCCCTCTCTTTAAAGTTCTTTTCCACATACTCTATCAGTACTTCACCTGCTTTTGATACACCTCCGCCAATCACAATTGCTGACGGATCTGCCACTGCTGCCAGATTAGCCATTGCATGTCCGAGATATTTTCCAAATTCTTCTGCAATCTCTTTTGCCACCGCATCTTCGGCTTTCACTGCATCAAATACAGTTTTTGCACTGACTTCCTGCCCTCTTAATACTGAACTTGTATCATCTTTGGCAAGGCGGATATTCGCCAGTCTGGTGATTCCTGTGGCTGATGCATATTGCTCCAGACATCCGGTATTACCACACCCGCAATGATCTGTCTCTTCATAATTCACACAGAGATGCCCGATCTCACCACCGGCACCATGCGCTCCTACCAATGGTTTTCCATCAATGATAATTCCACCGCCTACACCTGTTCCAAGCGTTACCATGATGATATTTTTGCGTCCTTTACCGGCTCCCAGCCACATCTCTCCAAGTGCGGCTACATTGGCATCATTACCAATCTCAGCTCGCATACCGGAAAGTTCTTCCATCTCTCTTTTTACTTCTTTATATCCCCATCCGAGGTTTGCAGTGTTCTGTACCACACCTTCTGCATCTACCGGTGCCGGAACTCCGACTCCGATTCCTTCCACCTCATCTCTGCCAATCTTCTTTTCTGCAAGCTTTGCATTTAACGCCTCTGCGATATCCGGAAGCACTGCCTCTCCCTGATTCTCTGTACGAGTCTTAATCTCCCACTTATCTACAATCTCTCCACCGGCTGTAAACAAACCTAATTTTACTGTTGTTCCCCCGATATCTACACCAAAACAATATTTCATTTTCCTACTCTCCTATCTTTTTGTCAGATTCTGCTGTACACGCTTGTATAATTCCTGTGCAGCATTATATCCCATCTGTTTCTGTCTGTGGTTAACGGCTGCTGTCTCAACGATAATCGCAAGATTACGTCCAGGACGTATAGGAAGATGATGACACACCACTTTATTTCCAAGAAATTCTGTATACTCTTCTTCCAGTCCGAGACGGTCATATTCCTTGTTCTTATTCCACTCTTCAAGCGTGATGACAAGATCAATATTCTGTGTCTCCCTGACACTCAGTACACCGAACAATGCTTTTACATCTACAATACCGATACCACGCAATTCAATGAAATGTCTTGTAATATCCGGTGCCGATCCAACCAGTGTCTCATCACTGACTCTGCGAATCTCTACGACATCGTCACTGACAAGACGGTGTCCACGTTTAATCAGTTCCAGTGCAGCTTCACTCTTACCGATTCCACTTTCACCCATGATCAGCACACCGACACCGTATACATCAACCAGCACACCATGAATAGAAATGCATGGTGCAAGCTCCACATTCAGCCATCGGATGATCTCTGCTGTAAATTCCGATGTCTTCTTCTCTGTCTGGAATACCGGGATATTTGCCTTTTCTGCCATCTCCAGAAGCATCTTTTCCGGTGGAAGGTTCCTGCAGAAGATCAGACAAGGAATCTTATAAGAAAGCAGTGTCTCATAAATCTGCTTTTTCTTATCTTCATCTGTCATCTTCTCCAGAAATGTATATTCTACATAACCAATGATCTGTACACGTTCCGAATCAAAATGTTCAAAAAATCCCGTCAGCTGCAGTGCCGGTCTGTTAATATCTGGTATCTCTACATCTTTATCAGACAGATCTACATCCGGTGTTAGATTTTTAAGATTCATTTTTTCAACAAGTGTTTTTAATTCAACTTTATTCGCCATATTCTTCTACCTCACACGTATTAAAAATCTGATACACTTATTATAGCATACTTAAGGATTCCGGTGAAAAAATTTATATACTTCCTGTGCAGATTTTCCATTCATACTTGGCAGTTCTTTTAACTCTTCTACCGTTGCATTACGGATTTCATCAATATTCTCAAAGCACCGCATCAGATCTTTTCTTCTTGCAGGGCCGACTCCCGGAATATCGTCCAGCACAGAATGCACCTGCCCCTTGCTGCGCAATTGTCTGTGAAATGTAATTGCAAAACGGTGCGCTTCGTCCTGTATCCTGGTAATCAGCCGGAAACATTCCGAGTTGCGGTCAATCGGAAGTTCGGTATTATTAAAATACAGTCCTCTCGTTCTGTGATTGTCATCTTTTACCATTCCACACACCGGAATATGCAGATGAAGCTTTTCCAGTACTTCCAGTGCTATATTCACCTGCCCCCGTCCTCCGTCCATCATGATCAGATCCGGAAATATCTGAAAGCCTCCGGTTTCACTTTCTTCCTGCTGTTCACGCAATCCATGCCCGAATCTTCTGGTCAGTACTTCATTCATACTGGCATAATCATCCGGACCCTGCACAGTTTTAATTTTGAATTTGCGGTAATCGTTCCGTTTTGGTTTCCCATGTTCATAGACTACCATCGATCCGACAGAATCGAATCCGTTCGTATTGGAAATATCATATGCCTCCATGCGTATGATGCCTTTTAGTCCCAGTATCTTTTCCAGTTCTTTCACTGCACCGATCGTTCTTCCCTCTTCACGTTTCAGACGTTCTCTGTCATTCTTTAACACCATCTGCGCATTCTTTTGTGCCAGTTCTACCAGTTTTTCCTTCGTTCCCTTCTTCGGAATGCGAAGATGTACTCTGCGTTCTCTCCTTGCCGTCAGCCATTCTTCAATGATATCCTGATCTTCAATCTCTTCCGGCAGCATCAGTTCCGCAGGAATATATGGTGTGCCTGCATAGAACTGCTTGATAAAGCTTGACAATATCTCGCCTTCCGTATCATTTTCTGCGCTCTTCAGATAAAAATGATCCCGTCCGATCAGTCTTCCGCTTCGAATAAAAAATACCTGCACAACTGCATCTTCTCCCTCAGAAGCCATTGCAATGATATCTCTGTCATCTCCTGCCGTATCTGTAATTTTCTGCTTTCTGAGCAACCTTCTGTACACTTGTAAGCAGTTCTCTGTATTCAATTGCTTTTTCGAACTCCAGACTATCCGATGCTGCCATCATCTTTTCTTCCAGTTCTTTTAACACCAGATCATAATGTCCATTCAGGAAACGTACAACTTCGTCTATGGATTTCCGATACTCTTCCTGAGAAATGTATCCCTGGCATGGTGCCTGGCACTGATGGATATGATAATTCAGACAAGGTCTCTCTTTCCCTATGTCTTTTGGCAGCGAACGGTTACAGCTGCGGATATGATAAAGCTTACGGATCAATTCTATCGTATCTTTCACTGCACCTGCACTGGTATACGGCCCAAAATATTTTGCCTTATCCTTCTTCATCTGTCTTGCCAGCATAACCCTCGGAAACGGCTCATTTACTGTAACTTTTATAAACGGATAACTCTTGTCATCCATCAGCATAGTATTATACTTCGGTCTGTGTTCCTTTATCAGATTACACTCCAACACCAGTGCTTCCAATTCAGAATCTGTCACAATGTATTCAAATCTGGAAATATGTGTCACCATCTGTTCTATCTTGGCACCTTTATTCCTGCTGCTCTGAAAATACTGACGGACACGGTTCTTAAGGCTGATTGCCTTTCCGACATAGATGATTGCATCCTTTTCATCGTGCATCAGGTATACACCGGTTTTCCGGGCAGCTTCTTCAGTTCTTCCTGTATGTTAAAATTCTCCATATACGTCTCCTGTATATTTTCTATTTTCTAATTCTAAACATCTTCTTTGATTTTTGAATCCTGTTATCGCTCTTTTTCCGACTCTTTTACAATCAATAAAGAATAATAGCCTGCCTGCTCCGGAACATCTTCTATTCTTTCATAGATCCGCTCCTCTGGCATTCCACAGTTTTCTATCATCTTTACATTCACATTTCCGTCTTTTTCTTCCAGAGTCCTCTTTACTTCACTTATTCCGGATGCGGACTTCATCAGAATCTTTGTACCTGAATAGTTTAGTGCCGCTTCTATACCATAGCTGGATGGGATTACATGAAGTTCTTCTGCCCGGTCAACAAGACTGTCATCCAGTCTCGCCGCTGCAGCACAAAAGGACGGAATTCCGCTGATGATCGTTGTCTCATACCCTTTTGCTTTTACTATGCGATGAATGTACATATAAGTCGAATAGATTGTCGGATCTCCCAGCGTCAGATATGCTACATCCTTCCCTTTTTCCAGTTCTTCTATAATTCTCCCTGCTGCATTTTCATAATTCCGATCCAGAATCTGTCTGTCCTTTGTCATCGGCGTATCCAGATCCAGGAATTCTTTTTCTTCCATGTTCTCTATCATCTCCGCTGCAATCCTGTAGCTGACCGCATGTTTCCTGCCTCTCGCAGGCACTGCGAGCACTTGGCATTCCTTTATGATACGCACTGCTTTATATGTCATAAGTTCCGGATCTCCCGGTCCGACTCCGACTCCGAATAATCTTCCCTTCATACTCTTTCCTCCAGATACTCTCATCCTGCCTATTATATACCAGGCAGATATAATTGAAAAGAAAAAAGATACAGGGCCTTCTCAAACTTTACCCTGTATCTTTCCTCGTATATCTATTCTCTTTATACTTATTCTTCTTCGCAGACAACTTCCTTTATTGCTTCAACAGGTTCTTCGGCTGTATCATCTGCAGATTTCATAACAAACCCTTCACCTTCTACCGGATTCATACCGATTCTTGCTTCTTCCTTCTTCGGTGCATCCGGATCAATTCCTTCTACTTCATGGAAGATTTCCATAAATTCTTTTCCGGTGATCGTCTCTTTTTCGATCAGGAATGCCGCAATCCTATCCAGTGACTGTCTGTGATCTCTCAGCAGTTGTTTTGCTTCTTCATAAGCATCTTTCAGCATCTTCATGACTTCTTCATCAATCTCGGATGCTGTCTGCTGTCCACAGTTGCTGACCGGACGTCCGTCCAGATAACGGTTCTGAATGGATTCCAGACCGATCAGTCCGAACTTCTCACTCATACCATACTGTGTGATCATGGCTCTTGCAACGCTTGTTGCTTTCTCGATATCATTGGAAGCTCCCGTTGTAACCGTATCAAATACCACTTCTTCTGCGGCACGTCCTGCAAGCAATCCGACTAACATCGCCTGAAGTTCCTTCTTCGTATTCAGGAATTTTTCTTCCTCCGGAGTCTGCATAACATAACCAAGTGCTCCCATCGTACGTGGAACAATCGTAATCTTCTGTACCGGTTCCGCATCTTTCTGCAATGCGCTTACCAGCGCATGTCCGACTTCATGGTAGGAAACGATTCTCCGTTCTTCCTGACTCATAATCCGGTCTTTCTTCTCTTTTCCTACAAGTACTACTTCTACTGCTTCAAATAAGTCTGACTGACACACTGCATTTCTTCCATGTTTTACTGCATTGATTGCTGCCTCATTGATCATATTGGCGAGATCGGAACCAACTGCTCCTGAAGTTGCCAGTGCAATCTCTTCCAGATTAACAGTCTCATCCATCTTTACATCTTTAGAATGTACCTTCAGGACCTCTACACGTCCTTTCAGATCTGGTTTTTCCACGATGATTCGTCTGTCAAAACGTCCTGGTCTCAATAACGCAGGATCCAGGATCTCCGGTCTGTTGGTTGCTGCAAGAAGCACCAGTCCTTTATTGCTTTCAAATCCATCCATCTCCGCAAGAAGCTGGTTCAGTGTCTGTTCACGCTCATCGTTGCCGCCCATCTGATTGTCACGGCTCTTACCGATTGCATCAATCTCATCAATGAAAATGATACATGGTGCCATCTGCTGAGCCTGTTTAAACAGATCACGTACCCTGGATGCTCCTACCCCGACATACATTTCCACAAATGCTGAACCGCTCAGTGAGAAGAATGGTACCTTTGCTTCGCCGGCTACTGCTTTCGCCAAAAGTGTCTTACCGGTTCCCGGAGGACCGACTAACAACGCTCCCTTCGGAAGCTTTGCACCGACACTCGTATATTTCCCGGGATTATGCAGAAAATCTACTACTTCCTGTAAGGCTCTTTTGCTTCATCCTGACCGGCCACATCTTTAAATGTCACACCTGTCTGCTTCTCTACATACATTTTGGCATTGCTCTTACCGATTCCCATCATGCCGCCGCCTTTTGACATACGCTTTGTCATCCAGACGATCATTCCGACAAAGAATGCGATTGGCAGGAATGTTAAGATAACGTTCATGCTACCGCGGATGTGGTATCCGGAATCTCCTGATTAAATTCTACACCGGCTTTTTCCAGACGTTTGGTCAGTTCGTCATCATTCACAACTCCGGTATAATATTCCTGTGAAATTCCACTGTCCTTATCCTTCTTCGTGACAATCATGATCTTATCACTCTGAATCTCTACTTTTTGACCTTGCCGTCATCTACCATCTTCAGGAATTTATTATAAGTAATCTCTTTTGCAGAGGTCATTCCCTGAAACTGGAACAGTGCAACCACAAGAATCGATGTAATAACTGTGACCAATAAAATAAACGAAATACCTTGTTTGTTATTCTTGTTATTCTTATTATTCTGGTTGTCCATTTTAATCCTCCTGTATAACTAATTATTATAAAGACCACTATGTTAGAAATCAATAAAAACATTATGAAAAGATTGTAAACTTCCTATGTGTTGTAGTATACTTGAAATGAAAATGCTTATGCCGGTTCCGGCAGATTTTCCACTATAAAAGATCAAATATATTTTAGATGAGGGAATGTACTTATGAAAATTGGATTCGATAATGAAAAATACCTAAAGATGCAGTCTGAACATATCCGTGAACGTATCGGACAATTTGACAACAAACTGTATCTGGAATTCGGAGGCAAACTTTTTGATGATTTCCATGCCTCCAGAGTTCTTCCTGGATTCCAGCCTGACAGCAAACTCCGTATGTTATGCGAGCTGTCCGATCAGGCCGAAATCGTCATCGTCATCAGCGCTGAAGATATTGAAAAGAATAAGATCCGTGGTGACCTTGGTATCACGTATGATTCCGATGTACTCCGCCTGATGCATATCTATCAGGAACTTGGGCTCTATGTCGGAAGTGTCGTTATTACCAAATATAACGCACAGGAAAGTGCCGAATTATTCAAAAACCGTCTGGAAAAGCTTGGCATCAAAGTGTACCGTCACTACCTGATTCCCGGATATCCGACAAATGTACCTTTTATCGTAAGTGACGATGGTTATGGAAAAAATGATTATATAGAAACAAGCCGTCCTCTGGTCGTTGTGACTGCTCCGGGACCCGGAAGTGGAAAGATGGCTGTCTGCCTGTCACAATTATATCATGAACACAAGCACGGAATCAAAGCAGGTTACGCCAAATTTGAGACATTTCCAATCTGGAATATTCCGTTAAAACATCCGGTCAACCTGGCTTACGAGGCAGCTACGGCCGACCTGAATGATATTAATATGATAGATCCGTTCCACCTGGAAGCCTATGGTGAGACAACGATCAACTATAACCGTGATGTAGAGATTTTCCCTGTATTAAATGCCATGTTCCAGCGCATCTACGGAGAAAGTCCTTACAAATCCCCAACAGATATGGGGGTAAATATGGCTGGCAACTGTATCTGCAATGATGACGCATGTAGAAACGCTTCCTGTCAGGAAATCATCCGCAGATACTATGCATCCAGGAGAAGACTTCTTCTCGGCGCATGCTCTGAAGAAGAAACTTATAAATTAGAAATGTTAATGAACCAGGCAGATATTACCGTTCATGACCGTCCGGTAGTCGATGCGGCTCTCACCGAATCCGAGCGTACAGACGGACCTGCAGCTGCACTGGAACTTCCAGACGGCTCGATCGTGACAGGCAAGACATCGGATCTTCTTGGCGCATGCTCTGCTCTTCTTTTGAATGCATTAAAAGAACTTGCAGGTATCGGACATGAGATCAAGATCATCTCTCCACAGGCGATCGAACCAATCCAGAGTCTGAAAACAAAATATCTGGGAAGCCGCAATCCACGCCTTCATACCGATGAAGTTCTGATTGCCCTTTCTGTAAGTGCTGCTACCAGTGAAGATGCAAAACTTGCGATGGAACAGCTTCCTAAATTAAAAGGCTGTCAGGCTCATGTATCTGTTATGCCGGGGTCTGTAGACATCAAACAATTCAAACTGCTGTCTATTCAGGCAACTTTTGAAGCAAAATATGAAAAAAACTCTGTATTTTTTAATAACAAAGGTGTATAATCTTAAAGTATTTTTTTTGAACACTTTATATAACAGAGAAACTAATTTTGACTTAAGGAGGAAGTTATGGCAGTAAAATACGTATTTGTTACAGGCGGTGTAGTATCTGGATTAGGTAAGGGGATTACAGCTGCATCTCTCGGACGTCTGCTGAAAGCTCGTGGTTACACAGTTACAATGCAGAAATTCGATCCATACATCAACATTGACCCTGGTACTATGAACCCTGTACAGCATGGTGAAGTATTTGTAACTGATGATGGTGCTGAGACCGACCTTGACCTTGGACATTATGAAAGATTCATCGATGAAAGTCTGAGCAAGAATTCCAACGTAACAACCGGTAAGATTTACTGGTCTGTTCTTCAGAAGGAACGCCGTGGAGATTTTGGCGGAGGAACGGTTCAGGTTATCCCACATATTACAAATGAAATCAAATCCCGTTTTTATCGCAATCCAGCCGCTGAGAATACGGAAATTGCCATTATTGAAGTCGGCGGAACCGTTGGTGACATCGAAAGTCAGCCTTTCCTGGAAGCCATTCGTCAGTTCCAGCATGAAAAAGGACGTGAAAATGTTATCCTGATTCATGTCACACTGATTCCATATCTGAAGGCTTCTCAGGAAATGAAGACAAAACCTACCCAGGCAAGCGTTAAAGATCTTCAGGGAATGGGAATCCAGCCGGATATTCTGGTATGCCGTTCCGAATATCCACTCGGTGTCGGACTGAAAGACAAAATCGCATTATTCTGTAATGTACCGTCTAATCATGTACTGCAGAATCTGGATGTAGAATATCTGTATGAAGCTCCTCTTGCAATGGAAGAAGAGAATCTTGCAGGTGTTGTATGTGAATGTCTCCACCTCGACTGCCCGAAACCGGATTTAAAAGACTGGACAGAAATGGTCGACTACCTTAAGAATCCAAACACCGAAGTCACAGTTGCTTTGGTTGGTAAATATATTCAGCTTCATGATGCTTACATCAGTGTTGTAGAAGCATTAAAACACGGTGGAATCTTCAGCCGTGCTACTGTAAATATCAAATGGATCGATTCAGAAACCGTTACTGCCGATAATGCCGAGGAATTATTTAGTGACGTAAGTGGTATCCTGGTTCCCGGCGGATTCGGTAACCGTGGTATCGAAGGAAAGATCGAGGCAATCAAATATGCACGTACACACAATATACCGTTCTTAGGTCTCTGCCTCGGAATGCAGCTTTCTATCGTAGAATTTGCAAGAGATGTCATCGGTTACAATGATGCTCACAGTGCAGAACTTGATCCAAACACCACTCATCCGGTCATCCATATCATGCCAGAGCAGATTGGCATTGAAGATATCGGCGGAACTTTAAGACTTGGGCTTATCCTTGTGTACTTGATAAGACATCCAAAGCTTACGAAATGTACGGAACAGATCAGATCAGTGAGCGCCACCGTCATCGTTACGAGGTCAATAATGACTACCGCGAGGCTCTTACTTCTCACGGCATGAAGCTCTCCGGTCTCTCACCGGATGGAAGGATTGTTGAAATGATTGAAATTCCTGAACATCCTTGGTTCATCGCCACACAGGCACATCCGGAATTAAAATCAAGACCGAACAGACCGCATCCATTGTTCAGAGGATTTATCGAAGCTTCTCTGAAATATCAGGAAGAACATAAATAACTATTAAACGAATAAAAACAGGGAAGCTGTTGCTAACGCTTGCGTATCATGCAACAGCTTCCCTGTTTTTATCTCTGTATATAACGGATCCGATAACAGATTTTCCGTCCTTATACCGACCAGCTTACAGAACTTCCCTTGTCCGTCTTTTTCACTACAAGCTTATGATCGATCTGTTCTTTCAGTTCATTTACATGTGAAATAATTCCCACCAGTCTGTCTTTATCCGCAAGATCATTCAGTACACGAATTGCCTGATCTCTCGATGCATCATCCAGAGATCCGAACCCTTCATCTATAAACATCGTATCCAGATGGATCGCACCTGCTGTATTCTGCACTATATCAGAAAGTCCCAATGCCATAGACAGCGCTGCCATAAAAGATTCTCCGCCGGATAAGGTTTTGACATCTCTGATCGTATCTGTTGCCATATGATACACATCCAGTTCCAGTCCGGCCTGTCCCTGGCTTCCCAGCTTTTCAACATCTCTGCATTGCAGAATGAATTCGCCGGATGTCATACGGATCAGCTCTTATTTGCGGCACGTATGATCTGCCGGAAATATTGCCTTTGGATATAAGTCTCGAAGTCCAGTTTTGCACTTCCACTCAGATTTCCATTCGCCGTCTTACTCAGATTACCAATGATTTCATACTGGTTCTGCAGTCCACTGTTCTTCTCAAAATTGCGTCTCAGATTATCCCTGATTTCTCTATTCTTTTCATTGATATTATGAAGCCTCATATATTCCCTGCGAATCTGCTCCAGCACTTCAGATGCTTCTTTTATTTCCTGTTTGATCTGCGCTATATCTTTCTTTTCTTTCCCCTTCAGTTGCTGTTCCAGTAATTTTCTGTTTGCTTCCAGTTCCTGAAGTTCTCTCTGATATGCTTCTGTCCACCGTTCTGCTTCTTCCAGTTCTGTCTCCTTCATGCATTTCCTATGATAACTCTCCTCATCCGCAAATCCCTGTGCCTTCATTACCTGTTCATAACGGAGTTTCTTTTTCTCTGCTTCTTTCTGAGATTGTAGAGCAGATGCCTTCACGGTCTTACTACGTCCTTCCAGTTCCTTTTCTTTATTTTGCATTTCTGTCAGACGTCTGGTCACTGTCTCATAATTCTTTCTCAACTGCTCCAATGCTCCTACTGTCTGTGCCAGATGTTTTTCTGCTTCTTCTATGGTCTCATATGGCAGTTTCTCCTTCGCAGTCTGATATTCAGCCTGTACTTTTGTATATACCAGCTTTGATTCCGTCAGGCATTGGTCCGTTTCCCTTTCTTTTCTTTCCAGTTCCACCGACTGCTCCGTAATCTGTTCCTGATTCTTCTTTAATGCTTTGCATTTTTCGGAAATCTGTTCCAGTTGTTTTAATTGTTCTTCTGTTTCTGCAAACGTCTGTCCCAGATTTTGCATAATCTTTTTCCAGTTAGTCTTAAATCCGTCTTCCGGCGCATCTTTTATGTTCATTTGAAGCGTCTGGCAGATTTCCTGTGCTGCCTGGTATCCTGCAAGACATTCCCTGAATGCAGCGACTTTTATATCTCTTGTTTTTTCTTTCCTGTCTCTTTCCTCCTTTGCAGATTCTACTTCTGCCTGTGTCGGTGCTTCGTCACTTAATAATGTAATCTGAGGATGTTCTCTGGAACCACAGACCGGACAAGGCTGTCCTGCTTCCAGTGTCAAAGCTAGTATTCCCGCCTGTTCTTTCAGAAACTTCTGATACTTCATTTCATATTCCGCCCATGCATGTTCATAATTCTTCTGTTCACATTCAGCTTCTTTCTTTGCTCTTTCGCAGTCTTCCTTTAATTGTTCTTTTCTGTTTTCCTGTCTGTCCAGTTCCTTATATTGCCGCATTTTTTCTTCTGTCTGTTGTTTTTTATTTCTGCATTCATTTATGCATATCTCAACTTCTTCGTATTGCTTTAGAAATTTAATTATTTCTTCATTCTTATTCTGCAGGATTTCATTCTTTTCTTTTATTATTCTTGCATGATTTAGATATTTTTTTATTTCTTCTGCAAGTTTATTCAAAGTTTCCTGCTTTTTATTAATACTCTCATATTGCAAAATTGCATCCTGTATCCGCACTTTTTTCTCAGTCAGTACAATCTCTTTTTCTGTCTTTTCTTTCACAGCCTCTTTCTGATCTTCTGTAAGTTCCTGCAACAATTGTCTGCATTCCTGTAATTTCTTTTGAAGACTGTGATCCTGTGTTTTAACTCTGTCAGCCTTTTTTCTTCTTCCAGATATCTCTTTTCCTCTGTCCTGACACGTTCTGCACTCTTACCGGACTGTATCTGCTCTTTCATAAGCTCATATTTTGCCTTTTCCGCTGTTTTTTCTTTCAGATGGCTCAGTACCTGTCCATACGAATCAAAGAGCTGATCCAGAAGTTCTGCTTCCTTCAGCAGACGGTTCTTATCTTCCAGAAGCACCTGTGCCCCGTCTGCTTCTTTTTTGCAGGCCTTTTCCAATCGGCTTCCCTGTCCGATGATTTCTTTTAGTATCTCCGATATTCTGTCTCTGTCCGGAATATCCTGTCCGGATACTTCTTTCCATTTTCTGCTAAGCTCCGTTTCTTTTCCGTTCTCACACACCGGATACTCTGTCCTGGCCATCTCAAGCTTCATTTCCTGCAGATTCTGTTCCAGTTTGACATATAACTGTACTGCCTGTTTCTTCAATTCTTCCTGTATTCTGTAATAAAAGCGTGTCTGAAATATTCTGGAAAATATCTTTTTCCGTTCTTTTGATTCAGCCAGCAGAAGCTTCAGAAATTCTCCCTGTGCAATCATGGAAATCTGGGTAAACTGATCTGCATCCAGCCCTGTAATTTCTACGATTTTCTGATCCGTCTCTCTCTTCTTTCCTTTGAACACACTTCCATCCGGCAGTGTCAGTTCTACCTTTGGGGTCTCCTTCACATATCTCAGTGACCCATCTGCATATTTTCTTTTTCCCAGGCGCATATATTCCGGATTTCTTAGTATCTTATATTGTTTCTTTTGATATATAAACATGTACTCAACATAAGTATCCGTTCCTTCATCCGCATACTGGCTCCGCATCATATTTCCATCTCTGGTGCCGCCGCTGGTCCTGTCATACAACGCATATGTGATTGCATCAAAGATCGTAGTCTTACCTGCACCTGTATCTCCTGTGATCAGAAACAGTCCATTGGGAATCTCTGTAAAATCAATCTCTGTTCTGCCGGCATATGATCCGAACGCTGACATAATAAGCTTAACCGGTCTCATCTACTCCACTCCCTTCACATTGTCAAAGATTTCTTTCATGATTGTCTCCTCCTGCGTATTCATCTCTCTTCCCTGCATCTCCTTATAGAATTCACAAAAAGAGGTAAACGGATCTTTCATAACAAGTTCTTCATCCATTTCTTTTAATTTGGTTCTTGTTCTCTGATTATCTACCGGATCTCTAATATATGGGAAAATACCCGTTCCAGCTGCTCTTTCGGTTTATATGGATCGATCTCATCCGTCAGCGTAATACTGATGTAATCCTCTTTTTCTTCTTCACCGGCTTCTTTTATAATTTCTTCCAGCGTTCCTTTTTTCTTCCTGACATCTCTGAGCGGATGCAGCGGATAGCATGCAATTTCCGGCTTCTCCCCTTTTTCTTTTAAAGTCACCACAGTAAGACTTTTGGTCTGCGTGCTCTCACTGACAGAATACTTCAAAAGCGTACCGCAATACCGGATCTTTGGCCTGCTGACGTACTGTGCCCCATGAAGATGTCCAAGCGCCACATAATCAAATTCTTTCACTGCCCCGATATCTACATTATCAATCCCTCCTACGGAAAATACTTCCGAATCACAGGTTTCCGGACTTCCTTCCTTTTCTCCTACATAAAACTGATGGGAAACTAATACATTTCTTTTATTATTATAATCTATCTTTTCTCGTTTAATGATTTCTCTCACAGCGTCTGCATATGTCTCTGGGACATTGTTAACAAAAACATTTCTTACATATCCAGGTTTCATAAATGGCAACAGATAAAAATCTACCTCTCCATATGTATCCTGCAATGTTACTTTTTCAATATGCTCTTCCGGCTGCTCCGGAACATTCCCTACAAGATAAATATGATGCCGTCTCAAAATCTCTGAAGCATAATTCAGACGATCAGGTGAATCATGATTTCCGCTGATGATCAGAATTGGAATTACCGGTGTGATCTCTGAAAGTTCCGTCAGGAACTCATCAAATATAGTCACTGCTTCCGCTGATGGAACTGACTTATCATAAATATCCCCGGCAATCACAATTGCATCCGGACGCAATTCTTTTGCATAGGCAATGACCTCTTTTAAGATCACCTGCTGATCTTCTTTTAAATTATAACGATGAAGCTGCTTTCCGATATGCAGATCCGATAAATGGAAAAATTTCATACCTGTCCACATCCCTTCTATTTTATTTGCATCTTTCTCTATATTACACTATAATCAACTTATCTAACAAGACTATACAAAAAACTATAATCACAGATATGAGGTAATGAGTATGTTAAGAGAGATTAATCTGGATGAAATATCCGATGGGAAATTATACAGCAGCAACGATATGGCCAGGACTGACTGCAAAGGCTGTGACGGTTGCTCCGCCTGCTGTCACGGTATGGGAAGTTCCATCGTCCTTGATCCACTGGATGTGTACCGGCTTTCCATCAATCTGTCAAAACCAGTGAATGAACTCCTGGCCGGTCCGCTGGAACTGAATGTGGCAGACGGGATCATTCTTCCGAATCTGAAGATGACAGGAACCAAAGAGGCCTGTTCTTTCCTTGATGCGGACGGACGGTGTACGGTTCATGCATTCCGTCCCGGAATCTGCCGCATGTTCCCTCTGGGACGTTTTTATGAAAACCATTCTTTCCAATATTTCTTACAGGTACATGAATGTCCGAAAACGGATCGTTCTAAAGTAAAGATCAAAAAATGGCTGGATACACCGAATCTGAAAACCTACGAGAAATATATTGCTGACTGGCATTTCTTTCTGAAAGGGCTTCAGGAATACGTTATGAATCTTACTTCTGATTCTTCTTCAAATTCTGATTCAACTGCCAGAACGATCAGTATGCATGTGCTGACACAGTTTTATCTGACACCTTATGGGGAAGATAGGAATTTTTATGAGGAATTTTATGAGAGGCTGGAGAAGTCGCAGCTTTTTACTCAATCGCTTGGGATTTAATTCATTAACGTAGTTGGCCTCTCGATCCTTGAAGAAAACAGTATAAAGTGGTTCTGGTTCAGGTTCCATGCTCTAAGAAAAACTAAGAGAGCCAGAATCTCCTAAAAGCAAAGGAACTACGCTCAAACTC
>ENA-OQAA01000820-OQAA01000820.1-human-gut-metagenome-genome-assembly--contig:-NODE-820-length-19159-cov-11.902848_pt1 | contig 19159 bp, 21 predicted proteins | sample MGYA00242489_ERZ504515 | MGnify/ENA primary metagenome ERZ504515 (study PRJEB26092, sample SAMD00036237) | human gut metagenome | host: Homo sapiens | study: EMG produced TPA metagenomics assembly of... | reverse complement strand
GTTAATAGCACCCCCGTTTGGGCCTATGCCCAGCCCGAATTATTGCACCGCCACGGTGTCGACGTGACGGTCGACGATTTTGCCCAGTTTGAGCATTTGTCGCTGGAGGATGAGTGCCAGCCTACCACGACACCTGGGGCATTGGCGCGAATGGCGAGGAGCTGTACCGCGAGCTGAGTAATATTCTGATTGATGGGTACTCCAAGGTGCCGCCGCGCGAGGGGCTCCTGGCGTTTTTGGAGCAGGCACAGGAGGCCGGTATTGCCATGTGCGTTGCTACGTCCACGCCGGCCGAGCTGGTGCAGTCCGCGCTCGCTGGTGCCGGGCTCGACGCTTACATGGAGTTAATTACCACGACGGGTGAAGCAGGACGCTCCAAGCAGTTCCCCGATGTGTACGAGCTGGCGCAGCGCCGCCTGGAGGAGCGCCATGGGCACAAGTTTGAGCGCGCATGGGTGCTTGAGGACGCGGTCTTTGGCCTTAAGAGCTCTGGCGCCGCAGGCTTTAAGCGTGTGGGTATTTATGACCCGCAAGGCCGCATGAAGCGCGACGACGTACGCGCCAACTGCGATATCTTTATCGACAGCTACGAGGAGCTTGACCTGGCCCGCGTGCTTTCGTTTGAGGGATAGGCGAGAGCTGTGGGTTGCAAGGTATTAGTGGTCTGCGGCTCGCCCGTGGTGGCGAGCGCGGATCTGTTGCGTAGGCTAGCAGGGGAGTGCGACCACATTGTCGCCGTGGACCGCGGACTCGACGCGCTGCTGGGCGCAGGACTGGGCTGCGATGTATATGTGGGAGATGCCGACACAGTTAGCGACGCCGGCCGCGCGCTGGTCGATGCCGCCACCGACTTTGAGGTAGAACGCCACGACCCGTACAAGGACTATACCGATCTTGCGTTGGCGCTCGATTCCGTCCGCCGTCGCTGGCCGGTTGCCGAAGTGGTTGCGACCTGCGCCACGGGCGGCCGTCCTGATATGGCACTGAGCGTGCTGGGTCTGCTCGCGGGCTACGAGGATGCCCCTGTCTGGATTGCCGAAGATGAGACCACTGCCCGCATTCTGCACGGAGGCGAATCGTGGACCATTGAGGGCCACGATGGCAGCACCTTCTCCATCATCGCTATAGCGCCTGGGACGGTGGTAAGCGAACGCGGCCTAGAGTGGGAGCTAGATCACACCCCCCTGGGCTTGTTAGCCGACACGGGCATCAGCAACGTCGTCAAGTCAACAGCCACAATCCAAGTCCACACCGGTACCGCCATCGCTTACCTATATCAATAGGCATTTAGAGTTTGACCCAAAAATGTCCTTGCATGCCGCGCCAACTTCCCCTATAGTATTTCGGCGTCACGGGGGCGTAGCTCAGCTGGGAGAGCGCTTGACTGGCAGTCAAGAGGTCAGGGGTTCGATCCCCCTCGTCTCCACCATCGTGAATGCAAAGGCCTTCGGAATTCCGAAGGCCTTTTTCATGCCAAAATTCCTCGCGCATAAACCCCTTCCACATCAACAAAAAGTTGCACAATTTATTTCCCATGTCTGTACATAGTTTGTTATACAAACGCGATTATCAGTGTAGATCGCCGTTCCATATGGGCTTCAGGAAAGCGCCTAATCGCCGTTAGCATCCCATTAACCTGCATCAACGTGAACAACATCCCAAAATAACCCCCTTAAGCACGCTAAATGAACGATATGTTGTCCAACGCAGCCCAAATCAGTTTCGCTAACAGCTTGTGCTAGGATACCTAACGTTACATGAGTTCAACTGTGCTCGCGGCTCCAGCAAGCCAAAAAGCGCAGGGTCGATCAGCATCCGGCCGTAACGGCGGTGTTAGAAAAACCACGAGCTCCAATATCGATTGTCATGCGCGATTTTGCACTTGCTTTTGTGGCTACTTTTAAGTTTGCATTAGACGGTGCAATGAACTGCTATGGCAAACCACAGCAGTTCTTCAGCTGTTTGCGTGCGGTCCAGTTTTGTTCCCGCTTGACTGGTTCGCACGCAGCCAGCTGGGGTCACGATCATTTTTGCGATACACGTCCGCGACTCTAGCAACTGCATTTGTACATACCGTTCACGGTGGGGCAGAGCCACGTGCTTGTCTGACTGGGCTCAGGGTTTGAATATGGAGCGCCTTCGCGCACAAGCGCCCTGGCGAAGCCATACCCAAACCCCGTGAGCCACACGTAAGACAGCAAGGGGGTGGTGCTCTTGTGGTATGTGATTCAGGTCATTAACGGTCGCGAAGACGTAATGCGCGAGCGCATCGAGCGCGTGGTGCCAGTGGACGCCATGCAAGAGCTCTTTTATCCCCAATTTCAAACCGAGATCAAGGTACACGGCGAATGGGTCAATACGACCAAGTCGCTCTTTCCCGGATATCTTATCTGCGACACGGCAGATCCCCGTACCGTGCAACAGTATCTGCTTCGCATGGACGACTTTGCCGGGTGCTTTCCCAGGACGGTCAGTTTGTGCCGCTAGCAAAAGAAGAGGTCCAGCTTATTGGCGGCTTTACGCACAGGGGAGACCGCGTAGTGCCCATGAGCGAGGCCCTAAAAGACGGTGACCAGGTCATAGTGACGGCAGGTCCACTGTTGGGCCACGAAGGCCTTATCAAAACCATTAACAGCCGCAAGAGCACTGCTTATTTGGAGCTCGACCTGTGCGGTCGACGCGTAACTACGCGCGTTGGCCTTGCCGTGCTTTCGGCCGAGCAGCGCGTCATGCGCAACCTTAAAAAGGCGATCGCCTAATTGCAGGCGATCGCTACACAGATCAGGGAGGATCCCCGACCCGGGGACGAAGTCTTGGAAGAAAACGTGTCGGATAAAACTCAATTTGCAACGGATACGCCTGCGGGGGCAGCGCTCATTGCTCAGGCCATGGACCGACGCGAGGGCGCCGGCCGCTACAAGGCCATGCAATCCATCATGGACTGGGACCGCTCGCGCCTGGCCTACCGTGCCGTCAAGCGCGCATTCGACGTCGTGTTCAGCGGTGCCGTGCTCGTCGTCATCGCGATCCCCAGCCTTGTGCTCGCGGCGCTCATCCGTCTGGAGAGCGAGGGCAACCCCTTCTACAGCCAGATCCGCGTGGGCCAGACCCACCGCGATGGCAGCCTGTCCACCTTCCGCATGTGGAAGTTCCGCTCCATGTACAAGGACGCCGACGAGCGCCTGGCAGATCTCAAGGAGCGGAACGAGATCGCCGGCGCCATGTTCAAGATGAGGGAGGACCCCCGCGTCACCAAGATCGGCAGGTTCATCCGCAAGCACTCCATCGACGAGTTCCCGCAGTTCCTGAACGTGTTCCTGGGCCAGATGTCCGTCGTCGGCCCGCGCCCGCCGCTGCCGAACGAGGTGGCTCAGTACACCGAGTACGACCTGCAGCGTTTGGCCGTTAAACCAGGCATTACCGGATGGTGGCAGGTGACCGACCGCAATTCAACGGGTTTCGACGGAATGGTCCAGCGCGACCTGGAGTACATCGCCAAGCGCGGACCCGTCACTGATCTCAAGATTGTCGTCCTCACGGTGATCGAGGTTATCACCGGCAAGGGGGCTTGCTAGATGGATCTCTCGAAAGCAAAGGTTTGCATTCCCAGCTCCAGCGGTGGACACCTAACGCATATGTGGCTACTCAAGCTATATGGTCGCAAGCCGTCGAACGATTTTGGGTGACGTTCGACAAGGAGGATGCGAACTCGCTGCTCAAGGACGAGCGCGTCATCCACTGCCATTACCCAACAAATCGAAATATCCCCAATTTATTGAAGAACACTGTTCTTGCCTGGAAGGTGTTGCGGAAGGAGCGTCCTGACCTGCTTATCTCGTCTGGAGCCGCCGTGGCAGTTCCTTTCTTCGTGCTGGGCAAGCTGCTGGGTGCCAAATGCGTTTACGTAGAGGTGTTCGACCGCGTGGATAAGCCGACCATGACAGGTCGGATGCTCAACGGGATCGCTGACCTGTTCGTTGTCCAGTGGCCGGAGCAACTGGAAGTGTACAAGCACGCCGTGAACCTCGGCTCGATTTTCTAAGAAGTGGTCGAATGATTTTCGTTACCGTGGGCACCCACGAGCAGCAGTTCAATCGCTTGGTCAAGGCTGTCGACGAACTCAGGGCGGACGGGATACTTACGGAACCGGTTTTCATTCAGACAGGCTATTCAACATATGAGCCTATCCATTGTGATCACTCGCGTTTTGTGCCGTTCCATCAGATGAAGAATTATATGGAAGTTGCGGATGTGGTGATTACGCATGGTGGCCCTTCGAGCTTCATTGAAGCGATGGCGGCCGGGAAGGTCCCTGTTGTTGTTCCGCGTCGAGGGGACCTTGGCGAGCACGTGAATGATCATCAAGCGGATTTCGTTCGCATTGTGGCGGAGCGTCAGGGCGGTATCGTGCCTATTTATGACGTTAAAGAGCTGCCTCAAGCAATAGAACGAGCCCGTGAACTTTCATGCGGAGCCTATTTTAAGAGTCATAACTTAGAGTTCTGTAAGGAGCTCTGTGGTTTGATTGAGGAGCTTTAACCCCATGATACCCAAGAAGATTCATTACATTTGGTTTGGCGGTAATCTGCTTCCCCCTCTAGCTGAACGCTGCATTGCTTCATGGGAAAAATATATGCCAGGCTACGAGATCGTTCGTTGGGACGAATCAAACTTTGATACTGATTGCTGTGATTATGTTCGCGAAGCTATAAGCGTAAAGAAATGGGCATTTGCAAGCGACTATGCGCGATTCAAGATTTTGTATGAGCATGGAGGGGTCTACTTAGATACTGATGTCGAGCTTTTGAAGCCTCTGGATGAAATTATTCAAAGGGGCCCTTTTATGGGTTTTGAACAAGATTTCAGCTCTGGTGCTGCCGGCGCTGTCGCTCCGGGGCTTGGCCTTGCGGCCAATCCGGGGCTTGGCCTCTACAAGACTATCCTCGATTCCTATGAGTCTGATCACTTTATAAAGACTGGTGGTGTCTACGACCAGACCACTGTCGTTGTTCGTACAACTGATATTCTTAAAGGTCTTGGACTTGAAGAAAAACCTGGCATCCAGGAAGTTGCTGGGATAACTATTTATCCAAGTGAATATTTTTGCCCAAAGGATTTCCTTACGCATGAGATTAACGTAACTGAAAATACGTATGCTATTCATCATTTCGACGGATCATGGGCTGGACCGGCGACGCATTTTAAGCATAAAGTTATGAGAGCGGTTGGCCCTAGAGGGGTTATTCTTTTCAAGGCGTTTAAGCACATAATTAAGGGCGATCGTTAATGGGCAACACATTATTAACGATATTTACACCGACCTATAATCGTATTAATGAGCTTGAGCGCCTGTATTCATCACTAATATCTCAGACCGACTTTCGATTCGAATGGCTCATTGTGGATGATGGATCGACTGACGATACTGAGAACATGGTTGTCTCTTGGTTAGACACGTCGCCCTTTCCTATTCGATATATCAAGCAGCCGAACTCTGGAAAACACGTTGCACATAATCATGGTGCCGCAGAGGCATCTGGAGAATATTTTATTTGCGTTGACTCGGACGACTGGCTTGAGCCCAACGCCGTGGAGACTATCTTGCACGACATAACAGCTTTGGATACGGAAGAAGGTCTTCTGTATCCAAAGCTGTGCTGCGCAAACAGCTTTGGATACATGGTTTCCCGATGGCGCTGACAAGATTGAGCTTGCCGATATGCGCATGAAATACGGTCTCGTCATCGAGACGGCGATTGTCTTTAACACTGATGTTTTAAGGCGGCATCCATTTCCCGTTGTTCAGGGCGAGCGTTTCATTCCTGAAGGCTCGGCTTACTACGACTTCGTTGCTCCCGAGCTGTTTTGCGTGCACAACGAACCCTTCTACAGATGTGAATACCTCGAGGAAGGTCTCACCAAAAACATCTGGAAGAATTGGCTGGGCAGCCCCGTGGGTACGCGCATGGCACTTGTCAAGCGACATGAATCTGCCAGGCGGTACTCGAGCGTCCGAGCGCTGAGGGAAAGGATTTCGGCCCTCGTCGGAATCGAGTCCCTGAACATGGCGGTCGCTGAGCCCGTCTTCTCCAGAATCGATTCTAATAGGGTATTGGCCCTCCTTGTATTCCCCTTGTCTGTGCTGGTCGAAAGGAGACGTTTTGGAAGGAAAGTATCTTGATTAAGCGCAAGGCTGCCATAAAGCAATACACCGACATGAATGCGGGGAACGTTTCCTCCATGAGAGTCGTGGACCTTCTGTACTGCGCGTATCTTTTCTCGGTCGTGTTTATGAGCACGCTTGGCCTGAGCGCTGGTGACGATATTTATGTCGCCTGCGTCGGGCTCGGTGCCGCATTCGCGGTTATTAGGTTTCTTGCTATGGACTTTGATCCGCGCTTCTTCTTGATTGCAATGGGTCTTGCGGCCCTCGGCGTCATCGAGTTGGTTGTTAGCAAACGGTTCACCCTGCTACTTACGGTCATGCTGTTGGTTGGCGCCAAGGACATTGATATCAAGAGGGTGCTACTTACATTTCTGACCGCGAAAATCGTAGGACTTCTTTTCGTAGTGCTGTTTGCCGCTACGGGTATTTATGAAGTTGAATTTTACCAGTATTATAAAATGGCGACAGACACATACATTCAGCGAGTCCTTGTAAACGGCTCCTCTACCAACGTCATGCACTTGTCTTTTCTCACGGTCGTCTTCTTGACGCTCTATATGAAAAGGGGAAATTGCGGAATTATCGTCTACCTCGTGTTTGCCGTTTTGAACATCTTGTGTGAATACATCACGGGCAGTTACATCGGCCTGTTCCTCGGCATGGGTGGTCTGCTCCTGTTCTATGTACTTCAGCATTCAGGGAAGATAAGGGAACTGTTCGTCAGGTTCTCAACGGCCGTGCTCCCGCTTCTTATCGCATTTTCGTTCGGCACTGCGTTGCTCTATGGGAGAAACGGTTTTATCGGCGTTCTCGATAGGATTTTTCAGGGTCGTATCTATTACAACAACTTCTTTCTCAGTAACTACACGGCAAGCCCATTCGGTCATGGCATGCTGACCTCAGAGGGTAATTTTGACAATAGCTACGTCTTCGTCTTCGTTGCCTACGGATTAATTGCCTTCATTTTGCTATTCGGATCAATGCAGTTAATTGTTAAACGGCTTAAAGAAACACGCGATTGGGCATCTCTTGCATTTGTGGTTATTTACATGATTGCAGCTCTGAGTGAAAGTTTTTACCCGGCTGCTGCTGTCAATCCATCCTTATTTCTGCTTGTTCCATTATTTAGCTTTAATGGGCATTTTGATATATGAAGCAGGGCTGCGTCCTGAATAAACAATCTACTTTATAAAACCTTGAAACCTTGTTCGTGATGGGAATAGCTTACCATGTCACAAGAAATATCGTATTCATCTAGCGAAGGCAGCTTTGCACCAGTTGCGATTATAACGTTGAGTAGAATCGAGTGCCTAAAAACAACGATTGATTCTCTCGGTAGATGCCATTGTGCCGAGTACACTGACGTCTTCCCTCCTTGCGCTCGCATTTAAATTTGGACTTGTATTTGCAGTTGGTGCAGCGTTTTTTATCTTGCTGCCATCAATTAAGAACTCTGTTGCAACGGGAAACTATTCTATTCTGTTCATGGGAATTTTGATGCTTACTTACTTCTCGACCTTTAACGGCATGGCCAATATTCCGGATGTCTACCACGTTATGGCTTTATTTTGCTTAGTGCTTAATCTGCTGGGTGAACGCACCTCTAAAAATGACTCTGTCGACTCCGCAGTCAGTGACGTTATCGGCCGAAGGGTTTATGAGATGGTGATGTCTTCAGTGAATTCAAACGCCCCATTAGTCAGTGTCGTGATCCCGACATATTCACGTTCTGACATGCTGACTCGGGCATTGGAAAGTGTCAATTCCCAGACTTACCCCAATATCGAGATTGTTGTCGTAGATGACAATGGTAAAGGCACGAATCAACAGCTTGAGACTCAAGCTCGTGTTCTTGCATTCGAGACTCGGCCGGGCGTTGAATTGCGCTATGTCGTTCGCGAAAAAAACGGAGGCGGATCGCTTGCGCGTAACACTGGCATCGATGCTTCAAAGGCCGATTTTGTTGCCTTTCTTGACGATGATGATGAGTTTCTACCGCGCAAGCTAGAGCTGCAGATGGAACCAATGTCCGATTCAAATGTGTCGTTGACCTATGCGCACTGCAAGGGCGTCCAGCCCGATGGTACAGAGATTTACTACCGCCGAGTCTGCAACGGGGTGCCTGTTTTCGAGCAGGCCTACTGCGGCTGTATTGCGGCGACGAGCCAATGGCTGGCGCGCAAGGATGCGTTACGGAGCGTCGGTTGCTTCAGCGATACGCCTGCGAAGCAGGACTCCATTCTCATGTTCAAGCTTTTGATAGCGGGCTTCCAGATTAGATGCGTCCCCGAGGTGCTCTCAGTCTACTACGATGACTTAGGGACGGTGAGGATAAGCACGAGCGGCAAGTCTTTGGCGGGGGAGCTGAACTATGATCGGCTCATACGGGAGTATTCTGGGATGTTTACGCTCAACCAAAGGCGTCGTGTAGAGCATGCGATGCACTATCGCGTCGGCATGATGCTCGTTGGAATGAACGCGAGTGCTGAGGGCGCAGTCCAGCTGTTATCCTCGTTTGCGCTTGCTCCCTTTGCTTTTATACATAAAGCATATCGCGTTGTTGGTCACAATGCGAAGCAGGCTCTTAAGAAACTTAATGCTCATCGTGGTTAGGAATTGTATGTTATTAAGAAAAGCCGCTCGCTGTGTTAGGCACCCTTCGCTTGTTAGGTTCGAGATTGAGAGGCGTTCCAGGCTGCGTGAGGTCAGTAAATTTGATTTTCGCCCTTACATGAGCGCGCCCATCAGCAATAATACATATATATCTCTTACAAGCTATGGGGCGCGTCTCAATGCGGTCCATATGGCCATCCGTTCCCTACTCATGCAATCAGTGAGACCCTCAAAGGTTCTGCTATATCTTGATGAGTCTATCCAAAGGGACACGCTTTCCGATGATTTGCTTGACCTTGAACAATATGGTCTTGAAATCAGAATGGGTTACGAGGATTTGGGGCCGCACAAGAAATATCTCTTCGCATTTCAAGAGTTCCCGGACTCGCTCATTATCACGGCGGACGATGATCTCATCTATCCAGCAGACATGGTCGAATCGCTTCTCACGGCCCACGAGGCTGTTCCCTATTGCGTTGTGGCAAGGCGCTGCCATCTCATAGGGTTTGATGTTGCCGGAGATTTACTTCCTTATGAAAAATGGGGCTGGGAGCATAAGGACGCTTTTTCAGCCCCCAGCCGCCGGTTGCTTGCAACCGGCGGCGCCGGGGCGTTGTATCCTACCGCAGCTTTCGACCTCGCATCGCTGGATATAGAGGCCATACGTGGAGTAGCCTGGCCTGCAGACGACCTTTATCTCAAGTTCTTCGAGCTCGCCAACGGCATCGAGGTGCATATGCTCCGAACAGACAGAATCATCCCTATCAATTGGAGGGTCCTCGTTCAGACGCTCTTTGCAACGCGAATGTGGCGGGAGGGCGTAACGATGCCATCATGGCCGAGCTCATGTGCCGCTATGGATTGAGTCCATCGTATTTCGAGGAGGGATATCGTGTGACTTCTTCCTAATGTTCAGAATAGGTTTTCGCAATCCAAGGCTAACGAATGACTTGAGACTAACATGCAGGAACTGAGGGGGATCGGCTCTCTCGGTTGACCGACGGCGACATAGCGATTCGTTATCCTGAACATATATTCATCGGGAGGGGCGTATGTCAACGGTGGGATGCTGGCTACCTCGGATGCGTGAAAGACGTCATTGGGCGCGACTGAATGTTGCCTATGGTTCTCTCGTGCGTACGGACTTGCATCGCCATTAAAGACTTGATAAACCGATGAATGAGCAAAGCAACGTTGGGCTGAGAAAGTGTTGGGCAATGACGCTTGGATCGGGTGCTGCGTACAAATAATGTCCGGCGTCACTGTTGGCTCGCACGCCATTGTGGGTGAAGTGGTCGCGCGTAATTTCCCGGAGCGACCGGTTGTTGGCGGCGTGCCGGCGCGTGTAATCCACAAGAGGAAAGATATACCAGGCCATTGAGGCCGCTAAAGTTTGGAATATGGAAAGTGTCTAAATCAAATACGGGCATGCGCAGTGCTGCCCTTATGCAGTTTGGGTCTAAGTATGTCAGCATGGGTGCTCAACTCGTGATAACAGCCGTGCTGGCAAGACTGATCTCGCCGGGTGATTTTGGGCTTATGGCTATTGTCACCGTGTTCACTGGGCTATTCAGCTTGCTTTCTGATATGGGCGTGGGCACTGCTATCGTGCAGTATCGCGACCTTACGGAACGTGAGTATGGCGGTCTATTTGCATTTTCGGCACTTTTGGCTGCAGGGCTTTCTCTGGCCTTTTGTGCCACATCGCCATTCATCGCCGCAGTCTACGGGGACGCCCGGCTTGTGCCCTTGTGCCTTGCCTCGGCCCCCGCACTGCTGTTCTCCACGCTCAATATGGTGCCAAATGGCTTATGCTCAAGGAGTTACGCTTCGCCGCCATTGGCGTACGTCTTGTGGCGGCTACAGTAGTCTCTGGAGGGGTCGCAATCGCGGCCTCCGCCTTGGGTGCGGGCTGCTATGCGCTCGTCCTTCAGACTGTGCTATCTGCAGCGGTGGTGTTCTTCTGGAACATCTTAGCGCGACCAATCAGGCAGATAAACGCTCATTTCATTTGCACGCTTAAGAAGATATTCTCCTATTCTGCTTACCAGTTTGGGTTCAGCTTGGTCAATTACTTCTCCCGCAACCTCGATAACATGCTCGTTGGCGGTATGCAGGGAACTGCGGCCTTGGGCTTTTACGATAAGGCTTATAAATTGACAACCTATCCCATGACAGCGTTCTCCAGTGTCATAGGCTCGGTCATCCAGCCGTTCATGGCAGAGCATCAAGACGATGTCGACCGCATCTACGAGTGCTGGATGCGTATCGAAAAGCTGCTCTCGCTAGTGGGTGTTGCTGTGGCGGTGGTATTCAGCTGTGCTTCGGCGGAAATCATTGCTGTCTTCTACGGGCCAGGATGGGAGCAAGCCACGCCGGTGTTCGCCGTGCTTGCTTTGTCGGTCTACTTCCAGATGATGGGCAACCCTTCGGGTGCGTTTTTCCAGAGCATAGGACGCACCGATTACATGTTTAAGGTTGGTCTTGTGAACACCGCGATCACCATTACCGGGCTGCTGGCGGGCCTGGCTGGCGGTTCCATCCTCACAGTGGCTTACGGCATCTTCGCAGCATACTGCCTTCATATGGTTCCTCTAGCGTATTTCCTAGTGAAACGTGGTTTCGGCAGACCTTACTATTGCCTGCTAAATTTCTTGCCTGAGATTGCTGTTGGCATCGTGGGCATTGCTGCTGTTGCGGGAGTTGGCGCCTTTATACCCATGGAAGATGTTTTCCTCTCTCTCATCGTAAAGTTGCTTGTGAGCAGCATTGCGCTAATCACTGGATATGCGCTCACTGGCCAGCTGAAATACCTCACGGCTCTAATTAAGAGATAGCTCATTCTGATCGTTCCATCACGTATGGCACCTTGAAAACCCAAGATAGAAAGAAGATTCCCATGAAAATCGCTGTCGCCGGTACCGGCTATGTCGGCCTGTCCCTCGCCGTACTTCTCTCGCAGCACAACGAGGTCCACGCGCTGGACATCGTGCCCGAAAAGGTCGAGAAGATCAACAACTATATATCGCCCATCCAGGACAACGAGATTGAACACTTCTTGGCGGAGGCCAAGGCGGGGCAGCGCCAGCTCGACCTGCACGCCACTGTGGATGTGGCCGAGGCCTACACGGGCGCCGACTACGCCGTCATCGCCACGCCGACGAACTACGATTCCGATAAGAACTTCTTCGACACTTCCTCCGTCGAGGCCGCCATCGCCGCCGTGCGCTCGGTGAACCCGGACGCCTGGATCGTCATCAAGTCGACGATCCCCGTCGGCTACACCGCGGGCCTTCGCGAGAGGCTGGGCGACGGCAAGATCTTCTTCAGCCCCGAGTTCCTGCGTGAGAGCAAGGCTCTCTACGACAACCTGCACCCCAGCCGCATCGTGGTTGGCGCGCCTAAAGACGACGTTAACGCCGTCGCGGCTGCCGAGCGCTTCGCACGCCTGCTTGCCCAAGGGGCGGACCCCGCCGAGCTGGAGCGCGTGAACGCCGACGGAACTATCGGCATCCCCGAGCTCGTGCTGGGCACCACCGAGGCCGAGGCCGTTAAGCTGTTCGCCAACACCTACCTGGCGCTGCGCGTGGCCTACTTCAACGAGCTCGACACCTACTGCGAGGTCCGCGGCCTCAACACCCGCGACGTCATCGACGGCGTGTGCCTGGAGCCGCGCATCGGCAGCCACTACAACAACCCCAGCTTCGGCTACGGCGGCTACTGCCTGCCCAAGGACACCAAGCAGCTGCTGGCGAACTACAAGGACGTGCCCCAGAACCTGATCGAGGCCATCGTGGATGCCAACCGCACGCGCAAGGACTTCGTCGCCGACGAGGTGCTTCAGATGGTGTGGGACCGCGTGTACGAGGGCAAGCCGAAGCCTGTCGTGGGCGTCTACCGCCTGACGATGAAGTCCAACTCCGACAACTTCCGCGCGAGCTCCATCCAGGGCGTCATGAAGCGCGTGAAGGCCAAGGGCGTACCCGTGGTGGTCTACGAGCCCACGCTGGACGCGCCGGAGTTCTTCGGGTCCGAGGTCACGCACGACCTGGAGCCTTCAAGGCCGGCTGCGACGTGATCGTGGCCAACCGCTGGAGCGATGAGCTCGCGGACGTGGCGGACAAGGTGTACACGAGGGATCTGTTTAAGAGGGACTAGGGGAGAGGTGTACTCCCAGGATCTGGTGATATACAAAAATCGAATCTAGAGGGAGGCCGTATCAGCGTTGGCTGATACGGCCTCCTTTGATGTAACTCTGTTCCTAAAAACAAAACATGCGTTCGATTTGAAACTACATGAAGGAAGATCAATGCAGAATGCAAGCTACAATAGCAAACGAGTATTGGACTCGAGTCTAGCGGAGGATTATGGCGTTCCAAGATATCCTTGCTGCGATTGATATCGTCACGGGGCCTGACCCGGCCCATTCTATCCTGGCGTTTTCGATTGTCGTCGGGCTGTTTTTGCTGTGGTTGCGTAAGCAGGCTTTGGCGCGGTTTTACAAGGCCGGTATCTATGTTGCAGCACTGGCGTCCGATGCATTGTTTGCATCGGTAAAGCTTAGCCTTTTATGGTTGGCGGGTGTGGCATCGCCCTTTCTCGCGTTGAGTCTGTTCGCTCTTCTCGTCAACTATTTTTGGTGTGCGCAGCAGCTCGATGACATAGTGGACAAGGCGGATCCCTCTCTTCCCGAATGCGACTATGTAGCTGCCTTCAGGCTGATGAACTCGGTTGACCGTGATCGACTGTCCAGAATGCAGCTCACCTGCCTCGACAAGGATAGGATTTTCTGCAACATCTACTTGGGAAACAACGGCGTTGCGAAAAGAATGCTTGAGAACGAAAACTTAGAGCCGGCTTTCAGGCATTTCGCCCTCCATATTATCGCGGACGCCGCTTGCGATCGTGCTGGGTCGCAAGCGGAGCTCGAAAGCGCCTTGGCCGAGAAAACCGACAAGACAGACCCTTTCATCACGGTCCAGCTTTGGCACAACCGCGCGATTAGCTATGTCGTGAACGGTCAGTTCAAAGTCGCCGACGACGAGTTCAAGAAGACGTATCGCGAAGCTAAGCGTCTGGGCGTTCGGAATAAGTCGTTCCTCTTGCTGCTGTTTGAGAACGCAGCATTGAATAAAACGAAAATCGGCTTGCCTGATGGCGGCGTTAAAGAAGGGTGGGGGTTGATTGAGGAATGCGAAAAGGCGCTTGCTCCGATTGGCCCCAACGATTTTGGGCAGCTCTTCAATCTGCGGCTTCTTTTCATGAGGCAGATAGGGACAAGTATCGAGGACAGGAACAAGCTGTATTTGGTCGAGGTCAAAAACACCCTCAGCAATGCCTCCCTTTCCGAGCAACAGCGCGTCGTCGCTATGGCGAGCCTGGGCAGAATCGCGTGGTCCGACGGGCTCGATCCCGCACCCGTGCTCAATTTCTTCGCTCGATGCGATCGGTTTTTGTGCGTAAGCGACCCCGATGCACGCTACTATGCCCATAAGAACCTGAGTGCGATGCTTTCGGGCTTGGCGGTGAATGACCGCTTCCCAAATACTTTGGCTGAGAGCGTAATGCGGTATTTCAAGGATGGGGACGCGGAGCATGACTTGGATGTGATGGAGGATGGCCTTCCTCCCGAGGCGATTCTGCGGCGCTCCCAAGTGCTGCGAGAACGCGCTGCCCTAGCCTTAATGGTTGGAGAGAGCGTTGAGCGCGCCGTGTCGTACACTGATGAGGCTATAGGCCTCCTTGAGAGAAGCCTGCAGGTTATGGCGGCGCTCGAGTGTCGATGGCAGCTTGCCCGGCTGACACTGTACGACAAACCCGAGGTGGCGAAATTGCAGCTCTCGATTGCCGAAGAGCGCCTCGCCGCGCTCAATAAGCAACCGTCCCTCGGATATCCCTATTTCGAGATGAGCCTGTGCTACGCCTTGCTTGGTATGCGTGCGGAGTGCAGGGTCGCATATGAAAGGGCCGCCGGCTTCGAGACTCCGATGGGCATTACGCGCCCGGCATTCGGATTAACAGGACCGCCGCCGCCTTCTGTGCCAGGTTCTACATACTTACGGAAATGCTTGGAAATCCCGAAGAGGTTTGCCCCTTGCTTAAAACTCGAGAGGGCAGGGCGTGGATGTCTCGCTATCCGAAGGTCTCTTCCTGTCGAAAACGCTTCTTTGCGGGAAATTTCTTGGGTATGGGGATTTCGTGCCCGCTATGACGAGGCTATTCTTGGATGAGGCGGGGAAGCTATATGCCGAAACATGGCTCGTTGTCCAAGAGATCGGACTCGCGTTTGATCTCGATTCCAGAAAGCCCGGCGAAGAGTATGGGCTGGTTTTCGAAATCCAAAGGCACCCACTGATTGCCGATGGCGATGCCTTGCAAGGGTGGCCGCGCGGCGCGGGCATACTGTGCTCGATGCGAGGTTGAACCAGTGCAACAAAGACCTTCTCGGGGCCGATGACGCAACCGCCGTATTCGATGTGCTGGATGCCTTGGGCATATTGGCCGAAGGGCGCGTGCCCACATTGGAAGACATCATGAAGAGCTACCTTGAAAGCTGTGTCGACGTTCCCGCCGGCGGTTGAGACGCCTCTGCCGAGGGGTAGCTTCGTCCTGCCGCGCTTCACAAAACGTTTCACAAAGTTCTCTTCGCTGGCCTAGTTTTCAACACGTAGCGCTGTAATGGCCCTGCCTGATTTATCCATCTAGCCCCTTGGAACTGCGGAGGAAATCCTGGACCAAAAGAGGACCGGCAGGATCATACGGATTTACAGCGCAGAACAAAAGGCGAAAGCATCGAGACGTTCGCCGGTTTCGGATGCAGCACGGCCGACACCATAGCAGAGCTCGGCTAACCCAGCCGTGTCACACCCCACAACCGGCGGAAGGAATACCAGCTCGGCGGCGATGAGTTCCTGGAAGGGGAGCATCGCAGGCGAGGTATTCCGATGAGGAGAAGCGGAATGCGGTCGATCACTACTCGGGGCACGGGAAAAGTCTAGCGCGCACGATAGGGGCCATGGGATACCCGAGCCGCAAGGTGCTCTCCAGCTGGTTGATGAGCGCACCCTGGTAATCTGCGCTGTGTGCGAGAAGGAGTGATATGGAGGTTACGCAGACGACTCCTTCAACACCCCGCTCGCGCAACGAGCGCAGAAACGTCAACCATCCGGCATAGGACTCCGTGTCAACGGCATCGAGCCCGAGCGATCATCACCGCCATCTAAGCAGGCGCCGATGGCGGTGACGATCGCGCACGAGGAGGCGTGGCCCGGATCTCTGCATTTAATGCGGATCGCATCGTGCCAGACGTAGGGAAAGGCCGTATCAGAGAGGCCCCTGGTCTGCATGTCCTCAACGATCGCGTCGGACAACTCGCAGATCCTCGACACTTGGCTCGCGCTCATGCGGTCCACCTCGAGGGCAGAGGCGAGCCATATCCTGCGCGCGGTGTGGCGATGCTTGCGCCACTGCCTCGAGCCCTCGTCTAGCCGTGCGCAAAACACACCCTGGTAGGCGTTGAGCAACCTGTCGCCCCGCCTGCGCACCAGGATGGGTGGCGTGAGGTCGGGCTCTTCAGCTTGGTGTACACCGTGTTACGCGACACGCCCGTTTTTCAGGCATTCTCGGATATCGAGTCGACCCGCTTCCTCATCTGCCGTATAGAATGAACCGTGGACATGCTGATCACACCTTTCCGACCTCCCTGGTTGATATTTCTAGGCAGCAACCAAGGTAGTCGATTGTGATGGTTGGCGTGCCTGCCTTTGTGCCCTAAATGGTCAAGCCGAAGTGTTCAGTTTTCCGCTACCACAGACAGCAAGGCGCTGAATGCTGGCACGCATGTCGGTGGAATGTCGTGACATGAGCACACGGTCGGGGGTGGTGAACGAGTTCACAACGACATCGCCGCACTTGGCAGCCGAGGCTACCGCGCTATCCGAAGCGCTGCTCACCACTGGCACGATGCCCTTTGCATCCGCCAGGCCGTAACTGGCGATCTCGAGCCAATCCATCGTGGCGGCATTCCTGCATGGGAAGCGCCCGGGCCCCTCATCCTGAACTTGGCCAGCCACCTGTAAAGGCAGGGCCTGCTTACGTGGTTGAGCCTACACCAGTCCCACACACATACTGGACGAGAGGCAGCGTTCGATGTGATCTGCCACATGTTCCTGTGTTCTATGTTTGCCCGCGTCATCGCAACCTCCTGTTGAATAAGGCGTTGCGATAATTTTGCCCAAAGCTTATCAGGGTGTTAAGACGCGGCTATTTTGGTGTTTACACTAAAATCATAAAAGTCATATCATTTCATTAGTTTATTCATCTTTGGATGGAGGAAAAATGCCAACTAACAGCCAGATTCTGATAGACGGATTCATTTCGGACGAATTCTCTAAGCAGGCTGAGTATAGTTCTAAAGGGGACTACTTTGAACTGTTGGCCTCTTCTCGATACATGGCTCCATACGACCTTGACGACGATGAGATAGCGGAAGGGCTCATTGGAGGGTCGCGAGACGGGGGCTGCGATGCGATCTACATCTTTGCCAACAATAATTTCTTGAGTGAGGACGTCCAGATTAAAGACTACATCAATCGTGGATCAAGGGTTGAAATAGTTATTCTTCAGACCAAGGTTTCAAAATCATTCAAAGAAGACGTGTTCTTGAAGTGGAAGGACACCTGTAATGACCTTCTAACATTCGGTATAAATTTAAATGAATTCAATGATAAATATTCCGAACGTGTTATCGATACTTTTAGAAGAATAAGAGAAGCGATTCAAGCAGCAGCGATGGCCGGTAACGAAATCCGAATGAAGTTCGTGTACATCGCGAATGCGGATTCACCATCGGACGGCGTTAAGATTCAGAAAGAGCAGCTTCCGGCCGCCATTGACGAAATCGTCGGCGTAAGCCGATTTAGCTCTTCGTGCGTTTTAGTTGGAGCAGACGAATTGATGCGCATCTGGTCGCCTCCCGCAGAGAGCGGGCTTGTTATGCGTTTTTCGGGGTCCTATGCGTCGGTTCCTCAGAGAACGGACGTCTTTGGCCTGGTGTCTTTGTCGGATTACTACCGCTTCCTCACTGACGACCAGGGGCAGCTCCGTAGCTATCTTTTCGAGGCGAACGTCAGAGATTACGAGGGAAATGTTTCAGTCAACAAAGGAATCAGGGAAACGTTGGAGCATCCTAGCGAAGACGATTTCTGGTGGCTCAACAACGGAGTAACGATACTGGCTTCTGAAGCCTATCAAATAGCAGGAGCAGAAGTGAAAATGGAAGAGCCTCGCATCGTTAATGGACTTCAAACGTCATATGAAATATACAAATTTATGGAGTCTCGTACGGAAGACGCCGAAGATTCCAGAAATGTGATGGTAAAAATCCTTGTGCCCGGAAGCGATGAGACCAGAAACAGAGTGATACTGGCGACGAACAACCAAACTCAGGTGAAAAAGACATCGCTTCGCGCTACTGACCAAATCCATATTCAAATCGAACTCTACATGAAAAGAAATGGGTTGTATTACGAAAGGCGGAAGAACTATTACAAAAACCAGGGGAGGAAGAGGGAGGAGATCGTAACCCTCTCCTTTCTTGCGCAATGCATGATGTCGATACTTCTCGGCAGACCGGATCAGGCAAGAGCAAGACCGTCGACGCTTTTGTCTGACGAGGCTCAGTATAAGAAAATATTTGGGCAGGATGGCAACCTTGAGGCTTACTACAGAGCCGCTAGCCTTGGAAAACAGGTTTGCTTGAGGTTTCCGCAAATTAAGAGAGACTTAGAAGGGTCCCAAATAAGCGACATACGATTTTACGTGATAATGGGCGTTGCTTCCATCTTGTCCAAAAAAGATAACCTGACGTTCGGTGACATAGAGAAACTCGACCTTGACAAGCTGTCGGATGAAATTATTCAAGAAGTTGCGGACATGGTTTTGGATGTTTATCTGGCCCTTGGCGGAACATCCAACCGCTAAGTCCTACGCCATGGCAACCAAAGTCAAGGAAAAGATTTCGCTACAGTTACCTTAAGGTAATCCAAGGCTGCTCTCTAGAATGCTTTCAGCAGAGAGGTCCTTTTTGCAAAGGGCCTCTCTTTTTCCATTCGGTTCCGAACAGTTTGACGCTCACTGATCAGCCGCATAGTCAGCCGCTTCGCTTTCAGCCCCAACCTTGATGCAAGCGTAGACGACGAGCGTGCACAGCCCCATGCCCATTCCAATCAGGTGCAGCAGGAAGGCCATTCTGCTCGCCTTCCTCTTCGCTTCATGCGGCTTCTCGGGGGCGGACCCGTCCGGCGGCACCCATGAGGCAACCGAGGGCATGTACAGGGCACAGGGGCATTAGACCACTGTATGAATCTCACGTACATAGCA
>ENA-OQAA01000818-OQAA01000818.1-human-gut-metagenome-genome-assembly--contig:-NODE-818-length-19236-cov-2.473442_pt1 | contig 19236 bp, 20 predicted proteins | sample MGYA00242489_ERZ504515 | MGnify/ENA primary metagenome ERZ504515 (study PRJEB26092, sample SAMD00036237) | human gut metagenome | host: Homo sapiens | study: EMG produced TPA metagenomics assembly of... | reverse complement strand
CATATTTTTCCTGGTGTTCCCTGACCTGCTGGTCTGTAAGCGGCTCCTGCTGGCCGTTTACCTTTTTTCTTGTCTCTTCTTTCGACAATTGATAAAATTTGTCCATGTTTCACCCTCCTATCCTGCAATGAAGAAGTTTCTATCTGTCACCATAGGTTCTTCCAACGCCTCCTGCTGCTATATGACCTTGTCTTTATTATGCCAGAATCTGTAAAAACATTTCAACATCAAAGAAAAAGATCTTATAACTGTGCAATAAAAAATGACGAGACTTTTATTGCATATGTTTGTTATATGCAATAAAGTCTCGCCATTTTAATTACGATACGGATGAATTTTCATCGTCCTGACGTCATTCGTAAACGTTGGGTAACGCTAGCTACTCCCTTTTATTCATTATGGTTACTATACGACAATCTGATTCACATTGTCAACTATTTATTTCACTTTCATAAAAAATTTATTTCTTTCAGATTATTGTCTCTTCTAATAAATTGCTTCTTCCGTTTCAAAATCAAACAGAATCATATCTTTTGTATCAAATCCAAAAAATACCTTATCCTCTTTTCGGATCTTCGTATCTGCTTTCACTCTCGCAGACACTTGCTGCCTTCGTAAGTAAAATAAGATAAGCCTCTGCTCCCAGCATTTCATAGACACTCACCTGTGACTGCAACACCAGATCACTCACTTCGGATTCTTCTGGACTCCATACTTTCACATGCTCTGGCCTCACTCCCATCGTCACTTGCTTGCCATCATACCCTTCATTTCTTAGCCGCTCTTTTCTTCCATCTGTAATCTGCACTTCACAATCTGCAGTTTCCAAAAAGACACCCGTTTTCTTCACACGGCATATTCCCGAAATAAAATTCATCTGTGGTGATCCGATAAATCCGGCAACAAATCTATTTGCAGGGAAATCATACAGCCGTTGCGGTGTATCTACCTGCTGGATGATCCCATCTTTCATCACGACAATGCGTGTTCCGAGTGTCATCGCCTCTGTCTGGTCATGGGTCACATAAATGAACGTAGTCTGAAGTTCCTTGTAAAGTCTCATGATCTCAATCCGCATCTGTGTACGGAGTTTTGCATCGAGATTGGACAACGGCTCATCCATCAGAAACACTTTCGGATGTCTGACGATCGCACGTCCATTGCCACTCTCTGCTTCTGTCCTCCTGAAAGCTGTCCCGGTTTTCTATCCAGAATCTCTTCAATCTTCAAAATCTGTGCTACCTCGTGTACCCGTTCTTTGATCTCTTTTTTCGGAACTTTCTTTAACTTCATACTGTAAGCAATATTTTCGAATACGGTCATGTGAGGATACAATGCATAGCTTTGAAATACCATTGCAATATTCCGATTGCAGGACTCCACCTCGTTCATTCGCTCACCATCAATCAGAAGTTCCCCCTCCGAAATAGATTCCAATCCGGCGATCATCCGTAACGTTGTCGATTTTCCACATCCGGAAGGTCCTACAAAGATTACAAATTCTTTATCCGGAATCTCCAGTGTAAAGTCCTGAACAGCCGTCACACCGCCTTCATATTTTTTATATACATGATTTAAAGTGATCTCTGCCATTCACTACACTCCTCTTTCTCTTCTCCTTGATCCAAAATAGAAAAAATATCTGCTACGGAAGGCAATACAACATCTGCCAAATCCTGAAAATCTTCCTTCCTACTGACACCGCTCAACACTCCAACTGCCTTCCCCTTACAATTTTTCGCGAATCTCATATCATTATAAGTATCTCCGACTACTGCAACTTCTTCTGGTTCAAGCCATATGCTTTACAGAATGTTTCAAACATATCCGGATCCGGCTTTGGTCTTGCTACCCCATCATCGGCTCCAACATAATCGATCAAGTCTTCAACCTGCAATTTTCTCAGACAATGTCTTGTAGAAGCAATCGTATCTGTTGTGGCAATACCGATACGAATTTGTCTTTTCCTTAGCTGCTGAAATAATTCTGGAAGATCTGTAAATGTCTGAAACTGCATCTGGCTGTCTGTTGCAATTTTTTCAAACAACCTGACAATCTGCTCCTGTGCCTTCCTGCTGTCTATGTAAATACCCTTACTTGCAAGTGCCTCTGTAATTTCCTCTGCAATTTCTTTATTGGATTTATAAGCAAGTGCACCATTGGATCTATATCATCCCCGAAAACTCCCATTGCCTCCATTACCACATCCACATGTTCCTGATCCGGCGATATCTGATTCTCAGTTAAAAATTCTTGGTACAACTCTTTTTGCCGCCTGCACCCAAAATGAATGAAACTCTATCAAAGTCCCATCTTTGTCAAATAAAATTCCTTTTATATCCATTGTTTCCTCTTCTCTCTAAATCATCCCGGATGCTTTCTGAACCATCTCTCCAAACGTCTTGCACTGTGATGTTTTTGCCCCATGGTAAATTGGATTAACATATCCTAAGAATGTACCATCTTCTTTTCGGACATCCAGACGCATCCATTCATATTCTCCTGCTGAAAAGAGAATCTCTGTCTTCGCCTCATAGACACCCTTCTCTATCTCCGTAAGTTCCATCCCCATTCTGACACGGTTGATCACAGCATATACAACCGGGCACTCTTCCAGTCCACGAATGACCACCTGATATTGTATACGCACCGCTTCCTTTGTTCCAACAGGAATATGTTCTCCCGGAAGATAGGTTTCTCCATCGGCTGTAATTTCTACCTCCAGTGTGCAATATCTGCTCACATAAATATGTCCTTTTCTCAAATTTTGCAACAGTTTTGTCGGTGTCAGCTCTTTACTGAATACATACGTTCCCGGATCTCCTGCCACAGATGGCTCTAAAGCCCCGTCATATCTCTCCTCGATCAGATTGTGAGAATCACTTCCCCCAATTCCGTAGATTCGATACCCTTCCTGCCACAGCAAATCTAAAAACCGGATTGCTTTCTCATTGGATTCCTTTGCATATTCATATGTAGGATCGTTTACAATTTCCAGAAACTGAACCATACGAAGTGGAATCGAATGAAATTTCCATTTCCAAACATGTAAAAACGGATGATTGATGCTCACAAGCCATCCTCTTTCTGCTGCTTCCTGCAAAATCTCCGTAACCCATGTTTCTGCCTGTTCGGATGCCGGTCTGCAGATAATTTCTTTGATTCTGGACGGAAGTCGGTCAATTCCAAAAAGATTACAGTGCCTTTTTCGCAGTCACCTCAATTCCCGGAACAATCATCACTTCTGTATGCTTCCATCCCGTATGAATCACATTGTGCTCCGTCGGTACATAGAAATCCATTTGCATCTGCTTTGCCTTCTCCATTGCATTTGCAACAGTTTCTTTTCCATCTGACAATCTCGTATGCGTATGGAAATCCCCTTTATACCACCTTTCTTCGCCATTAAATTTCTGATTCCACGAAAATTGATCATAATACAGAGGGCATTTTTGTTCTTCGGAAACCCAGCATTCTTCTCCAATGCTTTCCTTAATTTCCTTTTTTTCTCCGGTGATCTCAAAGGTAACTGGTATCGTCTGTGCCCCCAAATATTTCCGGACCTCCTCGGTAAAAATGCAAAGTGTCAGTTTCCAACTTCCCTGACCAATTTTTCCCGGAACACCTCCGATGGTCGTACATTCCGAAGATGGCCCAATCTGAATGACTCTCTCACTGTACCCTAGTAATTTTTGGAATCGGGTCTTTCCGCTTTCATCCTGAAGAAACAGATATCCCATCAGCATTTCTACTTGTTCCACATCTACCATGATCGAAAGGACTTCCAGAGGTTCTGAAATCAGAACCTCTGCCTCTAAAATCCCATCTGTATTTTTGTTTATCTCAAATGAAATTTTTTCTCTCACACTTTTCTCCTCGCTTGTTTTATTTATTGACACTATCCAATGCTTTCTGTGCGGTCTTCTGCGCTTCATCCAATGCTTCTTTTGCGGAAATACCTTCAATTTCTACTTTATCTGCTGCAATACGCAATGCATCCATTACTTTTCCTCCGGTTGGATCTTCCGGCATGATCGATGCATGTGCTGCCTGCTGCAATGGAACAAGTGCCTGTGGATGTTCATTTGTATATGCTTCAAATGCCTCTACTTCCTGTGTGGAATTGCGCACAGCAACATAACCTGTTCCCATAGACCACTTTGCCTGATTTTCCGGCGTAGTAAAGAATTTCATAAATTCATATACCCCTTGCTTTTCTTCCTCTGAAGATCCCTCCAACATTACAAGCTGTAATGCTCCTGCAACCGGCGCTGATGGATTGTCTCCCCATCCCGGCTGCTCCATTGCAGCTACAATATCAAAATCAAGGTCTGCCTGATCTCCGGAAGATCCTGTATAACCTCCTGCCTTATTTTGCAGGACATCATCAATTGTTTTATACCAGTATTCCCATCCTTGTCCGCCAGAATGGATTCTCATCGTTTTATCTTCATGGATCCACTTACGGAAGCTTTCCCATACTTCTACCCACTCTTCGGAGTTGATCAGCACTTCTGTTTTGTCCTCGCTGAAGATTTGTGCTCCATTGCTGAGCGCCGCATCGATCATATTTCCAGATCCCCACATCGGCTCCCATCCATAGAATTCCTCTCCTTTTGACATTTTCTTTGCCGCTGCCTCCAAATCCTGCCATGTCTTAATGTCTTCTGCCTGGATACCTGCTTCTTCAAAAGCAGCTTTATTGTAATACATGACTTGGGTAGTTCCATATGCAGGGAATGCAAACAACTTTCCATCATCGATTCCCTGATTGTAAAATACCTCAATATAATCTTCTTTTTCAAACGCCTTATCGTCGTCTACAAATGGCTGAATATCTGCCACCAAGTCTTTTCTAGAAAGATTTCTCGCCTTATCTACATCAAGAAGTGCCATATCCGGAGCTTTTTTTTCCTGCAATTCCTGCCTGCAGTTTTTCATATGTCTCATCATAGTCTGCCTGTGTCACGCTGTTGATCTCATATTGATCCTGTGAAGCATTAAACTCTTCCACCATATCTCCAAGAACTCCAACTGCAGTCTTTCCTCCGGAATACCAAAAATCAATCTTTACTTTCCATCCTCAGTCTTTGCTGTCTCCTCTTTTTTTGCTCCTCCACATCCTGCAAATGCAGATGCTGTCATTGTACAAATTAACCCGATTGCCATGATTTTCTTTAATTTCATATATTTTCCTATCCTTTCATTCCTGTGTCGCCGCCGATTCCATTGATAAACCACTTCTGTGTAAACATAAATAAGATTAAAAGCGGCACAACGATAATCGTGCTTCCTGCCATTACTTCGGCCATTCAGTTCCATAAGCTCCGCCTTCGATAAAATATCTGCGAAGTCCCTGTGAGACAAGACTCATCTCCGGTGAATCCGTGATCAGCGAAGGCCACATATAATTATTGTAACTACTGATAAAACTCATCAGCCAAATGTAATAAATGATGATTTTGTCATTGGTGTTACGATTTTCCATAAGATTTTCCATGCATTTGCTCCATCGATTTTGGCTGCTTCCACCAGACCTGCCGGAACTTGCATAAATGCCTGACGCAAAAGGAAAATCCCAAAAATGCTGACTGCATTTGATATGATCAGTCCTGTATAAGTGTTAAGTAAGTTCCAATTAGATAAAATGATATAACTTGGAACATACGTTGCTGCTGTTGGAAGCATATATGTTGCCATGATTACAGCAAACAACATCTTTCTGCCTCGAAATCTCATAAACACAATCGCATATGCATCATTGCTCCTGTGACAACTTGAATTGCAACTGTACATACAGATACAAATAAACTGTTGCCAATATATCTTACCATTGGAGATTCAAACAAAACTTCCGAGAAATTCTGCCATTGTGCAGTCTCCGGCAGAAAAGCACTGACATCCATAATTTCTGCCTTCGTTTTTAATGCACTGATAATCATCCATACAAATGGAAATGCCGTCACAAGACTTGCCAAAAGCAGTACCGCCATTTTTAACAGATGCAGTAAACTATTTATAATCTTCCTGCCCGGCCCGAACATTACTGCCCCTTGTCTGCGGGTCTGTTGTCCCGTCTGATATCCATTTAATAGTTTCTGTCCTTCCATGCTGTTCCTTTCTAATAATGTACCCATTTTTTCGATGCCGTAAATTGCACACAGGAAAGCAGTACTGTGATCAGAATAATCACGATTGCAACTGCAGTCGCCTCTCCCATGTTAAATTCCTCAAACCCTAATTGATAATACATGTACAGCAAAGTTCTTGTACTTCCTGACGGTCCACCCTGTGTCAGAATCTGAATCTGGTCATATGCCTGAAGAGAATTGACCATCGTAATGATCATGAGGAAAAACGTAGTTGGGGAAATGCACGGAATTGTAATATCACGAAACCTCTGCCATTTCTTTGCCCCATCCAGTCCACACGCCTCATACAGATCTTTTGGCACTTTCTCCAGAGCTGATAAATAAAAGATCATTGCATAACCAAGACTCTTCCAAACTGTTACCAGTATTACGGACAGCATCGCTGTATCTGAGCTTTGAATCCACTGCAAGCCCGGCAAATGGAAAAATTTTAAGACTGTATTTGCCATTCCTACTTGAGGTTCAAAAATCCATGTCCACACAATGGAAACTGCTACGGTCGGTGTTACCCACGGAGAGAATAGAATAAATTTATAAATTCCGCTCCCTCTGAAATTTTTCTGAAGCAGCAAGGCAAGCAGCAAGCCCCCAACAATTGTCGGAATGATCGTCCCCACGCTAAATAGAATTGTATTTCCCAGTGCTTCATAGAACCGTTCATCGGTGAACAAAGATTTAAAGTTGTCAAAAAACACAAAATTGTATGTGGGACTCATATAATCCCAATCGGTAAAGCTGATAAATAAAGACCTGAATATTGGATAAATCCAGAAAACGATCAGCGGGATCAGGCTGGTATGACAAACAACCAAACTCCTCCCATCTGTTTCAGCCTTTGCATAATGCTCTTTCGGTTCATAACTTTCTCCTTTCCGAAACGCATTATACAAGACATTTATAAAATCTACTTTCCTGTTTTTGTAAAGAACACATTAAATATTAAGAGCATTATGAGCTGTGTCCCCGGAAGTGATAACCAGATACCATTGATTTTGAAAACATATGGTAATAGAAAAATCAAAAATGGTGCCACGATAATTGTCTCACCATAAATAAGCTGCATTGCTTTTTTCACCTGAAGTGTCGCATTCAAATAAGAAATATGGAACTTTGCAAGTCCGGTGAACAAAAATGAAACCGCACTGACTGCCATCCGGTTCCAAAATAAGCCTGGGAGTCCATCTGCATTCCAAAAACATCCGGAATATATTTTGATACTAAAATCACGATGACAAAGAAAACAGCGCCCATTCCTACAACTGCAATCGATGCGATTTTTTTCACGAAACGAAGTTCTTCCATTTTTTTCGCTCCACTGTAAAAACTCATCAATGGTTGTGTGCCATCTCCAATTCCCATGAGCATAGACTGCACTGGGAAGACAATGTAGGAAATTACCGCATAGCACGCAACTGCTGCATCTCCTCCATATTTCAGACACTGTAAATTTGTGAAAAGCAGCACGATCGACGGAGCAAGCGACAATCCAAATGCGGAAATTCCTATTTTTAGAATTTCCCCGATCATCTTATGTTGCCACACTACCTTGAGATGTACTTTCTGCCTGCCATAAATAAGATAGGAACTGATCACCAACACAACAAACTGTGCAGCAATTGTCCCAACTGCCGCTCCCCGGATTCCTATTTTTACAACAAACAATAACAGATAATTCAATACCCCATTGACTCCCATCCCGGCAGCCATGCTGACCATCGCCTGAAATGCAAGATTCCGATTCCGGAGCATTGGAATAAATCCGGTTCCCATCACCTGAAAGACTGCGCCGAAAATAATAATCTGAATATACTCCACGGCTTTCTGGTATACATCCCCTTTTGCTCCCAGCGCACTTAGAATAGCGGGATATGTAAATCCAAGCACAATAAGTAATACCATTGCTGCTGCAAACAGAAGTGTGATGGTCTGATGATACACCACTTCTCCTCTCTCTTGTTCTCCCTTCCCATTGCTATTGGAATACAGCACACTTCCCCCACTGCCAATTCCGATTCCCACTGCAGTGATCACCGCTGCAATCGGCCATGCGATATTGATGGCCGCAAGTCCTGTATCCCCAACTGCACGCCCGACAAACAAGCCATCCATCACCCCATAAAGACCGGACATCAAAAGTGAAAACACCGTTGGAATACAGTCCTGTGCGATCCTTCTTAATAAATATTTTCGATTCATTTGTTTTGCTTCCTTACCTTTTTCCTATAAATTGGTTGTTTGCACAACTTCTTCATTATAACTGATATCTTGATTTTATCAAAAAATCTTTTTTAAATCTCTGTAAAATCTAATTTTTCATCTGACAAAACAGTGATCTACATGCCTGCATCGAACAACGAATCTTCTGTGAACAAAAAAACTGCCACAGCATAGCATCTTACTATACTGTGGCAGTTCCGCTCACTTCCAACTTTCTCAGAGTTTCTCATCCATTCGTTGGGTTCTTTCTATACACAAATTAGTTTGTGATTGTGCACTCTGTTTCTTTATCAAATACATGAATCTTTTCTGCATCGAATGCAAACTTCACTGTATCACCTGTTCTTGCTGTTGTTCTTGGGTCAACTCTTGCTGTCATGCTTGATCCAGCATAGTCAAAGTATAAGTAAACTTCAGCACCTAACATTTCATATACACGAATCTTAGATTCGATAACTGTGTTTGGAGAAGATGCAATGAACATTGGCTCATCGTGAACATCTTCCGGACGAATACCAAGTACAACTGTCTTTCCGTCATATCCGCCTTCGATTAATTTTTTCGCTTTTGCTGGTGGAAGTTCGATTGCTGCTCCTCCAACTTCAAGAGCTACTTTATTTCCATTTACTTTACATGTTGCATCTAAGAAGTTCATCTGTGGTGATCCGATGAATCCAGCAACGAATAAGTTACATGGTGTATCATATAATACCTGTGGTGTATCTACCTGCTGAACGATACCTGCACTCATAACTACGATTCTTGTACCAAGTGTCATAGCCTCTGTCTGGTCATGAGTAACGTAGATGATTGTTGTACCTAATCTCTGGTGTAATTTAGAGATCTCGATACGCATCTGTCCTCTTAATTTTGCATCCAGGTTTGATAAAGGCTCATCCATAAGGAATACTTTTGGATTACGAACGATAGCACGTCCCATAGCAACACGCTGTCTTTGTCCACCAGATAATGCCTTCGGTTTACGATCTAATAAGCTTTCAAGGTCAAGAATCTTAGCAGCTTCTTTTACCATTCTGTCGATCTCATCTTTTGGAACTTTTCTTAATTTCAGACCGAATGCCATGTTATCATATACTGTCATATGTGGGTACAAAGCATAGTTCTGGAATACCATCGCAATATCTCTGTCTTTTGGCTCTACATCATTTACCACTTTGTCTCCGATTTTTAATTCACCGGATGTGATTTCTTCCAGACCTGCGATCATACGAAGTGTTGTAGATTTACCACATCCTGAAGGCCCTACAAAGATGATAAATTCTTTATCTTCAATCTCAAGGTTGAAGTCTTTTACAGCTTCAAAACCATTTGGATATGTTTTGTTAATGTGTTTTAATGATAAACTTGCCATTGTTACATTTCCTCCTAAACTTTCCAATTCATATCTTATTTCGTTTTTCGATATGATTAGTATAAGTGAAAATCAAATCTTGTTCCATGCTCCACTTGCACAAACTTTTTGGTAATTAGTATACAAGTTGCTCAAAACACCTCTAAATCAGGCTGTTATATACATCTCTCTTGGAAATCCCGCGATCCTTTGCGACCTTTTTCATCGCTTCCTTCTTACCGATCCCTTGATCCATGTAATATTGTACATGGTCTTCCAGTGACATCTGCTCCCACTGACTTTGTGCTTCCTTTCGTATCTCTTCTCTGCTCTTTCCTTCCACTACGAGCACGCACTCTCCCTTTGGATCCGTTTCCTCGTAATAGACGATCGCCTCTCTTAAAGTTGTCGCAAATGCAGTCTCATGCTTCTTTGTCAACTCCCGGCACACCGTGATTCTTCTATTGCCAAGTACTCCCTCCAGCTCCTTTAAGGTCTTCACAAGTCTATGTGGAGCCTCATACAAAATAATAGTTCTCGTCTCTTGTTCCAGTTCCTTTACTACTTCCTGGCGCTCTTTCTTATCGCTCGGAAGAAATGCTTCAAATGCGAATCTTCTCGTGGCAAGCCCGGAAATTGTTAATGCCGTAATACATGCCGCTGCCCCCGGAAGTGATGTGACTGTGATTCCGGCTTCGTAACACATTTTGACAAGCTCTTCTCCCGGATCTGAAATTCCCGGTGTACCCGCATCTGTAATGAGTGCAATATTCTGTCCTTCCAAAAGTTTCTGTACGAGTTTCTTTCCTTTTTCAATTTTATTATATTCGTGATAGCTCGTCATCGGCGTCTTGATTTCAAAATGATTGAGCAGTTTAATACTGTTTCTCGTATCTTCTGCAGCAATCAAATCCACTTCGCCAAGTACTCTTACCGCCCGGAAAGTCATGTCTTCCAGATTTCCGATCGGTGTTGCACATAAATATAAAATACCTGCCATGGCACTTTTCCTTTCTTCTTCCTTTTTCTCAGCGAGCCTGCTGCCACTAACGTTATGTCTACTATTTCATGCTGTATCCCTGAAGCAATTCTTCTGTATAAACTCCAGGCTCTCTGTACACGATTAACGGTGGCTCTACCTTCATCCGCGGTCTCCCACCTCTTGATCCTTCAATCAGCACCATATTCGGTTCTTTATCGATATATGGGTGCACAAGCCGCATCCGCTTCGGTTCAATTCCATGCATAGACATTTTCGTAAGATTTCCGGCAATCGGAACGGTCTGTGTACCATATAAAATCTTCCCTTAAATTTCAGAAGTTTTGCACTCTCCCTTAAAATATCATCCAGTGTACACAACACTTCATGACGGGCAATCGTCTTTGCATCAGCCTCATTCTTAAGTCCATGTTCTCCTAACATGTAAGGCGGATTTGTCGTGATCACATCAAAAGAAGCGGGAGAAAATATCGTGCCCGCCTCCTTGATATCGCCTGTCTGAATCGTTATCTTCTGCTCCAGATGATTGTGTGCCACACTTCTTTGCGCCATATCCGCACTTTCTTTCTGGATCTCCAGCCCAGTAAAATGTTCCCCTTCTGTCTTTGCTTCCAGAAGGATTGGATGATTCCCGTTCCTGTTCCAAGATCCAGCGCGCTCTCTCCCTTTTTGACTGCAGCAAATTAGAAAGGAGCACTGCATCCATGCCAAAGCAGAATCTTCCCGGATGCTGGATGATTTCATACCCATGAATCTGGAGATCATTCTAATTCTCTCTTCCTGCTTTAAATTAGTTGTCATCTAACTTCGATTCTCCTGTACCTTTCTCAAGCGCAGCCAGCTCTCTCATCTGCTCTTTCGAGAGTCTGACTTCATTTTTCTTCCTTCTTGGTTTAAATTTCAATTCAGAAACTTTATATTCTCTGATCTCTTTCTCATCGTTGTCAAGCTTCACGATCACCTTCACAAGCTGTCTTAACACGCTCAGGCTATGAACTTCCCCTTTCAGGCCTTCCACAGTCGTGACCGTATCTCCTACAGAAGGAAGGTGACTGTTTAATTCTTCATAGGTCTCCTGCTCATTTGTCAAGCAGCACATTAGCCTGCCGCATACTCCGGAGATCTTTGTCGGATTCAGAGACAAATTCTGCTCTTTCGCCATCTTGATCGATACCGGTGCAAATTCTGACAAGTAGGTGTGACAACAGAGCGGTCTTCCACAGACTCCAATACCTCCGCGGATCTTTGTCTCATCTCTGACCCCGATCTGTCTTAATTCAATTCTTGTGCGGAAGACTGCTGCAAGATCTTTTACCAGTTCCCGGAAGTCAATTCTTCCATCGGCTGTAAAATAAAACAATACTTTGTTATTATCAAATGTATATTCTGCATTGATCAGCTTCATCTCCAGTCCATGTTTTCTTATCTTCTCAAGACAAATCTGAAATGCTTCTTTTTCTTTTTCTCTGTTCTTTTCTTCCGTTTCGGCGGTCTTCTTCTGTCGCGATACGGATCACCGTCTTTAACGGCTGCATGATCTGGTCATCTGGAACCTCCTTCGGTCCTGTCACTACATTCCCAAACTCAATTCCTCTTGCAGTCTCTACGATCACCTGATTTCCTCTTTTGACATCAAATTTCCCCGGTGAAAAAAAATAAATCTTCCCTGCCGTGCGAAATCTTACCCCGATTACTCTTGCCATTGTTCTAGTTCTCCTTTATTGTCAGCAGTAACAGTTCCATGACAAGATCAAAGTTTACATTCGCCTTCAGACGTGCTTTCGCCTTTCTCGATGCTGTCTAAGATCTTCTCAATTCCTTCATAGGAACTTTTACTTGCTCGTTCTTTGATATAATTCAGCTGGTCAGCAAATACAACGCCATCTACATCTTTTGTCGCCTTGTAGAGAAGAATATCCCTGTACCAGATCATGATAATGTCGAGATAATCTGTGATATCTAACTTATAATTACTGATCCTCTTAATTGCCTCCACAATCTCATACAGTTCCATATCATTAATATATTTTAAAAGCTGCACCGCTTCTTCCTTGATCTCATTGAAATGTTCGGAAGTCGCCAGCATGATTGCACGTCCCATATTTCCCTGTGCAAATGCAGTGCAGATATCCGCTTTATAGTCCGGAATCTCCATCTCTTCCATCAAATATTTCTTAATCAGCTTGTCTTTGATATTCCTCAGTTTTAACATGACACAACGGGAACGGATCGTCGGTAAAAGCACTTCTGCATTTTCTGTCAGAAGAAAGATCACTGCATAAGACGGCGGCTCTTCTATGGTTTTTAAAAGAGCATTCTGTGCCTGCACAGTCATTTTATCCGCCTCCGGAATAATATAAATCTTATATTTACTACTGTACGGCTTGATCAAAATGTCGTTGTCACCTGTGTGCGGATATCATCGACACTGATTGAATTCGGCTTTTCATGTGTCACCTTGATAATATCTGGCTGATTATTTCCATCCGCCTGCTTACAGGAACGACATTCTCCACAAGGTTCTACTCCCTCTCCCTCGCACTGAAGTGTCCTTGCAAATAAGTCTGCAAGCATCTTCTTTCCGGAGCCTTTCTGTCCGTTCATAATATATGCATGGGAAACTTTGTCCATCTTCACCGCATTCTGAATATACTCAATAATCTCATTATGTCCAATTACATCTTTAAATCCGCCCATGATCATCACGTCCTTTGTGTGTAAATTGTTAGTTGAAAGCATTAGATACTGCCAGTTTCTTTGTTGTTATTATAGCATAGATTTTTCTGAATATATAGCATAATTTCATTTGTACATTTTCCCATATCCAGATTTTCAAAACGCTGCACAATTCCAAGCCGTTCTAAATTTCTTCCGAAAAATCCTTCTCATCTGCAAGAAACCGTCTGCAAAGTTCTGCATATTTTGGTTCTTTCTGCGTGCGTTCCCTCTCAAGCGCTCTCTCTAATCGAACTCCATCGTCTACCTGTATATAAATTGGAATTACATTTTCCTTTCCAAAATAATTCTGCATTTTTTCAAAAGACTCCAGTGTCCCGATTGCCACACAACTTTCATTTCCTGAAAATTGCCCGTCATCTGCCGTGAAATAATACCAGATGCCGTGTACCGTATTGTATGCCCGAAGTTCGATGATCTTTCCCTCTCTTTCAAGTTCTCGCATCCTCCCCTCCGTTACAAAATGATACGCAACACCGTCTTCTTCTCCTTCCCGGATCGGGCGCGTCGTATAGATTACCACCGTCCGCAGATCCGTCAGAAGCTTTTGTATTTTCTGAAAAATAGTATCTTTTCCTGCTGCACTTTTGCCCATAAAATAAAAAATCTTACTCATCGCTGCACACCTTTATTCTTCCTTCCTCCGTCAACCCTTCGATTGAAAATCCCCTTTTTCTATATTGTTCAAGATAGGAAATAACTTCCCAAGTCACCTCTTCGCCGGCACGATCAATGGGATTCCCGGCGGATACAGATACGCATATTCCATAGAAATCAACCCGACACTGTCTTCCCATGCTATGCTGATTCCATTTTTTCTTTCAACTGCTTCCGAACTTTTCAAACACAATCTGGTTCGTGGAAGACTACCGAAACAATGCTTCTCTTTTGATTCCTTACATGCTGCATCAATTTCCTCTAATGCACTTACAAACCGTTCCAATCCTTCCTGTGTATCTCCAACCGAAGTCATGGCAAGAATATAGTTCCCCGCTGTCATCTCCATCTCCAGGTGATATTTTTCTCTCAGTATCTTTGAAAGCTCTCTGCTTGACAATGTACTGTTCTGAACAGAGATTACCAGTTTCGACCGGTCATACTGTTCTGTCTCGATTAATTTCAGGTGACATAGTCTTCCCAGTCTCTCTCTGACTTTTTCCAGCGCCTGTACATACGTTTCAAATTCCCGTTCCCCGCTTTGCTCCAGAAATTCCATGCACACATCAATACTCGCCATCAAAATGTAGGAGGGACTGCTGGACTGCAATATATGAAGGTAACGCTCGATCTTCTTCCGGTCTGCGATCGGACCATTTAGATGAAGCAGCGCTGTCTGTGTCAGAGCAGGTAAGGTCTTATGTACACTGTGGATAACAACATCTGCCCCTTTTCTGTTTGCATTTTCCGGGAAATACGGATGAAATCCAAAATGTGCCCCATGCGCCTCATCCACGATTAACGGAATGCTGTATTGATGTACGATCTCAGCAATCTTCTCAACATCTGAGACCACACCGTCATATGTTGGAGAGACAATCATGACTGCCTGATCTCTGGTTCTCTCTCCAACAACGTTTTTACTTCTTCTGCGGAAATTTCTCCATTCATTCCCGATTCCACATGCGACGGATAAATGTACACCGGTTCCAGTTCATTTAGATCTATCGCATGATAAACAGACTTATGACAGTTTCTTGCTACAAGAATCTTGTCCCCTCTGTTTGTGGAACCAAGAATCGCACTCAGAATGCCAACCGTGCTTCCATTTACAAGAAAATGGGTGGTCTCTGCTTTGTAAAGCCTGGCTGCCCGCGCTTCCGCCTCTCTGATAATCCCATCTGCATGGTGAAGATCATCAAATCCGTCAATTTCCGTAATATCCAATTCATAAGGAATCCTATTTTGGATCAGTTGCCGGTTTCTCTTATGTCCAGGCATATGCATCCCGTAAAAATCACTATTTCCATACGTTTCTAATCTATCGTAAAGTGTCTTCATATTTTCTGTTCTATACTTTCTATCTTCTAGTTCCTGAAACTGCATCTTTTTCAGACTGCATTTCTTTCTCATTGTATCAAAGTGTTCATCTTTAAGCAAGATTTCCCACATTCCATTTCCGTTTCCAAAAATAGCTTTCTACAGAAGAAAACTCCAGTGGATCTATGTACGCGACATCATCCACTGGAGTTTTTATTTTACTCACTTTTCTATTTACTTTTTCAACAATTTTTTACATTTTGTCTGTAATCTCGCTGTGTAATTCCTGAATAGATTTTACTTCTCCGCAGCCCGGTTTTTTCATTGACTGAATACCGCTTACAGTTGCTTTTGCAGCTGCCATTGTTGTGATATATGGAACTTTTTTCTTAATTGCAGCTTTTCTTAAATAGCTATCATCTACATTCTCACTCTTTCCGATTGGTGTATTGACAATCAGATCGATCTTTCCATTCATGATTAAATCAAGAATGTTTGGACGACCTTCCTGCATTTTATTTACAAGTTCCGCCTCAATTCCTTCCTGCTGAAGTAATTTGTAAGTATTCTTAGAAGCAAGAATTTTAAATCCTGTCTCTGCAAACTGTCTTGCCACATCAGCAACTTCTGCTTTATCTCTGTCATTGACTGTGATCAGAACTGTTCCTTCCATCGGGATTTTCAGCTGTGTAGCTTCCTGTGCTTTATAATATGCTTCCCCGTAGAATCTTGAAAGTCCTAAAACCTCACCTGTTGAACGCATTTCTGGTCCTAATACAGGGTCTACTTCCTGGAACATGTTAAATGGGAATACGGCTTCTTTTACTCCATAGTAAGGAATATCCTGTTCTTTCAATGACGGAACCGGTGACGGTCTTCCTGTCAGTTCAGATGTCACAATGTCGATCGCAAGCGGTACCATTCTGATGTTACATACTTTTGATACAAGCGGTACTGTTCTGGATGCTCTCGGATTTGCCTCTAATACATATACTTTTCCGTTCTCGATCGCATACTGCATGTTCATAAGTCCTTTCACATGCATTTCTTCTGCGATTTTTCTAGTGTATTCTTTGATTGTCTTTACATTCTCTTCTGAAATATATTTAGAAGGAATGATACATGCAGAGTCTCCTGAATGTACACCTGCAAGCTCAATGTGTTCCATAACTGCCGGAACAAATGCATGTGTTCCATCGCTGATCGCATCTGCTTCACATTCTGTTGCATGTCCTAAGAAGCGGTCGATTAAGATTGGTCTGTCCGGTGTTACTCCTACTGCAGCTTTCATGTATCCAACCATGCTCTCTGCATCATGAACAACTTCCATTCCTCTTCCTCCAAGTACATAAGAAGGACGTACCATTACCGGATATCCGATTTTTTCAGCGATCTCTAATGCTTCTTCTACATTGACTGCCATTCCTGACTCCGGCATTGGAATTTCCAGTTTTTCCATCATTGCACGGAATAAATCTCTATCTTCTGCAAGATCAATTACAGATGGAGCTGTACCAAGAATTTTTACTCCATTCTTTTCCAGATCTGCTGCAAGGTTCAGTGGTGTCTGACCTCCGAACTGTGCGATCACTCCTACCGGTTTTTCTTTTTCATAAATGCTTAAAACATCTTCCAGTGTCAATGGTTCAAAGTACAGTTTGTCAGATGTATCATAATCTGTAGAAACAGTCTCTGGATTACAGTTTACAATAATAGTTTCAAATCCAAGCTGTTTTAATGCCAGTGAAGCATGTACACAGCAATAATCGAATTCAATTCCCTGTCCGATTCTGTTTGGACCGCCACCGAGAATCATAATTTTCTGCTTCTCAGTGCTGATTGGATTCTTGTCTTCTCCATTATATGTTGAGTAGTAGTATGCGCTGTCTTCTGTTGCGCTTACATGAACACCTTCCCATTTTTCTTCCACTCCGATTGCAAGACGTCTTCCTCTTACTTCGTCTTCATTGATTTCCAAAATCTGGCTGAGGTATTTATCTGAGAATCCGTCTTTCTTTGCCTGAGTAAGTGCTTCGTCTGATGGAAGTGTTCCTTTGTGCTGCAGAAGTGCTTCTTCCTCTTCTACAAGTTCTTTCATCTGCTCAATAAAATATTTCTTCACTTTTGTAATCTCATGAATTTCATCAACAGTAGCACCTTTTCTCAGTGCCTCATACATAATAAAATGTCTTTCACTTGTAGGTGTGATCAGCATTTTTAATAATTCTTCTTTTGATTTCTGATCAAAATCTTTTGCATGTCCAAGTCCATAGCGACCTGTCTCCAAGCTTCGGATTGCTTTCTGGAATGCTTCTTTGTATGTCTTACCGATGCTCATTACTTCACCGACTGCACGCATCTGTGTTCCTAATTTATCTTCTACACCTTTGAATTTTTCAAAAGCCCAACGTGCAAATTTAATTACAACATAATCCCCATCTGGAACATACTTATCTAATGTTCCATATTTTCCACAAGGAATATCTTCTAATGTCATACCTGTAGCAAGCATTGCAGAAACAAGCGCGATCGGGAATCCGGTTGCTTTAGAAGCAAGTGCAGAAGAACGAGATGTTCTCGGATTGATCTCAATTACGATATCACGATCTGTCTTTGGATCATGTGCCCACTGTACATTAGTTCCACCAATTACCTGGATTGCCTCAACAATCTTATAAGATTTCTCCTGTAAACGTTTCTGTACATTTTCCGGAATAGTAAGCATTGGTGCTGCACAGAAGGAATCTCCGGTATGTACTCCAAGCGGATCAATATTCTCAATGAAACATACTGTGATCATATTATTGTTTGCATCACGGACAACTTCTAATTCTAACTCTTCCCATCCAAGAATGGATTCTTCTACAAGAACTTGTCCTACAAGGCTGGCTTGCAGACCACGAGCGCAGACTGTCTTCAGTTCTTCTACATTATATACAAGACCTCCGCCTGCTCCACCCATCGTATATGCCGGACGAAGAACAACCGGGTAACCTAATTTATCTGCGATTGCAAGCGCTTCATCAACAGAATATGCAACTTCACTTCTTGCCATCTCAATTCCAAGCTGTCCATAGTTTTCTTAAATTCGATTCTATCTTCACCACGTTCAATGGCATCTACCTGAACTCCGATAACTTCGACATTGTATTTTTCTAAAACTCCTGCCTGTGCCAATTCCGAGCATAAATTAAGACCTGACTGCCCTCCAAGGTTTGGTAATAAAGCATCTGGTCTTTCCTTTTTAATAATTTGTTCGATTCTATCCACATTTAGTGGTTCAATATAAGTAACGTCAGCAACATCCGGATCTGTCATAATCGTAGCCGGATTAGAATTCACTAATACAATTTCATACCCAAGGTTTCTAAGTGCTTTACAAGCCTGTGTTCCTGAATAGTCAAATTCACACGCCTGTCCAATGATAATAGGGCCTGATCCAATAATAAGTACCTTATGAATATCTTTTCTCTGTGACATATTAAATTCCTCCTGTTCTCAACGCATTTTAAACTATTATACATAGCTAAACTAAAGTTTGCAAGAGAAATTTTTATTTTATTTCATTTTGCCCTATTTCCTTACAAAATATATCCTTTTTTTTGTGAGATAATAAAAAACAACCACCAAAGTGATTGTCCTTAGTGAAGCATCGGGATTCGAACCCCGGACAACTTGATTAAAAGTCAAGTGCTCTACCGACTGAGCTAATGCTCCATATTCTGTTTTTTGTCGCTTTATATCTGACAGTGCCCAGAGCGATCGAACCAGACAGAGGATTCAGTCGCGTACTTTCCATACCC
>ENA-OQAA01000817-OQAA01000817.1-human-gut-metagenome-genome-assembly--contig:-NODE-817-length-19260-cov-4.657816_pt1 | contig 19260 bp, 17 predicted proteins | sample MGYA00242489_ERZ504515 | MGnify/ENA primary metagenome ERZ504515 (study PRJEB26092, sample SAMD00036237) | human gut metagenome | host: Homo sapiens | study: EMG produced TPA metagenomics assembly of... | reverse complement strand
TCATTATATTATCGATACTCGATATTGTCAATTTATTTCAGAAACTCATTTGCAAACATTCGCCAGTGCATTCTCATCCCGACTGTTTCCGATTCCGTGGGTCATCCATCAAATTCTTCCGGCTCTTCTGGCATCCTCATGCGTAAAACGATATACTTTTCCACCATTCTTTTTCCATGTCTTTTCGATCACATCCTGATACTCCTGTTCCTGATACCATTTGGAGTCTACATGAAGTCCTCCGTTTTTACTGTATGCTTCTTTTTCGTCCTCTGTCAGAGCGTCTGCATCCACATTCTCATTGATCCGATAATATTTTTCACTGATAAAACGAACATTCTGTTTATGCGGTGCTTTTGGAATTTCTCCATCCTTGACAACATACACAGTAAACGGCCGAACCGTTTCTTTTCCTTTGCCATCCGGACCCATGCTGTCCTGAACATGCCAATTCAACACGATATACCCTGAATCCGTAAATTTTTGAAATTCCTCCGGATGAAAATCAAGCAGTTTCAATTTTTCAGAAAGATCTCCTTCTTCCGTATCATTGGCTTTTACTTTTCCTTCTGATATTGCCTGAGTCTTTAACACTTCTTCCGTAATTGCACCCTGCTGTGCCTCTTGAAGAGTAAAATAGCGATCCTGTGCTTCAATCACCGGAAATTCATTATATTTGATCTTAACGCTGCAGGACTCTTCTGTAATATTTCCAATGCTGTCCGTAACCTGATATACGACTTTATGTGTGACCGGGCTGTCTTTTTTATCCAGCTGCAAAAACCACGTATCCAGAAGTTCTTCGGATGACATTCCGTCTTTCCATGTTTTCACCTCTTTATCCGCTTTTCCGTCTTCTGTCAGTCTGCCGGGCGCATATTCAATCTGAACGATCTTAATCTGCGTAGTTAATTCCCCATCTTCCCGATCCGTACTCTGAACATCTTTCAACAGATCCTCCTTTTTTACGGTCTCTCCTTCAAAGTACTCTTTATCCGGTGCTGAAATCTCCGGAGCCCGGTCCCAGATCGCATACAATGCCACTTTTGCCATTTCCCTGCTCTCCCCGGTTTCGGTTCTCTGACTGGCAGCAATCTTTCGAAGTTCTTCATAAGAAATTCTGTTTTCGCGATTTTCCTGAAATGCCGCTTCTTTTGCGCCCACATCCGCACGCTGATCCCAGCCTGCAAATGTATGTCTGTTCCTCTTATAATCTGTATAGCCTTTATTTTTCTGAATCCGGTATCCGTTTTGGAGACAATCCTCATAAGAAACAATTTCCGACTTTTCCTGTCCTTCTTCTGCGTGATTTCCCAGATAACGGATCGATACCCGGTCCTCCCAGATTGCATACAGCGTCAGATCCTGATTTTTCTCAGCAGGAAGATTTTCTCCCGGCTGATACTGTCCCTCTTTCGCCGTCTGATTTTCATTCCATCCCAGAAACGGTACGTCCAGCCATTTTGGAATCTGTTCCGAAACCGCTGCTTTCTCATACCAGTATTTGACAGACGGTTCCGGCATCTGTTCCACCTGTGCTTTCGTGTTTTTATCATACTGCACCGTATATTCACTGCTGATCGTAACTGCTTCTTTTAAAGTACCTGCACGCCGATCCTGATAATCTCCCGGGCGCAGGCAATATCTGCTTTGTGGTGTCAGCAAAAACCGCTCCCACTCCATACTTCCTGTACGGTTTCCATAATTTACCTTTACCACCATTCTGCCATTCTCATATCGGTCCGGTGTAACTCTTGCCGCAGGAACAGACTGAAGCTTTTGCATTACCTCAATGTATTTTTCAGCTGGCAGATATACGTCATTCCCTTCATCTACCAATGCTGAACCACTCATCTGGTAAATTCCATCCTGATAAACACCGGAACCGATCTCTGCCGTATTCGCGGAAAAATTTCCCCCTTCCTGTTTCACGGTTCCATTCTGATTGTAGATTCCTCCGCCCCGGTTTTGTGCACGATTTCCATAAAACTGCCGTCTTTCAAAAGAATCTCCCCATCCTTTAAATAAATGGCGCCTCCCCGATCTGCCTGATTCTCACAAATCGTTCCGCTATTCCATATAATCGTTCCTCCATTGAGAAAGATACCTCCACCGTTTCCTTTCTGTCCGCACTGTTCCGTATTCGCTTCTCTTGCATTGTTTCTTGCCAGAGTCGTATTATTAACCACCGTGCGCCCTTTACTCATCGTTGCAATTCCATGGACGCCATTCTCATAGCTGCATCCATTCACACTTGCTTCTACATTGGAATTGCAAAATCCGGTACTGAACCATCCTGAGTAAAGATCTCCCACATTCGGATGCTGTGAAGTACTTTGCCATCCATGATACCTCTCATTGGACACATTTACCTGAAACGCAGAAACTGCAACCGAAGTACCCTGACTGAAGCTTTCCCCGATATAACAGTTCTGAAACGTATTTCCCTGAATCCGTGCACTTATCGGTCCGGTATATGGAGCTTCATCACTTCGGATTCCGCCAATCCCGATCCGGCAGTTTTTAAATACATTGTTCTGAATCTCGGCACGGATATTGGCCCTATGTATAGAAAAGTGAACCGCTCCGATATCCGCAATCCCATCAAACACAGAATTTTGCACGCGAAAACTGATTTCTGTCGGCGTGAATGCAGAACTTGCCTCTGTAACAACTCCCACTCCATTGTCGCAATTTTGAAATTTACACTGATCCACTGTTACAGAACCATATTCTCCGTGAATCATCCATCTTGACAGCTGATCTCCATTTTGAAAAACGCAATTTTCAAATGTCACAGAACTTCCCTTATTTGCACAAATGGCACCACAATACAAATTATCCGAATCCGGAACGGAAGTCCCACTTAAATCAAATGTCAATGGATCGCTTCCTTTACTTCCGATCGCAACACTTGATTTTGTAAATGCCAGCCTGTGCCGGTCCGGCATCCTGACCGTTCTCGGACCGCCCTCGGGCAAAATCCGGACATTCTGAAACTTCTCGTTCTGGTCTTTTCCACATATACAAAACTATCCTTCATCGTATGACTCTGTACAATATAAATCGTTTCATTATCCTTTACTGCATGCAAAGCCGCCGAAAGATCCTCATAGTATGTATTTCCAATCCGGCAGGCGCCTTCTGCTTTCTGCTCTTTGGACACGTTGTCCGGCAATGTTTCTTCTTTTTCAACAGGCTCTTCTTTGTCGTCTGCTCTGCTGTTTCGGATTTCTTCCAGGCATGCTTCCACTGAAAAAGACACCTGTGTCTGCAAAAACTCTCCATATCGCTGCAGACTGTCCACCCGGCTTTCTTTTCCATCAATCACATAAGATTGCCCGTTTTCCGGAAGCATTTTTATAAGCGCTTCCGTAAGGCTTTGCTTTTCTTCCTCACTGATCAGTGCTTCCTCCCGTCTTTTCCATTCCTCAACCACTTCCAGATACATTTTGGTATCCCACGCAGCCCTTTCTTTTCCAATGTGTTCTTTGATCATCAGATAAGGTAAAATTTCCTGCAGCTGATAAAGCTCTCCCAGAGAAAGTGCCCCCACAAACTGTATACGCTCTTTCATCTGACTCAAATATGTATAAGGCTGCTCCGAAGCGATCAGTATTTCCATGTTACTTTTTTCTTCTTTCTGTATCTTTGTTTCCCATCCGGCATCCGGCTCCTCGGCAGCCCATACCTGCAAACCGCCAAACAACAGGGAAAATACAGTCAAACCTGCTGCCAGATATCTCCGATTCTTTCTTCTTATATTCGCACCTCCATTTCTTTTCCTACTGCTGTCAGACAACTGTCGGCGGAGCGCGAATGCCATCAGTCTCCTCCATCTGCTCCCTCCTTTCGGGTACAAAAATAAAACAAACTTTTCGTCTATCTCTCCTGTATGCTTCTTGCTACAACTGGAATATATTTTACTGATGTGATGAAAACCATCACTTCTGAATCATATAAAACGATGAATCTGTACTTCAGATTCCATGAATTTTTAGAACTCAGAAACCAGATCTGTCTCTAAGTGATATGGATTATAACACCTGTTCTGAAAAAAAGCAAGCAGAATACACAAAATGAGCAGACGAATACTGCCGCCTGCTCATTTCACATATTTGCTTGCTTTAGAGATTATTTTTGTATGATTTGTGATATCGTTTATACAATTCCCTGTGCGGTCATTGCTTCTACAACCTTCTCAAATCCTGCGATATTGGCACCTACTACATAGTTTCCTTTTGCGCCATATTTCTCAGCAGCATCTGCCATATTGTGGCAGATATTTACCATAATCTGCTGTAATTTTCCGTCTACCTCTTCGAATGTCCAGCTTAAACGCTCGCTGTTCTGAGACATCTCCAGAGCAGATGTGGCAACACCACCTGCATTCGCTGCTTTACCAGGTGCAAACAGAACTCCGTTTTCCTGCAGGTATTCTGTAGCTTCCATTGTGGTCGGCATATTTGCACCCTCTGCAACCGCAATACATCCGTTTGCAACCAGTGCTTTTGCGTCTTCCAGATGAAGTTCATTCTGTGTTGCACATGGAAGTGCGATGTCCACTTTTACGCTCCATACGCCTCTTCCTTCATGGTACTCTGCGTTTGGACGATAGTTTTTATATTCTGTAAGTCTTGCACGCTTTACTTCTTTGATCTCTTTGAGTGCTGCCAGATCGATACCTTCCGGATCATATACCCATCCTGTAGAATCGCTGACTGTCACAACTTTTGCTCCGAGCTGCTGTGCCTTCTCTGTCGCATAGATCGCAACATTTCCGGAACCGGAAACTGCAACTGTTTTTCCTGCCAGTTCGATTCCGTTTAATTTCAGCATCTCCTGTGTCAGATAGAGAAGTCCGTATCCTGTTGCCTCTGTACGTGCCAGAGATCCTCCGTAAGTAAGACCTTTTCCTGTCAGGACCCCTTCAAATACTCCGCGGATTCTCTTATACTGACCGAACATGTATCCGATCTCTCTTGCTCCTGTACCGATATCTCCTGCCGGAACATCTGTATCAGCGCCGATATATTTGCATAACTCTGTCATAAAGCTCTGGCAGAATGCATGATCTCTCTGTCTGATTTTCCTTTCGGATCAAAATCAGAACCACCTTTTCCTCCACCGATCGGAAGTCCTGTCAGAGAGTTCTTGAAAATCTGCTCAAATCCAAGGAATTTGATGATTCCGAGGTTTACAGAAGGATGAAGTCTCAGACCTCCTTTGTAAGGTCCGATCGCACTGTTGAACTGTACACGGTATCCTGTGTTAACATGTACCTGTCCGTTGTCGTCAACCCATGGCACACGGAATTTGAACTGTCTTTCCGGCTCAACAAGTCTTTCCAGAAGTGCATCTTTACGGAACTTCTCCTCATTTGCTTCTACTACTACTCGCAGGGATTCCAGTACTTCTTTGACTGCCTGGTGAAATTCCGGCTCTGCAGGATTTTTCTTTACAACTAAATCAATTACTTCATCAACGTATGACATCATTATTACCTCCTGAAAATAGAAATACCCAAATAGATAAATTGCATCCGGGTTTTACAAGACATCTTGTCCTTTTTCTATATTATAGTGATATTTCCCAATTGTCAAGAATTTCTTGCATCAAATTTCATTGTTTTAACACTTTGTCTCGGTAAAGTTTTTGAAATTTTAGATTTGAAATCCTGCATTTTTCTCCTTTATTGCATAATTCGTATACTCATAATCTCCCCTGCATGAACAACTGCCTCTGCAATCTTTAATTCACATTAAAAATAGAGTGTCTTACGACACTCTATTTATCTGCACATATTAGTTATATTTACGTTTTCTAGCAGCTTCAGATTTTTTCTTACGTCTTACGCTTGGTTTTTCGTAATGTTCTCTTTTACGAATCTCCTGCTGGATTCCAGCTTTTGCGCAATTTCTTTTAAATCTGCGTAAAGCGCTGTCTAACGTCTCGTTTTCTTTTACGATTACATTTGACATAGTCTCACACCTAACCTCCCCTCCAGCCTGGTATTGTGCATCATACGACTGTTCGGGTATTTTTATTGCACTACAAAGAATTATAACATATTTTCCGGAAACGTCAACTGATTTTTTTCATTTTTTTAAGAAAGTTGTCCTTCCAGTGCTTCTGCTGCTTTTTTCAGTGCTTCCTGGATTCCTGCCGGGTTCTTTCCACCAGCCTGCGCCATATTCGGGCGACCGCCGCCGCCACCGCCAACAAGACCTGCAATGGCTTTTACAAGGTTACCTGCATGAGCACCCTGTTTCATTGCCGCATCTGTCGCAGTTACCATCAGGCTGACTTTTCCATCATTTCCGGATGCCAGAACAACAACACCTTCTCCGAGTTTTTCTTTGAGCTGATCTCCAAGATCACGAAGCCCGTTCATATCGACTCCATCCACCTCTGCTGCGAGAAGTTTCACACCTTTGATCTCCTGTACCTGATCCATGACATCTCCCATGGCATCCTGTGCCAGTTTGCTCTTCAAGCTTTCCACTTCACTGTGCAGCGCCTTGTTTTCTGCTGTCAGATGCGCAATCTTCTCAGCCAGATTATCTGGTGTCGCTTTCAGTACTTTTGCAGCTTCATTCAGTTTCTTTTCCAGATTGTCATAATAACGGATCAATCCCTTGGATGTCAGTGCCTCGATTCTTCTCACACCGGCAGCAACTCCCGATTCAGAAAGAATCTTGAACGCCATGATCTCATTTGTATTCTTTACATGAGTTCCTCCGCAGAATTCAATAGAGTAGTCTCCCATATTGACAACTCGCACCACGTCTCCGTATTTTTCACCAAACAGGGCCTGTGCTCCTGTCTTTCTTGCCTCTTCGATCGGCATGTTTTCTACTTTTACAGGAAGTCCTGCCACAATCTGCTCATTCACGATTTCTTCCACTTTCTGCAGTTCTTCCGCTGTCATGGCAGAGAAATGAGAAAAGTCGAAGCGAAGTCTGTCTTCGTTCACGCTGGATCCTGCCTGCTCTACGTGTGTTCCAAGAACGGTTCTCAACGCTTTCTGAAGCAGGTGTGTCGCACTGTGGTTTCTTGCAGACAATGCACGTTTTTCAGCATCTACACACAATTCTGCTGATCCCCTGTTTTGATCATTCCTTTGATGACCACTCCTACATGACCGATCTTTCCACCTAAAAGTTTTACTGTATCTTCTACTTTGAATTCACCTTCTGCTGTACGGATGATTCCTGTGTCTGCCTCCTGTCCGCCGCTTGTTGCATAGAATGGAGTCTCTTCTGCAAATACAGTACCTCTCTGTCCGTCAGAAAGCGCTTCTACGATTTCTGTGTCAGAAGTCAGAACCGTAATCGGAGACTTCCATGCCAGATTCTCATAGCCTACAAATGTACTTGTGATACTTGGATCAATGGATTCGTAAACCGTCACGTCCGCTCCCATATAGTTCGTCTCTCCGCGGGCTGCACGGGCAGTCTTTCTCTGAACTTCCATGGATGCGTGGAATCCCTCTTCATCACCTGCATTCCTTTTTCTTCCAGGATCTCTTTTGTCAGATCGATCGGGAATCCATATGTGTCATACAGCTTGAACGCATCTGCGCCAGACAGAGTTGTTGTCTGCTCTGCTTCCATTTTCGCTGTCATTTCCGCAAGAATACCAAGTCCCTGATCGATCGTCTTGTTAAACTGATCTTCCTCTTTTGCAATCATTTTTAAAATAAAGTCTTTCTTTTCTTCCAGTTCCGGATATCCGTCTTTTGATCCTTCGATGACGGTCTGTGCCAGTTCCGGAATAAAGCTTCCCTCGATTCCAAGCAGTCTTCCGTGGCGGCATGCACGTCTTAACAAACGGCGGAGCACATATCCTCTTCCTTCATTGGACGGCATAATTCCATCAGAAATCATAAAGGTCACAGAACGTGTATGGTCTGTGATGACACGGATGGAAATATCAGCCTGTGCATCTTTTCCATACTCTGTATCAGCAAGACGGCAAATGTGATCACGCAGTGCCTTGAGTGTATCCACATCAAAGATCGAATCTACATCCTGTACAACAGATGCCAGACGTTCCAGTCCCATTCCGGTATCAATATTTTTCTGCTCCAGTTCGGAATAATGTCCATGTCCGTCATTATCAAACTGTGTAAATACGTTGTTCCAGATTTCCATATAACGGTCGCATTCACAACCTACCGTACAATCCGGGCTGCCGCATCCGTATTTTTCCCCTCTGTCATAATAAATCTCGGAACAAGGACCGCATGGGCCGGAACCATGCTCCCAGAAATTGTCTGCTTTTCCAAAACGGAAAATACGCTCTGCCGGGATCCCCATTTTCTTATTCCAGATTTCGAATGCCTCTTCATCTTCTTCGTATATGGACGGATACAATCTGTCTGGATCCAGACCTACTACCTCTGTCAAAAATTCCCAGGACCATTCGATTGCTTCATTCTTAAAGTAATCTCCAAACGAGAAGTTTCCAAGCATCTCAAAGAATGTACCATGACGTGCTGTCTTTCCTACATTCTCGATATCTCCTGTACGGATACATTTCTGACAGGTTGTCACTCTGCGTCTCGGCGGGATCTCCTGTCCTGTAAAATATGGTTTTAACGGAGCCATCCCCGAGTTAATCAGAAGAAGACTCTTATCATTGTGTGGCACCAAAGAAAAACTCTTCATTGCCAGATGTCCCTTGCTTTCAAAGAACTCCAAAAACATTTTTCTTAATTGGTTTACTCCATATGGCTGCATACCTTATCCTCCGGTTTCATTCGCTAATCTCACAAAAAGGGGCTGCCGCAAGACATTCGTTTTGCAGCAGACCCACGTCTAATTTATCATACCACAGCTTATTTTTTTTGTAAATCCTATTCTAGCTCAATTTCTTCCAGCTCTTTCGGCGGAATCGGCGTAGTTGAATTCTTTACATAAGCTGCCAGATCCTTTTTCGCCTTCAATACCGGAATATTCGTTCCTGCTCCTGCAATACATCCTCCGGGACATCCCATCCCCTCAATCAGGCAGCCGTTAAGTCTTCCGGCTTTGGCAAGCGTCAGTGTCTTTTTGCACTCGGCAAGCCCTTCTGCATGCTCAATGCTGACTTCCACATCCGGATAGTATTCATTGATACACTTTTCAATCGCTTCTGCTACTCCGCCTGCACAGGCATATCCTCTTCCGGCACCTGTCGCATCGTGGAAAGAGGACTCTGCTTCATACTGGGAAAGATCAATCTCTTTGGCATCAAACATCGCCTGCAGTTCTTCAAAAGTAACTACAAAATCCACATCACTTCGAACACTTCTTCTGGAAGCCTCCAGCTTTTTCGCCGCACATGGTCCGATAAAGACTACTTTGGCATTCGGATGCTCTTTTTGATACTTCTCGCTGTTGCCACCATTGGTGTCAGTTCCTGTGAAATCTGATCGATCAGATCCGGGAAGAATTTCTTCGCCAGCATTGCCCAGGAAGGACAGCAGGAAGTCAGAAGGAACGGCAGCTCTCCGGTCACGACTTTTTCTACATAATGATGCGCCTCGGCAACTGCACCGATATCTGCTCCCAGCGCCACCTCATGCACGCCTTTGAATCCCAATTCAATCAATGCCGCCTTGATATTTCTTGGATTAATATTCTCTCCAAACTGCCCGACAAATGCCGGTGCAATCTCCGCAATGATCTCGCTTCCCTCTTCCTGTAGTGCTCTTGTGAGCTGGAAAATCTGGGACTTATCCGAAATCGCTCCAAACGGACAACTCACCATACACATTCCGCAGGACACACATTTTTCTGTGTCAATATAGCACGGCCGTATTTGTCAGAAACAATCGCTCCCACACCACAGGCATTTTTACATGGGCGCTCTTTTTTCGCGATCGCATCATACGGACAGACTGCCTTACATTTTCCGCATTTGATGCATTTTTCCTGATCAATATAGGATTTTCCGTTGACCATGGAAATGGCACCCTTCGGACAGACCTCACTGCACGGATGTGCAAGACACCCCTTGCACATATTGCTGACTTCATATTTGTTCTCCTCACAGCTTTCACAGGCAGACGGAATCACCTGCATCAGCGGCGGCTCATAATATTTTTCGGAAATATTACTTTCCTGCACTCCCGCCGTCAGATGTACCGGCTTGTCTTCCGGGCGCAGGGAAAGTCCCATCGCAAGACGAAGTCGCTCCCGAACGATCGCACGGGAACGATACGTACTCTCTCTGTACTTTACCGTATCATCATTGACAATCTCATACGGAATGGCTTCCATATCTTCCAGCAGGGTCTCTGAATTTGCTTCAAATCCAAGCTTTGCCACTTCCTTGAACACACGTCTGCGAATTGCTCTCACCTGGGTATCCAGGCCTCTCATATTGGACATTTTGATTTCCTCCTTTGTCTGTGACTTTTTATTGCTGCAGCAGTCCTTGTGCGTAATACACGGACTGCATTGCATCTTTTCCATAAAAATCTGCACCGATCATATCTGCATATTCCTGATTTAGGACAGCGCCTCCTACCATTACTTTGCACCACGGTGCTTTTTCTCTGAGCTGGCGGATGGTCTCCTCCATACTGACAACAGTCGTGGTCATCAGCGCACTCAATCCCACAAGCCGAATCTGCTGTGCAACAACAGTATCTACAATGGTCTCCGGCGGCACATCTTTTCCAAGATCCACTACCTCAAAACTGTAATTCTCCAGAAGAACTTTTACAATATTCTTGCCAATATCGTGAATATCGCCTTTGACTGTCGCAAGCACGATTTTTTCTTTTTTCTCCTGCACGTCTCCACTGTTCTCCAGCCCTTCTTTTAAAACTGCAAATGCTGTTTTTGCAGCCTCTGCGCTCATCAGAAGCTGAGGCAAAAAGACCGTTCCTTTTTCAAATCCCTTTCCCACGGTATCCAGCGCGGGAATCAAGTGTTCATTGATGATATCCAACGGCTTTTTCTCCTGCATCAGCACATTTGTAATCTGATGTGCTTCCTCTTTTAAGCCTTTTTCAATCGCAGCCTGCAGTGTCATCATCCCCGGCTGTCTGCCCTGTGCCGGTTGTAATACTTCCGGGCGCAGAAGCGAACTCTACATTAGCACTTCCGTAGCGTCCAATGTAATTTTCACAGTTCGGATCCAGATTCATCAGTACATGATACGCATAATAGGAACGCATCATATCTTCCGATGCAGGATTGATGATGCCGGCGCTTAATCCCTGGAACATGGCCATCGTATAAAAATTCGCATTGATGATCGGTCTTCCCGGCAGTCCAAATGAAATATTGGAAACACCAAGAACCGTATTCACACCAAGATCATACCGGACTCTGTGCAGTGCTTCCAGAGTAATCTTTGCCCCTTCCGGTTCTGAGCTGACGGTCATGGCAAGTACATCGATCACAAGATCTTTCTTGTCAATGCCATACTTTGCCGCCTCACGGATGATCTTCTCTGCAATTGCCACACGGCCGTCTGCCGTTTCTGGAATCCCGTCTTCATCCAGCGTCAGACCGATCACTACACCGCCGTATTTTTGGATCAGCGGGAATACCGCATCCATGGATTCCTGTTTTCCACTGACTGAATTCACCATCGGTTTTCCATTGTAGATCCGCATTGCCTGTTCCATCGCCTGAATATCCACGGTATCGATCTGCAGCGGAAGACTGGTCACACTCTGAAGCTCTGTAATGACTTCTTTCATCATCGATACTTCATCAATATCCGGCAATCCTACATTCACATCCAGAATATGCGCTCCATTATCCTGCTGCATGATCCCTTCTTTGAGGATATAATCCAGATCATGATCTTTGAGCGCCTGTTTGAACTTCTTCTTTCCCGTCGGATTGATCCGTTCTCCGATGATCCTGGATCCCGTACCAAGCATCACTGCCTGTCCGTAAGAAGATACGATCGTATGAACTTTTTTCTCCGGTGTTTGATCAAAAGATCCTTACACTGTGCGATCATTGCCCGGATGTGATCCGGTGTCGTACCACAGCATCCGCCGATCACACAGGCTCCTGTTTCTACGATCATTTCCATCGTCTTTGCAAACTGCTCCGGCTCTACATCATAATAAGTCTCACCATCTCGCTGTTTCGGAAGTCCTGCATTTGGCTTGACAATCACCGGAAGAGACGTATATTCCAAAATCTCATGCAGGATCGGCATCATCTGCTCAGGTCCCATCCCGCAGTTGATCCCCAGTGCATCCACGCGCAGTCCTTCCAGAAGTGCAACTACAGAAGGTACATCCGCTCCGGTGAGCAGCTTTCCTCTCTCATCAAAAATAGTCGTCACAAACACCGGAAGGGTTGTATTCTCTTTCGCTGCAAGTACCGCTGCCTTCAATTCATAGGTGTCACTCATCGTCTCGATATGGATCAGATCTGCTCCGGCCTGTTCTCCATAGATCATCACTTCCTTGAAAGCTTCATAAGCGGTCTCAAATTCCAGATCCCCCATGGGCTTTAACAGCTTTCCGGTAGGGCCGATATCCAACGCGGTATACACTTCCCGGTTGTCTCTCACCCCCTGTTTCGCCGCTTCCTTCACATGAGAAACCGCAGAGAAAATAATCTCTTTTAAGGAACAGCTCTCATCGTGAAACTTCAACGCATTTGCTCCGAATGTATTGGTCAGGACAATATCACTTCCGGCTTCAAAATAACTGCGGTGAATCTGACGCACTGCCTCTGCATGCGTCAGATTCCAAGTCTCCGGCAATTCTCCGGGAAGAAGCCCCTTTGCCTGAAGCAAGGTTCCCATCCCACCGTCAAAAAATAAAAGTTCTTTTCCCAAGCGTTCTAAAATCATATCGTATCCCTTCTATATTCACAGTCCTTTTTTTCACAAATCTCGCAGCCCTGTATCGGACACCGCTCTTTGATACGGCTCATTCCGATCACTGCTGTCACCGATTTTGTCGGAGTCATCATAAAACTGTCCGTCATGGTCAGTCCGATCGTTTTTGCGCAGTCTAACATCTGCATCAATGGCTTCTGATACTGAATATCAAAATCTCCATATCCCGGACTGAACCTCGGACGCAGATACCAGCCTTCTTTTTCCTGCTGCTTCGCAATTTCTCTCTGACACGCATCACAGTATTCCTCCAGCATGGCCGCTGCGCAGGCCTGAAGCACCACTGCTTTTGCCATGTCTGTCAGAGATGCCCGCGTAATCAGCCGGTCTGCTCCTGTTCCCAGTGTCGCTCCAAAGAGAATCAGCTTCTCACATTGTTTTAAATTTCTGCCCAGACTTCTGCTCTTCATCCGGATATTTCCAATCTGAAAGCTCTCCTCGCTCTGATGCTGTAAATCAAAAATACGGCAGATGGATTTTGGACTTACTGCAGATCTCAGACTCTCAAAAGAGTCTTTGATCAAAGCAAGTGTCTGTTCATCTACCGCATTTCTTCCATAGCCCAGATAACGGATAGCTTCTTTTGTCATTCTATCCATTACTCCGTCTCCTAACACTGAATGATTTCTGAAATATTATGCATGATAGCTGCTGCCACTTCCGGTCTGTTCATCGAATAAATGTGGATATTCTTCACTCCGTTTGCCAGCAGGTCAATGATCTGGTCGGTAGCGTATGCAATTCCTGCCTGTTCCATCGCCTTCGGCGAATCCCCGAACCGATCCAGGATTGCCTGAAATCTCCTTGGAAATACGGTTCCGGACAACTCACAGCTTCGTTTCATCTGTCTTGCGCTTGTGATCGGCATGATCCCCGGCAATACCGGAACAGTGATTCCTGCTTCACGAATACGGTACAGGAAATTATAGTGGATATCATTGTCAAAAAACATCTGTGTTGTCAGAAAATCCACACCACTGTCTACCTTTTGTTTCAGATACTTGATATCATCTTCTTTATGCTCATTCTCCACATGCCCTTCCGGATAACACGCAGCTCCGATACAGAAATCTCCATGTCTGCGGATCTCTTCTACGAGTTGATAGGCATAATGAAAACGATCCTCGCTCGGAAATACCATATCTTCTGAAATATCACCCCGCAATGCCAGAATGTTCTCAATCCCCTGTTCTTTCAGGCTGGCAATAACGCTGCGCACCTCATCTTTTGTGGAAGAAGCACACGTCAGATGTGCCAGGCTTTCTACGTGCAGATCATGTTTGATATAGGATGCGATCTTTGCTGTGTTTTTGCTGGTACCGCCGCCTGCCCCGTAAGTCACACTGATAAATTCCGGCTTTAAGCTGCCATTTCTTCTGCTGCCCGAATTACTTTGTCATATCCCGCATCTGTCTTTGGCGGAAAAATCTCAAAGGAAATATGTATCCCGTCTTCTCTGAGTCTGTCAATAATCTTCATGCATTTTTCTCCTGTGTATATTTTGTCTATTCTCCAATAAGCTCTTTGTACAATGTCTCGTACTGTTTTGCAGAATTCTTCCATGAGAAATCCTGTTCCATCGCACGCTCTACAATCTTATTCCAGTCCCGCTTTTTGTCATAATAAATATGCTCTGCATACCGGATCGTGCCAAGCATCTCATGCGCGTTGTAATTGGAAAAGCTGAATCCCGTACCTGTCTTCTCGAACTCATTGTAAGGCTCTACCGTATCCTTGAGCCCGCCTGTCTCCCGCACGATCGGAAGCGTGCCGTAACGCAGACTCATCAGCTGGCTCAATCCACATGGTTCAAACAGAGACGGCATCAGAAATGCATCTGCAGATGCATAGATCTTATGCGACATATCCTCTGAATAGAAAATATTGGCCGATACTTTATTCGAATATTTCCATGCAAAATGGCGGAACATATTCTCATATTTTGCTTCCCCGCTTCCCAGTACTACAATCTGTACTGCATCCTGGCAGAGCTCATCCATCACATAATCAATCAGATCAAATCCCTTCTGATCGGTCAGTCTGGACACAATACCGAGCATCATCACCTTCGGATCCTTGTCCAGTCCAAGCTCCTCCTGCAGAGACAGCTTGTTGGAAACCTTGTTCTTGCGGAATGTATCGACCGTAAAACGTTTTGCGATCCGTGTATCCTTAAATGGACAGTACTCATCATAATCCAGTCCATTTACAATTCCACAAAGGTCATTGGATCTTGCACTCATCAGACCATCGAGACCTTCTCCAAAAAACGGTGTCTTGATCTCCTGCGCGTATGTCTGACTTACCGTTGTCACTTTATCCGCATAGACGATACCGCCTTTTAACAGATTGGCATCCGGTATGCCTCCAGCTTATCCGGAGCAAAGTAATACTCCGGAAGCCTGTGATCTGACGTACAGTGCTGGTGTCCCACACGCCCTGGAATTTCAGATTGTGGATCGTCATGACACTCTTGATTCCTCTATAATATTCACCCAGAAATCTAAAATTGTCCAGATAAACCGGAATCAATCCTGTCTGCCAGTCGTGACAATGGATCAGCTCCGGACGGAAGTCGATCACCGGCAGGATACTCAGCACAGCCTTTGAGAAAAAGGCGAATTTCTCGATATTCCATCTCGGATCTCCGTCATACGGTGCAAATCCATTAAAATAATACTCGTTGTCAATAAAATAAAATGTGATTCCGTCCTGCACATATTTCAGAATTCCTACATAACGGTCTTCTCCCGCCAGATTCATATAAAAATGATCCATATATTCCAGCTGGTCCTTCCATTTCTGATTCATACAGGAATACTTCGGAAGTACCACCCGCACATCATATTTCTTTTTGTCAAAATATTTTGGAAGTGAACCGACAACATCGGCCAGTCCCCCTGTTTTGATAAATGGCACACATTCTGAAGCTGCAAATAAAATGTTCTTCATAGCTTTTCCTCCCATTTTCCTCCGTTTTACTAAGCCAGCATTTTTCTACATTATACTCCATTTCCCGAAGATTGCAAAGGTTTCTGTGTGGTTTATCTGTGTTTGTATTCCAACTGGATCGTATCTGCGATCAATGCTACGAATTCTGAATTGGTCGGTTTCCCCTTTCCAGTACTGACCGTATAACCGAACAGCTCATCCAGGGTATCCAGTTTTCCACGATTCCACGCTACCTCGATCGCATGACGGATGGCCCGCTCCACACGGCTGGATGTCGTCTGATACCGTTTTGCTACGGTTGGATACAGCACCTTTGTGATCGCATTTAACACATCCATATCCTGCACTGCATGATGATCGAATCCCGCAGATAATGATACCCCTTAATATGTGCCGGAATTCCGATCTCATGGAGCAGGTTTGTCACTCTGTTCTCCAAATCCCCTTCTCTGATGTATGGAACCTGTGATGACAGTTCATCATTCCTCTTTTCGCAGCTTCTCACTGGTCTTCTGACTGTTTTTATCCGATTTAACAGCATTTCGTTGTTAAACGGCTTCATGATATAGTAATTTGCGCCTCGATTGAATGCATCTTCTGTAATCCGCTCCTGGCCGACTGCTGTCACTACGATAAAGTCCGGACGCTTCTGTACATTTTTATCCTGATTAATCTTCTCCATCACAGTCAGACCATCCATTTTCGGCATAATCAGGTCCAATAATACGACATCCGGCTGCTTATTTCGGATGATCTGACACATTTCTTCCCCATTTTTTGCTTTTCCTACAACATGAAGTTCTTTGTCCATGTTGATGATTTCCTCCAGAAGATCCAAAATCCGCTCATTATCGTCAGCAATCGCCACGTTTACCTGTTCCATAGTTCCTCTCCCTCTGTTCACTGCCTGAACTTTCAAACGCCACGCTTTCCATTATATCTGCCCTATCTGCCAAAATGCAAGAAAATCAGGGAGACCTTATTCGACAAAACTAGGCAGAAAGATTCGACAACATATTCTCAATAAAAATACCGTAGCCTTTTGCCGAATCCTGTACAAACACATGGGTAACCGCTCCGATCAGCTTTCCGTTCTGTAAAATCGGGCTTCCGCTCATCCCCTGTATGATGCCGCCGGTCGCATCAAGCAGTCTCTGATCTGTGATCTCGATCACCAGCCCTTTGTTGATTTCCTGTCCGGAATCGTCGATATCTGTCACCAAAATGTCGTAATTTTCTACTTCTCCGTTAACATAACAGCGAATCACAGCTTTTCCTTTTTGTATTTCTCCCCGCTCTGCCACCGGAACCATCTCCTGCTGCAAAAACAGTTTTTCTGCGGATTCAATCGTCCCGTAAATCCCCGCCTCCGTATTTTTATCTATGGTTCCAAGACGATTATAATGACTGTACACAATCATTCCTTCCATACTCCCCGGAATTCCGTTCTGTCCCTTTTGAATCGAATGAATACTGGTCTTATAAAGACTCCCCTGCCGTATCGACAAAAGCGCACTTGTATCCATATCATGAATTCCATGTCCCAGCGCTCCAAAAGCTCCGTCTCTGGTCATAAAGGTGATTGTCCCAAGTCCCTGCACATTGTCTCTCACCCAGATTCCCAGCTTATATTCGTCTGGTTTCGTTTCTATGGGTTTGACCGCAACTGTCAGCTCCTGCTGCCCTCTTCGCAGCGTCAGCGCCACCTGATCTTCGTCCAGTTCGGATAATTTCTGGAACAGTTCTTTTTTATTTTCAATCTTTTCATCATTCCATGCCACAATATAATCTCCCGGCCGCACCAGATTCTCTGCCGCTGATACTGTTTTCCGTCTGCGCCGGTGATCTGGTCTGTACCAAGTACCATAACCCCATCCATCTCCATGTAAATCCCGACTGGCATGCCGCCTGGTATGACGCCTTCTTCCATGACTGCCTGGGTACTGGCTTCTCTGACCTTTTGTGTCTCCTTTTGGGGAGACATCGCACAGCCGGAGAGACACACAAGGAACACAAGAACAGCCGCCAGTTGCCTATACTTTCTTTTCATCTTTGTCACATCCTCTCTGCCAAGTAAAAAACGGACACCAAAAGGTATCCGTTTTAGTATGTGACATTTTTTTATTTTCACACTGGAATTCTATACTCTCTTTGCCATTTCTTTCATTTCTTTTGCACTGTCCAGAATATTTTTCGTCACCTGAGCGCCGCCGAGCAGACGCGCCAGCTCGCCCACAGAAGCATCCTCATCCAACAGGAAAATGCCTGTTTTTGTCGTCGTCTGATCCGTCTGCTTTTGAATCAGATAGTGGGCATCGGCAGCTGCCGCAATCTGCGGAAGATGGGTGATACAGATCACCTGACGCTTCTGTCCGATGATATGCAGTTTTTCTGCCACCTTTCCGGCTGTAATTCCACTGATCCCGGAGTCGATCTCATCAAAAATCAGTGTTGGCGTGTCTTCTTTATCTGCCAGCACAGTCTTGATCGCCAGAAGGATTCTGGAGAGTTCACCTCCTGAAACCGTAGTTCCAAGCGGCTTTGGCGGTTCTCCCGGATTCACAGAAATAAAAAATTCCGCGTCATCCATTCCCAGAGCAGACATTTTTGCCTCTTGTAAGAAACGCATTTCCAGCTGTATATCCAGAAAATTAAGATCCTCAAGCCCGGCTTTGATCTCTTTTGTAAAGGAAATAGCTGCTTTTTTTCGAATCTTACTCAACTTTTCGGCACAGCTTTGCATTTCCTTTTGCGCCGCTTCGGTTTGAGACCGCAGATTTTCAATATAAGTCTCATAATGCTCCAGTTCATTTAGTCTCTGCCGTTTTTCCTCTGCGTATTCCAGGATTTCATTGACTGTATTTCCATATTTTGCCTTTAATCGATTAATCTCATTGAGGCGGTTCTCTGTCTCATAAAACTCTTCTTCTGAAAATTCAAAGCTTTTGGCATACTCCGAGAGTTCCCTGTTAAAATCATTGAGCAGACTGTCAATCTCCACCAGCTGGCCATACAGTGCAGTTCCTTTTTCATCGAAATGTTCCACTTCCTGAAGGGAACGGATTGCACGGCTTAAGAGGTCGCTGGCGTTGTTTCGGTCATCCTCACTGGTGTACTGGTATGTCTGAGCCACCGCACTGGTCAGATCTTTACTCTGCGTCATCCTCTGATAGAGACTTTCCAGATCTTCGTCTTCCCCCATGCGTAAATGCGCGCTTTCAATCTCATGCAGTTCATACTCCGTCAGATCAATCTCTTTGCGCCGCTCCTTCTCTTCCATTCCAGATGCTTCCAGCCTGCGCTGTACTCCTGATATGCCCGGTAAGCCAGGGCCATCTTCTGTTTTGGCTTTTCCACCTGCTCCTTGGCATTATACATCCAGAAACGTCAGGTGATTGCGCTTATTTAACAAACGCTGATTGTTCATGCTGCTCGTGA
>ENA-OQAA01000815-OQAA01000815.1-human-gut-metagenome-genome-assembly--contig:-NODE-815-length-19333-cov-9.627773_pt1 | contig 19333 bp, 26 predicted proteins | sample MGYA00242489_ERZ504515 | MGnify/ENA primary metagenome ERZ504515 (study PRJEB26092, sample SAMD00036237) | human gut metagenome | host: Homo sapiens | study: EMG produced TPA metagenomics assembly of... | reverse complement strand
GTCACGGCAACATCGGATATACGGGTACGCGGCGACCAGACATACCAAATGCCCACAGCGAGCATCAGGGCAAAAAGCAGGGCATTCAGCAGCATCGAATCGCCCAACGCCGACAGCGGAAAGAGCACGGCGGCAGCGATACCCATGCGCTCGTTAGCCATCTTGCCATCGAGCCTTGTCATACGGAAAAACTCATAGCAGCACAGACCGCTCATGACGGAAACAAAGATGGCCGTGGGCACGATACCCAAAACCAGGCACAGGATAAAGACAACGGCGTAGACGATACCGGCGGCGGCACGGGTAATAAAGCCCGCCAGCCACGAACCGGTGCCGCTCTTCACTGCAGGCGTTCCCGCAGTGGCAGCTTTGCGCGCAGGCGTCTTGGGAGCAGATGCCTTGGGACGATCGGACACGATTAAGCCTCCTCGGTCTTGCTCAGTCCACCAACCTACGGTCACGGCCCTGATAGGCCAAAATGGCGTCGACAAGGCCCCAACGATCAAAGTCGGGCCAATAGGTATCGGTGACGTAGAATTCGGAATAAGCCACCTGCCACAGCAGATAGTTCGAAAGGCGCAGCTCACCAGAAGTGCGAATCACAAGCTCAGGATCGGGAAGGCCGGCGGTATAGAGGTGGGAAGCCACCATGTCGTCATCAATTGCGCCAGGATCGATCTTACCGGCGGCAGCGTCGAGTGCGATCTGACGGACAGCGCGGGTAATCTCGGCACGCGCGCCGTAGTTGACGGCAAGCGCCAGCGTCATGCCGGTGTGATTGGCGCACTCGGCAAGACCGCGTTCAAAAACGTCGCGGGTCTTCTTGGGCAGCGCGGAAATGTCACCCAAAAAGACAACGCGCACGTTTTCGCGCTTCAGAAGCGGCAGCTCGTCGATAAACGTCTTGGCAAACAGGTGCATCAAGACGTTGACCTCATGCTGCGGGCGGTTCCAGTTTTCGGTAGAAAACGCATAGGCCGAAAGCACGTCGACGCCCAGACGCACGCAGGCGGTAATAATCTCACGAAGGGAGACGATACCCGCCTTGTGGCCCTCGGTGCGTGCAAGACCGCGCGATGTGGCCCAACGACCATTGCCGTCCATGATGCACGAGATATGGTGCGGAATGTTATTGAGGTCAAGGTCGGAAAAACCGACGCCCGCAGGGGCGTCGGCAAAGTACTCGACCAGTTTATGCTCGTCGTATTGCACCTTAGATCTCCATGACCTCGGCTTCTTTTTCCTTCAGAAGCTCCTCGACCTTGGCGACATACTCATCGGTGTGCTTCTGGACCTTGGCCTGCTCGCGACGGACATCGTCCTCGGTGAGCTCCTCATCGCGCTCAAGCTTGTTGTTGAAGTCGCGACGGATGTTACGGATAGACACCTTGGCCTGCTCGGCGTACTCGCGGCACTCCTTGACGAGCTCGCGACGGCGCTCCTCGGTGGGACCGGGAACGGCAGACGAACGACGGTGCCATCGGAGTTGGGGGTAATACCCAGATCGGAAGCGCCGATGGCCTTGACGATAGCGTTGATGAGTGCCTTGTCCCACGGCTCGATGAGCAGCATGTGGGCCTCGGGGGTCTTGACGGCGGCAACCTGCGTGACCGGCGTGGGAACACCGTAATAATCGACGGTGATGTCGGACAGAATGTTGGCATTGGCGCGGCCGGTACGGACCTTGGAGAAGTTATGCTTGAGGGACTCGAGCGACTTGTCCATATGGGCGGTGATGTTCTCTGCCATGCTTAATCCTCCTGATAGACGAGCGTGCCGACGGGCTCACCCGCGAGCGCGCGCTTGACGGTGTCCTCGCCATCGATGTTGAGGACCAAAATCGGCATACGGTTATCCTGGCACAGTGCCGTAGCGGTGGAATCCATAACCTGCAGACCGCGGACGAGAACCTCGTGATAGGTAATCTTGTCAAAACGGACGGCATCAGCGCACTTGACGGGATCCTTATCGTAGATGCCGTCAACCTTGGTGGCTTTAATCAGAATCTCGGCGCCGATCTCGCACGCACGAAGAGCCGCGGCGGTGTCGGTCGTAAAGTACGGATTGCCCGAACCGGCGGCAAAAATAACGACGTTGCCCTTGGAAAGGTGGTTGATGGCGCGACGGCGAATATAGGCTCGCAGATCTCGTTCATCTGGATAGCGCTCATCACGCGGCAGGGAACATCGTTATGCTCGAAGGCATCCTGCAGGGCGAGCGCGTTCATAACGGTTGCCAGCATGCCCATGTAGTCGGCCTGAGCACGCTCCATGCCACCGGCAGCACCTGCCATGCCGCGGAAAATATTGCCGCCGCCGACAACGACGCCGACCTCATGGCCAACGGCGAGCAGCTCCTTGACCTGCTTAGCAAGATGGTCGGTAACCTTGGGGTCGATGCCATATTGGCCGTCGCCCATCAGCGCTTCGCCGGAAAGCTTAAGAAGCACGCGTTTATATCGGATGTCGGACAAAGCGATCCTCCTTTAGATTGAACTCTCAACATTCTATCAAAGGCTCTAAGAAGAGCCATGAAAAAGCAGGCTGTGAGTAAAACCCACAGCCTGCTCATTACCAGCTACAAGAGCTTATTACTCGCCACGGACCAGACGGTCAAAGGCAACGACGGTAATGGTGTCGCCGAGCTCCTTGGAGACCTGCTCAGCGTACTTCTTGATGGTGAGGGAGCTGTCCTTGATGAACTCCTGCTCGGTGAGCACGGACTGCTTGTAGAACTTCTCCAGACGGCCGACAGCCATCTTCTCCTGGATAGCCTCGGGCTTACCGGACTCGGCAGCCTGAGCCATGTAGATCTGCTTCTCGTGCTCGACGGTCTCGGCCGGAACCTGATCGCGGGTAGCGCAGATCGGGGCGACGGCGGCAACCTGAAGGGCAACGTCGTGAGCGAAGGTCTTGAAGGATTCAGCCTGAGCGGTCTCAGCCTTCTCGAAGGCGAACTCGACGAGGACGCCGATCTTACCACCCATGTGGATGTAAGAAGCGAGCGCGCCGTTCTCAGCCTTGCGGGCAGCGAAGCGGGAGATCTTCATGTTCTCGCCCATGATGTGAATCATCTCGGTGAGCTCGGAGGAAACGGTCTCCTCGCCCATCGGCTTCTCGAGCAGAGCGTCGACGTCAGCAGGCTCGGTGGTAGCGACAACCTCAGCGACCTTGGAAGCAAAGCCGGTGAACTTGGCGTTAGAGCCAACGAAGTCGGTCTCGCAGGAGAGCTCGAGCAGAGCGCCGGTCTTGCCATCCTCGGAGACGAACGCGGCGACAGCGCCTCGTTGGTCTCACGGCCAGCCTTCTTGGCAGCTTGGCAAGGCCGTTCTTACGCAGAACGTCGACAGCGGCGTCCATGTCGCCGTCAGCCTCGACGAGAGCCTTCTTGCACTCCATCATCGGGGAGTCGGTCATCTCGCGGAGCTGCTTGACCATAGCGGCGGTAATCTGGGCCATTGTGTTCCTTTCAAAGAGATGAAAAAGAATTAACTAAGACTGATTTACTCGGCCTTGGGCTCAGCGGCCATCTCGGCTCGGAGACCTGCTCCTTACCAGAGCCAGCGAGGCAGGCGTCAGCATGAGCTCGCACATAAGGGTGACAGCGGAGATAGCGTCATCGTTGCAGGGGATGCCGTACTCGACCTCGTCGGGATCGGAGTTGGTGTCGATCAGGGCGACGACGGGGATGTTCAGGCGCTGAGCCTCCTTGATGGCGTTCTCCTCGCGCTTGGTGTCGATGACGAAGAGAGCCTGGGGCAGACCCTTCATGTCGCGGGCGCACCGAGGTTGGTCTGGAGCTTGGTGAGCTCCTTGCCGAGAACAGCCTGCTCCTTCTTAGGCAGAACAGCCATGCGGCCGTCCTCGACCATGGCCTCGAGCTCCTCCATGCGGTTGATGCGGGAGCGGATGGTGACGAAGTTGGTCAGCATACCGCCGAGCCAACGCTGGTTGATGTAAGGCATGTTGGCGCGCTCAGCAGCGTTCTTGACGGCTCCTGAGCCTGCTTCTTGGTGCCGACGAACAGCACGTTGCCACCCTTGGCGACGTTCTTGACGAAGGTGTAGGCCTGGTCGGCGTCGAGGATGGTCTGCTTGAGGTCGAGGATGTAGATGCCGTTGCGCTCACCGAAGATGAACGGCTTCATCTTGGGGTTCCAGCGACGGGTCTGGTGACCGAAGTGGCAGCCGGCCTCGAGCAGGGTGCGGATATTAATCTTGGTAGCCATGTTAAACCTCCTGTGGTTTGCCTCCGCGCGGGGTCATCCTCCAAAACCAACCCGGACATGTGCTACCAAAGCCCGGGCACCACGGTATGAAGTAGCCGCGCGTGCGTGATAAAAACATGTTGCCGTGAAGCAACCCGATGAATGATAGCAGGAATGCCTCTTCCTGCCAACCCGCAATCAAAACCACACACCTGAGTGCGGCGCGGGACGTCCCAGCACTATTCGCCGCGGGGATGGGCTTGAGCACGGCACGTTTAAGCCGATCGGGTGTGAGATGCGTGTAGATCTGCGTCGTGGACAGGCTCGCATGACCTAGCAGCTCTTGAACCGAGCGCAGGTCCGCACCGCCCTCGAGCAAGTCGGTCGCAAAGGTATGGCGCATCGCATGCGGGGCGATGTCAGCCGGAATGCCGGCGAGCGTCGCCAGCGTATGGAACCGCCGCCGGAGCATCGCGGCGCTCATGCGATTGCCGCGCGCCGATATAAGCAGCGGATGCGGCCCGGTAGCGAGGTCGCGGCGCTTTGCCCGAGCGAGCAACTCCGGCCTCCCCTCTTCAATATAGAGACGCGTCACATCGAGCGCACGACGATACAGAGGACGATACGCTCCTTGCTCCCCTTGCCCCACAGGCGCAGCGTGCGCTCGGACCATGAGATGGATTCCACATTGAGCGCCGCAAGCTCTGAGATGCGGGCACCCGAGGCATAGAGCAACTCGAGCATCGCCGCATCGCGCAGTCCCGCGGGTGTTGAGGTATCAGGCGTCTTGAGCAGCGCCTCGACCTGCTGGGTCGTAAGGACGCCCGGCAGGTCACGCGGCAGCTTGGGCGACGCGATCGCCGAGACCGCATCGCCCTCGACAATCCCCTCGGCAGCCATCCAGCGATAGAGAGATCGGATAGCCGACAGGTGCGCCGCAAGCGTTCGGGGAGCCACCTGCTCACGCGAAAGCTCAGCAAGATAGCGACGAATGGTGCGCACGTCGGCAGCGAAAGCATCAATATCCTCGCGCTCGCACCAGGCAGCAAAGCGCTCCAGTCTCGAGCCATAGGCCGTCACCGTGTTGGGAGAAAGCCCCTCAACGCGTGCGATATAGGCGATAAAAGAGTCGACGGTGTCGTACAGGTCAAAGGCTATGACCGGTCGCCTCCAAACAAGTCGGAACGCGTGGCCAAGTAGGCATCGAGGGCCTCGAGCGCACGGTCCGCATAGGCCTGATAGCGGTCGCGCTTGCTGCGGCGCTTACCGTCCTCGAGCGGCGGCACCAGGCCAAAGTTGACATGCATGGGCTGATAGCCCACGGTGGCAGGATCGGTCGCATAGCCCACGAGCGCACCCAGGGCGCCACGCGGGGCAACTCGACGGAATCGGCGCCGATAGCCTCTGCATAGGTGTTGAGCGCCGCGAGCAGACCGGTCGCCACGGCTTCCATGTACCCCTCGGTGCCGGTGATCTGACCGGCCAGGCGCACGCCGGTACCGGGCACGGCAAAGGTGCCATCGAGCACGTGCGGGGCGTCGACAAAGGTATTGCGGTGCATGACACCGTAGCGGAAGAACTCAGCGTTCTCCAGGCCCGGCACCATATGGAAGACGCGCTTCTGCTCGCCAAAGGTCAGGTTGGTCTGGAAGCCCACCAGGTTATAGGCGGTCTTCTCCTTGTTCTCGGCACGCAGCTGAATCGCCGCCCAAGGGCGACGTCCGGTACGCGGTCGGTGAGGCCGACGGGCTTCATGGCGCCAAAGCGAATGGCGTCCTTGCCGGTGCGCGCAACCTCCTCGGCAGGCTGGCAGGCCTGGAACAGATCGCCGCCCTCAAAGTCCTTGAGCACCACGCGGTCGGCCGTGGTGAGCGCCTCGATAAAGGCCTCGTACTCCTCCTTGTTGAGCGGAGCGTTGAGATAGTCGCCGCTCCCCTGCTCCTCGTAGCGCGACTGCGAAAACAGCACGTCCATATCGAGCGTGGAGGCATCGACGATCGGCGCCGCGGCATCGAAGAACGCAAGGGCGTCGCCACCGACGAGCTTCATGACCTCTTCGCTCAGCGCCGGTGAACACAGCGGGCCCGCGGCAATGACCACGTGGCCCTCGGGGATCTGGGTGACCTCGCCGTGAACGACCTCGATATTGGGGCGGGCGGCAACCTCAGCCTCGACGAGCTCGGAGAATGTAACACGGTCGACCGCCAGGGCGCCACCAGCGGGAACAGCAGCGCGATGGGCGCAGTCGAGCAGGACTGAACCCATGCGCTCAAGCTCGGCCTTCAGCAAACCAGCCGCGGAATCCGGACGGGTCGACTTAAACGAATTGGAGCAGACGAGCTCTGCCAGGTGATCGGTATGGTGAGCCGGGGAGCTCACCTGGGGGCGCATCTCGCACAGCTTTACGGCAAACCCGCGGTCTGCCAGCTGGATCGCGCATTCCGAACCCGCCAGACCGCCACCGATAACCGTCACCTGATCGAACTGCATCTGCAAACACCTTTCTAATTGACACGTTTTCCATTGTGACCGAAGGGCGTCTGGGCGTGAAGGGCAAACTTGGAGGGCGCATACCTTCCATCCATCATGCGCTCGATAAGGCCCTCGAGTTCAAGCGAACCCAAGAGTTTGAGTACGCCGACAGCATCGAGTGAGACGAGCGCCGCGATGTCGTCGACCTTGAGCGGAGAGGCGATGAGCGCATGCATCACGGTCTGCTGTGTTGGATTCAGGTCGGCAATGCCGGGAGCATCGGGGCGCGAGTAGCGCAGGGTGCCGTATATGCGAGAGATAGCCATCTCGATGGACTCCTCGTCGACAATGCAGCAGGCACCGTTCGCAATGAGGTAATTCGTGCCACGCGACTCGGGCGATAGGATCGACCCCGGCACGGCAAGAAGTTCGCGCCCCAAATCCATAGCAGCCTCGGCTGTAGAAAACGTCCCGGAAGGCATACCCGCCTCGGATACAAAGAGGGCTTGCGACAGGGCCGCGATCACGCGATTGCGACGCGGAAAGGCAAACTTGCGCGGACCCATGCCCCACGGAGAGATCGACACGACCGCGCCGCCCGTATCGAGCGTGCGCGTAATAAGCCCCGCGCTCGAACGCGGGTAGACCACGTCGGCGCCCGTCCCCAGCACCACGACGTGTTTGCCGCCGGCGTTGACCGCAGCCCAACCCGAGGCCTGGTCACAACCGACCGCACCGCCCGAAACTACCGTCACTCCCGCCTCAACCGCCACCTTCGCCGCAAGCTCTGCCACGGCAAGACCATACGGCGAGGCCTTTCGCGCACCGATGATGGAGAGCGCGGGCGTCGAAAGCACCTCGGGGTTGCCGCGCACATAGAGCGTCTGGGGTACATCAGATAGCTCCAAAACGCTCTCGGGATACAACGCATCACCTGGATGCAGCTCGAAGGTCCCCTCAGCTATCATTGGTCCCTCCTTCCCTGGTACATCGCCGCCTCGAGCACGTGGTCCTGCGTCACTTGCTCGCTCTCGGCGACGTCAGCGATTGTACGCGCGATACGCACCAGGCGTACGATGCCGCGGCCCGTGAGATGCGTGCGTTTGGATAGGCCAAGTACGCATTTCTCGGCAGCATCATCGAGCTCGAAGGTCGAAACGACGCCGTCAATAGACCGCGTCTCGTCATCCTCGGCCTCGGCATCCGCATCGTCCATACGGAACTCGCGCCAGGCGCGAAAGGCACGACCGCGCACAACGTAGTCACGTAACTCGGCCGACGACATACCCTCCGCACCCTCGATAATCACTTGAGGGTCGGGACGGGTCACATCGATCATCATGTCGATACGGTCGGCCAAGGGACCGCGCAGTTTAGACCGATAGCGCTCGACCATCGCCGCCGAGCAGCGACACGGTACCTCGCGATCGCCCAAAAAGCCGCAGGGGCAGGGATTGCTCGCAGCCAGCAGCTGAAAGCGCGACGGAAGGTAAAAGCCCCGTCGACGCGTACGATCCTCACGTAGCCGCGCTCGATGGGCTGACGCAGCGTCTGCAGCACGCCAGTGGGAAACTCGGCAAGCTCGTCCAAAAAGAGCACGCCGCCATGAGCAAGGCTGATCTCACCCGGGTGCACCGGGCGCCCGCCGCCGATAAGGCCTGCGGTCGAAATACTGTGGTGGGGACTGCGGAAGGGGCGGTGCCCCGCCAACAAGCCATCAATGTTCTCACCCAAAACCGAATGGATGCACAGTGCCTCCTGCTGATCCTCAACGGAAAGCTCGGGCAGGATGCCGGTCATACGGCGTGCGAGCATCGTCTTGCCCGATCCCGGAGACCCGATCATGAGCAAGCCGAGTTCTCCTGCCGCCGCAAGCGCCATGCCGCGTTTAGCGACTTCCTGCCCCAGCACGTCTGCATAGTCGAGCTCGGGCTCAAAGGTCGCCTCGACACCCTCGGAATCCAAGTAGTGCCGTGCGGCATCGCCCATGCCGTGAGCAAGCTGAGACAGATGGTCGATAAAGCCGCAATCTACGCCCGCGAGTGGCACATGCTGGTCGGACCTGCCGGCGATAAAAGACAGCCCCATGTCGCGAGCCAATAGCTGAAACGCCACCTCGCCCTTGACGGGAAGCACCGTACCGTCCAGACCAAGCTCACCTGCGATAAGGCAGCGATCGAGGTTGTCACGGGGAATCTGCTCATCGGCCGCTAGAACCGCGATGGCGATGGGCAGGTCAAAGCCGCTACCGGTCTTGCGGATATCGCCGGGTGCCAGGTTAACGGTAATGCCCGAGCGCGGGATCTCGAACCCGGCGGAGCGCATCGCGCAGCGAATACGACCGCGTGACTCCATCACCTCCATACTCGGGATGCCGAGCATCTGAATGCCCGGAACGCCGCCGGCAAGCGAGACCTCGACCGTGACGTGAATCGCCTCGACGCCGCGGATGCAGGCCGCGTGAACGGCAAACGTCTCGAACGCCATCACGACACCTGCCAATCGAACGCGTTGTACTGATGCTCGATCTCGGCGATATGCCCGCCGCGAATGGTGACACCCACTGCATCGAAGCGGATCGCCTTGAGCGGATAGTGCTCCATGAGATAGCAACTTGCGATACGGCGATACCGACGCTGCTTTTGGGCATCCACGGCCTCCTCGGGAAAGACCCGCGTGGTGCAATCCAGGGCGACGCGCCTGGTCTTGACCTCGGCCATCACCACGACATCGTCAAGCTCATCGAGCAGCACCAGATCGGCCTCGCCCTCGGTGCAACGATAACCCTGCTCCAGCAAGGTGTAGCCGCGCTCGTTAAAGTAGTCGATGGTGATCAGCTCGCCCAGCATGCCCAGCTCACGGGGACTGAGTCCCTTGATAAACTCGGGCGTCATCGCCCCGCAGTCGAGCTCGCCGTTTTCCCAACGCTCCTTGAGCTGCTGCGTCTTGCTCTTTTTGCTTGCGGCACTCATGGGGTCTCCTTTCCCGCACACTGCATTGCCCCGATGATGAGGGCACCTTTCATGCGGGTAAGTACAGGAAGCAAACCAAAAGCTGACCAAATGCCGTCAAAAAAAGGGCCGTACGCAGCAATGCTGTTGCATACGGCCCGCTACCAGCAGGTTTATAAAACCCTAGAGGTCCCTGTCTCCACAATTGACCTAGAAAAGGCGCTCAGTCTGCAGAAAGTTTCCGCAAAAGCTCACACGATGCAGTGGACAAAGTCCATGTTTTCGAATGGCCTCGATGTGCTCGGGGCTCGCATAGCCCTTCGATTCGGCCAGATGGTACTCGGGGTACTCGGCGTCGTACTCGACCATCATCTCGTCACGCGTGACCTTTGCCATGATGGATGCCGCGGCGATACAGGCGATCTTGGCATCGCCCTTCACCACGTCGCGCTCATTGGGAACGGCGCCCAAGGGGTTGCCATCCATGAGGACGCAGTCGGGTTCAAGTCCCGTATCGGCCACCGCACCCGCAACGGCAGCGCGGATGGCGCGGGCCATACCCATCTCATCGATATCTGCAGGAGCGATATGGCAAAAGCCGATAGCAGTCGCCACCTCGGCAATCTTAACCGAGAGCAGCTCGCGGCGCGCCGGCGTGAGCTTTTTGGAATCGTTGATGCCCCAGATGCGCGGCTCCATCGGAAGGCACACGGCACACACGGTCAAGGGCCCCGCTACCGAGCCACGGCCCACCTCGTCGACGCCCACGACCACGCCATCACCGCCGAGCTCATGCATAAGCTCGTACATGCCGTTGACGCGCTCGCGCTCGGCAAGCTCCTTGGCATGGCGCTTAAGGGCACGCTCGCAAGCTTGATCACCTGCTGGCGCGGATCCTCGCGATAATGCTCCACGAGGGCGGGAATCTCCTCGAACGTGGCACTCGCCAGCTCGCCGGCAACCTGCGATGCCGAAACCGAGCTCGTCATATTGGCCATACCAGGCCCTCCTTGCATGCAAATCAGATAAAAAGAAGGGCCACCCGAAGGTGACCCTTACGTCCAAACGAGTGGACAGACGCTGCGATCTTCTTAGCGCTTCTCGGGGATGCGAGCAGCCTTGCCCACCTTGTCGCGGAGGTAGTACAGTTTGGCGCGACGGACGCGACCATGACGAACGACCTCGAGCTTGGCGATCTTGGGGCTGTGAAGCGGGAAGGTACGCTCAACACCGACACCGAAGGACATCTTGCGGACAGTGAAGGTCTCGCGGGCACCGGCGCCGGCCATGCGGATGACGTCGCCCTGGAAGACCTGGATGCGCTCGCGGTCGCCTTCCTTAATGCGGTAGTGAACCTTGACGTTGTCGGCGACGCGAACCTGAGGAATGTCCTCGCGGATCTGCTGACGCTCGATTGCGCGGATGTAATCCATGTGCAATTCCTTACTCTTCTAGAGGTGCCGTACCACCTTGGCCGGCACGTAGTTGAACAAACGTATTCGAGTATACACGCGCGGGTTTCTGCTGCAAGAACAATTTTTTTACGCAGACAAAAAGACAAAACCCGCACATGATAACCGCCCGCCTCGCGAATGAGACGGGCGGCATGAAGGGGGCTACGCTAGGCGTCTAAACCCAAAACGTTAGGCGGAGCGCTTCGCCTCGAGCTTGGCCTGAGCGGCCGCCAGGCGCGCGAGGGGCACGCGATAGGGCGAGCAGGACACGTAGTCCACATCGGCCACGTTGAACAGGCCCTTAATGGATTTGGGGTCGCCGCCGTGCTCGCCGCACACGCCAAAGTGCATGTCGGGGTTGGTGGTGCGACCCTTCTCGACGGCCATGCGCACGAGCTCCAGCACCGCCGAGTCGATGGTCTCGAAGGGGTTGTCCTTCAAGATCTTCTTGTGCATGTACAGGGGGATGAACTTGGCCTCGGCATCGTCACGAGAGAAGCCGAAGGTCGTCTGGGTGAGGTCATTGGTGCCAAAGCAGAAGAAGTCAGCATGATGGGCGATCTCGTCGGCAACCATGCAGCACGCGGCAGCTCGAGCATCGTGCCCACAGGAATATTGAGCTCGACGCCCTCCTCGACGGAAACCTCGGCGATCACGCGCTCGATGACCTCGCGGGTCTGGACATGCTCCGCCGTGATGGAGACGAGCGGAACCATGATCTCGGGACGCGGATCGACGCCCTCCTTGATGAGGCGAGCGGCAGCCGTGGCGACGGCGCGAACCTGCATGAGTGGCAGATCGCTAAAGACAACGGACAGGCGCACGCCGCGCAGGCCGAGCATGGGGTTCGACTCGACCATGCCATCGATACGGCGCAGGCGGGCACGCAGGACGGCAAGCTCTTCCTCGCTGGCGCCAGCGGCTTCCTTCTTGGTGATGGCGACCTCGAGCTCGCGAGGATTATCCAGGAACTCATGAAGCGGCGGATCGAGCAGGCGAACAACTACGTCGCGACCGGACATGGTCTTGAACATCGCCAGGAAGTCCTCGGTCTGAACCTTAAGCAGGTCCGCCAGGGCCTGCTGCTTCACGGCCTCATCATCGGAGAGGATGAAGCTCTGGATGATGTTCTTGCGGTCGCCCAGGAACATGTGCTCGGTGCGGCACAGGCCGATGGCCTCAGCGCCAAACTCGAGCGCGAGCGCGGCATCCTCGGGGTTGTCGGCGTTGACGCGCACATGGTTGGCGTGGCCGCCGGTCTCGTCCAGGCGAATCTCGTCGGCCCAGGACAGGATGGTGTCCAGGTCGCCGGTGAGCTCGGCCGAAACCAGATCAACTGCGCCGTCGACGACGATACCTGGGTGCCGTCGATGGAGATGACATCGCCCTCATGCAGCACGCGGTCGCTGCCCTCGATGCGCACGACCTTCTCGGCGGCGTCGATATGGAAGCGCTCAACGCCGCAGACGCAGGGCGTACCCATGCCGCGGGCGATAACGGCGGCATGGCTCGTCTTGCCACCGTGGCTGGTCAGAATGCCCTCGGCGGCGACCATGCCCTTCAGGTCGTCGGGGTTGGTCTCCCAACGAACCAGAATGACCTTGTGGCCCTCGTTGGCGCGCGCGACGGCGTCGTCGCTCGAGAACATGACCTCGCCCACGGCGGCACCGGGGCTGGCATTAAGACCGCTGGCGAGAGCCTCGTACTTCTTGGAGGCGTCGAACTGTGGGTGCAGGAGCTGGTCGAGCTGCGCGGGATCGATGCGGCTCACAGCCTCATCGCGGGTGATCAGACCCTCCTCGACCATCTCGATGGCGATGCGCAGGGCGGCGGTGGCAGTTCGCTTGCCCACGCGGGTCTGGAGCATCCAGAGCTTGCCCTGCTCGATGGTGAACTCAATGTCGCACATGTCGCGATAGTGATCCTCGAGCGTCAGGAAGACGCGCTCGAGCTCCTCGCCCGCGGACTCAAGGCCCGGGGTGGTCTTGAGGTCGGCGATGGGCTCGGTGTTGCGGATACCGGCGACGACGTCCTCGCCTTGGGCATTAACCAAAAAATCACCGTAGAACTCCTTGGTGCCGTCGGCCGGATTGCGCGTGAAGGCAACGCCGGTCGCAGATGTCTCGCCCTTGTTGCCAAAGGCCATGGCCTGTACGTTGACGGCGGTGCCGAGTTCGTCGGAAATGCCATGCTGCTTGCGGTAGATGCAGGCACGCTCGTTCATCCAGCTGCCAAAGACGGCCTGAATTGCAAGGCGTAGCTGAAGCTCCGGGTCGTGCGGGAAAACGGGCTTGCCGTCAGCGACCTCGAGTTCGGGATACAGGGAGGCATCGACGTTCTCGGAGAAGATGCCCTTAAAGGTCTCGACGAGCTCCTGCAGATCCTCGGCCGAAAGCTCGGAGTCGACGCGGACGCCGGCGACCAGGCGTGCCTGGGTCAGCGCGTTCTCGAACAGGTCGGCGTCAACGCCCATAACGACGTTGGAGAACATCTGAATAAAGCGGCGGTAGCTATCCCAAGCAAAACGCGGATTTTGCGTCTGGGCGATGAGCCCCTGAACGGAGTCGTCGTTGAGGCCTAAGTTGAGGACCGTGTCCATCATGCCGGGCATGGAGAACGGAGCGCCCGAACGAACCGACACGAGCAGCGGATCGGAGGCGTCGCCGAGCTTCTTGCCGCAGCGGGCCTCGAGGTCCGCCTCGGCAGCAACGATCTCATCGAGTGCACCCTCGGGCCACACGTTGCCGGCACCGGAGTACTCGACGCAAGTCTGGCAGGTAATAGTAAAGCCACCGGGAACCGGCAGGCCGATACGGCTCATCTCGGCAAGGTTAGCGCCTTTGCCGCCAAGCGCGAAGTTCATGGACTTGTCGCCCTCGGTGACACAGGTGCCCTGGGCGTCGGTTCCAAAACGGTAAACCCTCTTGCAATCGCTCACGATACTTCCCCTTCCATGCGCTCTCGCGCACGACCGTGGTAACGAATCGACCCGCCGAATGCGGGCCGTGAGGGAACTATACGGCGGGTTTTGGGCAGGCTTGAGCAGAGGGTGCGCGGTTTGGTAAACGTGCTAAAACTGGCGGTAAACGGTAGGTAAAGGTGGTTACCTTATGAAGATACCACTGCAATAAAAAAGCAGGTCAAGTGCGATGTTTTTGCTAAATCGCTTTATCAAAATGCTACTACTATTAGGTGCGACGGGCGGCGCGGCGGGCACGGGCTTCTTGGATTTCCTCCAAGTGGCTAATGATCTCGGCAGCGCTTTCCTCGATGGCCTTGCCGTCGGTACGCACCACAAAGCAGCCTAGCCGCTTCATGAGGGAACGGGCTTCCTCGAGCTCGCTGCGAACGCTCTCGGGCTCGGCATAGGAGCCTGCGACGGCGCGGGCGTAGTCATCGCCCAAGCGGCTATCGCGAATTTCGGAAATCACATCGACGGTCGAAATCAGGCCGAACAGGCGCATCGGGTCGACCTCGTAAATCGACTTCGGCGGCTCCATGCCATGGGCCAACGGAACATTGGCAACCTTGTAGCCCTGATAAGCCAGATACATCGACAGCGGCGTCTTGGACGTGCGCGATACGCCCAGCAGCACGATATCGGCACCCGACAAATCGTCGCAACCGCGCCCGTCATCGTGCTCAACGAAATATTCCATGGCCTCGATACGATGGAAATAGCGGTCATCGGTCCTGTGAATCACGCCCGCGACGCCTTTGGGCGGCACACCGATGAGCGACGATAGCACGGCGAGCGTCGGACCGATCAGGTCGACCGAACGGATATGCAGCATGCCCAGGTAATCGAGCACGCGGGCGCGAAGCGCCGGATCGACAATGGTGTGAAACACGGCAATATCGCGATGGTCGGCATCGACGCGCGGGCCCACAAACGACTCCACCTGCTCCACCGAGGTCACCTTGGGCAGGCGCAACAAACGAAAAGCCCCTTCATCAAATTGCCCGGACGCCGCAAGCACCACCTCACAAGCGGTATCACCGAGCGAGTCGGAGATAACGATAACGGTGGGACGAGCGGTGACCGGGCAATCCATGCGGGGCTCCTTTTGCGCTTACGCGCAGGCTGGCTTACTTTTTACGAGCAAGCTCACCGATGTTGGCGATGCCGGAGAAAACGGCCTCGAAGCGGTTGAGCAGCTTAAGGCGATTATCGCGGAGCTGCTCGTCCTTGTCCATGACCATAACCTCATCGAAGAAACGGTCGATGGGCGCGCGCAGGGCGGCGAGGGCGGCAAATGCGGCCGGGTAATCCTCGGCAGCAAGGGCGGCATCGACAGCGGTCTGAGCAGCCTCGGAGGCATCGGCAAGCGCGAGCTCGGCCTCGCCCATCAGCTGCGGTCGTACTCCGCACCCAGCTCGGGCTTGGAGATGTGCGCGGCGCGGGCATAGGCGGTAGCCAGGTTATCGAAGGTCTCGGCATCGTTCTTGCGGGCCTCGTCGAGCGCAGCGCAGCGGGCGAAGAAGACGGACGGGGCGATGATGTGCACCGCGGAGACGGCGGCAACGGTATCGGCCGGGATCTTTTCGTCGCGGGCCATGCTCACCAGGCGGCCATGGAAGAAGTCACGAACCTGCTGGGCAGCCTCGGCGGCGTCGAACTCAATGCCCTGCTCACTGTAGAGCTCGAGGGCGAAGTCGATGAGCGACGTGGGGTCGATCGGCAGACGGTCGCGCAGGATGTTGATGATGCCGATAGCGGCACGACGCAGCGCATAGGGGTCGGAGGAGCCGGTCGGGGGCTCGCCGATGGCAAAGATACCGGCAATGGTATCGAGCTTGTCGGCGCAGGCCACGATGCAGCCAGCGGTGCCCTCGGGCAGCTCGTCACCGGCAAAGCGGGGACGATAATGATCGCGAATGGCGTGGGCGACCTCGTCGTTCTCCCCCATCGCGGTGGCGTAGTAACCGCCCATCACGCCCTGCTGGCTCGTGAACTCGACGACGGCGTTGGATACCAAGTCGGCCTTGCACAGGTGCGCGGCGCGAGCGGCATCGGCGGCCAGGTGGGCGCCCAGATGGGCCTCGCGAGCGATGGCAAGCGCGAGTTGCTCAATGCGCTCGGACTTGGCGAGCACGCTACCGAGCTTCTCCTGGAAGGCGACCTTGGCCAGACGCTCGCGGAACTCGTCGAGGGAGATCTTCAGGTCCTCCTCGTAGAAGAACTTGGCGTCGTCCAGACGGGCGCGCACGACGCGCTCGTTGCCGTCAATCACGCGCTCGGCATTCTCGGGCTTGCTGTTGGAAACGACCACGAACTCACGCGTGAGCTTGCCCTCGCCGTCATAGATCGGGAAGTAGCGCTGGTTGGTGAGCATGGACTCGCAGATGATCTCGTGCGGGACCTTGAGAAACTCCTCATCGAAGGTACCGACGAGCACCGTCGGCCACTCGCAGAGGTTAATGACCTCCTCAAAGACCTTCTTGGGCGTATCGACATGGCAGCCGGGACGGGCAGCCTCGACCTCGGCGATACCGGCGAGGATGGCCTCACGACGACGCTCGGCAGAAAGCACACCGGCGTCCTCGAGCACCTGCTCGTAAACAGCGGGGCTGGCAACCACATGGTCGCCAGGGCCAAGTACGCGATGACCGCGCGTGGTGTTGCCACTCGTCACGTCGGCAAACGACACGGGCACAACATCCTCGCCCAAAAGGCAGCAGATCCAGCGGACAGGACGCACGAACGTCGCGTGCTCGTGGCCCCAGCGCTGGGAGCGATAGTTGGGCCACTGCAGGCCGGCAATAGTCTTCTCGCACAGAGCGGTCAGAATCGGCGTAGCCGGTGCGGAGGGAATGTTCTTCTCGGCGAACACATACTCGCGACCGTCGGTGTCCTCGCGACGGACCAGATCCTCGGCAGCCACACCGCACTTGCGGGCAAAGCCCTGGGCGGCCTTAGTGGCGTTGCCGTCGGCATCAAAGGCAATGTTTGCCGCGGGACCGCGCTTGACCTCGTGAACCTCATCGGTCGCGGTGGCGACATTAGCCACGAGCGCGGCAAGACGACGCGGGCTCGAGATCACGCGGACCTCGCCGTGAGCCAGACCGGCCTCGTCGAGACCCTTGGCGATCATGGTGCCAAGCTGCTTGACGGCATTGTTCAGCGGTGCGGAGGGCATTTCCTCCGTACCGATCTCAAACAGGAAATCCTTAGCGTCTGCCATGGCTTACGCCACCTCGCCTTCCTGGTCGGCATTCTCGTTGACTCCGGCGACCTCGGCCATGTAGGCCTCGCAGCACGCCTTGGCGACGGCGCGGACGCGCAGGATGTAGTTGGCACGCTCGACCGCGGACAGGCGCCGCGGGCATCGAGCAGGTTGAAAGCGTGGCTGCACTTCATGACGCAGTCATATGCCGGCAGCGGCAGCTTGCGCTCCAGGCAGGAATGGCACTCGGCCTCGTAGTCATCAAACTTCTGACGCATCATCTCGACGTTTGCGACCTCAAAGTTATAGGCACTGAACTCGCGCTCGTTCTCGAGGAACACGTCGCCATAGGTCATGGGCGTGCCGTCGGGCAGGTAGCTCCACACCAAGTCGTAAACCGAGTTAACGCCCTGCGCATACATGGCAATGCGCTCTAGGCCATAGGTGATCTCGACGGGTACGGGGTCGACCTCGATGCCGCCCACCTGCTGAAAGTACGTAAACTGCGTGACCTCCATTCCGTTGAGCCAGACCTCCCAGCCAAGGCCCCAGGCGCCGAGCGTCGGGCTCTCCCAGTCGTCCTCGACAAAGCGGACGTCATGGTCGTTGGGGTCCAGACCGATAGCGGCAAGAGACCCCAGGTAAAGCTCCTGGGCGTTGACCGGTGAGGGCTTGATGAGCACCTGGAACTGATAGTAGTGCTGCATGCGGTTGGGGTTCTCGCCGTAGCGGCCGTCGGCGGGACGGCGGCAAGGCTGCGCATAGCAGGTGCGCCACTCGGCGGGACCGAGCGAGCGCAGCGTGGTCGCGGTATGGAAGGTACCGGCACCGACCTCGGAGTCATAGGGCTGCATAATGACGCAGCCCTGCTCGCCCCAGTACTGCTGGAGGCGCAGGATGATGTCTTGGAAGGAAAGCGATGAAGCGTTCATGCCTCTAATATCCCCTCGTCGAAACGATTACACGGTTAGGTACTGTACTATAGCGGTTTTTAGTCGATAGCGCCGATGCGGTTGAGCGGCCAGTAGCGAACGAGTGCCACAGCGATCAAATCAGAGCGATCGACGGGACCAAAGTAGCGTGAGTCGGCAGAGTTTTCGCGGTTGTCGCCCATCACCCACACGCACCCGTCGGGAACGGTGTAGGGATAGCTTACCTGAGTGCCGGGTGCTTGGACCGAAAGTGGCCAGCTCATGCCCGTCGTATAGTCCTCGTCGAGCGCTTGGCCGTCAACGACCACCTTGCCATCCTGCAGGTCGACCGTCTGGCCGGCCGTGGCAATAACACGCTTGACAAGAACATCATGCTCGGAGGTGCCATCGGGGTTGTGAAACACCACGATATCGCCCTGCTTGACGGGCTGACCGAGCTCGAGGCTCACCTTTTGTGCCAGGATCTGGTCGCCAATCTCGATCGTGGACTCCATGGAGCCGGTGGGCACCACAAAGGGCTCGACCACAAACGAGCGAATCAAGAAGGTGGCGACCAGTGCGATCGCGATGACCGCGATCCACTCAAAAGCGCCCCTCAACGCGGAATGCTGCGATGGAACCATTCTCACTCCTCGCTCTGCGAATACGACGCGTCCAGGATCTCTTGCGCGTATGCGCGCTCCTCGGGCGTAAGCGTGCCGTCTCGATCAGGTCGGGACGCCAGCGGCAGGTGCGCTCGATGGCATTCTTGCGACGCCAGGCATCGACCTTGGCGTGATTGCCGCTCACAAGCACCGGCGGCACGCCCTCGCCGTTGAACTCGGCAGGACGGGTGTACTGCGCGTACTCGAGCAGTCCTCCGTCCTCGGCGGTCGAGAATGACTCGTCCACATTGCTCATCTCGTCGCCCAGGGCGCCGGGAATCAGGCGTACGACGGCATCGGCAACGACCATAGCGGGAAGCTCGCCGCCCGTGAGCACGTAGTCGCCGATCGACAGACGCTCATCGGCATACGCATACGCGCGCTCGTCGACGCCCTCGTAGCGACTGCACACAAACAACAGGCGCTCACTTTTGAGCAGGCGCTCGGCCACATGCTGCGTAAAGGCTCGCCACAGGGGGTAAAGAACACCACGAGTGGCCTTGGGAC
>ENA-OQAA01000814-OQAA01000814.1-human-gut-metagenome-genome-assembly--contig:-NODE-814-length-19340-cov-2.593140_pt1 | contig 19340 bp, 18 predicted proteins | sample MGYA00242489_ERZ504515 | MGnify/ENA primary metagenome ERZ504515 (study PRJEB26092, sample SAMD00036237) | human gut metagenome | host: Homo sapiens | study: EMG produced TPA metagenomics assembly of... | reverse complement strand
TAATGACACCAATGAAATATCATGAGCAATATACAAAAGCAGCATAAAATATCGCCAGCCATAGCATGGCTGACGATACAAAAATTTATTATTTTTTATTGTCCTCTTGACGGGGAGCATACCAAGATATGCCGGTGTCTTTTTTGCACGTCTCAAATATCCGGCTCCTACAAAACGAATCAGTAAAAATATACCCGCAAAGAATGCAAAGAGCAGATACATACTTTCATGATTTCTCAACTGCCGGTATTCGAATATAGCGATCATACAGATTATGATTCCGGCTGTTATGAATAACTTTGTCCTCCTCTGCGGCATAGGTTCTTTTGCAATGTTTCTGATCGATGCCCTGACCAGATTGAAATCCGATACGATATCCCTGGTCGCCATCAATGCAATTATATACACTGCCAACACCACCAACGTACCTTTCACATAAGTAAGCCACGTCACCTTTGACAGAACAATTCCTTTTGCCAGCATTGAGAAAATCACTTTCCGGAACAGAAACATGATCATATTTCCCAATAGACCGCCGGCAATCAGCGAACACAAAAAAGCGACTACAATCTCTATCCCAATAATCGTATACAACGCTTTTTTTCGAATTCCCAGCGTCACGAATACACTGTAATTCTGCGTCCATTTTTTCATGTAAAATACGAGAACAAACACCATCAAAAAGATGGCACATACCGCCATCGGAAGCATTGCATTCAGCAATATCCTTCCAAGTCCTTCACCCAGCAGGAAATTCTCTGCCCGGTGAGCCTTCGCCATCATCTGATATATTCCAAGTCCTGCAAAGGAGAATGCAGAAACGGTTACACCACAGAACAGCAAGAGGCCGTAATCTTTCCAGTCATATTTAAAATTGTGCCAGACCATCTGATAAAAAAGTTTGGTATAATTCCCCGGAAAATATAATCTCCTGCGCTCTTCTTCTTTTTCTTCCCGTTCCTTTTCCGCAAATATTTCTGCTGATTCCTTGGCATCTTTCCATACATCAAGCATTTTTCTGATCAGCACTTCTGCCATAACATATATCATGATGATTGCAGGAATCAGAATCGTTTTTGTTGAATTATCCGCAAGCATTCCAAATCCGGATTCATTCACCACAATATATACACCTAGAACAACTAACGCAGCGATATTCAGATAATATTCCTTATGCAGCCACTGCGTCACTGTATGTAATACAATCACGATCTGAAATACAATAAGCAGTATTAACTGTATCCGGATTATCGTAAGATTCCCATCCCAGACAGACGCTGCCATCTCCGAAAGTGCTTTTATTCCTTTTTCTTTGATTCGGAAATATGCTGCATATATACTGTAATTTTTCCCTTTCAAAACCACCCACGGAAGCTGAATAAAAATCAAAATCATACCGTACAAAATTGTCGATACAATATATCTTCTTTTCTTTGTTTCTTTCATATTCACCTGCCTCCTATCCGTAAATAGTAATCACAACCTCAAACCGATCCTCCTGACTTTTACACTGAAACATTCCATTGTATTGTTCTACAATATCCCGGATATTTTTCATTCCATAACCATGTAACACTCCATCCTTTTTTGATACAAAATTTTCATCTGTCTGTATTCCCGTATTTTTAGCCGCATTTACAATCTCGATGTATAAGAGCTGATTCTTCTTTTTCATTTTTATATGTATCCAGCGTTCTCCTTCTTTGATCTGCTCACACGCTTCCAACGCATTGTCCAAAAGATTTCCAAAAAGTGAAATGATCTCTCTGTCAGAAAACGGAAGCGTTGTGAATACTTCCGTGCTGATCTGCATCTGCGTCTTTTGCTTCTCTGCCTCCTTCTCTTTCTGGTTAAGAATCATATCCAGCATATGGTTTCCTGTCCAGATCTGGTAATTGTAATCCAACATGTCCTGGCTGAGTTCGTTCAGATATTCTTCCAATCCCTTCCAGTCCTGTTCCTGCGTATATTTCTTTAATGCAAGCAAATGATTCTTCATATCATGAACAATCTTCCGGCTCTTTAACATTTCCCTATATTGTTCTTCCATCGCCTTTACTTTCATCTGGAGCATCTTCTTATCCTGCTCTTCCAGTTCAGCTCTGTGCTGTTCTGTCTCAACGTCCCATGCTTCTGCCTGAATATCAAGAAATATCCAGATTCCTATGACAGCCAGAAACAGCATCATATAACAAAACATCGGCATAGAATAAAATTCTGCAAATCCGGTAGATGCTATAGCCATAAAGATGTAAAATGCTGCAAGATAAGTAATCCAAACAAATACATGATAATTTGTTGATTGATTCCCGTTTTTTATGCACTGGTATAATTCATACAATTCTATACTCTGAAGCAAAATCAGGAATATTAACATCAGTAAAAATATAAACGCAACTACCTGTGAATGTTTCCATTTCCACATATGCTGTTTTAAAAATGTATGATTATACATCTTGATGTAATCATTTTCCTGAAAAGTCTTAATTACATACCTGTGAATCGTATTCCATTTTCTATTTATGCGCATCCACGGGAAGAAACAGTACACTTGCAATAAAATCCCCATAAAAGTATCTACTTTTCTCTTTTTTGTCCATCCATTCATTTTATCGTTCTCCATCTTATTTTCACGTGAAATCTTTATAGTTATTGTACCATGCCTTTTCTTCTTCCGCCTTATAATGGCCATGAATAGCGGGTTTTCTGACCATGAAATTTTAAAAGTATGGATCTACCGTGGTAATTACACACAGAAAAACCGCATGTTTTCTTTCATCCCCTGCTATACGAAAAACGGTCAGACATGTCTTGATAAACATATCTGACCGTTCTTATAATATGACCATGCATTAGTATAAAGCTGCTACCCACAGAACCTGCCACTAACAATTTCTTACAGATACTTTTCGTTCTGTATTTCTTTCATAATATTCTCTACTTCTGAAACATCGACCTCTAACATTGCCGAAATTTGCTCTGCAGAATATTTTTTTGCCATCTTCTTTTCAATTAAACTTTTCAAAAGTGCTTTTTCGCCTTCTATTCTTCCCTCAGCAATTCCTTCCTGTTTTATCATAATCCGTTCTTCCCACGACTGCATATACTTCACCTCTGTCTTTTCACTTGCTTTGATCTGACAAACTCGTCTATGCATCTCTTGAATCCGCTTACTTTTACACTCCCCTGATACTTCATCCGTACTACGTTCCATATACTTCAACAATTCTATCAATTCTGGTGACACCAGCTCGGGATGCTTGCCCCTGGTATTCAGAAGTATGATATCCAACATCGTCTTTACATTCTCAGGATCATCCATCGCTTCATCGAACAGAAATTTGTCCAGCAAGTTTAATTCTTTTAATGATTTTCTTTGGTTCATAAGCAGTTCTCCTCTCTTGTACAGATATAATACCTGCAAAGAAGAACTGTTTAGCTTTATGCATATGATAACGCAGAATTTATATATATACCAGTATATACCGTTATCTTCTTTTATCAGACATGTATTAGCTTTTTATGATTTTCATCTTGGATTCTTACCCGATTGTTTGGGCTTGAAATAAATGAATTGGTAAATATAAATGCGTTGCAGATTTTTGTAAATCTTCTACAAATTATCCCCGGGCAATTTTACTCCACAGACATATATTATATTGTAGACACATATATGAAAGGAAGGTTAAAAATATGGCTCAATTTACGAACCAGGCACAACTCCGTTACGGAAATTCTGTTACTAATTCAAATATTGCCGTCGGTGAGATTCTCGAAGTATTGTCAATCTCGAAAACTGCAGTAAAAAATACCTATCATCCGGGAGGTACCGTCACCTATATTATAAGTATTGTTAACTCCGGTACCACTCCTATTACATGACTTACACTCACAGATGACCTTGGTGCGTATGCATTTTCTACTACTTCACTGACACCGTTAACGTATCTGGATAACACGGTAAAATACTATACAAACGGAACGTTACAGGCTGCACCTGCTGTAACCGCAGGTCCTCCGCTTGTCTTCTCTGGATTAACTGTTCCCGCAAATGGCAATCTGACACTGGTCTATGAAACAGCTGTAAATCAATACGCTCCTCTCACCAATGAATCATTCATTACCAACACGGTCACTGCAAGTGGAGACGGCATTACTTCTATCACCGCTAAGGAAACGGTAAATGCAGAAGCCTTGCCGCTCTTAGGTATCACAAAATCTATCAGTCCGGTACCTGTTACTGAAAACGGAAGCCTGACCTACACGTTCCTGATTCAGAATGAAGGAAACGTTCCTGCAAATGAAGCCACAGCCGTAATCGTTACCGATACGTTTAATCCAATACTTTCTAATCTGACTGTCACCTTTAACGGAAGCACATGGACAGAAGGTGAAGACTACACTTATGATAAAACTACCGGTACTTTTGCTACCGGTGCCGGAAAAGTTACTGTTCCTGCAGCAACATTTACCGTCAACGAGACTACCGGTGAATGGAGTTCTAATCCGGGATTCAGCACTCTGACAATTACCGGAACAGTATAACCATAAAGAAATGGCAGAAGAGACCATCCGAATAATATCAGATGGTCTCTCTCGTTGCGATTATTTTCCGATTTAATCCTCTGTATCATATTGTTCCTCAATGATATCTTTCACCTTTGAAACATCCATATCCAATACATCTGCAATTTCCTCAATGGACATCTTATGATTCATTTTTCTGAGCAATTCTCTTTTTTCTTTTTGTCTTTCCAGCAATTTTTCTTCCCATGCCTGCATATACTTCACCTCTGTTTTTTCACTTGCTTTAATCCGACAAACTCGTCTATGCATCTTTTGAATCCGTTCACTTTTGCACTGTTCTGACACTTCATCTGTACTGTGTTCCATATATTTCAAAAGTTCTATCAGTTCTTGGGATACCAACTCTGGATGTTTGCCCCTGGTGTTCAGGAATATCCTTGTTGCACCATCATCCAGCTTTAGTTCCGGAACTTCCTCACATCTCATCTGAAATGTGTAACGATATAAGCCGTATCCGAACAAATCAAATGGCGTAATCATCACAATCAAAACTTCATTCAATAAATTGAAATCAACAACTCCAGGCGGCAGCAGTTTACTGTCGATGATTCCCTGATACAAACGACTTCTTTTCGGAAGATTATGCGTATTTTCTTTCTGCGCCTCCACTTCGTATATCACATCATCTTCATCCATAGCATAGACATCTAACCGGATCTGCCGATTATCCGTAGACGTTCTCTGTTCCTTCTCTGTCTGCGGTGAATGCTTCAGATTCGTCTTTTTATTTAATATGATGTCTAACATCGTCTTTACATTTTCAGGGTCATCCATTGCTTCATCGAATAGAAATTTGTCCAGCAAGTTTAATTCTTTTAATGATTTTCATTTGTTCATAAACAGTTCTCCTTTCTTATACAAATATAACTCCTTTAAAAGAAAAACTGCTTATTTTTATGAATATCATAGCATACATTTTATATATATACCAGTATATATAAACAACTTTCTTTATCAGGCATGTATTTATCTGTTTTCTGTGGTTTTCATTTTTGATTAATGCCCGAATATCTGGGCTTGAAGTAAATGAATTGATAAATATAGATACGTTGCAGATGCTAGAATTTATCTGCGTGCCGCTAGAATAACATGCCTGATTTTTATTTTCAATGCAATTTCTAGAAATACTGATTTTTTGTGAACTTTCTACAACTCCTTCATCTTCCCAAGAATCTCCTGATAAAACGCTTCCTGATCCCCGCCATTTCTCATATCTTCCAGAATCATTCCATCTTTCAGAAGAATCAGCCTGCTGCAATAACTTGCCATCTTCGGATCATGTGTTACCATAACAATTGTCTTGCCAAGTTCCCGATTGATATGACTCAGTGTATGGATTACCACATCACCGGACTTAGAGTCGAGGTTTCCGGTCGGCTCATCCGCAAGTATCAGATCCGGATTGTTGATCAATGCTCTGGATATCGCCACTCGCTGCTTTTCGCCTCCGGATAATTCATACGGCTTCTTGTTCATCAGATGTGTAATTCCGAACTGTTCTGCATATTTCTGCGATTCTTCCATACACTCTTTCGCACTCTTCTTATCCAGGATCTTCGGAAGCATGATATTTTCCCTGACGGACAGACTGTCCATCAAATAGAAGTCCTGGAACACGAATCCGATCTTTCTCCGTCGTATGTCCGCAAATTCATCCTTCCACAAATCTTCCGTATCATGTTCTTCAAAGAACAGCTTTCCTCCGGTCTGACGGTCTATCATACCCAATAGTTTCAAAAGTGTCGTCTTTCCACATCCGGATCTTCCCATAATTCCGACAAACTCCTGTCTCTGGATAGAAAAATTTAATCCCTTCAGGACGTGGATCTCTTTCTTCTTTTCACCATCTTCTCCATACTGCACATAATCACGGACCAGATTCTCTGCTCTTAATACGTCTGCCGTTTTTTTATTTTCATTCTTTTCTAATTTTTCATTCATTACAAATCTGCTCCCTTTTCAATCTTTTTCACAATCGTATCTTCCAGCCACTTCAGATTCAGCCACTGTAATATGAAATATATAATCCAGAGTACACCTGCATTTATCACATAATTCTTCACATCATTCAGATGATAATCCCTGAGTCCAAATACAATTCCAGAATACAGTACCGTAACTATAACGGCAATAACAGATGGGATCGTCACAAACCGGCTGATTTCCTTTTTCTCGATGCAGATCCGTTCCCTGCGATTCATTCCCAGACGGTTCATGAACTGATACCGTTTCCGCATATCCGGCAGTTCCATCTGAACCTTCATATGAAGTAGGAGCATACTGATCACAGATAAAATAATAAGCACAAATCCATTCATCACACATTCAAGGATTCGCTCCATCTGCCGCTTTTTCGCTGCTTCTGTCTTCGTATATGTACTTTTTACAAGCGAATCAAATGACTCATCATATGCATGTTGCTTTGCAAAATCTATTGTCAACTGATCTGCTTTTTTCTGGTATTTTTCCGGTACATTTGCAAGGACAAGTTTCGTCGGCCATTCATGGATATTTTCTTCCAATACCGCATACGACGTTTTTATTTTTTCTCCCGTACTCATGTCTGTCGTTTTCCAATAGTCTTTTATTTTGTCAAAATATGCATCAGCGAATACAATAAGATTCTCGTATTTTCCCTGTTTGAATGCGCCGATCAGACTCGAAGTCTCGGAGCCTGTAATCGTCCGTACCGGATAATAAGTCTGGTGCTCCATTGTATCAAAGCCAAACAATGGCTGTCCGATATGTAGATTCGGATGTATCATCAACTGATAGTGATCAATTGGTTTCGCCTTTGTTCCCTGATCTTGCTGATACACGACATAAATTTTCTTTCCGTTCTTGTCAAGATTCAGATGCTTTTCGGTTTTTCTCCGACTGCCTTCTTTAACTTTCGATAACTGCTCTCTGATATACCGATATTCTGGCCTTGCTGCCAGACAAGATCAAATGGTCCTTCCAGACGTTCTGTATTATCTATCGTTGTTGCCCGGACCATCGGAATACTGGTCACTTCTGCTTTGCATTCTTGCTTAAGCTTTTCGATAATCCCTGTATCATTACTATTCGCAAGCCATACATAGTCGTATGGGTACAGCGTATCCGTCTTATCTGCGATTCTGTTAGATACAACTTTTACCGAGAAAAAGGACATCACACATACATGTATCACGATCATAAGTGTCAGATACTTTACAGTTGTCTGGTATCTGTGTCGTATCATATGTTCTTCCGGAAGGGTTCGCAGGTATTGATCCATAGACGTTTCTTTTTTACGCAGGATCATGGCACCTATATTATACAGAAAAACATACAAACACAGGAAGAACCCACACAAAAGAAAGATACTCTCTGAAAATCTTCTCTGTGTATACAGATACAGGACGATTACTCCCAGCAGCCCGCTGATCAACGCCCCTGCTTTTCTGTATATTCCCGGAATCTTCTCACTTTTCACCGCTGCATTTCTGGCATCGGCGGAACGTTCTCCTGCATGGATATCCCCAGAGATACCAAAAGCAAACAAACAGATAACAGCTATCACGATTGCCGTGATCAGATACACCTTCCACGATACCTCTGATTTCATATCGATTTTAGGAAAATGCTGTATAACAGCGGCATATATGCCAAACAAAATGGCTCTTCCAATCACAAATGCCGTCACCAGTGCCACCGCAAATCCGGCAAGTAATTCTCCGATCCAGGACCAGAACACGGCATTGCTCCGCATGCCAAGTGTCCGGAAAATCCCATCATCCGCCATCCGTTTTTTCCGGTAGAATACCATGACAACCGTAATCAAAAACAATGATATCAGTACGATCACGATCAGGCAGTCCTTCATAATCTCAGTCAGCCCAAGCCCTAGTAATTCATTATCATATCCATAGCTTCCGGAAAATGCCTCTCTCATTCCAAATCCAATGAACAGAAATGCTGCCGATAACAGAACCGATACAAATAAAAAAGAAAAATCTCTCCAGTGATATTTAAAATTCTCCCACAGCACATGGTAATAAAGCTTCGAATATTTCCCTGGAAAATATAATCTTCTTTTCCGTTCCTGTTTATAATGCTTATCATTTTCCTGCGTTTTCAGGATCTGTTCACCGGATTCTTCCCATTCTTCCATGGATTTATGCATCAGTAACCGTATCCCCGTCCATATCGGAAATACTGCCAGATACCCAAGTAGATACATCGGGAACACCTGTATCGTACCCGCACTGCTCCATGAACTGTTAAGTCCAATCTCGGCCACTACCGACAGCATTGCAAATAATCCGATAAGTTCTATGATAGATAAAAATTTTATTTCCCATCCCTTGATGTTACAGATAAGCCGTATTGTTTCGATTACTTCAAGAACGACATACAGCATAACACATACCGTGAATGTTTTTGCCAGTGTATGAATATCCAGTGGTAATGCATCTGCTGCTCCGTCTAAAAACGTCGTGTTATATGTATCTGCACAACTGTGATTTCTCAACACAGCAATTACATACATAATAAAATTCTTCCGTTCTCCCGTTATATTCATCCACGGAAACAGAAAATATATCTGAAGTATGATCCCCAGAATAATATTCATCCGTCTCTTTTTCTCTTCCATTCTCATTCCTCTTCCGCCCCTCTTATATCATATATCGAGATGATACAGACCAGATACTCCCCGTAAATTTTATATCGGAATATGCCGTCATATTTTCTGACAATATCCTGTATGTTCTTCATTCCATATCCATGAAGTATCTCATCTTCTTTTACTGATACAAATTCCTTCTGATTCTGCACCGGCATTTCTTTAATTGCATTTGAGGTCTCAATATATAATAAATGATTCTTCTTTTTTATCTTAATTTTTATCCAGCGCTTTTTATCTTGGATCCGTTCACAGGCTTCCAGCGCATTATCTAGAACGTTTCCAAAAAGTGAAATAATCTCCCTGTCTGAAAACGGAAGGGTTGCAAATACTTCTGTCTCAATCTGCATATCCGTCTCTTTCTCTTTTGCATCTTTCGTCTTTTGATTGAGGATCATATCCAGCATGCGGTTACCCGTCCAGATCTGATAGCTGTCATCCAGCATATCATCACTTAATTCATTCAGATACTGGTGCAGTCCTTCCCAGTCTCTCTCCTGATCGTATTTTTTCAATGCAAGCAGGTGATTTTTCATATCATGTACAACCTTCCGGCTCTTTAACATTTCCTGATATTTTTCTTCCAGCGCTTTCACTTTTACCTGCAGCAACTGTTCGTCCCGCTCTTTCAGTTCTGTCTTATGCTTTGCTGTCTCCGTATCCCATGCAGCCGCCTCGATATCCAGAAACATCCAGATTCCAATAATACCTATGAATATCACCATATACATATAGATTCTAAGCTTGAACAGCGCACTGTCATCCAGATAGATGTATGAAGCATCAAGATATACGAAAAAAAGAACGATGGCAAGAACCCAGACATACCTGTGTATATCAAACGTTTTTGATCCCTTTCATATGTCTGTACAATTGCCATAGTTCGATCATCTGCATCACAATCATAAATGCTATGATCATGGTAAATGTCACTGCCGCAAAACCGGAATATTTCCATAAGATTGGATGCCCAGATAAGAAAATATAATTATATGCCTTGATGCAGCTTTCTTTCCGGAATATCTCGATCAGATACACGTGAATCGTGTGATACCCTCCGTCTATACGGATCCATGGAAAGAAGAAATATATTTGTAGCAGAATCCCCATACAAACATCTGCTTTTCGCTTTCTCGTCCATTCTTTCATTCTACATTTCTCCAGTATTCCATGATCCGTGTCTTCACATCCTGAATAGTCTCTGCCCCTGCCTGAATCTTAATCCCGTCTTCCAGATAGATGGCAGCCGTCGTGATCCGATCCACATGATCGATATTGATAATATAACTTCTTCCGGCAAATATAAAAGCCGGGCTTTTCAAATCTTCAAAAATCTGATGCAGTGCCAGACGTTCTTTGTATGCGCCATTTACCATTACAAATTCAACATACTTCTGCCCTTTGACCTTGCGGATACAGATAATGTCTTTATGATATAATTTTCTCTGGTCCGTCACCCCACCGATCCAGAAGAAATTCTGGCTCTCTTTTTGCTTTTCCTGATAAATTTTCTGTAATACTGCCGGCAAACGTTCCTTCATATCTCTTTTCAAAATATACTGATATGCCTCGAGGACATAACTATCCACTGCAAATTCGGCGTACGATGTCAGGAATACCAGGCAGATATCTTTTTGTTCTGCCTTTAAAATTCTTCCAGATCGATCCCGCTTTTCCCCGGAAGATCAATATCTGAGATAACTACATCGTAGTGCTTCTTAACTTCCAGAAATTCTTCGGCTGTTTTATATATTTCGGTAGTTATATCCTGCACCTTAAGTTTCTCGAACTCCCGGCTAATAAGTCTTTCCACTTCCTGTCTTGTATGTTCTTCATCTTCTATCATTGCTATCTGAAACATTTATATTTTCTCCGTATTTATTCACATAATTATTGCATTCATTGTACCACGATAGTTACAAATATTGTTATAACTGGCCATGAATTCCGGGATTTGTGGCCATGAATTCTTGAAAAAACGTCTGCTGATACAAAAAACTTACCATTGGCAAAGCTCCTTACAGATGTTTTGGCAGCCAAGCAGCTCCTTACGAACACATGGCAACACAAAAGAACTGCTATTTTAAGACTTTACTCCTAAAACAGCAGTTCTTATTTTTTCAATCATTTACTTCTAATATTTCAACCAGCAGCTCGTACTTTTCTCATTTCCGATAGATATTCTATCTATTCCGCTTTATTCAGTCCCATGTCCTCACTCGCTTTTGTCACAGGAACTTCCACCATCACAGAGTTGTCATCAATCTCTACCGAATATGTCTTATGGATCAGGCAGTTTACCGGATCTTCTGTTGCAACAACTACTGCAAGTCTGTGTCCCGGCTCTACAGTATATCTTGTCGCATTGAGATATACGGTATAATCATGATATTCACCTTTTTTAAGCTCGATGCTGTTCTGTGCCGTTTCCGGTGCGTAACCTGCTTCCGGATTACACAGATCTGCAAATGCACGTGTGATCACACGGTATTTTTTATGTACAGTATTGAATTCTGCCTCATCAAATGCCGGAAGATCTCCGCCATTCATGATTCCGCCTTCTTTTACTGTCGTGACCGGAACAATATTTCTTTCCGGATCTACAGTCTGGATACTGTCGAATTCTTCGTCACATACATCACAGAGAAGCACTGCAATCTCTACATCATCCATTTTGCCGGATACTTTGGAATTACCAAGCTGCATGGTCAGTGTATCCACATCGTTTCTGTTTTCCGGATCGAAATCTGTTTCGATATTTCCGTCTTTTAATGCTGCCTTTAAGTTCAGGCATACCGTTCCCTGTACAGTCACGGCTTTTTCAAATGGATCTGTCACATAACGCTGAGCCATATTTGTAGACTTCAGTGCCATCACATCATCAAAGTTTTCTGCACTGACACCAGCTTTTTCCCAGTCTGTATCAATCACTGTCTTACTCTCTTCTTTTGAAGTAAGCTTCATGGTATACTCTGTTTCCCATGCACTTTCTGTTTCCCATTTTTTCTGGTCATAGTTTGTCTGCGCAAGTACTTCTGGCATCTTTTCGGCACCATTTTCTACTCCGTACAGATAATGGGATATCCATTCATTTACGATATCATCATAGAATTTTCCATCGATCAGGATTCCGTAATTCTTATTCGCCATGGTCGGTGTGATATGTGGACCCTGATGAAGGATCAGTTTCACTGTCTGTCCTGCCTGTTCGAATGCGGTATGCATCATTTCGAACTGCTTTGTAGATACATTTTCATCATTGAATCCATGTACGATCAGCGCACTGCACTTGATCTGGTCTGCATGCAGACGGTAGTTTCCGGCTCCCCAGAATTCCGGATCATAGTCGAATCCGCATTTTAACTGCTGAAGACTTAATTCATGATGGAATGCTGCAATATCATCCAACTGTTTCTCAGATAATGTCTCATCGTTATAACGGCTGGAACAGAAATATGCCAGGAAACTGTTCAGCATCTCTTTCGGCCAGTAACGCTGTGCACCCTGCATATTCTGCTGTGTATACCAGTCTGCGATACCTGCAACCGGAACAATTGTTTTCAGGCCTTCTACGCCTGTGGTTGCAACTGCAAACGGCATGGTTCCGGCATAAGATCTTCCGGTCATGGCAACATTCCCATTCGCCCAGTCTGCCTTCGTCTCGATCTTTCCTTCACGGTCTGCGTAAGCCACTCTGTCGCCATGCAGCCATTCTACAACAGATTTGAATGCATCTCTTTCATACTCTGAACCGACATAGTTGAATCCATCTGAGCCAAGCGCTCCGAATCCGGCACTTACGACCACTGCAAAGCCGCGCACCAGATAATAATTGAAGTTATCTAGATTTTCATATACCATGCTGTTATTGTTTCCTTTATCCGGATAATACCAGTCCGCCGGATCTGCCTTTAATGCAAAATCCATGGCACTGATCGTCCCTTCCGGAATACGTGCAGGCACTTCTTTGTCAAGATCTGCAAAGTCAAATTTGCGGTATTCTTTGCTTTCTACTTCTTTCATATGATCATATCCGTCTGCCTGCACCCCTGCACAATACGGACGTGCTTCATATAATGTTGCCGCCTTATAACTGCCTTCTACAGCACTTCTCGGAACCTGAATAAATGCTTTGACGAGATCTCTTTTTCCATCCCCGTCCATGTCGTAGTCAGATTCCACATATACGCAGTATCTTACGATACTTGATGTGGCAGGATCATAGTTTTCTCCTGTCTTTCCGTCTGTGAATTTGAAAACAGGCTGTGCTAGTCCATTTTCAAATACAGGTACTTTACTGTAATTTTTTTCTCCCATTGTAAAAACCTCTCTGATTTAATATTTTACCTGAGAGATATTATACCACGCATTTCGAAACCAGGCAATTTTTCTTTCTATAATAGATTCAAAATCGTATCATACACTTCCGGATTATCCTTGATCACAATTGCCAGTTTCTCTTTTGCCTGATTCAACTGGTGAAAAAGAATCCTTACATCTGATTTCCTGTCTCTACACATTGTTGTACAAGTTGTCTCATATGCATCTTCACAAATCTTTCTCGTACGGAGATAACTGTCCTCATCATAATAATACCGTTCATCTATCACGACCGCCAGACGGTTCACATCCCTCACATCTGAATTCATAAGATAGCCCTGTCTCATATAGCCTTGTAACAAATATGCTGCTTCTGTATCATCATTCGCATACACTACTTCAATATTGGGATATCCATTCTTCCCTTTTCTACGTGACAAATCCATCATATTCTGGATAAAGGAAGATAGCTCTGCATTTGTACGGATACGATTCGTCAGATGAAAGCTCTGCACATCCGGCAGACCGGCAAGCCGCTGCGGTATTTCACGATCCAGTTCTTCAGGCGAGATCATATCTTCCGTATCGCTGGAAAAGATTACCGGGATTTGTTTTTTACGCTCTTCTAATATCTTTAATTGTTCCATGGAAAGCAGATGTGCTTCATCCACCAGAATAGCACTGTATGATTCTAAAAATATATCAGAGGGTTCTTCCGTACACACGTTTTGGGTTATCGGCTGCTTTACTGTCTGAAACGATAACTGACCGGCAGACAGAAACTTTATCCGGCGCAGACGTTTATGCAAAAGTCTCCAGTCATTTCCTGATTCCCCGCAATGAATCATGCAGACCCGCTGACGCACTGACAATTTCATTGCCAGATCATACAGAAGCAACGTCTTTCCCGTCCCCGGAAGTCCGCTGAACCAGTAATAGTCGGAATGTTTTGCACGGATTCCTTTCAGGATCTGTCGTTCGATATCTCTTTGCTGTGCCGTCAGAAAATATTCTTTCTGTAAAAAGCGTTCCGGCTCTCTGAGCGGTGAGATCAGATAGAGTTCTGCGCGGAACAGTTCTTCGATATTCCCGTCATAATCCGGACTTTCTCTTTTCAAAGCTCTGCATAATTCGTCCCAGTCTGCCTCTGCGATATGATCATGATTCGTCAGTCTTACCAGGCGGTTCTGGCTGCTGATATAAGTATACGAATGAATCGTTCTTCCAAGCACCGACAGATAATAACGGTTCTGCAAAAGCTGTCTGCGAATGGCCTCATCCGATACCACACCGCTTTTTAATTCAATATTAATAATCTGATCTTCCTTGATCTGCAAAAGGTCAAATTCTTTTCCAAGTCTCGGAATCTGAAACGAATAAAAGAAACGGAGTGCATATACATCCTCCATGCAGGTTTCCAATTCGCTGTCAGTGCTTTCATACTTTCAAGTTCCCATTCCCGCATTTTCAGAAAATAGTCTCTTCCGGATAACTGACGTTCCAGTTTTTGCAGCTGCTCGATATTCTGATTTCTTGTGATCGTATAAATGGATATGGATTTCATTTTTTAATCTTTAACCCTCTCAGATATTCTTTCTGCTCTGGCGTGATCCGGTAACTTTCGATAGCTTTCTGGATCGTCTTATTATGCGTCCAGACATCTAATTTTTGCTTTTCGATAAATGGAAGAATCTTATCATACTGCTTTGCAAGCGCCGTCGCAAAATACCATGCACGCATCATATTTACATAATATTCTTCCGAACGGATCTGTGCCACTTTATCCGGGTACTCCATCTGAAATGTATCTTCCAGATAATAGCGCATCAGCATACTGATACCGAACCGGATGGTATATGCATGGTCGGATTCCATCCATCGGTATACTTCATCTATAAATGTATCCAGATGTTTCTTCATTACCTTGACCGCAAGCATATCGCAGGTCGCCCAGTTATCAATATACGGAAGAAAACGTTCCAGTTCTTCCAGACATGTGTCATAGTCTTTAATCTGTTCGATCAAAAGTCCGTGCAAATTATTCTCTTCGTAGTACTGATGTGGCAGTATCTGCAGATATTCTTTTGCTTCATCCGTTTTTCCATACTTCTTCGCAAATACACGAAGTGCCGGCGTCCGGACACCGATGATCTTTTCTTTGTTGACTGTCGGCATTAGTTTTGCATGGAAGTCGCGGTATTTTAAGTCTTGCAGCTCAAAAAGATGGGTTTGTACGTTGGTTATGATTGTTGTTTTATTCATATTTTCATCCTTGATTCTTATATTTCCCATGTCAGGCATATGATCTTTTATTTATTATATCGCTGTTGCGATACAATTTCTATTGTTGTGACATGCTCCCACCACTTAAATCTCTGATTTTGAAGTGGGGGCTTCTTGTTCAATGGCTCTACTGAGCCAAGTATCTACAAGCTATCCTCGCGTGCCCCGCGATTCTTTTGCCCGGACACGGCATATTTTCTTGTTTTTCTATTGTCCGGATACGGACAGTTTATGCTGTCAACAGCCTTCTTGCCTCTTCACGGATGTTGATTGCTGCATTACGATCTCTATCCATCTCATTTCCACACGCACAGCGATAGACTCTTTCGGATAATTTCAGTTCTTTCTTTATCCTTCCACATTTACAGCATTTTTTACTGGAAGGAAAGAAACGATCTACCTTTACCATTTTCTTTCCTTTCCATGCCAGTTTATAGTCTAACATTTCTCTGAACATTCCATATCCATTATCCTGTACACTTTTTCCGAAATGCAGACACTGCCCCATTGCTTTCATATCGATATCTTCCACTGCAACTGCATCATAATTATCTGCAATCTTTCGACTAAGTTTGTGCAGATAATCTCTTCTCTGATTTCGTATCTTTTCATGACATCTGGCAACTTTCTTTTTCTGCAATTCGTAATTATGACTTCCTCGTACGCATCTTGACAACTTTCGTTGCTCCCTCGCCAACCTTTTTTCATTTTTTCTGAAAAAACCTGCTTCTTCCGTCTCAATCTTTTCTGAAAACACTGCCATTCCCTGCATTGCATAATCAATTCCAAGTATCTTTGCAGTACTGTAATCTGATTCAGCTGCTTGATTTTCACAGCTGTATCCTTCATACAACAGGCTTGCAAAGTATTTTCCGGATGGTTCCATACTGACTGTCACTGATTTCAAACGAAAATCTTCTGCTGGCTCTCTGTGTTTTTTCATGGCAATCCATTTTAACTTAGGAAGTCGGATTCGCTTACTTTCCACCAAAATATTTCCATTGACCAAATTCGTTGTATAGCTGTTTCTGGAATGATGCTTTGACTTGTATCTTGGAAATCCAATCTTGGGTTCCCGAAAAAAATTCTTATATGCCTTTTCCAGATGAAGCTGGACATTTGCCAGCGCCAGCGAATCTACTTCTTTCAAAAATGGATATTCCTTTTTATACATGGCCGGTGTATTTTTTAACATTTTCTTCGTCTTTTCATACTCCTGAATCTTATCATTAAGCATTTGATTGTACAGGAAACGACAACAGCCAAATGTTTTGCCTAGAAGTATCTTCTGTTCTTCTGTCGGATAAATCCGGAAACGATATGCTATGTTCAATACTTTTTCACTCCCTGGCTTTCAATGTATTGACGGATTACTTCTACCGGAGCGCCTCCAGCTGTCAGTAGGCAGAAACTCTGACTCCAAAAGGCTTCTTTCTTGCTCTTTCTGAAATTGGATTGTCAATGACTTTTCTTCGATATTTCACTACCATGATCAGATGATAATACATTAGATATACTGAATGCGCATTATGATCTGTTTTTTCCATGCACATCAGTCCTTTTTCTAACAATTTATGTTTTCGACTGACTCTATTATACCACGGATTGCATTGTCGAACAAGTGTTCTTTTTCAATTCATCTCCCACCTGCAGAGGAAGGAGAATTCTTGCTATATTATGTTAAACGCATTAAACAGCACTTCTCCTCTTTTTTCTTGCCGAAAACTCTCACACACCCCCCCACAATCAATCCACCAACGATCATCACCCAAAGCCACATCTGTTCCTCCATCGGTAATGCTCTCCATTCATCTTTACGTAAAAAGAACCATAACATATAACACAGGAAATAAATCACTGAAAACACCCCTTCGATCCAGGGATTCGAATATCTCAGCTTCCTTTCCGGGATTTTCTTATCCAGGTAATATGCAGCAAAGAACAGTGCACCCCATACAGCCCAGCATATAATATTCACGCACATAGGTCCGTGTGAAAAAAGAGGAACCTGCAATACCGCAACCGCTGCAATTCCTAATATATATATAATCATCTGAATTTTATACAATAACGGCTCATCCAGCGATGCAATCCAGGCTTTTTCTGTCTCTTCCTGATAGTGTTCCGGTTCAATCCTTTTTCCAAGCATGAATTCACCGACACTGATATCCAGTATCTGACACAGTGGCTCGATCAGACTGATGTCCGGGAATGATTTTCCGCTTTCCCTTAGTTAAAGATATGAACCCTCTTTATCAATCTACTTTTCCAATAAATCGGTAGTATATCTCTATTTCCTGTATTCTTTCGTTCTCCTCATTCGTTGTTGCCTCATGAATAAGGATTTTTTCTATCATTGCATTTAATAATGGTGCTGTCAGTTCCTTTGGTACGGAATACTCCTTGATTAACTCAATCCACTTTTCAGCACCTATCATATCCTGTTCCATTTTACTTAATTCTTCTCTTAGGTTGGTTATCTGCTGTTCCAGTTCTATCTGCTCTTTTTGATATTTCCCCGACAGCATGATGAAGTTTCGTTCCGTTATCTTCTCACAGGCTCTATCTTCATACATTTTCGCAAATAAACGGTCAATCTCATTTTGTCGGTTCTCGGCTTTCCTCAAGGCACTTGCCTTTTTCTTCTTTTCCCGTATTCGCTCTGCATTGCCGACTTTCTGTATCTTATGCAATACCTTTTCTTCGTCCTGCTGTACTGCCTTAGCCCAATACTGCAATCGTTCCAATACAGCTTGATACAGCACGTCATAACGAATGTAGTGCATAGAACAATTACCTTTACCAAACTGCCCGTAGTAACTGCAAGCATAATAACTATACGGTGTTTTATTTGCCTTATTTGTCGCAAACCTCATAGACCAACCACAATCCGCACACTTGACAAGCCCTGCAAATATCGGCGTTGCCTTTTCCTTTGTCTGTCTACGCCTTGATTTTATCTGCTCCTGTACACGATAGAACACTTCCTTGTCAATAATCGGTTCATGCGTGTTTTCTACTCGAAACCATTCGCTTTCGGGTTTTCGTACTTTCTTCTTGCTTTTGAAAGAAATGGTTGACTGTCGATTATGAACGCTGTTCCCGATATAGACTTCACTTTTCAATATCGCCTTTACATGAGCAATCGTCCACTCATAACGCTTGCTTTCGGGCTTTCCCTCAAAGATATGAGCAAAAGTACCATACCTTGTAAAATTCAGCCAAGACGCTGTCGGGACTTTTTCTTCTCGCAGTATTTTTGTGATTTTTGCACTACCGTAACCTTGATAGGCTAAAGAGAAGATTTTTTCAACAATCCATTTTGTTTCCTCATCAACCAACAGTTTCCCTTTGATGTCGGGGTGTTTCTTATATCCTAACGGAGCATAAGCCCCATAATACGCACCCTCTGCAAATTTTGTCTTAAAAGCTGATTTCACTTTACGGCTCGTATCTCTTGCCACCCATTCATTGATGATGTTCTTAAATGGTGCAATTTCGC
>ENA-OQAA01000812-OQAA01000812.1-human-gut-metagenome-genome-assembly--contig:-NODE-812-length-19371-cov-1.946945_pt1 | contig 19371 bp, 24 predicted proteins | sample MGYA00242489_ERZ504515 | MGnify/ENA primary metagenome ERZ504515 (study PRJEB26092, sample SAMD00036237) | human gut metagenome | host: Homo sapiens | study: EMG produced TPA metagenomics assembly of... | reverse complement strand
GTTTGACATATCTTTAAATACTACCGGACGGTAATTTTCAGGATGAATACCTTTTCATTTCAATATTTGTTTTTAATTTATATTCTGTTACTATTTTGGTAATAAATAGTGTAATGGTCTTTTTCAGTGCGCAAAGATAATGCTTTTCTATGAAATGAAAAAAGGTTTTTGCAAAAAAAGCTGGCAATTGATAGGTTTATAACTTTTTATTTTAGATTTTTGCAGGAGATTAATATCATATCACCTATGAGAAAACTGATTGTATTCTTTTCTTTTTGGTTCAGCGCTACAATAGTTGTAGCCCAGAACACGGAACGCAAACTGTATAGCATAGCGTTTTATAATCTTGAGAATCTCTTTGATACCATCCATGATGCAGGTAAGAATGACTATGACTTCCTGCCTGATGGCAGTTACCGGTGGACTGCGAAAAAGTACGAAGCTAAACTGCATAATCTCTCGGACGTGTTGAGTGCCTTGTCGCGTAATCTGGTTCCTGAGGGACCGGCAGTAATTGGCGTGGCAGAAGTCGAGAATCATAGGGTACTGACGGATCTTGTCAGTCAGCCGGCTATGGCTAACTATAAGTTTGTTCATTATGAGGGACCGACAGACGTGGCATTGACTGTGCACTTTTGTATGATCCGCAACAGTTTGCCGTGACGAACTCTAACTGGTACTTTCCGCTCCGTTTGAAGGGGATACGTGCATCTGACGCGCGGTTTCCTTATTGTAGACGGTAGAATGGCGGGTGAGCGTGTGTGTTTCATTGTGAATCACTGGCCTTCCCGCGGAGCGAAATCACCGGTGCGGGTGCATGCCGCCAGGCAGGTAAAGGCGTTGACGGACTCCTTGATGCATGAAGACAAAAAGCTGAAACTCTTTGTTATGGGAGATATGAATGACGATCCGATGGATGAAAGCATGCAGACTTTAGGGCCCGTAAATATATATCAGGTATGAAAGCCAATCAGTTCTTCAATCCCTGGTGGGAAATACTGGAGGATAAGGGTGTGGGAACCTTGCTCTATCGTGGCAAGTGGAATCTGTTCGACCAGATTGTACTGTCCAGACCGTTGGTGAAAGCGAAAAAAGGACTGCGTTACGACCATAGCGAGGTTTTTATCCGCGACTACCTGATTCAGCAGGATGGTAAATACAAAGGTTCACCTTTGCGTACTCATGGCGGGCGCGTATGGCTGAACGGTTACAGCGACCATTTACCTACGATTATCTATCTGAAAAGATAATATATAATAATGTGTAAATAACAGGCCGGAAAATAAACTCGCTTTCCGGCTTTTTTGTTTATAGAGGTAAGAACGCAAAAGGAGAGAATGAACAGACAGATGCAAAAACTTTGTAATATAGAGATTACAATATTCTGTTAATTCAAGCCAATAGCTTTAAAATAGAATGGATTTGACTGGTGAGTAGAGGTATTTTATTCTTCTCTTGTTCTTCTTTTTAAAGGATAATGCTTACTTTTGCGTAGAATTTTAATTCACTAACAATAAACTTTAAACAAAATGGTTAATTACAAAGATTTAGGCCTTGTAAACACAAGAGAAATGTTTGCTCGCGCTATCAAAGGTGGATATGCAATCCCTGCATTCAACTTCAATAACATGGAACAGATGCAGGCTATCATCAAGGCTGCAGTAGAGACTAAGTCTCCGGTTATCCTTCAGGTATCTAAGGGTGCTCGCCAATATGCTAACGCTACTTTGCTGCGTTACATGGCTCAGGGCGCTGTGGAATATGCTAAGGAACTGGGCTGCAAACATCCTGAAATTGTTCTTCACCTTGACCACGGAGATACTTTTGAAACTTGTAAAAGCTGTATCGATTCAGGTTTCTCCTCAGTAATGATTGACGGTTCACATCTTCCATACGAAGAAAATGTTGCTTTAACAAAGAAGGTTGTTGACTATGCTCATCAATTCGATGTTACAGTGGAAGGTGAACTTGGCGTGTTGGCTGGTGTAGAAGATGAAGTATCTGCTGAACACCATACTTATACCAATCCGGAAGAAGTTATCGATTTCGCTACTCGTACAGGTTGTGACTCTTTGGCTATTTCTATCGGTACTTCTCATGGTGCATACAAGTTCAAACCCGAACAATGCCACGTAGATCCTGCTACAGGTCGTCTGGTTCCTCCTCCTTTGGAATTTGCCGTATTGGATGCTGTAATGGAGAAACTTCCTGGATTCCCTATCGTTCTTCACGGTTCTTCTTCAGTTCCTCAGGAAGAAGTTGATACTATCAATCAATTCGGCGGTAAGTTGGAAGCAGCTATCGGTATTCCCGAAGAGCAACTGCGCAAGGCTGCGAAGTCTGCAGTTTGCAAAATCAATATCGACTCAGACTCTCGTTTGGCTATGACTGCTGCTGTTCGTAAGGTGTTTGCTGAGAAACCGGCTGAATTTGACCCGCGTAAATATCTGGGTCCGGCTCGTGACAACATGGAGAAACTTTACAAGCACAAAATCGTTAACGTGCTTGGTTCTGAAAACAAATTGGCTCAATTGGACTGATAAGGTTAATTTGATTATAAAAATAGGGAGTGCATTTTAATGCACTCCCTATTTGTTTTTAGGTACGGACTTTATGGATTTATCCGTGTCTATTTAGTCCGTACCTGATTTATGTCAAACCTGAATTTATTTACAATTCGATGATCAGGGATTCACGCGCTTCCATCTTCAACTCTTTTTCAAAGAGAATTGTTTTGCCGCTTAGAATATCTTTTCCTTGTTTCTTGTCTTTCAAAATTTCTTTGTAGAATTTTAAAGGAACGGTGGTTTCTGAATCTGTACCGTTCAGCATTACGAAAACAATTTTGCCCTCATACTGACGGGCATAGGCATATACGCCGTTTTGTACCATAAACTGAGTCATACTGCCTTTGGCAATCACATCGTTTCCTTTACGCCAATTCAGTATTGTTTTGTAGAAATTGTAGCAATCGTTTTGAATTTTGCTTCGGCCTTCGGCTGTCAGTGCGGTTTCTTTATCGTCTGCCCAGCCGCCGGGGAAGTCTTTACGAACATAACCGTCGCTCTTGCTCTTTATGCCGTTCATCATAATCTCCGTTCCGTAGTATAATTGCGGAATGCGTCGGGTGGTGAGTAACAGGGTAGAGGCTTGTTTCAGCATCGGAAGGTTTTCGCCTTCACCCAAAAAGCGGTCGGTGTCGTGATTCTCGATGAAAGCGAGTACCGATTCCGGATTCGGATAAAGAAAATCATATACGAAACTGTTATACACTCGGTCTAATCCTTTAAACCAAGTTTCTGTTCCTCCGTTTTGGTCAATTGTTGATTTTATCATAGAACTGAAATCCATTACCGTCTTCAGATTGCTGTTTTTAGGAGCGGACAGTTTGGAGTCCTTTTGCCACCATGCGGTATATGCCGGTTCGGTTACCCATGTTTCGCCTACGGTGTTATAGTTAGGGTATTCTTCATTCAACTCTTTCATCCAATTGCTCATGGCATCATAGTCGGCATAGGGGTAAGTATCCATACGGATACCGTCTATGTCGGCATATTCAATCCACCAGAAACTGTTCTGAACGAGATAACGGTATACATGCGGATTCTTTTGGTTGAGGTCGGGCATGGCGGTTACGAACCAACCGTCATTCATCTGGCTGAAATCGTATTTCGAAGCATAAGGGTCTACGTGGGGAGTCAGTTTGAAGGATGTCTGCACAAAGTTATTTTCATGGTCGGGGTTGTTGAACCAATCTTTGCAAGGCATGTCTTTTATCCATATATGCTCTACACCGCAGTGGTTGAAAATCATATCCATTACGATTTTAATGCCGCGTGTATGAGATTTTTCGATGAGCTGCTTATACTCTTCATTGGTGCCGAAGCGGGGATCTACTTTATAATAATCGGTGGTGGCATAGCGTGATAGGAACCGCCGGTCATGTTGTTTTCCAATACCGGAGTAAACCACAAGGCAGTTACGCCCAAATCGGAAAAGTAATCAAGGTGCTGTTCGATACCTGCGAGGTCGCCGCCATGACGAGCATTTGGGTCGTTGCGGTCTACCTTATATTCTGCCATGCCTGCTATTTGGTCGTTGTCCGGGTTGCCGTTGGCAAAACGGTCGGGCATTAACAGATAGAGTGCGTCGGATGCATCGAAACCTTTGTGCTCGCAGCCTTTTTTGGCACGTTCTTTTAGCTCATATTCTTTGACGAACTTTTTCTTGCCTTGCGTGAAGGTGAGTGGCATTTTACCGGGTTTCACGTTTTTATCCAGTCTGAGGTAGACCAGCAGGTAATTATTGCTTTCCAATTTGACTGTGCTGCTCAGCGAGACGCCGGGATAGTTGACAGATACCGTTGCATTGCCGATGCCTTCACCATATACCATTAGCTGAAGTTCGGGGTTTTGCATACCAGTGTACCAAAATGGTGGATCGATTTTGTTTACGTTCATGGCTGCGTACGTACTGAGGGAAAGTAGGAGTGTTCCTAAAATGAAGAATACTTTTTTCATGATATTAGCTTTTCGTTATTTTCTCCGCTAAATTAAAAAAAATAGCGAGAAGGCTGTTACCTCTCCGCTATTATCCTTTATGCAGGTTATGCAAAACGTTTTCACTGCTTACATCAGGAATCCCAACAGAATACCGGCAGCTACTGCTGAGCCGATAACGCCCGCTACGTTCGGACCCATGGCATGCATCAACAGGTAGTTGGTTGGATCATATTCCAAACCTACTACTTGAGAGATACGTGCGGAGTCAGGCACTGCAGATACGCCTGCATTACCAATCAGCGGATTAATCTTGTTGCCTTTCTTCAGGAAGATATTGAATATCTTCACGAAGATTACACCGGAAGCGGTTGCGATAATGAATGAGAATGCACCCAGACCAAAAATCCACAATGAGTCTGTAGTCAGGAATTCGGATGCTTGTGTGGAAGCACCTACAGTCAGACCAAGCAGAATTGTGATGGTATCAATCAGCGGACCGCTGGCTGTGTTAGCCAGACGGCGGGTTACACCACTCTCTTTTAGTAAGTTACCGAAAAATAGCATACCTAACAAAGGCAAACCGGACGGAACAAGGAAACAGGTAAGTAACAGACCGATAATCGGGAACATTACTTTTTCCGTATGAGAAACTGCACGTGGCGGTTTCATGCGGATAAGGCGCTCGTTCTTGCTGGTCAGCAGACGCATGATAGGCGGTTGGATTACCGGTACTAATGCCATATAGGAATAGGCGGACACGGCAATTGCACCCATCAGGTTGGGAGCCAGTTTGGACGAAAGGAAAATGGCTGTCGGACCATCGGCACCACCGATGATACCGATAGCACCAGCTTGCATCGGATCGAATCCGATAGCCAAAGCAGTCATATATGCACCGAAAATACCGAATTGTGCGGCAGCACCGACTAGCATCAGCTTCGGGTTAGAGATTAGAGCGGAGAAATCCGTCATAGCTCCGATACCCAGGAAAATAAGTGGCGGATACCAACCGGAAGTTACCCCTTGATACAGAATGTTAAGTACAGACCCTTCCTCATAGATACCGACTTTTAATCCGGCTTCCATATTGAAAGGGATATTACCGATCAGCATACCGAAACCGATAGGAATCAGCAACATCGGCTCAAATTCCTTGGCAACAGCCAAGTATATGAAGAATAAACCTACCAGAATCATTACCAGATGTCCGCCTGTTGCATTGGCAAAACCTGTATAAGTCCAGAAGTCTGCAAGGTTATTTCCTAAAAATGTGATAAATTCTCCCATATTATTCAATAATTACAAGGTCAGTACCTTCGAGTACGGATTCTCCTTTACTAACATTAATAGCGGTAATTTTACCGTCTTTGTCGGCATTGATATTGTTCTCCATTTTCATGGCCTCCAGGATAATGATAACCTGGCCTTTCTTCACGGTATCACCCACATTGACTTTGATGTCAAGGATAACACCTGGCAGCGGAGATTTTACACCTGACTTGCCGGTTGAAGCAGCAGCCGGTTTTACAACTGGAGCAGTCGGGGCAGCTGGGGCTGCACTAACAGGGCGTACTACCGGTTTGACTGCAACTTCGGAGCTTTTTCCATTTCAACTTTGTAGGGAGTACCGTTCACTTCTACATGAGCGATGTTGTCTTCAATATCTCCAATAGTAACTTTATATGCGTTACCGTTGATTTTGTATTTATATTCTTTCATCGTTTTATCTTTATTAAAGGTGACTTTACTTTCTCTGAGGGGTTTCACGCAACGTGTAAATCTTTGAACTCCAAGGTGAATAGCTGCGTTTTACGCGGGTAATGGTGAGTACGGTGTCTTCCACATCGTGTACATCACTCTGCATTTCGTGCAATGCCAGGGAAATGGCTGCGAATACTTCACCCGGTGCTTCTCCCAGTTGTTTTTCTTTAGCCTCTTTTTTATCGGTAATGCCCTTAGCGCGCATTGCGTTACGTTTGCTGAGGTTTACAGAAATCTTGCCTATAATCTTGAAAGAGATATAAAGAAGGAGTAATCCGGAAAATACTACACTCATGGCGGAAATAGCCATACCGATACCTATACTGTCATGCTCTTCAAACTTCTCCATTTTAGCATTGCTGTCAATGGTTTTGTTATTGGTGCTTGGAGTTACATACTTATCGGACGCATCTCCTTTTACTTCCCATTCCGGAGTGGCATCACTGACACGTGCATAAGATTGGTTGGCTTGTAATGTTCCGGCGGGTACCACAATCTGGTCCAGTAATTTCTTGCCGGAATCGTATAAGCCGATCCAATTGGCGTTCTGGCTGTCTAACTTAAAGTTGGTATGGAAAGTACCGCGATTAGGTTCTCCGTCTGCCCAAAACAGCGCGTGCTGACGAGGTTTTACCAAAGTCAGGACATCACCTTTCGGGATGAAATAGGTAGCGGTGTCACCCGGTTGGCTGCTGAATTTCAGATAGCAACCTGCAAGGTCGCGCTGCCATATGATTTGTTGAATATCTCAATCCATGCGCTGTGAACACCGTAATCATCCTGAAAGTTGCTTTCGTTGGTGATAAGCACTTCATTCAGCAACAGTTTAGAGTTTGACTCCTTTTCTCCACAAGAAGAACAGAACCCCAGCACCAGCATCAATGAAAGGAATATTCCGATTTTTGTTTTATTCATAAATTTGAGTTTTTATTTTTTAATTCTCAACTGTTAATTCTCAATTCTTAAAGAGGAATATTACCATGTTTCTTGGCCGGGTTGGTCAATTTCTTGGTTTGCAGTTGTTGCAGGGCGCGGATAATGCGGAAACGCGTGTTGCGCGGTTCGATAACATCATCGATATAGCCATACTTGGCTGCATTGTAAGGATTGGCAAACAGTTTGGTATATTCAGCTTCTTTTTCAGCCAGGAACTGAGCCGGATTTTCTTGCTCTTTAGCCTCGCGTGCATACAGAACTTCTACCGCACCTGCACCACCCATAACTGCGATTTCAGCAGTAGGCCATGCATAGTTCATGTCACCACGAAGTTGCTTACAGCTCATTACGATGTGCGAACCGCCATAGGATTTGCGTAGGGTGATAGTAACTTTAGGTACGGTAGCTTCACCGTAGGCATACAGCAATTTGGCACCGTGCAGGATAACACCGTTGTACTCCTGACCGGTTCCGGGAAGGAAGCCCGGTACATCTACCAAAGATACGATAGGAATATTGAAAGCATCGCAGAAACGGACGAAACGTGCACCCTTACGAGAAGCGTTGCTATCAAGTACACCTGCCAGATATTTGGGCTGGTTGGCTACAATGCCGACTGATTGTCCGTTGAAACGGGCAAAACCGATAATGATATTCTTGGAATAGTCTTTCTGAATTTCAAGGAACTCTCCGTTGTCAACGATAGCACCGATAACTTCGTACATATCGTAAGGCTTGTTCGGATTGTCAGGGATAATATCGTTCAGAGAATCTTCCAGACGGTCGATGGGATCTGTACAATCTGTGTAAGGAGCTTCTTCCAAATTATTTTGAGGGATGTAGCTCAGTAATTTGCGGATAAGTGCAAGACCTTCCTCTTCGGTCTTTGCAGTGAAGTGAGTTACACCGGATTTGGTAGAGTGTACGCTTGCACCACCCAAATTTTCCTGGCTGACATCTTCTCCGGTTACGGTCTTTACCACTTTCGGACCAGTAAGGAACATGTAGGACGTTCCTTCCATCATTAGTGTAAAGTCAGTCAGGGCAGGAGAATAAACCGCACCACCGGCACAAGGACCGAAGATACCGGAAATTTGGGGAATAACGCCGGAAGCAAGAATATTGCGTTGGAAAATCTCGGCATATCCGGCTAAAGCATTGATACCTTCTTGAATACGTGCACCACCCGAGTCATTGATACCGATGCAGGGAGCACCCATCTTCATTGCTTGATCCATGATTTTGCAAATCTTCAAAGACATGGTTTCCGACAATGAACCGGCAGAAACAGTGAAATCCTGTGCGAAAATGTAGACCAAGCGACCGTCGATGGTACCGCAACCGGTAACCACACCGTCGCCGGGGTAGTGTTTCTTTTCCATACCGAAATTCGTACATCTGTGCTCAACAAACATGTCCATTTCTTCGAAACTTCCTTCATCGAGTAACATTGCTATACGCTCGCGAGCTGTATATTTCCCTTTCTCATGTTGCTTTGCAATCGCTTTTTCACCACCACCAAGACGCGCAGCCGTACGGCGGTCAATAAGCTCTTTAATTTTCTCAAGTTGATTACTCATATTCTTTATTTATGATTTATGATTTCAGATTTATGTTTTCGGATTTATGATTTCAAACCATAAATCTTTATTCTCCTTTTTCGCAAAGTTCCGTCAATACGCCGAGTGTGGATTTCGGATGCAGGAATGCGATGTTCAAGCCTTCCGCACCTTTACGGGGAGCTTTGTCAATCAGGCGGATACCTTTTCCTTCAACTTCTGCGAGAGCGTTTGCCACTCCGTCTTCCACAGCAAATGCTAAATGGTGCATACCGCCGTTACCGTTGTTCTTTTCGATGAATTTGGCAATGGTGCTTTCGGGAGAAGTGGGTTCGAGCAACTCAATTTTCACGTCACCTACTTTCAAGAAAGCGGTTCTTACCTTTTGATCTTCTACGGTTTCAATGTTGTAGCATTTTAAACCTAATACATTTTCGTAGTACGGAAGTGCTTCTTCAATGCTTTTTACAGCAATGCCTAAATGTTCAATGTGCGAAATTTTCATAACAGTTTTTATTAATGTTGGTATTCAATTCCAAATTTTTAAAATCAGCAGTACAAAGAAAGATATTTCTACTTGAATAAAGAAATTTTTCGCCAATTAATTATAAAGGTATTTCTTCTTAAAATGATTTTATAATTGAGACAACCGGTCGTTGTTTTATCTATTGATGGTACTCGTTTTTTGTTATAAAAGAGATTCAAAAGCTTTTTTTGTTATATCTTTGTCAGTAGAATTTCAATCGGACAAATATTATGTCACATTTAGCTCCTTTGATCGCCGATTTGGCATTGATACTGATTTGCGCCGGAATAATGACGCTATTATTTAAAAAACTGAAACAACCGTTAGTCTTGGGGTATGTCGTTGCAGGCTTCTTGGCCAGTCCTCACATGGCTTATACCCTTCGGTGATGGATACGGCAAACATACAGACTTGGGCGGACATCGGCGTTATTTTCTTGCTGTTTGCTTTGGGGCTGGAGTTTAGCTTTAAGAAAATAGTCAAGGTGGGGGGAGCCGCTATAATCGCTGCTTGTACAATTATATTCTGTATGATATTGTTGGGCGTGGCAGTTGGCACGGCTTTCGGATGGAAACGGATGGATTGCATTTTCTTGGGCGGTATGATAGCCATGTCTTCCACTACTATTATCTATAAGGCATTTGATGATTTGGGCATGCGCAAGAAGAAGTTTACCGGGCTGGTGCTCAGTGTGTTGATTTTGGAAGATATTCTTGCCATTGTCCTGATGGTTATGCTGTCTACCATGCAGTCAGTCATAATTTTGAAGGGACGGAAATGCTGGGCAGTATAGCAAAACTGTTATTCTTTCTTATATTGTGGTTTGTGGTCGGCATCTATTTGATTCCTGTTCTGTTGAAAAAATGTCGGAAGCTGATGAGTGAGGAGACTTTGCTGATTGTATCGCTCGGGCTTTGTTTCGGTATGGTTGTGCTTGCTGCCCATACGGGATTTTCAGCAGCGTTCGGCGCTTTTATCATGGGGTCTATTCTGGCTGAAACGGTAGAGGCGGAAAGTATTGAACGTCTGGTTAAGCCGGTAAAAGATTTATTCGGTGCCATATTCTTTGTATCTGTAGGTATGATGGTAGACCCTTTGATGATAGTAGAATATGCGGGTCCTATTGTTGTCATTACATTGGCGGTTATTGTCGGGCAATCGTTGTTCGGCACATTGGGAGTATTGCTTGCAGGGCAGCCGCTTAAGACGGCTATGCAATGCGGATTCAGTTTGACGCAGATTGGAGAATTTGCTTTTATCATCGCTTCTTTGGGAGTGTCTTTGCATGTAACAAGTCATTTTCTGTATCCTATAGTGGTGGCTGTATCTGTCATTACTACCTTTCTTACCCCTTATATGATTCGTTTTGCAGAACCGGCTTCCAATTTTGTCGATACGCATTTGCCGGAACGGTGGCAGAAATTTTTGCTGCATTATGCTTCCGGTTCGCAGACTGTGAATCATGAGAGTTTATGGAAGAAACTGATATTTGCTTTGTTGCGTATTACGGTGGTTTATTCCATTGTAAGTGTGGCGGTGATTGCTATCGCATTCCGCTTCCTTGTACCGTTTTTCAAGGGAAACTTGCCTGGAATTTGGGGCTCTTTATTGTCTGCTTTGGTCATTGTTCTGTTTATTTCTCCTTTTCTGCGAGCCATCATGATTAAGAAAAACCATTCGGTAGAATTCGTAACATTGTGGCGCGACAGTCGGGGAAATCGCGCTCCACTGGTAGCTACTATCGTGCTGCGAATTCTGTTGGCAGTTTCTTTTGTGATGTTTGTAATAGCCGGATTGTTTAAACTGTCGGTTGGTCTTGTCTTTGGAGTTGCGGTACTGCTGGTTATAGTAATGATACTTTCCAGACAGTTGAAGCGGCAGTCTATAATGATTGAACGTACTTTTTTTCAGAATTTGCGGTCGCGGGATATGCGTGCGGAATATTTGGGCGAGAAGAAGCCTGAATATGCAGGCCGTCTGCTTTCGCGTGATTTGCATTTGACGGATTATGAGATTCCCGGGGAATCGGCTTGGGCAGGCAAGACGCTGGCGGAGTTGAATTTTGGCAAGCGTTATGGGGTGCATGTCGTTTCTATTCTTCGTGGACGCAGGCGGATAAATATTCCCGGTGCTTCTGTGCGTCTCTTTCCTTTAGATAAGATACAGGTTATTGCTACTGATGAAGAATTGAATGTGTTTGGTGAGGAAATGAATAAGCTTTCAACGATAGCTGCGGACGCCGTGGAAAAAAGTGAGATGATACTGCGTCAGTTGCGTATCGATGCAAATTCTCCGTTCTTGGGTAAAACATTGAAAGATGCAGGCATACGCGAGAAATACCACTGCCTGATTGTTGGAGTGGAGCGAGGAGGGGAAACTTTGCATGCTCCTGACGTGCACGAGCCTTTTGTCGAGGAGGATGTAGTATGGATTGTCGGTGAGAATGTCGATGTGTACAAATTGGTCGGTGAAAATGATGAGAATGTCGACCTTGTGATATTGGAATAACGGTTATCTTTGCTTTACGAACATAAACTTTAAAAAAGAAATATCATGAAAAGTGATCCGAAAGACTGTCTGTACTGTCAGAATAATGAAACGTTGCATAATCTGATGATTGAGATTGCGCAGCTAGTGTGTCACGTGTCTTCCTTTTTAAGGAACAAACTTATCGCGGGCGCTGCCTTGTGGCTTACAAAGACCATGTCAATGACTTGAATGAACTAACGGATGAGGAACGCAATGCTTTTATGGCTGATGTTGCCCGTGTGACTCGTGCCATGCAAAAAGCTTTTAATCCGGAAAAGATTAATTATGGTGCGTATTCAGACAAATTATCTCATCTTCATTTTCATTTGGCGCCGAAATATGTAGATGGTCCCGATTATGGTGGTACTTTCCAGATGAATCCGGGAAAGGTGTATCTGACGGATGTCGAATATCAGGAATTGGTTGAAGCGGTGAGAAGCAAACTTTGAAAGAGAATGAAGTATAAAGTATAAATTGGCAATGAGCATGATTTATGAATGACAAATGGTTATGTAATATCATAGCATAGCATTTATACCTTATACTTCGTATTTTATATTTTATTTAAAATTTTGTCCATTACCCAGTTTGTCAGTGTTGCGCTTTCGCCATCGCAGTTACAGATTGATTTGCCAAGTAAATGGTCTACAACAGCTTGAATAAGCGGTTGCTGGACGTAAATGGGGTTTTCTACAGGGATTTCTTCCCTTCCTCGTTCGGTGTGTAAGGCTATGGGATCATAGGTAAATACAGAAAAGCATATCATACCTTTGTCTCCGATGATTTCGATACGGTCTTCACGTGCAGACTCATGTGCAACGAAACACCACGAGCCGCTGCCTACCAGGCCGCTGTCAAATTGGAAACAGGCACTGAGGGTATCCTCTGCAGAATATAGTCCGCCACGGTTGCTCTTGTATCCGTTGGTTCAAGAATATATCCGAACATATCTTGCAGTATGTCTATCTGGTGTGGAGCCAAATCATAAAAATAACCGCCACCGGCGATATCGGGCTGTACACGCCAGGGTAGGTTCTCCTTGTTATAGTCCAGATCGCGGGGTGGCTGGGCAAAGCGAATTTGTATATTGATGACATTTCCGATGGCCCCTTCTTCCACCAATGACTTTACTTTCAGGAAATAAGGAAGATAACGGCGGTAATAGGCTACAAAACAAGGTATGCCGGTTTCTTGGGAAATACGTTGATACGGCAACACTCTTCATAAGTCACTGCCATCGGCTTTTCTATGTATACCGGTTTGCCGGCTTTCATGGACATAATGGCATATGTGGCATGGGAAGAGGGTGGGGTGGCAATATATACGGCATTTACGTCTTCATCATTAATCAGTTCCTGTGCATCATTGTACCATTTGGCAATGCCTCTTTCTTTGGCATAAGCTTTGGCTTTGGAGATATCCCGACTCATCACAGCTACCACTTCGGAGTGTTCAATTTTCTGAAATGCAGGTCCACTTTTGTATTTGGTCACTTCTCCGCAGCCGATAAATCCCCATTTTATTATTTTCTCACTCATACTTGTATATTATTCTTCAAAGTCGAAATCAAAATCAAAGTCATCCACGAATTCAGGCGCAGTGAAGTCTTCCAGTTCACGGCGATCCTTTTTGGTGGGGCGTCCCGTTCCCTTAGCGCGGTTGATAAATCCGCTGATTTTGCTCATTTCCAACAGTTCATATTGCTCTGGGGCGGTTATGTTCTCCATCATTTCGGGAACAAGCTTGGCGCCTACACGCTTTTCAATAGTCTGTAGTACTTTGAAAGAATAGGTAACCGGCGGTTTGCGTACTTGTATTACATCTCCCGGCTTCACCATTCGAGCTGCCTTTGCAAGTGCACCATTGATACTGATACGTCCTTTTTTTGCAGGCTTCGGCTGCAATTGTACGTGTCTTGAATATGCGTACAGCCCACATCCATTTGTCTATTCTTGCTTCACTCATTTCTTGTTGAACTGATTCATTGTAATGTCTATACCGGCGAGACAGAAACTTTTAATGATTTCGCCTGCTGTTTTCAGGCGTTCATCCATTGTTTTCCAGTCTTCGTCCGTAAAGTGTCCCAAAACGAAATCCACTTGTCCGCCGCGGGGAAAATCATTACCGATACCAAAACGCAGGCGGGCATAGTTTTGGGTACCTAATGTGGCTGCAATATGTTTCAGTCCGTTATGTCCCGCATCGCTTCCTTTCCCTTTCAGCGCAGGGTGCCGAAAGGTAGTGCCAAATCATCTACTACAATCAGTACGTTTTCCAACGGAATGTTCTCTTTTTGCATCCAATAGCGTACGGCATTTCCACTCAGATTCATGAAAGTAGACGGTTTCAGCAATATCAGTTGGCGTCCTTTGACCGACATGGTAGCTGTAAAACCATAGCGTCCGTCATTAAAGGTTATTCCGGCTGCTTGAGCTAAAGCATCTACTACCATGAAGCCTATATTATGGCGGGTTTCGTGATATTCGGGACCGATATTGCCTAAACCGGCAATTAGATATTTCATTTTTATATACTTGGCTTTAATGATAATTCAGATAAAAAGAGAGGAACGCGGATTATCGCAGTTGTCCGCGGATATGAAATCTGCGTCGTCTGCGTTAATCCGCGTTCCGGAATATCTCGTTTGCTTACTAAGAAAGCGCCGATTAGTTGTTTGCAGCAGCTGCAGCAGCACCTCTTGCGGCACGAGTCAGCTTAACAGCACATACAACGGCTTCTTTAGCATTCAACAGTTCCAAACCTTCGTAGCTTAATTCACCTACTTTTACCGTTTTGCCCAATCCCAAATGAGATACATTGACAATCAGTTTTTCAGGAATAGCGTTGTACAAAGCTTTAACTTTCAGTTTACGCATCTGCAGAGTCAGCTTACCACCGGCTTTCACACCTTCTGCCAGACCTTCCATTTGTACGGGAACTTCCATTACGATAGGTTTAGTTTCATCAATCTGATAGAAGTCAACGTGCAGGATAGTATCTTTTACCGGGTGGAATTGAATATCTTTCAAGATAGCATTTACTTCTTGCCATCGATAATCAGGTCAACCACGTAGATGTGCGGAGTATAAACCAAATTGCGCAGACCTTCTGCCGGTACAGTGAAATGGACGTTTTCACCTGCCCCGTAGAGTACGCAAGGTACACCGTTGTCTTTACGAATAGCTTTCAAAGCTCTTGCTTGTTTCCGAAGAACGCTCTGCAATAGTTCTTGCAGTTCCTTTTACTTCAATTGATTTCATTTTAATTTCTTTTTGTGTTACTCTAAATTAAGTAGATTATTGCTTAATTCACCATCACACGATGTGGTTCACCACACGATGTTGCAAAAAAGCGGTGCAAAAATACCGCTTCTTTTTGAATTATCAAAAGGTTTTCCTTTAAAAATCAATATCTATTTTAATTTCTCCGTCAAGCGGAGATCTTTTTCTTTCTGTTCTTCTGCCGGCTGCACATTGTCAGGTTGTTCTTCATTGTCGTTGCGGCGCATAAAACATCCTTGCTGTTCCTGAATGAAGCCAATAGCCTGTTGCAGGCCATTCATGAATTTTTCAAAATCTTCTTTGTACAAAAAGATTTTATGTTTTTCAAAACTAACCTGTGATTCATCTCCTTCACCCGTTACTATCTTCTTGCTTTCAGTGATAGCAAGGAACATTTCGTCCTTTCTGTTTTTCTTAACATCTAAATAATAGATGCGCTTGCCTGCTTTAATGGATTGGGAGAATACTATTTCTTTGTCGCTCACGTCCAGTCCGCTTTTCTTTTTAAAGTCTTCCATATTATAGCTATCTTGTTGTAATCGGGTTCAAAATTGACGATTTTTTTTAAACTGTCAAAAGAAAAAGCCCGGATAATGATTATCTGCATTAAAAAATGTGATTTATTTATGTAACTCATTAAAAATATCTACTTTTGCACCTCGTTAAAACACCAGTATTTACTTTAGTTATGATAAACAGAGTTCTTATTCGTCTTAAGATTATACAGATTGTATATGCTTATTATCAGAATGGCAGTAAAAATTTAGATGCTGCGGAGAAAGAGTTGTTCTTTAGTCTCTCCAAGGCATATGACCTTTACAATTATCTGCTTATGTTGATGATAGCCTTGACGAACTACGCACAAAAGCGCATTGATGCGGCAAAAGCAAAGTTGGCTCCCACAGCCGAAGAGTTGTATCCGAACATGAAGTTTGTAGAAAACAAATTCATTTCCCAACTGGAAGTGAACAGGCAGTTGATGGACTTTATTTCCAACCAGAAACGTACTTGGGAGAATGATGAAGATTTTGTTAAAGGGTTATTTGAAAAGATTGTAGCGTCTGATATATATAAGGAATATATGGCTTCTTCCGAAAACTCTTACGAGGCAGATCGTGAATTATGGAGAAAGCTTTATAAGACATTCATTTTCAATAATGAGGAACTTGATATATTACTCGAAGATCAAAGCCTTTATTGGAATGACGACAAGGAAATTGTGGATACATTCGTTCTGAAAACAATCAAACGCTTTGATGAGAAGAATGGCGCGAATCAGCCGTTATTGCCTGAGTTTAAGGATGATGAAGATCAGGAGTTTGCCCGCCGTTTGTTCCGCCGTGCTATTCTGAACTGCGATTACTACCGTCATCTTATTAGCGAAAACACACGTAACTGGGATTTGGACCGTGTAGCTTTTATGGATGTAGTTATCATGCAGTGTGCATTGGCCGAAATATTGAGTTTCCCGAACATTCCCGTCAGCGTTTCGTTGAATGAGTATGTAGATATAGCCAAAGTGTACAGTACAGCCAAGAGTGGCAGTTTTGTCAATGGCACTTTGGATGGAATAGTTAAGGAATTGAAAAAAGAAGGGAAGTTGTCGAAAAACTGATACCTTTGTTGAATAATAAAAATTAAAACGGAATATTTATGAATTTGATGACAGTATTTTTCCTGCAAGCTCCTGCTGCAGGCCCGGACGGAAGCATGATGTGGATTATGTTGATAGCTATGTTCGCTATTATGTATTTCTTTATGATTCGCCCGCAAAATAAGAAGCAAAAAGAAATTGCGAATTTCCGCAAATCTCTTCAAGTGAACCAAAAGGTGATTACTGCCGGTGGCATTCATGGTATTATCAAGGAAATTAACGATAATGATGTGGTTCTTGAAATTGCTTCCAACGTTAAAATCCATATTGACAAGAATTCCATTTTTGCCGCTGCTGCTGATGCAAACAGTAGTCAGGTTCTAAATAAGCAGATGTGAGCCTATGTTTGATCGTAGGAACATAAGACGTATTTATTTGAATATAACCGGAAAAACAAAGGACTTTCTGCTCAGTGATAAGAGCAGAGAGTTCTTTGTTTTTTTATTTTTCTTCTTTATAGCCGGTGGTTTCTGGTTGTTGCAGACACTGAACAACGATTATGAAGCGGAATTTTCTATTCCGGTCCGTTTGCGTGGAGTGCCTAATAATACGATGATTACTTCAGAGCCAGTCTCCGAACTGCATATAAAGGTAAAGGATAAAGGTACTGTTTTGCTTAATTATATGTTGGGAAAGAGCTTCTATCCGGTTTCGCTTGACTTTTCCGATTATAAAGCTGTTGATAATCATGTACGTATTTATGCTTCTCAGTTTGAGAAAAAAGTGCTGAGTCAGTTGAATGTTTCCACCCGCTTGCTTTCTATGAGCCAGATACCTTGGAATACATTTATGCAACGGGAATGTCCAAATTGGTACCTGTCAGATTATCAGGGACAGTGGGTGCCGGCCGTCAATATTATTTGTCGGATACGATTTTTAAACCGGACTCGGTTTTGGCTTATGCACCGGAAGGGGTATTGGATACGATAACCGCTGCCTATACCCAGCCTGTCAAACAGGAGAATGTCTCCGATACATTGCGGCAACAGGTGTCTTTGCTTGCGCGACGAGGTGTGAAGTTTGTTCCTGCCTCTATCGAGATGATACTTCCTGTGGACATTTATACGGAAAAGACGGTGGAAGTACCGTTGCACGGCGTAAACTTTCCGGCTGATAAAGTATTGCGTGCTTTTCCTTCTAAGGTTCAAGTAACTTTCCAGGTAGGGCTTAGCCGTTTCCGTGAGATAACTGCAGATGATTTTCATATCAATGTTTCTTATGAGGAATTGCTGCGTTTGGGCTCGGACAAGTATACGGTAAAATTGCGGAATATTCCGACGGGGTGAAACAAGTGCGTTTTAATCCGGAGCAGGTTGATTTTCTTATAGAACAAATATCTCCTTCATTATGACTGTCAAGATAGGTATAACCGGTGGTATCGGCAGTGGAAAAAGTGTTGTGTCCCGACTGTTGGAGGTGATGGGAATCCCGGTCTATATTTCTGATGGGGAAACCAAACAGCTTATGATGACAGACTCTTGTATTCGCAGTGAGTTGACTGCCTTGTTGGGTGAGGAGGTGTATGCCGGTGGAGTATTGAATAAGTCTCTGCTTGCGTCTTATCTTTTCGGTAGTCCCGAGCATGCCGGGGCAGATTAATGGTATTGTTCATCCGCGTGTAAAAGAGGATTTCAGGCAGTGGGTTTGTCAGCGTGCGGCATGCCGGATGGCAGGAATCGAGTCTGCTATTCTGATAGAGGCTGGATTTGCAGATGAGGTTGATGTAGTTGTTATGGTCTACGCTCCCGAGGAGATACGGGTGCAGCGTGCCATGAAGCGGGATGCTTCCTCACGTGAACTGATAGAAAAGCGCATTCGTAGTCAGATGGGCGATGAAGAAAAACGGAAACTGGCAGATTTTGTGATAGTGAATGATGGCGAAACACCGTTAATTCCGCAGGTTTTGGGCTTAATCACTTTTCTGTCTCAAAATAATACCTATCTTTGCCCACCGAAAAAATGAACTACTAATTACAAAAACTGAATATATTATGTTGAAGACTATTTTGTCTATTTCCGGTAAGCCGGGATTGTATAAACTCATCTCTCAGGGAAAGAATATGTTGATTGTGGAGTCACTTGTTGACAAGAAACGTTTTCCTGCTTATGGTAATGAAAAGATTATCTCTTTAGGAGATATTGCCATGTATACAGATACAGAAGAAGTACCTTTGAAAGATGTACTTCTCTCTATGAAGAAAAAGGAAAACGGTGCAGCGTGGCATTGGATGTAAAAAAAGGCTTCTGTGAAAGAGCTCCAAGCTTATTTGGCGGCGGTGTTGCCTAATTTTGACCGCGACCGCGTATATGTGTCTGATATTAAAAAACTGATTTCCTGGTATAATCTGTTGGTAGCAAGTGATATGACAGACTTTGAAGAAACATCTGAAACTGCTGCTGAAGAGGTTAAAGAAGAAACAGCTGAATAATTATACTTCATTCTGAGGTTAAAATAAAAAGAGGGTATGTCAAAATTAACATCCGCTTGCTAATTGTTTCTTTTTAGGCACAGATTCCACGTTCTTTGTTCTTTTTCCGTGAAATCCGCGAAATCCGTGCCTAAAAGAAATCATCAAGTGTATTTGACACTACCCTCTTCTTTTTTAGCTTCGTCATGTTCTTT
>ENA-OQAA01000811-OQAA01000811.1-human-gut-metagenome-genome-assembly--contig:-NODE-811-length-19432-cov-3.223051_pt1 | contig 19432 bp, 16 predicted proteins | sample MGYA00242489_ERZ504515 | MGnify/ENA primary metagenome ERZ504515 (study PRJEB26092, sample SAMD00036237) | human gut metagenome | host: Homo sapiens | study: EMG produced TPA metagenomics assembly of... | reverse complement strand
CATGTTGCATGGTACACAGTGAGACAACCTCCGGTATCCTTAATAATATTGAAGCGGTAGGAAAAGTAGTAAAGAGCATGGGAAAAGTCTTTATTGTGGACGCTATGAGCAGCTTTGCAGGAGTGGATATTCCGGTAAAGGACTGGGGAATCGACTTTATCATCAGCAGTGCAAATAAATGTATTCAGGGCGTGCCGGGATTTTCATTTATCATTGCAGACAGAAAGCTTCTGACAGAAAGTAAAGGAAAAGCAAGAAGTCTTTCTCTTGACCTTTATGATCAGTGGAAAACCATGGAAGTGGACGGTAAATGGCGCTTTACATCTCCTACACATGTGGTTCTGGCCTTTGCCCAGGCTCTGAAGGAACTGAAAGAGGAAGGAGGAATACCGGCGCGCAGCAGACGATACAAAGAAAACAATCAGCTTCTGATCAAAGGAATGAAAGAGCTTGGAATCCACCCGTATATTGACGGAGAGCATCAGGGACCGATTATTACAACCTTCTTTTATCCGGAGAATTATGATTTTAAATTTGCAGATATGTATACTTATATCAAAGACAGAGGTTATGCAATTTATCCGGGTAAGGTAACAGAGGCGGAAACTTTCCGTATCGGAAACATTGGAGAAATCTATAAAGAGGATATTGAAAGGGTTGTAAATCTTGTAAAAGAGTTTCTGGACAGTACAGGAAAATAAGGACTGTACGGAGGCATACAGAAATAAGATCCAGGGGATATCAGGGACAGGATTATCCTGCATCCGGACATTCCCGGATCAGATTTTATAAGAATCATCAGGAGGAATGAAGATGAAACAGTTTGAATGTGTGATATTTGACTGGGCAGGAACAACGGTAGATTATGGAGCTTTGCGCCGGTTCAGGCATTTGTGGAAGTATTTAAACATTATGGTATTGAACCTACTATGGAGGAGGTTCGTGAACCAATGGGGATGCTGAAAATCGATCATATCCGTACCATGCTCAATATGCCCAGAATAAAAAAATGCTGGACAGAAAAGTATGGAAAGGAACCAACAGAAGAGAATGTGAAAGAGCTTTTTGGGATTTTTGAGGAAAAGCTTCTGAGTATTCTTCATATGTTTGCAGATCCGAAACCGGGTGTGCCGGAGGTAATAAGCCGTCTTCGTACAAAGGGCTATGCCATTGGTTCGACAACAGGATATACAGACAAAATGATGGAGATTGTAGCTCCGGCTGCAAAAGAAAAGGGTTATGAGCCGGACTGCTGGTTCAGCCCGGATTCCACAGAACAGAAGGGCCGTCCCTATCCGTATATGATATACAGAAATATGGAAAAGCTTGGAATTATGGATGTAAGAAAAGTAATAAAGGTGGGAGACACGGTTTCTGATATAAAAGAAGGAAAAAATGCGGGCGCATTTTCCGTGGGAGTAATTGTCGGAAGCTCTGAGCTTGGACTTTCTCAGGAAGAATTTGAGGCTCTTTCCTGGCAGGAGCAGCAGGAAAAATGCAAAAAAACAGCACAGCGTTTTCTGGATGCAGGAGCGGATAAAGTAGTTTATACACTGGAAGAGCTGGCAGAATTTCTGGGGGCATAACGCCCCCGTTTTTTTATTCTTATTTCAAAGGTGTTTTATCTGCTTTCAGGAAAAAGAAAATTCCGATCAGAAACATAACAGAAAGAGCGCCCACGCCCAGGTTTACGCTGCCGCTGAGCTGGCTTATGAGAGAAACAACCATAGTTCCTGCAAAGGCGGCTCCCTTTCCGCAGATATCGTAGATTCCGAAGTATTCACCGGATTTGTCCGCAGGAATGATCTTTACAAAATAAGATCTGGACATGGACTGAATGGCGCCCTGGAAAATTCCCACAACAACAGCCAGAATCCAGAACTGATATTGTTCCTTGAGAATGATCCGTACAGGGCGATCAGAAAATAAGCTCCGATAGAAACAGTGATCAGCCGTGAAGCGCTGACCTTTCCCGCCAGTCTGCCAAAGATCAGAGCAGCCGGAAAGGCTACGATCTGAGTTACCAGAAGAGCAAGGAGAAGTCCTGTAGAGTCAAGGCCAAGAGCGGTTCCGTAAGCAGTTGCCATATCAATGATCGTATACACACCGTCAATATAAAAGAAAAAGGCAATCAGGAAAAACAGGATTTTTCTGTTGTTTTTCAGTTCGGAAAAAACTCCTTTCAGACGGCGGAAGCTGGCAGCCAGGTTGTTGCCGGAAGCTACTGACTGGTAATGCTTCTGCCGGTAGTTTTTCAGCAGAGGAAGGCTCATTACGATCCACCAGACAGCTACCAGAAGGAAGGAAATTCCCATGGCTGTTTTCATGGTAAGTCCGATCTTATCATAAAAAAGTACAAGCATCAGGCTTAAAATAAAAGGAATGCAGCTTCCGATATATCCCCAGGCATAGCCCTGGGCAGACACCTGATCCGCCCGGTCATCGGTGGTAACATCCGGAAGCATGGAGTCATACACAACCAGGCTTAAAGAGTAGGCTGATTTTGCAATTACAAAAAGCAGCAGAAACCAGATCCAGGACTGAGTGAATCCAAGAAAAACACAGCCTAAAGCTCCAATCAGAAGAGAAACCAGGAATATTTTTTTCCGGCGTCCTTTTGTGTCAGAGGCAGCGCCAAGTACAGGACCCAGAACTGCCACAATGATGGTAGCAGCAGAGGTGGCATATCCCCAGTAAGCCAGATAATTTACTTCGGAAATGCCTGCCTGATCTGCCAGATAATTAAAATAAATAGGCATGATCGTAGCGATCAGAAGGGTAAATGCCGAATTTCCCACATCATAGAGAATCCATTTCTTTTCCATATCGTTCAGCTTAAACTTCATAAATATCCTCCTTGGGGCAGCGCTTTGACAGTAGCCGGCTGAAGCTGCCGTTTCTTTTTTATATTTTATCAGATTTCTTACAGGATAGCACGAAAATTTGTAGATATTGAAAAGAAAAAGTCAAAACAATGTAAAATAGCAGCTGTCTATACGACAATTACAGGATTCTTGTGAACGGAATACAGATATGATATAATACATACCTGAATAATAGGCTGAAAGAGAGATAAAAATATCGGTTTTCACAGGTATGGAACACAGGAGGTTCATAAGTTTCTGTCAATCTGGGAAAACTGATTTTATGGAGAATGCGATCATGAAAAACAAAGACTTATAAAAAATATTACAGATCAGATCAAGGAAGCGCAGATGAAACTGGGATTTGTCCGGGAAAGTATCAGGCTGTATTTTCCCTGGGACTCCTTTATGGTTCTTCTGGGAGAAACTCTGGAGGAAGAAGGTTCAGGCATACATTCAGAGGATAAACTATTTCCGGCTGACGGGAATTGCTCCGAGACAGAAAGGAAAAAGCAGAAAAGAAGGATCCTTAATGAGCTGAATGGTTCAGCCGGGTTTGGGACCGGAGGACTGGGACAGGTTTCTTTCCGGGAAAGCAGAGGAAGGGTGGAGGTTACCATTCCCCCGGAAGGGGCGGAGTACGTTCACCGGGAGATTTCAGACCCGCCTTTTCTGAAGGCTGTGATTGAGCTTTTCGGGACCAGCCATAATCCTTCCGTGGATGACGTCTGCGCCTGCTTTGCTGAGTTCAGTCCGGATTATGTGTGCTGTAAAATACAGGATAATGATTTTGATTATGTTTTGTACTTTCAGGATGAAGAGATCGATCCTTATTATTACTGTATAAAAATGGAAATGGGACATACGGTTTATCATCGTTTTATAAAAGAAGATTACGAAAAATTAGTGGGGTAAAGGAATTATGGCAAATCAGTTTTCGAGAACAGAGCTTCTTTTCGGGGAAGCGGCAATGGACAGACTGGCGCAGTGCCGTGTGGCGGTTTTCGGCATTGGAGGAGTAGGCGGATATACGGCAGAGGCCCTTGCAAGAAGCGGTATTGGAGAGATTGATCTGATTGACAGTGATACGGTAAGTCTTACGAATCTGAACCGGCAGATCATAGCATTGAGAAGTACGATAGGAAAATATAAAGTGGATGTAATGAAGGAGCGTATCCTTGATATAAATCCTGATATAAAGGTACATGTGCACAAGTGTTTTTATCTGCCTGAAACAAAGGATGAATTTGATTTCAGCCAGTATGACTATGTGGTAGATGCAGTAGATACAGTGACAGCCAAGCTTCAGCTTGTTGAAGAAGCCAATGCAGCGGGAGTTCCTGTTATCAGCAGTATGGGAGCAGGAAACAAGCTGGATCCCACAGCCTTTCAGGTGGCTGACATTTATAAAACATCCGTGTGTCCTCTTGCAAAAGTCATGCGCCGTGAACTGAAAAAACGGGGAATAAAAAAGCTGAAAGTGGTTTATTCTCAGGAACTTCCGGTCATGCCTTCTCAGGAGGCGCTTAATTCTTACAGTGAGGAGCAGTCCGAGACAGCCCTAAGAAACGGTCCGTTCCGGGATCTGTGGCATTTGTTCCATCTGTGGCAGGACTGATCATTGCAGGAGAGGTTCTGAAGGATCTTATAAATTTTTAGATGATTCTACGATTTTTTTACATAAATTTGCTTGTGTAAAATATGGTTTCTGTTATAAAATAAATCTATATTTCGTAAAAATTTGAGAAGGAGAGTGTGATATGCGCAAAACAAAAATTATTTGTACTATGGGTCCGTCAACTGATAAAGAAGGAATACTTGAACAGCTTGCCATTGAAGGTATGGATGTTGCAAGATTTAACTTTTCTCATGGTCCCCATGAGGAACAGAAAGGCCGTCTTGAAAGATTAAAGGCGATCAGAACAAAGATCAACAGACCCATTGCTGCGCTGCTCGATACAAAGGGACCGGAAATCCGGATTCAGGAATTTGAAAAAGGCAAGGTTACTGTAACAGAAGGCCAGAAGTTTATTCTGACTGCAGAGGACATCCAGGGAACAGAAGAAAAGGTATCTGTTACCTACAAAGATCTTTATAAGGATGTGAAGCCCGGCGACAGTATTCTGATCGACGATGGTCTGATCGGCCTGAAGGTTGAAAAGATCCAAGGAACAGAAATCCACTGTGTGGTAATAAACGGAGGAGTGATCTCCAACAAAAAAGGAGTGAATCTTCCCGGAGTAAATGTAAACATGCCGTTTATCAGCAAAAAAGACAGAGAGGATATCCTTTTTGGAATCAAAGAGGGCTTTGACTTTATTGCAGCTTCTTTTACCAGAACAGCAGAGGATGTGCTGGAGATCCGTAAGATTCTGGATGAAAACGGCGGCCGTGACATTAATATTATTGCCAAGATTGAAAATCAGCAGGGCGTTGATAATATCGACAGCATTATGGAAGTGGCAGACGGAATCATGATTGCCCGTGGAGATATGGGTGTGGAGATTCCTCTGGAAGACGTTCCTGTTATCCAGAAAGAGATCATTAATAAGGTTTATAATGCAGGCAAACAGGTAATCACAGCAACTCAGATGCTGGATTCTATGATGAAAAATCCAAGACCTACCCGTGCGGAGACAACAGACGTGGCAAATGCCATTTATCAGGGAACAAGCGCGATCATGCTTTCCGGTGAGACTGCAGCAGGAAAATATCCGGTAGAAGCTCTTCGGACCATGATAAAGATTGCCCTTCGTACAGAGAGCGATATTGCATATAATAAAGAATTTAACATTCTTTCCAGAGATCATGGAACTACCACAAACATGACGACAGCGATTTCCCATGCAACCTGTATGACTGCCATTGATCTTGGCGCAAAAGCTATTATTACAGTCAGCCGTTCCGGAAACACTGCAAGAATGGTTTCCAAATACCGTCCGGGCTGCATGATCGTAGGATGCTCGCCGGAGGAACATACATGCAGACAGCTGAACATGTCCTGGGGCATCACGCCGGTTCATATTAAAGAAGAGTACAGCATGGAAATCCTTCTGCTCCACGCTACAGAGGCGGCAGAAAAAGCCGGTTATGTAGAAAAAGGCGATGTGGTCGTTCTGACAGCAGGAGTTCCGCTGGGGCGTTCCGGAAATACGAATCTTATTAAGGCTACAGTAGTAGGAGAGTATTGATCTTAAAATTTTATCGGCAGAAGTTTTGATGTAGCCGACGTAAAAAAAGCCGTGAAATTCATCTAGGCGCAGGGACTGGAATCATCTGATGAGACAGATGTAAAATAGTCTTTCCTGTTAAGTCAGGATAGCTGGCGGGCAGCGAAATAACTGCACATAAAGAGAAGATAAAAAACATCTCTGCTCAGAACCGGGGAGTAAAATCCCGGTTCCGACAGAGATGTTTTTGTTATCTGGTGTGTCTGTTAATATATTTTGCCTTATATTTGGAGTACACAATGGTCTGATCTTTGTAAAGCCCATAATACCCGGAAACAGCATAGCTGATGGAGACTGCGATTAGGTAATAGGAAACGCCCTCAAATCCAAACAGTTCAAAGGCAATGAGGATAGAGGTAATGGGACAGTTGGTAACGCCGCAGAACAGGGCTGCCATTCCGGAGGCTGCACACAGGGAAGGCGAAAGCCTACAAGCTGTCCCATAACACAGCCAAAGGTAGCGCCGATACAGAAGGAGGGAACAATTTCTCCTCCACGGAAGCCTGCTTTCATGGTAATTGCAGTAAGAATCAGCTTCCACAGAAAATCAAAGGGCCGGGTCTGTCCTTCTTCCACTGCTTTTTCAATGAGCCCGTTTCCTGCGCCCATAAAATCTGCTGACTGGAGAAGAAGCGTGATTACAATCACAGCTCCGGAGGCTGCGACAATACGCAGATAGGGATTTTTCAGGAAACGGGAATAAAGCTGTCCAATGCCTTTCAGGGCAACGCAGAAAAGAATACTTACGATCCCGCAGCCAACTGCCACAAGAAGCATTTTCAGCCCGGAAGCAACAGAAAGCTCAGGAATCCCGGATACATGAAAGCTTTCCGGATGGATATCGAAGCTGACTGCAAATCTGGCGGCAACCAGAGAGGCGATCACACAGGGAAGGAGAGCCGCATAGTACATAACCCCTACGCTTACTACCTCCATGGAAAATACAGCGGCAGCCATGGGCGTACCAAAAACAGCAGAAAAGGCGGCGCTCATGCCGCACATTACAATCACATGTCTGTCCTCTTCATCAAGACGGAACCAGGTGCCAAGCTGATTGCCGATACTTCCTCCAAGCTGTATGGCAGCGCCCTCACGTCCAGCGGATCCTCCTGTAAGATGCGTCAGAAGAGTGGAGACAAAGATCAGAGGAGCAGACCGCAGAGGAACATCATCCTGTGAACGGATAGTAGAAAGCACCTGGTTGGTGCCTCCGTCATCCTTTCCGAATTTCTGATACAGGAATACAATACACAGACCGGAAATTGGAAGCAGAAGAAATACCTGGAGATTCTGCATACGAAAATCCGTGACAAATTTCAGGGCTCTTGCAAAGACGCTGCTTATGGCTCCTACTGCCAGACCTGTAAGGACAGCCAGAAGAAGCCATTTTGCAAGATTTGACGCATCCCTCCATATTCGTCTGGCATAGAAGCGAATCAGACGAAGGCTTTTATTTTCTCTGTTTTTCTGTGTCGTATCCATGATTTCCCCCTTATTCTGTAAAAAACGGATCACGGACAAAAATGACCATGACCCGTTTTTTGTATTTCAGTAGCAGTGCAGATACATTTTGTAGTATCCGGTTTATTCTTCAGTAATTCCGGTTACTTCGTATCCTGCATTTTTGATAACTTCCCGGATCTTATCTTCGTCCACATGTTCCGGAGAAGTAAAAACAGTTGTCTTTTTTTCGTGGGAGGAAACAACATCCTCTGCCTGGAAAGCAGCCTTGATCGCTTCATTTACATGAGCCTCGCAGTGGGGGCACATCATTCCTTCAACATTTACTGTGATTTTTACCATAGAAGTAGTCTCCTTTTCTTTATTACTTTCATTATAATCTTTTTCAGGCAGAATGGAAACAGCCTGTTTGATTTTTTTGTCCCGGCTTGCATCATGAACCTTAAAAAGATTCAGCCGGAGGGCATTTGTGACAACGCAGAAGCTGGAAAGGCTCATGGCGGCAGCCCGAACATGGGATTTAAGGTCCAGCCAAAGATGGGGATCCACACGCCTGCGGCAAGAGGGATTCCTATTACATTGTAGAAAAATGCCCAGAAAAGATTTTCGTGGATGTTTCTGAGGGTAGCTCTGCTGAGGCGGATGGCTGCAGGCACATCGCTTAACCGGCTTTTCATCAGAACAATGTCTGCCGCGTCAATGGCAATGTCTGTTCCTGCTCCGATAGCAATGCCGATATCTGCCCTTGTAAGAGCCGGAGCGTCATTGATCCCGTCTCCTACCATGGCAACCTTTCCCTGTTCCTTCAGAGAACGGATCACACTTTCCTTGCCGTCAGGGAGAACTCCTGCGATCACCTCGTCCACTCCTGCCTGCTTTCCGATGGCCCGGGCAGTCTTTTCATTGTCTCCCGTAAGCATTACAACCTGGATTCCCATATTCTGAAGCTCTTTAACAGCCTGCGGACTGTCTTCCTTGATCACATCGGCAACTGCGATGATACCGGCCAGTTTGTTGTCTGAGGCAAAGAGAAGAGGGGTTTTGCCCTGTTCCGCCAGATGTTCGGCCTGCTGTTTCAGAGAATCCGGCACAGAAACACGGCTGCTGATAAACTTCATACTTCCTCCCATAAGCGTCTGACTGTTCATAATGCCGGAAAGTCCGTTTCCGGGAAGAGCCTGAAAATCAGAAATCTCATAAGCGTGAAGCTCCGTTCTTCAGCTTTTTTCAGAACTGCCTTTGCCAGAGGATGTTCACTTTTCTGTTCCAGAGAAAAGGCAAGAGTCAGAAGCTGCTCTTCAGAAAATCCCTCTGCAGGAAGAATATCAGTAACTTCCGGCTGACCGCTGGTAATGGTTCCTGTTTTATCAAGAGCCACAATCTGTACTTTTCCTGTTTCTTCAAGAGATACGGCTGTTTTAAAAAGAATCCCGTTTTTGGCGCCCATGCCGTTTCCTACCATAATGGCAACCGGAGTGGCAAGTCCCAGTGCGCAGGGGCAGCTGATAACAAGAACAGAAATTCCCCTTGCAAGAGCATAGCCAAAGGTCTGTCCTGTAAGAAGCCACACAATAGTTGTAATTACAGCAATGGTGATAACGGCAGGCACAAAGATCCCGGAAACCCGGTCTGCGATTTTTGCAATAGGAGCCTTGGTGGCTGCAGCGTCGCTGACCATTTTTATAATCTGGGATAAAGTAGTATCTTCTCCTACCCGGGAAGCTTCACAGCGATAAATCCTGACTGGTTGACCGTGGCTGCAGATACCATATCCCCGGCTGCTTTGTCTACAGGAATGCTTTCACCTGTGAGAGCTGATTCGTTTACTGCGCTTGTCCCTTCAAGAACTACTCCGTCTACAGGAATGTTTTCTCCCGGACGGACAACAAAGATATCTCCTTTGTGAACCTGTTCTACAGGGATTGTGGTTTCCTGTCCGCTGCGGATCACAACGGCTGTTTTCGGAGCAAGCTTCATAAGACTTTTCAGCGCGTCTGTTGTTTTTCCCTTGGAGCGGGCCTCCAGCATTTTTCCCACAGTGATCAGAGTAAGGATCATTGCCGCAGACTCAAAATAAAAGTCCATCATGTAATTTTCCACAGCAGCCATGTCCCCGCTGACCTGAGCGCCTGTCATGGCAAAAAGCACATACACGCTCCAGACAAAGGACGCCATGGAGCCAAGGGCAACAAGCGTGTCCATGTTGGGGGATCTGTGCCAGAGACTTTTGAACCCGCTGATAAAAAACTTCTGGTTAATGACCATGACGATCCCTGCAAGAAGCAGCTGTAAAAGCCCCATGGCAACATGATTGTGTTCAAACCACTGAGGCACAGGCCAGCCCCACATCATATGTCCCATGGAAAAATACATGAGAACCAGAAGAAAGCCCACAGAGGCGATCAGTCGTTTTTTCAGAATGGGAGTTTCGTGATCCGCAAGAGCTTCCGCAGCCTGGGATGCAGAGGACTGCTGACTGTCAGAGCCTTTTAGGGAGGCTCCGTAACCGGCCTCCTCAACAGCCTTTATAATATCCTGAGGGGAGGCGCTTCCCTCTACTCCCATGGAATTGGTGAGCAGACTGACCGAGCAGAAGGTTACCCCGGGAACGTGGGATACAGCTTTTTCTACCCGGGCGCTGCAGGCCGCACAGCTCATTCCTGTTACCTGATATTGTTCCATATTTCCTCCTTCTGCTGTGTACAGACTGTCTGTTCCGTACACAGTCTTATTTCATAAGTTTCTGTAAAGTAACCACAAGTTCATCAATGGTTTCGTCTTTGCCTTCCCGGATATCCCTTGCCACACAGGTTTTAATATGGGCGGCAAGAAGTTCTTTGTTAAAAGCATTCACTGCAGCGTTTACTGCGGCGGACTGAACCAGAATGTCATTGCAGTAGGCATCGTTTTCCAGCATTCCTATAATACCGCGAACCTGTCCTTCAATTCTTTTCAGACGGTTTACAAGCTTTTTCCGGTCTTCCTCCGGACGTACTGTTTTTTTTGTGCAGCAGCAGGATGTTGTTTCAGTCACTGTAAATTCCTCCTTTGATTCATTTATGGCTAAAAATAAATTCTGTTTATAAACATACCCCTTATGGTATTATTTGTATTATTATCATATACCCTGCAAGGTATTTGTCAACAGGAAATATTCTGATAATAAAATACAAACAAATGTTCTTTCGGTATACAGATGTGTTATGGAGAAAAAGAACGTTTGTTTGTTATAATCCTGATTGTAAAACAGAGCCGGACCTGAATTACAAGAATAAATAAATAATAAAAGAATAAAGGAGAACAAAATTATGAAGCAGATGAAACACATGAAACGAACAGAGCTTGCGGATCAGCGTACTGCAAACAGAAAAGTATTTGAAAACCAGGATCATTCCAGAACAGTAGAGATTTATCTGGAGCCCGTACACTACCAGGACAGAGGCGGAAACTGGAAGGAAATGGATGATACCCTTCAGGAAACAGAAACGCCGCAGAATTTACAGAGATTCCGTGAAAAAGAAATTTTTTCGGGAATGGATATGGAAAGCTCAGTGCAGGAAAATAAAATCCGGGATTCTGAACAGAAAAGGGGATCTGGAGATTTTCCTGAACAAAAAAGCAGAACCGGCTTCCACAGTGTACCTGAGCCGAAAAGACAGCTTTCTTTCCTGGGGGCTGGAGGGAGGTACTTATGCAGAAGCCCGGAAACAGGAAAAAAGCGTAGTTTCTTATAAGGACATTTTTGACGGGGCAGAGCTTCGCTGCCGGATTCACGGGGAAGGAGTGAAGGAAGATCTGATTCTTCATAAACCGGAAGCGGTTTCCGATACTTACAGCTGTCTTTATCAGATGAAAAATCTTCGTCCTGTACTGCGCAACAATGTGGTTTCTTTTTTAGACAGGGAGGAACAGGAAGTGTTCTGTGTTCATGCGCCCTGCATGAAAGACGCCGGCGGCGAAAAATCAGAGGCAATCCGTCTGAGCCTTACAGAAACAGACACAGATGTGTGCAGGATCACATTTTTGCCGGATATGGAATGGCTGGGATCTGAGAACCGCCTGTTTCCGGTAGTCATTGACCCTGTAACAACTACCTCCAAAAAAGCTTCTGAGATCTATGATGCCCATGTGGATTCTCTTTATGAGGAGGACAACTTCCAGAAAAGTATTATTCTGAAAAACAAGGGAGGCGATCAGATACAGAGAAGCTTTGTAAGATTTGCGCTTCCGGAGATCAAAACAGGAGATATGTCATCAATGCCAGACTGGTGCTTGTTTCACTGGCTGAGGACGGAAAAGAACGTACTGTGGCAGTGCATAAGGTGCTTCATGCGTGGAACTCAGATTCCATTAACTGGTACAATAAGCCTCTTTATTCCGATACTGTGGAGGATATATGCAGATACAAAGGAGACCAGCAGAAATACATTACCCTGGATATTACCAGAATGGTAAAGGACTGGTATCAGAACGGCGGCAACTACGGACTGATGTTTAAAAATGACAAAGAGATTTCCGGATATACAGAATTTCTGTCCTCTGACTGCGACAACGGATTTCAGGATATGCGCCCCAGAATCGAGCTTTCCTATGTGAATTATTCAGGTCTGGAGGCTTACTGGAGCTATCACAGCCAGGATGTGGGAAGAGCGGGAAATGTTCATGTAAATGACTATAACGGAAACCTGATCCTGATCCATGATACCATGCAACCGGCGGAAGCCGCGTACCCATGAGCCTTGCCCATGTATACAATTCCAATAACAGGCAGGTGAACCTGGGCTATGGATACGGATTTGCCCTCAGTTATCATCAGACTCTGAAAAAAGTAAAAATTGCAGGAACTGACTATTATCAGCACACAGACGGAGACGGAACCGTTCATTATTTTTACTATGATTCCAAAAAATCCAAATGGCTGGAGGAAGGTGGTTCGGAATCCTATGTGACTATTCATGCAGATGCCAGCGAACAGCTTGTGATCCACGATAAGGAAAACAATCAGCTGATGTTCCGAAATGGATATCTGGTAAAAGTAAAGGACAAAAATGGAAATACTCTAGTTGTTGCCTGGAATGAAGGAAGAGTCATCTCTGTTACAGACGGCGCAGGCAGAAAGACAGTTCTTACTTATCTGAAAAACAGTCAGGGCAAGCTTACCTATCTTCATGAGATCACTTCACCTTCCGGTAAAAAGAAGCTGTTCGGGTACAACAATGGAGATCTGGTAAAAATCATTGATATTGACAATGAAACTGTAAATTATACATATGATAAAAACCATATGCTTACTTCCCTGACGGATGTTGACGGATACCGTGTCAATTACGAATATTATACTTCCAGCCTTATCGTGTAAGAAGAATCACAGAGTTCGGCGGGAATGTGAAAGGAAACAGTCTGACCCTGACTTACGGCTATAACAGCACAAAATTCACAGACAATAAAAAAAGAAGCGAAATCTATCGCTTTAACAACAGCGGAAACCTTCTGCACATTCATGACGGCTTTGGCCATGCTGCAAGCGCACGATTCAATACCAGCGGAAATCATGTGAACTGTCTGGAAAACGCCACAAAGCTTCAGACCAATGTAGTTCAGCTTTTGAAGGATCCGATCATTCAGGCAGCTAAGTCAGCATGGGGAAAGATTATCGGAACAGACGCATCAGGAACAGCATCTGTCAATACGGATCAGAAGCACTGCAAAGTAGGAACCAGATCCTTAAAAGCGGAGAGTAGTTCCTGAAAGGGTATGTAGCTGGGCTCAGGATGTAAAGCTGAAAGCAGGAATGACGTATACCTTTTCTATGTATGTAAAAACAGAAATGAAGCAGGCCGCAGAAGATGGAGGCGCAAGGCTGAGGATCAGATATATTGACAAAAATGGAAAATGGATTTATCTGGACAGTGAAATTCTGAAAGAAACAACAGGCGGTTTCGTACGTCTTTACCGTACCTTTACTGTGCCCTCTGATTCTAAAGATCCTACAGTACGTGTATATCTTTATTTATATCATGCTGCAGGCGTGTTATACGGTGATATGGCTCAGCTGGAAACGGGAACAACTGTAAGCAGATGTAATCTGATCGACAACGGGGACTTCCAGCTGGGAAGCACGGATTTTGAAAAGAAGGCATATTATGAAGATGGTCTGACATCAGTCGGATCTGAAAATGTAAGACCGGTAAACCGTGCTGTAACAGTAACGGCAGCAGGAACTTCGTATATTTATGACAGACCGTCTCTGAATGGAAAAAAAGTCGCAAGTGTACAGAAATGGACACATCTTTATGCTTCTGTTTCCCTTCCAAACGAAAACAGCCAGTGGTACAGAGTGGAAAATGCAGAAGGAAAACGGGGATATTTTCCGGCAAGCAGAGCATTTGCGTACCTTGGCGGAAATGATGGAGATAATTGTGGGGCAGTTGCGGTTACAGGAGCAATTTTGCGGGCTTCAGCTTCTGACAGTGGAGCTATTGTAGAAGAAGTGATACCCAGAGGAACCAGTGTGGTAATCCGTTCCATTACAACAGATTCAAGAGGACAAAAATGGTACTATGTAGCCATGCAGATCGATAAAAAACGTTATTTTGGCTATATAAAAAGAGATCATGTGATCCGTCTCAGTGTAAATGCTCCTGTCTGCACCATGAAGCAGGAAGACAAAGTATTTGATACTCCATCGCTGACAGGAAAAGCAATTATTACATTAAAAGCAGGTCAGAAAATTGCAGTGCGTGGAATTTGCCTGACAGGAAATCAGAAATGGTATGCAGTACAGCGCGGAAGAAATTTCTGTTTTCTGAATGCACGTTACTGCCAGCTGAATATGACAACAGAAGTTGATAAACGTGCGGTATCCATAGTTCCCGAAAGAGTAGGCGGGCTGGATAAATATATATACCGTTTCATAGGCGATACTCAGGTAAATAAGCGTCTTACAAAACTCCTTGATCTCACAGGCAAAAAAGGAGACACTTACATGGTTAATGCCTGGGGTCGGGGAACCTGTCTTCCGGAAACAGATAATGATAAATACCGCCGCTTTGGCGTAGAAGTAGTTTTTGTAGGGGCAGACGGAAAAAATGACATTCATTATACAAATTTCAGCCCGGATATTCTTGACTGGCAGTTCCTGGGTGACGTGTATGTGGCAAAACAGGATTACACCAGCATTAAGGTTTCCTATACTTACTGCAGAAATGCCAACCTTGCATTTTTTGACGGACTTTCCCTGTACCGGGAAGAATTCGGACAGAGCTACACCTATGATGACAAAAACAATGTGATCTCTGCCGTGGATTCCCAGAAAAATGCAACAAAGTTTGAATATAATGAAAACAGCGACCTGACCGGGATCACGGATCCCAAGGGAAATAAATTTAAGTATGAGTATGATAAAAAACATAACGTGACGAAAGGAACCTCCGCTATGGGCGTGGTGAACCGTCTGGTCTATGACGGAAACGGAAACATCACAAAAAGCGGTACTGTGCAGCCTGATGCTCAGGATAAAGGTATCTGGATCACAAGATCTTTTACCACAGACAAAAACCATGTGGCGTCTGTCACAGATGCAGAGGGCAACAGAACCCTGTATGACTGGAATGTGAAGTCAGATCTTCTTAATTCTCTGACAGACGGACAGGGCAACAGGCTGAGTTATAAGCATGATTCTGCAGACCGCATGACTTCCGTCTCTCAGGAAGTAACTGCAGGCGGAACAAAGCAGGTGGTAAAAAATACTTATAGCTATACAAAGGACAAACTGACGTCCATTGACCACAACGGCTTCCGCTATGGATTTGAATATGACGCTTTTGGAAACACAACAGCCGCATCCATTGCAGGCAGTCAGGTGGTACAGTATATTTATGAAAGTGGAAACGGAAATCTCAGCAGGACTGTTTATGCAAATGGAAATGAGATCCGGTACACCTACGACAGTCAGGACCGGATGACAGAAAGCTATTTCAGAGAATCTTCCGGCGGAACAGAGCAGAAGCTGAATACTTATACCTATGATAAAGAGGGAAATCTTTGCCGGGTTGTGAACCATATGGCAGGTAAAACCTATGATCTGGATTATGATTTCCTTGACCGCCTGATGCGTGTAAGAGATGAAAAAGGTTCTTTTTATGAGTATACTTACGATGCAACAAACCACATGACAAAACTGATCCACAAGGCAGGCGTTTCCCATACTACGACTCTTTATACTTATGATAAAGACGGCAGGGAACAGACCACAAAGGTACGCGGAGGCTATACAAAGACCAGCACTTACGATAAGCTGGGAAGGCAGCAGGTGTAACTCTCAGCACCAAAAAGGCTTTTGCAGTAAAGGTGGCTTATCCGGCAGCAAACGGAAATCAGGAACATGCCATGCCGTCAGGTCTGACTGTGGGAGACAGAAAGCTTACCTATCAGTATGACAAAAACGGAAATATCACAAGGATCCAGGATCGCTCAGGCTCCGGCGCGGTAAAGACAGATACTTTCTGCTATGACGAGAGGAACCAGCTGATCCGTGAAGACAGCCAGACCCAGAATAAGACATTTGTCTACGAGTATGATCTGGGAGGAAATCTGACTGAGGTGAAGGAGTATGCATATACCGCAGGAGAGCTTCCTGCTTTCCCGGAAAGAACAGAAACAGGATCTTATGCTTCTGTCTGGAAAGACCAGCTTGTGAACTGGAACGGCACAGCAATGACCTATGATGCAATCGGAAACATGCTGACCAGAGGAAATATTACTTACCGCTGGATTATGGGCAGAAAGCTTGCGGGGTAAACAATGGAAAGAACATCCAGTATTTTTACGATCATACAGGCTCCAGAACAAAGAAAGTTGTAGATGGTACAGCCACCGAATACCGAATGGCAGGGGAACTTCTGGTATCAGAGATCACCAATGGACAGACCTTCTGGTACACTTATGATTCCAACGCAAACCTTGTTTCCATTATCATTGGAGGAAAGAACTACTTCTATGTAAGAAACCTCCAGAACGATATCATTGCTCTTATTGACGAGGATGGAAACACGGTGGTAAACTATACTTATGACAGCTGGGGTAAGATTCTAAGCATTACCGGAAGCCTGAAGGACACCGTAGGCCAGCAGAACCCGTTCCGTTACAGAGGATATTACTACGATAAAGAAACAGGGATGTACTACCTGAAGAACCGGTATTATGATCCGGAGTTGAGAAGGTTTATCTGTGCGGATAAAACTGGAGTAGCCAAGCATCTATGGAGACACTGCATAACCGAAATCTGTATGTATACTGTGATGGAAATCCACTGACGCGAAGAGATGGTGACGGGGAACTGTGGATTTTAGCAGCAGTAACATTTGCTGCTGGTACAATAGCATCTGTTGCAAGTCAAATGAAATTAGATGGTAAGTCCTTTAAAGAAGTAAGTTGGATTTCCGCGGGAGTATCTGGGCTGACAACAACTATGGACTATTTATTCCTCAAACAAAAAATTTTGGCAGATAATTGGGGGATGATTCAAGCAGTAGTTGGTGCAGTTGGATCTTTTGCAAGCAGTTATATAGAAGATGAAGAGACTTTTGGAAGATCAGTTTATAATGCGGCAATAGATTTAGGGCTGAGTTTAGGTTTTGACAAATTAGGAGAAACACTAAAAATAAATGATTATTTGAAATTTCGAGAGATCATACAAATAAAAAAATACAGATAAAAAAAGAATATTTGTCAGAATTTCGAAAAAAACCTCGTTTAGAAGAGGAGAATCGGCGATATGCAGGGGGCATGCTTAAAGCAACTATATGGACAGCAGGAAGTTATGCAGCAAGTACAATGATTTCTAATAAGATAAAAAGAGAGACGTATAGAACTCCTTCACGTACAAGCTTTAGAATGGTATTTATGGATGATACAATAGTTTATATGTATTAGAAATTGATATTGGCAGGGACAAAAACCTGCCAATATTAAAAAGGGGGATGGAGATGAAAAAGCCAAGGTCAGTTACATACATATTTGTGTGGTTTGTAGTATATTTTATAAATTTAAATTTGGCAATGACATGGTTTGCATATGATGATAAGTATTACTTTTATTGTATAGGATGCATTTTGTCAGGTGTATATTTAAAGCCACAAATTGACAAAAATATAATAAATACTGACCGAGAATTAAGCTCTTATAATCCGTTATATGTCAGAGGATATTTTAGGAAGGATGCAGAAAAATCGGAATATTGGTCGTTTCTAAAAGGGATATTTTATTGTCAAGTGGCTATTATTGTTTTTTGGGCAAGTATTTGGATTATTGTTTTTACTTATCAGTTCTGTCCTGTAGATTGGAGTGAGCGTGTTGTTATGCTTAGGATACCTACTATTGTTTCTTCGGATATAGTGTTTAGGATGCCAGTGTTTTTTTATTCGAAACTTATGATCCACAGTATGGGGATATTGTTTTGGATCTGTAATATTATCTGGATAATAATTTTTAATTATTATGGAAGACAATACTATAAAGACTTCAGTTATATGGAGGATTCACATGGAACCTGGATGCCGTTCCGATATATAGCAAAGCCTCATGGATTTGGTTATTATCGACCTTTTGATTGCAATTATTACGTTCCTAAGGAGAAAATAAGAGGAAATTTGAGGGAAGCTACACAGAAGATGGGATATCAGTATACAAATACTGTTAAAACATATGGTGGATATACAGACAGTTATCTTCGTGTAAAAAAAGGGGAATTACAGATATTTCAGGTAGTATATATACAAACCTACTCAGAAGATATTATGGAAAGACAAAACGATATTTTTGCAGATTTCTGGGGGCGATGTATTGAGAATAAGTATAAAACGGATAATGTTTCTTTGAGCTTTTTACTCTGTGTGGAACAGGGAAACCAGGAACTAGAAGAGAGATTTTGGAAAGTTTTATCTGTAAATCCACAAAAAAGGCGAAACCGTTTGGCTGCAGTACTTAGATTTGAGGGGATTTCTGATAATGGCAAGATATACTCTGGAAAACCGTCCCTAAGAGTTCTGGAGTGCTCTGGTATTATGAAACGAAAACGGAAAAAATATATAGAAATGCGGGCAGATTTCCTTAAGTTAATGGGATTGAAGGAGTGTAACAATCATAGAAGTTATTGGGGATATGAGGATTCAGAGGAGTTATAAATAGAATAACATTATTTGGGAGACAAAAGAATTGAATTTTCAAAAGTTCGAAATGATAGTGGAAACGATAGCTCTTTTCTGGGTGATCTGCTGTGTTGTTATCTGGTTTATTCACAGAAAAAAGAAGAAAGTCACAGCAGGAAAGCTAAAAAAGAGGATGATATGTGTTTCGATTATTGTTTTTGCAGGATATTTTATGTCAAATTTAGTCAAGTGTACCATATCTTTTGCCTCTCTGGAAAAAGCAGTTTCATTTTATGGAAATACAAAGCCTCAGGGACAACCGCTTATAGGAACAGAGACTGCCCTTGTTCCTCAACTTAATGACGGATTGGAATTAAGCATTTATCATAAAAAACAAAATAAATGGAAACTTCCCTGTTGGCTTTTAAATGAAGATTCAATACATAATGATATAGATGAAAATACAAACAAATATATGGTTAGTGTAATATGGGAAGGAAACACAGATGGTCGATATATAATACTTTGGGAGACAAGGAGCCAGGACTGCAAAAGGAGGAATGTAAGAGATTCAGAGAATAGCAGATTTACATATTTTAGTTCGAAACCAGTAGAAGGTGTAGTAATAAATTTTATTACAGTTATTTAAAAGATACGCCGTCAAATTATAAACTTTATATTGATGATTATGAGATAGAAGTAGGTTGGGAAAAGTTACTAAAAGATAATC
>ENA-OQAA01000809-OQAA01000809.1-human-gut-metagenome-genome-assembly--contig:-NODE-809-length-19468-cov-2.510884_pt1 | contig 19468 bp, 23 predicted proteins | sample MGYA00242489_ERZ504515 | MGnify/ENA primary metagenome ERZ504515 (study PRJEB26092, sample SAMD00036237) | human gut metagenome | host: Homo sapiens | study: EMG produced TPA metagenomics assembly of... | reverse complement strand
TTCGCAGATCTGTTTGTTCGTCTTCCTGATCGCTACGGCCATGGGAACTTTGGCGGGTGGTCCTATCGGTGATAAGATAGGACGGAAATATGTGATTTGGGGATCGATTCTAGGGGCAGCCCCATTTAGCTTGTTGATGCCGCATGTGGGATTCGTTTGGACGATCGTGCTTAGTTTTTGCGTGGGGTTGGTCTTATCATCGGCGTTCCCGGCTATTTTGTTGTATGCGCAAGAGTTGCTTCCTTATAAATTAGGTCTTATCTCGGGACTTTTCTTTGGATTTGCTTTCGGTGTGGCGGGTATAGCCTCGGCCGTATTAGGAAATATGGCGGATCATTATGGAATAGAGGCTGTCTACAACGTATGTGGCTTCATGCCTCTTTTAGGACTGGTTACTTGGTTCCTTCCCAACTTGAAAAAGAAGTAAAAACAATCCTCCCTTTTTCGCTGTTATTACTCCAACTGAACGTCAATTACTAAATGAGTTTATGGTGAGTAATATAGTATCTTACAGTATTCTTTTGCTGTATCTTCTTCCATGCGCTTCATGGAGCCAAGGGAACGATGTGGATTTAAGCTTGGAACAATCTCTCGACCTGCTTCATAAGGAAAATAAAAGCTTGAAAATAGCCGGGAAAGAAGTGGAATGGGCTCGGAATGAGCATCAAAAGCTAAACGCTTTTTGGTATCCGTCGGTGAACGCCGCGGGTGCTTTCGTACATATGTCGAATCCGATAGAGGTACGGCAGTCGCTGAGTAAATATACGGAACCGGCGAAGGAGTTTGTCCATAATTATATCCCGGATAATGAGTTGATCATGTCGGTATTGGATAAGATCGGGCAAGGTACTTTCTCGCTTCCGCTAATCTCCCAAAACATCACTTCTATAGACGCTACGGTGACGTGGCCTGTTTTCACGGGAGGAAAACGTATCTACGCGAACAAGATCGGAAAGACGATGGTCTCTATAGCGGAGGTGAATAGGAGCCAAGTGGATGCTAACCAACAATCCTTATTGATCGAGGCTTATTTCGGGCTTCGTCTGGGACAAAGCGTGGTGGACGTAAAAACAGAAGTGTACAATTCTTTGAAAACCCATTATGACCAAGCCCTTAAATTAGAGCAAAACGGGATGATCAATCGGGCCGAGCGTCTGTTCGCTCAGGTGAGTATGGACGAGGCGAAACGAGAACTGGAATCGGCCCGTAAGGATTTAGCGGTCGCCCAACAGGCGTTTAAAAGCTTGATTAATATGGAGGAGGGGAGCGACGTACGTACCACGACTCCTTTATTTATTAATGAGGCGCTTCCTCCGGCCCAATACTTCAAGGATCTGGTTCCGATGAATAATTATATAGTCAATCAATTGAAATTGCAGCAGGTTGTAGCCGATAATCAACTAAAGATCGGCCGGTCCGCTTATGTCCCGAATATCGCTTTATTCGGCAAACAGACTTTGTACGCTGATGGACTGGATAAATATTTGTTGCCTCGTACGATGGTGGGAGTTGGTTTTACGTGGAATATCTTTGACGGCTTGAATCGGGAGAAAACCATCCGGCAGGCAAAGATCGCTAGTCAGTCGCTTCATTTGGGTAAGGAGAAGGCGATTACGGATCTGGAGGTCGGTATCGATAAATTCTACAGCCAGCTACAAAATGCCTTGGACAATGTAAAAGCTTTGGATACGACGATCGAGATGAGCCGGGAACTGGTCCGGGTGCGGAAGAAATCCTTCCAAGAGGGAATGGCTACTTCTACGGAGGTAGTCGATGCTGAGGTTATGCTGGCGAAGGTGAAGACCGCTTTTCTTTTGGCTTATTATCAGTATGATGTAGCTTGATTAATCTGCTGTCTGTCTGCGGTACGCCGGAGCAGTTCCACCAATACAAGATGGAGGGAAAGACCGAGGAGCTTTTGGGGAATTGAAAATTGAGAATTGAAAATTGAAAATTTAGGAGTTATGGATAAAACTAAGAGATATTTGAGTGTGCCTTCGTCGCAGTCTTGGCGATTGTTATAGTTGTCTCGTTGATCGGGATGATCTTGTTGAAAAAGAAGCCGGTGATCTTGCAAGGGCAGATCGAGGCAACGGAAATACGTATCTCCGGTAAGTTACCGGGGCGTATCGATACCTTTCTGGTAAAAGAGGGACAGAATGTACGCCAAGGCGATACCTTGGTAGTCATCAATAGTCCGGAGGCATTGGCTAAATATCAACAGGTGAACGCCATGGAGAACATAGCGAAGTATCAGACCAGAAAGTGGATGAGGGTACACGAAAGCAAATCATCGCTTCCTTGCAACAATTGTGGAATAAATCCAAATCGGATTTACAATTGGCGAAGATTACCTATGATCGGGTCAATGCCTTGTATAAAGATAGCGTGGTAACCTCACAGCGTAAAGATGAGGTGGAGGCCATGTATAAAGCGGCTGAGGCCGCCGAACGTGCCGCTTATAGCCAATATCAAATGGCGGTAGACGGGGCGCAGATACAAGATAAGGAGAGCGCCCGCTCGTTGGTGACGGCGGCACAAGGAACCGTGAGGAGGTGGCGGCTCTCTTACAGGACGCTCGGTTGACGGCTCCGGAATCGGGACAAATCTCCGCTATCTTCCCGAAACGGGGAGAGTTGGTTGGGGCCGGGATGCCAATCATGAACTTAGTCGTATTAGATGACGTGCATGTGGTATTGAACGTACGTGAGGATCGTTTGCCTTTATTTAAGATGGGAGGAACGTTTGTCGCCGATGTACCGGCGATCGATAAGAAGGATATTGAGTTCAAGATCAATTATATCAGTCCGTTGGGCAGTTTCGCTACTTGGAAATCTACCAAGCAGACTGGTAGCTATGACTTGCGGACCTTCGAGATACATGCCTTACCGGTGGAGAAGGTGGAGGGATTGCGTCCCGGTATGTCCGTACTCTATCAACTCCCTTAATACTATCCATTTGTAGAGACGGGGCACGCCCCCGTCTCTACAACTAAATAATTTATTGTCGCTATGCTAAAGAAGAGTCCTTTCTATATGGTTTTACGTCGGGAACTGGATCGCATGGTTTCCCGGAGGTTATACTTCGGGGTGTGTATCGTGCTGCCTCTGTTCTGTATATTCTTCATGTCTACGATTTTCGGAAGCGGGCAGATGGAGAATATACCGATAGCGGTAGTGGACCAAGACAACACCTCCATGTCCCGGGAGATCATCCGGCAGGTAGAGGCGGTACCGACTTTCCGGGTAACCCGGCATTATACGGACCAAGAGACCGCTCGCCATGCTACCCAAGCAAAAGAAATCTACGGTTATCTAGTGATCCCCAATCAGTTTGAGGCGGATGCCACGGCGGGGCGTGACGCTACTTTATCGTATTATTACCACTATGCCTTGTTGAGCGTGGGCGGTGAGGTACGTGGGGCCTTCGAGACCCTGCTGCGTACGCTTTCGCTCGCCCCGGTGGTTGTGCAAGCTACGGCGATGGGGCTGGGGGAGAATCAGATAACCACCTTCCTATTACCGGTACGATCCAGTAGCCACCCGCTGTTCAACCCGGATCTGGATTATTCCGTTTATCTGAGCAATCCTTTTTTCTTTGTCTTTTTCCAAGTGATCATTTTGCTGGTTACGGTGTACGCTATCGGTAGCGAGATCAAGTTCCGGACAGGCGATGAGTGGCTGGAGGCGGCACGGATGAACATGTTCGTGGCGGTGGTGGGCAAACTGCTCCCTTATACGATTATCTTTTGTATCATGAGCGTCTTCGCTAACTATATCATGTTCGGGGTCATGCATATTCCTTTCGCTTGCGGTTTCTGGCCATTGAACTTGACGGCGATCTTATTCGTGGTCGGCATACGCAAGCTTGGCGGTATTCCTGTTCTCGTTGTTTCCCGCTATAGCATCGTGATTAGTGTGGTGTCGATGGTCGGTTCGCTGGGGGCTACTTTATGCGGCGTTACTTTCCCGGTCGATTCCATGTACGCTCCCGTACATTACGCCTCGTACCTGTTTCCAGTACGGCATTTCGTGGAGATCAACCAGAACTTATTGTATGGCGATTACGGATTCCCTTATACATGGGTAAACGTAAGTTCGTTGTTTGCGTTTATGTTATTGGCATTGGTGCTGTTGCCACATTTGAAAACCGCTATTTTAAGTCATAAATATGAGAACATCCGATAATATGAAAGGAACCTTGGCGGATATCGCTTCCTTGGTCAAGGACGAGTTTAAGACGATCTCCACGAGCTACGCTATCTTGCTCGTCTTGGTAGGAGGTATATTTCTCTATGGCCTGCTGTATAATTATATGTATGCCCCGGATCTGGTGCGTAACGCCCCGGTGGTAGTCGTCGATGACTCAAAGACCGACTTGAGCCGGGAGTACATCCGTTTGCTGAACGCCACTCCGCAAGTCTCGGTAATCGCCGATGGTTTGGATTCGCCGAGGCGCAGGAGTGGATGAAGGAGGGGGATGCCGTAGGTATCTTGTATCTTCCTCTGATTTCGAGACCCGGGTGGCACGAGGGAATGAGTCCCTGTTTATCATGTACCAGACGACAAGCGCTTTCCTATATTATATGGCGATGCAGGAGCTTCCAGCGGTGCCATGTTGGCGTTGAACGATCGGTATCGTCCGGAGATGTTGGTGTTCTTGCCCCAGCAAGACGCTTCCAAGATCGTTTCGGCGCAACCCATATCAGTGGTCGGGACGGCGTTGTATAATTTTACGGAAGGATATGGAACCTATTTGATCCCGGCGGTATTGATCGTCATTATGTTCCAGACCTTGTTGATGGTGATCGGTATGATAAGCGGGGAAGAGCGGGATTCGGGTACCATCGTTCGTTTCGCCTCCGAGGGATTATCCTTTGGCCGGATCGCTAGGGTGATAATCAGCAAGACCTTTGTGTATTGCGTATTGTATACGATTTTCGCTTTGTTCTTGTTGGGCTTGATACCGCTATTGTTTGGCCTGCCGGATATCGGTAATTATCTGAACACCTTGATCCTGCTGATACCCTTCCTGCTGGCTACCAGCTTCTTTGGGCTGGCCGCCTCTTATTTCTTTACGGACTCAGAGGGCTCCGTTATTGATGATCGCCTTCTTCTCGGTAGGTTGATCTTCCTTTCCGGAGTCTCTTATCCCTTGGAATTGATGCCTTGGTATTGGCAAATGGCCCATTATATCATTCCGGCGGCTCCCGCTACGCTGGCCTATGTACAGCTCAACTCGATGGGAGCGTCGATTGAGCAAGTCGGTGTGGAGTACGTGACGTTGTGGGTGCAATGTGTCGTTTATTTCCTCTTGGCTTGCTGGGTGTACCGGCGGAATATCTTAAAGGCGAGCCGTGCCTTGTCGTCATTGTAGCTCCCGTATCCTGACGTCGATGCCGCTACCTTTCAAGCGTCTTTCAACTTGCCGATCTTCGTATCCCCGTAATGGTAAGGGTATAGGATTTTAGGCGAGAACATCTTGGCCGCTTTCGCCGCTTGCGGGACGGTCATGGTATAAGGCTGGTTGACGGGAAGGAAAGCGATATCGATGTCTTTCAGGTCTTTCATCTCCGGGATGTCTTCCGTATCGCCGGCTATATAGACTCTTAGTCCGTCGAACGTGAGGATATAGCCATTATCCCGGTGGCGGGGGTGATATTTATCCCGGCCGGGCGTGGTGTTATAGGCGGGGACGGCCTCTATCTTCATATAGCTGATGGAGGTATCCGTATCGCCGTTTTTTAGGACCTTCCCTTTTCCCAGTTTCTTTTGGCTGTTCTCGTTGGCGATGATTTCCGTACCGCTTTTCTCGACGGCTTGTATCGCTTTCGGGTCCAGATGGTCGCCATGCTCGTGGGTAATCAAGATGATATCGGCTTTCGGGAAAGTCGTATAATCGGCGTATTCGGAGACAGGATCTACCTGTATCGAATGATTGTCGTACGTAAGCATCAGGCTGCCGTGCTTGATGAACGTGATGATCAGTTCTTTTCCGCTCTTGGTCTTGAAAGAATCCGAGGCGAAGTTACTAGCGGAGCTAAGCTCGCCATGAATAAACTACACATAAGCATACATGATTTTAGTCTCATAATCTCGCGGTTTTTTATAAGTGTTTCCGCGAATATACTCATAATAGATTAATTCCCTAATTTGTTCGCCTATCCGGTATAAATATTTACATTTGCGACGTATATTCTGATAACATGAAAACGAAATGAGAAGAATTGTTCTGTTGATTACGATTTGTTGCCAAGTATTTTGGGTGGCGGCGCAAAAGAAAGCGCCCAAATGGATGGATAAGCAACGAAAGGCGGTGGTTACCGTCACTACTTATGGAAAAGATAACCAGAAGAAAGCGTCTGGTACGGGATTTTTCATTACCGAGACCGGTGAGGCGTTGTCCGGCTATTCCTTGTTTAAGGACGCAGCGAGGGCGACCGTGACCGACGCCGACGGAAAAGAATATCCGGTAAGCCGCATCTTGGGGGCTGATGAATTATATGATGTGATCAAGTTCAAGGTAGAGGTTCCGAAGAAAGCTGTGTTCTTGCCGATCGCCCGTGAGCCGATCTCGCAAGGAGTTATCGCTTATCTGATGCCTTACTCGACCGGTAAGATCACGAAGTTCGGGGAAGGACCGGTCTCGGAGGTCAGTAAGTTGAAGGAGCCGTTCAGCTATTATAAATTGTCGATGGCGCTGGAGAGCGGCAGGTAAACGCTCCTGTATTGACGGCGGACGGCGAGGTGTTCGGCTTGGCGCAGGAAGATGCGTCGGGGAAGAAAGAAGATTCCTATGCGGTCTCGGCGGGATACGCGAATAGCCTGACGATCCAGTCGGCGGACGCCTTTAATTCCACCTATAGCCGGATTGGTATCCGGAAGGCGTGGCCGTCGGACGCAAGCCAAGCGCAGGTCTCCTTATACTTGATGGCAAACTCGCAAGACCCGAAGACGTATCTGGCTACCTTGAATGATTTTATCGCCACTTTCCCGGATTCTCCCGACGGGTATTTGAACCGTGCCAATCATTACGCTTACCACCGTGCGGATCTGGCTCCTACGGAGGCCGAGCAGGGGGCTTATCTGGATAAGGCGTTGGAAGATATAAACACGGCTTCCCGCTTCAGCGAGCGGAAAGGGGATATCTGGTTCAACCGAGCCAAGCTGATCTACGGCGTGGCCGCCGCGGATACGACCTTGAATAAGGAGCAGTGGACCGTCGATGCCGCTACCGAGGCGATACAAAAAGCGATCGGGGAGGAGGACTTGCCGGTCTATCGCCAATTGGAAGGGGACATCCATTTTTATAAAGGAGATTTCGAGCAGGCGTTCGATGATTATATGAAGGTGAACGATAGCGATATGGCATCTTCTACCTCTTGGTATTGGGCGGCGAAGGCGAAGGCGAATATCCGGGGCGCTAACTTCGGGGATATCATCGCCTTGCTGGATAGCGCCATCGCCAAATGCGGGAACCCGCCAACGAACGAGGCCGCTCCCTATATCTTGGAACGGGTGGATCTCCGCTTGAAACTGATGCAATACAAGGAGGCCGTGGACGATTATGATTTATACTACAATCTCTTGAAAGGACAGGTCGGCGACCGCTTCTTCTATTACCGCGAGCAAGCGAAGTTCCGCATGAACGATTTCCCCGGCGCCTTGGCCGATATCCAATCCGCGATCCGCTTGAATCCGGGCGACCCGACTTATCCGGCGGAGGAAGCTCCGTATATATCCGTATGGAAAACTATGATCAGGCGTTGAGGAGCTTAGAGAATGCCTTGCGGATCGCTCCGGATTTCGCCTCTTGCTATCGTTTGCGAGGCATCTGCTACGTCCGTCAGGGTAAGAAGGCGGAAGCGTGCGAGGCTTTCAACAAGGCGAAGGAGTTGGGTGATCCTGTCGTGGACAAATTAATAAAGGAACATTGTAAGTGACGAGATATCCGGGCAGGTACGCACGTCCGTATCTACCCGGCTGCACGTCCGTGTCTGTCCGGTTGTAGGTACGTATCTACACGGTTGCAGGTCCGTATCTGTCCGGTTGCAGGTCCGTATCTGTCCGGTTGCAGGTCCGTATCTGCACGGATGCACGTCCGTATCTACCCCGCTGCAGGTCCGTATCTACGCGGTTGCAGGAATGTATCTGCCCGGATGTAAGGTCACCGCTTATCTCCCTATGAACTTCTTGAACGCCTCTACCTTGTCGTTCAATATCAATTCCTCCGGAAATCGTGTCTCTTGCAATAACTCATAGATATGATCGTACCGGGCTATATCGAAAGATATATGCGCGTCGCTACCTAAAATCACAGGAACCTCGTATTTCTTGCATAGGCGCAAGATCGTGAGGTTATTATCCCGGGCGGTGAGTTTCTTGCGGACCGGGTTGAGAGAGCTGTTGTTGATCTCCAGCAACGTGTGATGCTCTTTGGACGCTAATACGATAGGCTCGAAATCCACCTCGGCCGTGCCGTCTCCCGGGTGGCTGATGATGTGGACATGCGGGTTGCGGATCGCCCCGATCATCGCCTCCGTATTCTGCTCGACCGTTCCCGGTTTGTAGCAAAGCGAGTGGATGCCCGCTATCCGGATATCCAGCATCGGGAAGTACTCCTCGCCCAGATCGATCGTACCCTTATAGTCGATGATGTTCAATTCCGCTCCGAGCAATAACTCGACACCGTATATCCGGCGGGGAACCACGTGCAGGTTGCGGAAGTAAATCGGGGAGCACGTCCCCGGTATGCCGGGGGCATGCTCTGTTATACCTAGTAACTTCAATCCTTTCTCGGAGGCGGCCGCTGCCATTTCTTGCAGGGTGCTAAAGGCATGCCCACTGGCTACCGTATGGGTATGCACGTCAAGTAACGTCTTCATAAATTCGTCTTTAACCTACCCGCGAAGGTAGTTATTATTTGGTGGATACCCAATTCCCGAATAAAATAAGCGTCGTGCGAGATCAGCAAGATCGTGCCCCTGTACGCACGGACCATGGAGGTGATAATCTCGATGCTTTGGATGTCGAGATTATTGGTCGGCTCATCTAGGATAAACAGGTCCGGAGTCTGGTTACTGATCATCAAGCAACAGAATGCCAACCTCATTTTCTCGCCTCCGCTCAGCTTCCCGCAGCTCTTCTCCCACGTGTCGTGCGGGAAGAGGAAACGGTTTAGCAATGTCTTGATCTCGTGCTCTTGGAAATGACGCTCGTTGAAGGCTTGCGCTTGCTCGTACACCGTCCGGTCGTTCCGGACGATCGAGTATTCTTGGTCGATATAGATAGAGGAGAAATCCGCACGGATCAAGGAACCGCTACGAGGCGGTAACTGGCCGGTAATCAACTTCAGCAAAGTCGTCTTGCCTGAACCGTTATCGCCTTGTATCAGCCACCGTTCCCCACTCTTGATCTGGAAGCTCATCGGGGAGAGCCATAGATCGCCGGCCTCGGCGTAACCGAAATTGATCTCCTTGGCGGTAACCAATATCTTGCCTTCGTGTAAGCCGGATGCGCTGAAATCCAGTTTCATGCCTTGAAGGTCGGGTAGGGAGGAGCGCATTTGCTTTAGCTCGTTGGCAAGGTTCTCCATCTTGTCCTCGTGAACCTCTTTTAGTTTGGAGGCGCTTTTCTCGGCGTTCTCCTTCAATCCGCCCATCATGATCCGGGGGATTCCTTTCCGGACGCTTTGCTTCTCTCCCCGGGATTCATGCTTTTGTTTTCGCTCGGCTACCTCACGGGCGGTTTTCCTGACCCTGCGAAGCTCTTTCTCCTTCGCTTCCAGTTTCTCTTGCATGGAAGCCTGTTCCTGTTCTTTTTGTTCCTTGTAGAAATCATAATTACCCCCGTAAAGGGTGATCCCCCCGACGGATAATTCCGCTATGGAAGCTAATAGGTTCAATAAGGTACGATCGTGGCTGACGACCAGCAAGGTGATGCGGCAAGACGTGATGAAATCGTATAACTTCTCCCGCTACGCTATCCAGATGGTTGGTCGGCTCATCCAATAGCAGGATCGAGGGTTGGTGGATCTCGATTCCGGAGAGGAAAACTTTGGTTTTCTCGCCGCCGCTTAATGTGCGCATCGGTTGGGAAAGGAGGATATGCTCCAAACCCCAAGCGTGCAGGGCGGCGAGGCTCCGTTCCTCGATCGTCCAGTCATCCGCCAGCGTATTGAAATTAGAGAGGGAGGCGTCGCCCTCGGTAATCGCCCGCAAGGCTTCTAGTTTCCCGTCGATACGTAGGGCCTGAGCCACCGTCTGGTTATCATATTGCCCGAAATGCTGGGGTACGTAATAGGGTGGGGTCGGATAGATAATCTCCCTTCCTGCGCTTGCAAGGTTCCAGCCAAGATACGGAGGAAAGTAGATTTTCCCGATCCGTTGTTCCCGACTAAGGCTACCTTTTGCCCCTTGTTGATCGTTAAGTCGATCCCCTTGAATAAGACTTGGTTGTCCGGATGTATATACGTGATTTTTTGCGCTACGATACTCATAGTGTGAACTGATTTAAAATGTGAGATACTAAAATGGATAAGAAATACCGATGATGATCGGTTTCACGATAGCCTCGAATCTGTCGTCACGAAATCAGCTCTATACGGATAGAGGGCTTTCCGGATGGAAAGAACGACATCTTGAGATAAATTAAGCGGCTATTCTCATTGGAGTAATTATATAGTTATATAGGGACGCAAAGGTAGGAATAGTTTTGGGTTTAGGCAAATGAGTATATACTTTCATGTACAAAAGGGTATGCTTTTGCCCTTGAAAGTATATACTTATGGGGATAAATCCTAGAATTTCTTTGTTTGCTTAAGGATATAGAACTTGGCTAAGTCGCCCGTGACGGGTTGCTTCTGCTGGTCCAGCATTTTCAGTTGGCCTTCCTCTACCTTATAATACGTGATGTCTCCCCCTTCTTGTTTCGCCGTCAAGATGTTACCGTCCAGCGTGTAAGTTCCCTTATCATTAAAAATACCGTCTTTCTCGTCAATATATTCGGAGCGGAGGGTAAAGGTTTTATCCTTGTTCAATGTCAAGGTCGTTTTAATACCCGGCGAGCTGGCGGCCGGTAATGTCCCTTCGTAAACACCCCAGTAATCCAAGGAAGTCTCTGCGTTGTGCATATCCGGTACTTGGGCGGTTTCCTGCTTGTTCTTGTCTGTTTGCGTGGCGTCTGCCTTTGGGTTGCCGCTACAGCTGAATAGGGCTGCGGCTACCGCTACTACTAATACATATTTTTTCATGTCATTCAATTGAATTATAAGTTCTCGTTATTTAAAACCAGTTTGTAGGTTGTTTTGTTGCGTACCGATATTCAAATAATAAGGATCGTGTCTGGGTTCCATCTGGCGAAAAAGCATTATCTTTGTGTTGTAAAACATAGATAACATTTTTATTCGTAAGATTATGTCATTACCAAACGATCCGATGATGCTATTCAGCTTCATCAATATGAAACTTCGTGACAATTATTCTTCCCTCGACGATTTATGCGAGGATTTGCAAGTGAACAAGAAATCCCTTCTTACAAAGCTTAAAGACGCTGGTTTTGAATACAGCCCGGAGCATAATAAGTTCTGGTGATCGGGAGTGATCCTAGCCCGGTAAACCTATGAGATCCGAACCATAAGTCAATGACTTACGTATCGTAATCCATTGACTTACGATGCGTAATCCAATGGATCGCATACACCGGTCGATAAGGTTGTCTCCATCAAGTCTCACTCGATATAGTTCTTGACGATCTCTTTCCGGTCCGTATACTTCGGGTATTTGAAAGCCGGTATGCCGAGCGCCATGATCGCTTGTATCTTGCCGTCGATCCCTAGCGTCTTGGCGAGCGTATCTTTTCCTTCCTGCCGGATGGCAGTGAGTACAAAGCCCATATAGATCTGGCTTACCCCAAGCGATTGCGCCATCAAGGAGGCGTTTTGATAAGCGAGGTTAGCGTCCTCACTTCCGAATCGGTTGGACTTCGGTGTATGGATCAGTAGCAGGGCGGTGGCTTTCCGGAGAATCGGGTCTTTACCCGCCTTGTGTTCCTCTTTCAACCGATTGAATACCGGTACGTATTTATAGACATCCTTCATAAACGGCTTGACCACACATTTCACGACGGGATTCAATAATAGCTTCGCCAAGGAGTCGAACACGCCTATCGTATAATGCTCACCTGCCGTAGCTTTTGCGGATCGGTGACGACGGTGAACGAGAGGCTTTGGGAGTTTGTAGCCGTCGGCGCGGAATGAGCGGCCTCCACGATCTTGTCCAGCATCTCCTTGGGGACGGGCCTCGAGGTCAATGTCCGGTTGGAACGGCGTGACTTGATCAGCAACATCACCTGCTCCGGCGTAGGCATTTGGCTGTAATCGATCGTATGCGTTTTCTCCGGCGGGAATTCGCTGTGTAGCACGGAACCGGTCGGACATACGTCCACGCAATGCCCGCAAACGATGCAGCTTTCCACACGTACCAGCCCGATCGTCTCTCCGGCTCTTTCTTGCGTGAATATATCCGAAGGGCATACCCGTACGCATTTCCCGCATTTGATGCAACTCTCTTGGTCTATGTTTAGTGTCATCCTTTTCCTCCTTTTGATAAGTAAAATAAAAACTCCTGCAACCATCAAGATTACAGGAGTCTATATATAAACAATTATTTTATTGTTTAGTTGATTACTTCTTCATAGCTTCCTCGATAGCAACCGCTACAGCAACCGTAGCACCTACCATCGGGTTGTTACCCATACCCAAGAAGCCCATCATTTCTACGTGAGCAGGAACGGATGAAGAACCAGCGAACTGAGCGTCACCGTGCATACGGCCCATTGTGTCCGTCATACCATAAGAAGCAGGACCAGCGGCCATGTTGTCCGGGTGCAAAGTACGGCCCGTACCACCACCAGAAGCAACAGAGAAATACGGGTGACCGTTCTCCATACATTCTTTCTTATAAGTACCGGCTACCGGATGTTGGAAACGAGTCGGGTTCGTAGAGTTACCCGTGATGGATACGTCAACACCTTCCTTACGCATGATAGCCACACCCTCACGAACGTCGTCAGCGCCGTAGCACTTAACTTTCGCACGAAGACCGTTAGAATAAGCTTTCTCCTCGATAACGTTCACCTCACCTGTCATGTAGTCGAACTGAGTCTGTACATACGTGAAACCGTTGATACGAGAGATGATCTTAGCGGCATCCTTACCTAAACCGTTCAAGATAACACGCAAAGGCTCTTTACGAACCTTGTTTGCCATCTCGGCGATCTTGATAGCACCCTCAGCTGCGGCGAAAGACTCGTGGCCAGCCAAGAAAGCGAAACACTTAGTCTCCTCGCGAAGCAAACGAGCGGCCAAGTTACCGTGGCCGATACCCACCTTACGGTCATCCGCAACAGAACCAGCGATACAGAATGCCTGTAAACCGATACCGATAGCCTCGGCAGCCTCGGCAGCGTTCGTACAACCTTTCTTGATAGCGATAGCGGCACCTACTACGTAAGCCCAGCAAGCGTTCTCGAAACAGATCGGTTGAGTTTCCTTACACATTGTATAAGGGTCGATACCCTTAGCATCGCAGATAGCCTTTGCGTCTTCGATACCGTTGATACCATATTCGTTTAATACCGCGTTGATATGATCAATACGACGGTCATAACTTTCAAATAAAGCCATATTATTTTTTACTTTTTAAAATTCTTATTTACTAGGAATAAAGATATCAGAAAGTTGAAAACCAATACACCGCCGCAACAAGCCACGTAAAACGCCAACCACGGTTTCTCCGGCTTCATCACGAAATACGTGATAAGCGTAGCCACGGCCGTGATAACGCTCAGCCCGATGAGGACACGTGTAAATGTTTTCTTATTCATTACGAGGATCGATATATTTTACAGCTTCTTTGAAACGACCGTAAGAGCCTTTCGCCTTTTCCAGTGCCTCGTTAGCGTCCATACCCTTCTTTACCATATCCATGAATTTACCCAAGTGGATGAATTCATAACCGATTACTTCGTCATCAGCGTCCAAAGCCATGCGTGTGCAATATCCCTCGGCCATCTCCAAGTAGCGGGGACCTTTAGCCAATGTACCGAACATCGTACCCACTTGGCTACGCAAACCTTTACCAAGGTCTTCCAAGCCAGCGCCTACAGGCAGACCTCCCTCAGAGAAAGCGGACTGTGTACGACCGTAAACGATCTGCAAGAACAACTCGCGCATAGCGGTGTTGATAGCGTCACAAACAAGGTCTGTGTTCAATGCTTCCAAAAGGGTTTTACCCGGAAGGATCTCAGAAGCCATAGCCGCTGAGTGAGTCATACCGGAACAACCGATTGTCTCTACAAGAGCCTCTTGGATGATTCCTTCTTTAACGTTTAATGTCAGCTTACATCCACCTTGTTTCGGCGCGCACCAACCGATACCGTGAGTCAAACCAGAGATATCAGTGATCTGAGTTGCTCTAACCCACTTTCCTTCTTCAGGAATCGGAGCGCACTGGTGGTTAGCTCCCTTCTTTACAACACACATGTGTTGAACTTCATGTGAATAAATCATAATCGCTAATTTATTATATTAAAGTGTAATAAAACCTTATGCTAATTTTATAGTAATATCGCTTTCTCTAAAGATCGCACAAAGATAAATTTTTTAATCCAGCCATGCAAGAGGCGGGAAAGGTTTAAGGCTCGATGATATTAAAATAAGCGTCCGGAGCCTCAAAAGTGGAGAATAGCTCTTTTAGGCTTTCAAGTTTCCCGGTTACCGATAACTTATGGGCTTGCAGATTTGCCGCTATATTCTCCGGCTGCATGAGACTTGCGTAGATGACTTGTTTGTCTCCTTCCAAAGTTACGGTAGGGGCCGGATGGAGCCTGCCGATACGGTTCGATAAGGCGCCGTTCTTTAAGATCAAGGTGGCTTGTTCGTTCGTATCGGTTAAGATAATATTTATTATTAAGTCTTTATCGGCCGCTTTTTCTCCATTTATTTGGATAGCGAGCAAATCGAATAGCATTTCGGGACTTAGGTTCTGGGACATACGTGCCCGGTTTGAGTTGGCCTTGCCTTTGCCAGCGATGCCTTCGGTCAGTTCCATAGCTCCGGTCAGGTAGAAATTACGCCACGGGCCGCTTTCCGCTTGGTAGCCCAATTGAGCGTACGTGTCCGCAAGTAATTGGCGGGCGGGTTTATGCTTTGGATTAGCGAAAACGAGATGGTTCAGCAAAGTAGCCGTCCAACGGTATTCTCCTTGATTGTATGCCTCTCGCGCCTTTTTCATTACCTCGTCCTCTCCTCCGATAGCCTCTACGTATTTTTTTACCTTCTTCTACCGGCGGGAGTGGGTTCAGATGGGCGGGGATGCCGTCGAACCAGCCGAAATACATTTGATATTGGGCTTTTACGTTATGGCTAACGGTTCCATAATATCCCCGGTTGGCGAACTCGTTGGCGATAGAGCTTGGTAATTTAATCATCTCCGATCTATTTCTCGAGGCGTATATCCTTGGTTGGCGAGGTGAAGTGTCTGATCGTGTAGGTAGCGATACAAATCCCGCTGCTTTTCCCAGTAAGCGACGATGTTCTTATTGTCCCAAGTCGGCCAATGGTGGGTAGAGAAGGATACCTCTACCTGATCGCCGCACTCCGTGATCGCCCGGTCGATATATTTGCTCCATAATTGGCCGTTCCGGACCTTCGCCCCTCGTAAGGTCAGCAGGTTGTGCAGGGTACGGTTGATTTCCTCGGCTACGCAGAAAGCTTTCATCTCAGGGAAGTACATCATGATTTCCGAGGGAGCCTCGCGCCGGGTACGGACATGAATACGATCTCGACACCATCAATTCGTAAAGTCTCGCCCTCCTCGGATATCTCACGGGTAGGAGGGACCAAGCCCGTAGTTCCTGCCGCGGTAGTTTGTCCTAAACCAGTACCTATATTTCCTTTCTCATTTTTAGGTAGACTGCGGCCATACATATAGGTCGCTCTTCGCCCCATGCTACACCCGCCATCAGGTTCTCGCTGACGGCATCTTCAAAGAAACCCTTGGGGCCAATGATCTCGATCGTTTCGGGCTTATTGGGGGCGTTCTCCAATATAGCGTCTATTCCCGCGAAATGGTCCACATGAGGATGCGTATAGATAACCGCCTTGACCGGAAGATCTTCTACATGTTTCTTCAGAAGATTATAACCTGCTAGGGCCGTCTCTTTCGAGAGCAATACATCTATGACGATCCAACCGTTATCACTACGGATAAACGTCATATTTGCGAGGTCGAATCCTCGTATCTGGTATATTTTACCGGGTAATACCTCAAATAAGCCGTGTATGCGGTTGAGTTGCCCTTGTCGCCAAAGACTAGGGTTGGCGGATGCCGGAGTCTCTTGACGCAGGAAATCCCAGACAGTTAATCCATACACCTCTTTTCCTGTCTCGTCGGTAATGGAAGGTTCGTCTATCGTGCGATAAAGCCACGGGTAGCGTCTTCAAAATCTTGTTTGTTATCAAACGGGAGTGATTTCACCACTTGTTCGTTAGCCTCTTTCGTAAACATTGAAGGTTCCGTGTTTTGCGCATATACGAACAAGTGACTGGTAGAGATAAATAAAAGTAAGAACTGTTTTCTAATCTTCATGTTTTTGTGGTTTAAGCGGTTCGCCGTTCAGTAAGATATCGTAGGTAATCGGGCCTATCTTTTTCATCATAAGTCCTACGCCACAGTATTTTTCCTGTGAAAGGCGAATCGCTTTCTCTATTTTGGCGGCGTCCCCGATGTTCCCGTCGATATGGTATGTAGCGTGGAATGCGGTATATACCATCGGGATCGTATCCGAAGTCTCTGCGGTTACGTCGATAGAGATTTTGTCGAAACGTACTCTCATTTTAAGGAAAAGGGAGATTACGTCCATTGCGCTGCATCCGGCCAAGCGACCAGCATTAAAGCCTTAGGACGGGGGCCTTCATTATTACCCCCGTTCTCGGCTGTTGTGTCGATCGTAACCTTATGGCCGTCCAGCAAGGTCTCGAAAGTCGAGTCCTTCGTCCAGTTTAACGTGATTTGGGCGGACATATCGTGTTATTGTTATTATTATTTCAATATTTCTTGAAGTTTAGCGTCGATCTCCTCGCCATGTAGGTTCTTGGCGATGATCGTTCCGTCCTTATCCACCAATACGGTGTGAGGGATGCTGTTTACCCCGTATAGTTGAGCACCGGAGTTTTTCCAGCCTTGCAAGTCGGAGAGTTGGGGCCATGTGATATTTAGGTCCTTTACGCCTTTCGCCCATGCGTCAGCCTTGCTATCCAAGGAGATACCGACGATCTCGAAACCTTTGTTCTTGTATTTCTTGTAAGCGGCTACCAAATTTGGCATATCCCGGCGGCAAGGAGGACACCAGCTTGCCCAAAAGTCGATCAACACGATGTTCTTGCCATTGCCTACGAACTCGGATAGCTTGTGCGTCTTACCGTTCGGGTCGGCCATCTCGAAGTCCACGAACTTCTTGCCTACGGCTACGGTTTTCAGTACATCTAGGTGAGCCATGAGCTTATCGATGTTTGGAACGGCCTTGAAAGCGGAGTCCGCCTTGGCGATAATCTCGTTCTGGGCCGCCTCGTCCAAGCTATAACGGAAATCGTATAATAACTTGGCGGCGGATTGCTTGGTCGTATTATTCAATATGTAAGTCTTGACGGCATCGGTTACCTTTTGGTCGATCTCGTCATATTTCTTCTCGGCGGCGCTTACGACTTCCTTGTCCTCTGATTTCATGTCGGCGGAAAGTTTCTCCAGATCCGCACGCAAAGTCTTCATTTGTGCTTGCAGGGCTTTCAATCCGTCATTCTCCGGTGTTCCAGAAACGGCGGAAGCTGCCTCATCAAGAATAGCCTGTAATTTACCGTTCTCCAATACGAATACGCTTGTGAAAGGGGCGTTCTCGCCGGAAGCGGCACGTTTGGGTTCCACGACATCCTCGGCGAAGGCAAGCTTGCGTAAGGCGGGGGCGTTCTGTGTTCCCTTGAACGTGAACGTACCGTTTTGCACCAATGCGCTATCCATTGGGGCGGCATCTTGTACGCCATATTCATACAGGTAAACGTATTTTCCGTTTAGATCGGTGTTCGCTACGGTACCGTTGATCTCGTAACCCGGTTTTTCGCTGCATGCGGCTAGGAGCAGGGCTGATGCGGCAAGAATAAGATACTTTTTCATTTTGTATTTGTGTATTAAGTAATGTATATGAGATATAAACTTCGCAAATATACGAAGTCTTTTGTGATAATCGGGCGCAAACCGATGAATAGTTTGCACCCGATTTGGATATATATAGATGATGTTAAAAGGGGCGTATCTTATGGGTTGTATTTTGCGAATTGGAAATAACAAGATTGCAAATAAGGGAGTTGTGCGCATATTTGGTTGTGTGTTCCTCCTATCTGCAAGTTCCTTGGAAATCGAATCCGGAATATAAAGTCTTTTCGCTTTCGTCTCCTTTACGGCTATCTGGCAGGGTTGCGGTTGCTGCGAAATCTTTTCCCGTATCCTTTACTAAATAGCTCGACTTCATGTTTTTATCGGTAAGATACCCGGCAAGGGCATTCCCATAGTCCACTTTTGCGGCGTTTATGACGAAGTGGCAATTTGCGTCTTTTCCCATATTTCCGACAATACCTCCTCTGTAATCTCTCCTTCCCCAGGATGTTGAGTGCTTTTGCCCTGTGACAGTTCCTTGGTTATAACAATCTGTTATGTTCCAATTGCCTGCTTTCGTATGTTCGATGCTACCGATAAGACCACCTATACCGCCATTTTCTTTTTTCAGAGTCTCTGGAGAGATCTATATTTCCCCAGTTACAACAACAATTAACCCATGGAATACTACAGTTTGCGTATCCTAAAATTCCACCTGCGCCCCAATAGTCTTTACTTGCTGTGACATGTCCGTGATTTACGGAGTTATGGATCTGCACATTCATCGAAGAGTAGCCAACGATACCACCTATGGCATCGTTTTTATCCCATCTTCCTTTTTTACCGCTGATATCTCCGTAATTTGCAGAGTGATAAATTTTAACTACGCTTGTTCCCGAAATGTACCCAATAATACCACCTATTCTATAATTAGCGGTTAAATTTTTGAGATTTACGACTTTTCTCAATGTAATGTTTGAGGAACAGTCTGCATGTCCGATTATACCTCCTATACCATCTCCGACATCATTAATGGATGTATAATTCACCAAATTCTCGTAGTTGCACGCTTTGTTGTTGGATAAATATCCGATGATTCCACCCAACGAATAGGCTTCGCTATAACTTCCGTTGTTAAATTACGCCACAATTGGCTGCGCCAGTTGTTAGACGGTTTGTTGTTATTACGCTTTCCCGGCAATTCCACCGACGTATCGATTGCCACATAAAGAAGGAGTGACATAGAAGCCTTCTATACTTGAA
>ENA-OQAA01000808-OQAA01000808.1-human-gut-metagenome-genome-assembly--contig:-NODE-808-length-19481-cov-3.106851_pt1 | contig 19481 bp, 30 predicted proteins | sample MGYA00242489_ERZ504515 | MGnify/ENA primary metagenome ERZ504515 (study PRJEB26092, sample SAMD00036237) | human gut metagenome | host: Homo sapiens | study: EMG produced TPA metagenomics assembly of... | reverse complement strand
CTGTTTACCATCTGCGTGCGGCTTGCCACACTGGAAAAGCTGGCGGCTACCCGCTTTGCATCCGAAACTGCCCTTGGCGCGGAGCGCATCGCCTGAATTTCCGCTCCTTGGCAGTTTTGCACAAACACCGTACCTTTCCCTCACCATCAAAACCGCACAGAACCGCAAGATTTGTTTGAAATCAAGAACTTTTCCGTATTTTTTGTCATTAAATTCAGCAATTAGCTCAATTTTCAGTGCGCTTTATTGTGCATCATACACAGTATTTTTAATCTGTCAGAATCACGGAATATCCAAAAGGCAGAATGTGCGGCAAGGGACTTACAAATGGCAGGGAATGGTGGTATTATGGCGGCATAAAGAACGCAGCAAGGAGGGTGCAGAAACGGAACATCGCCGTTTCCCCCCTTCTGTTTTTCTCCTTGGTGCGCTTTTTATCAGATAAATTCAAAACATAAAGCCAGCCCGGCGCACAAGCTGCCCCGCTGGCCAGAGGAGGCGGAATAATGAACGAACTGACCGCCGCCTTAAAAGAGGAGCTTAACGTTGATACGGCGTTTACCCTTCCCATTTTTGGCGGCATCGACATCCCGGAATCCATCGCGGTAAGTTGGGGCATCATGGCGTTTTTGGTGATCGTTTCGATTTTGCTCACACGCAATCTCAAGGTCAATCATATCAGCAAGCGCCAGGCCATCCTGGAAACCGCTGTGGTAACCATGGATAACTTCTTCAAAGATCTGCTGGGCGAAGCCGGCAAACAGTATGTGCCGTACCTGATCACGGTTGCACTGTACATTGCCTGCTCCAACCTGATCGGCATCATTGGTCTCAAGCCCCCCACAAAGGACCTGAATGTTACCGCAGCGCTGGCTATTATGAGCATTGTGCTGATCGAATATTCCGGCATCCATGCAAAGGGCGGCAAGCGATTTGTACACAGTCTGGCGGAACCCATTGCCTGATGACCCCCATGAACATTCTGGAAATCGCCATCCGGCCCACCAGCCTGTGCATGCGTTTGTTCGGCAACGTTCTGGGCGCATTTGTCATCATGGAACTCATCAAACTGGTGGTTCCGGTTTTTGTCCCCGCAATTTTCAGCCTGTATTTTGATTTGTTTGACGGTCTGATCCAAACCTATGTGTTTGTCTTCCTGACATCCCTGTTCATGAAAGAAACGATGGAATGACCTGCGTTTTCTTTCCCACTTTTACATTATTATAAAAAGGAGTAATTTATTATGGCAAGTTTGGTAGCTTTGGGCGCTGGCATCGCAGCACTGACCGGCATTGGCGCCGGCATCGGCATTGGCATTGCAACCGGTAAGGCAGCGGAGGCCATCAGCCGCCAGCCGGAAGCTGAAAGCAAGATCAGCAAGAACCTGCTGCTGGGCGCCGCCCTGGCAGAAGGCACCGCCATTTTCGGCTTCGTTGTTGCCCTGCTCATCATCCTGTTCCTGGGCTGATAACGGAGGCATAAACGATGCTGACACTGAATTTGAATATTCTGTGGACGGTCGTCAACATTCTGGTTCTGTTTGTTCTGCTGCGCAAGTTTTTGTACCGTCCCGTTATGAACGTGATTGAGCAGCGCCAGAAGCAGATTGATGATGCGATCGCCGATGCAGAAGGCAAAAAGAACGACGCACAGGCTGTTTTGGCACAGGCGCAGGATAAACTGCAGAATGTGGATACCGAAGCTGCCCAGCGCCGCGAAGCCTACGAAAAGCAGGCTGAAAAAGAGAAAGAACAGCTTTTGCAGGACGCCCAGCGCCAGGCAGATGCGATTGTGGCCGAAGGCAAAGCCGCTGCCGAAGCAGAGCATGCCCGCCGCCTGCGCGATGCCAATGCTGAAACTTCCGCCCTGGCCCGCGATATGTGTGAAAAGCTGCTGGCGCGCAACCTGACGCAGCAGGACGATGCACGCCTGCTGGATGACCTGCTGCAGAAAGCGGGGGACAGCAATGGCAAGTGAATTCAGCCGCGAGTTTTTCTCCGCCAACCGCATTGTAAAGGCCGACCTGCACTGCGCCCGCCAGCCGCGGGAACAGGACCTTGATAAGATCAAGGCCGAGCTGAAATCCCTGTACGATGCAACCGAAGTCCTGCTGGATGTCAGCGTGGATGAAAGCCTGCTTTCCGGCTATGTATTGCAGGTGGGCGACCGTGTGTTTGATAACTCCGGCCGCCATGCCCTGGACCAGATGACCGGCGACAAGCCCGACCTGGCCACCCTGAGACCCGCGTGGAGGATTACAAGCCCGCCGCCAACACCGCCGAGGGAGGCACGGTTGTGTCCGCTGCCGATGGCATTGTTACCGTTGAAGGCATGGACCGCGCCGTGTACGGCGAGATTGTCACCTTTGAAAACGGTGCCAAGGGCATGGTGGAAAGTGTTGAGCCTTCCCACCTGGGCATTATGCTGTTTGATGGTGCCGAATCCGTCGGCGTGGGCACTTGGTGACCCGTACCGGCAAGCGCGCCGGTATCCCCGTCGGCGAAGCTTTCCTGGGCCGCGTCATCAACCGCTGGGCGAGCCCATCGACGGCAAGGGTGCCATCGAAGCCGTTGGTTATAACCCCATCGAGAAGCAGGCCCCCGGCATTCTGGAGCGCCAGAGCGTGGACACCCCGCTGCACACCGGCATTCTGTCCATCGACTCGATGTTCCCCATCGGCCGTGGCCAGCGTGAGTTGATCATCGGCGACCGCCAGACCGGCAAGACCTCCATCGCCACCGATACCATCCTGAACCAGAAAGATACCGGCGTGCTCTGCATCTACGTTGCATCGGGCAGAAGGCTTCCTCCATTGCCCGCGTGGCCGAGGACCTGAAAAAGCATGGCGCTATGGCTACACCACCATTGTGGCCGCCACCGCCAGCGACAGCGCCCCCCTGCAGTACATTGCCCCGTATGCCGGCACCGCACTGGCCGAATATTTTATGGCCCAGGGCAAGAGCGTGCTGATCGTCTATGACGACCTTTCCAAGCACGCCGTGGCATACCGTGCCATTTCCCTGCTGCTGCGCCGCTCCCCCGGCCGTGAGGCTTACCCCGGCGACGTTTTCTACCTGCATTCCCGTCTGCTGGAACGTTCCTGCCGTATGCGGGACGACCTGGGCGGCGGTTCCATCACCGCACTGCCCATTGTTGAAACCCAGGCAGGCGATGTTTCCGCTACATTCCCACCAACGTTATTTCCATCACCGATGGCCAGATCTTCCTGGAGACCGCACTGTTCAACGCAGGCAACCGCCCGGCTGTCAACGTTGGCTTGTCGGTTTCCCGTGTCGGCGGCGCTGCCCAGACCAAGGCCATGAAAAAGGCCAACGCCAACCTGCGTATCGAGCTGGCCCAGTACAAGGATATGGAATCCTTCTCGCAGTTCAGCTCTGACCTGGACGCTGAGACCCGCCGCCAGCTGGAACACGGCAAGGCTTTGATGGAACTGCTGAAACAGCCGCTGTACCAGCCCAAATCCGACGCCGAGCAGGTCGTTTTGCTGACCCTCGCCGCCCACGGCGTGCTCGACGAGATCAAAACCGGCGAGCTGCGCCAGAAAACCTCCGCATTTGTGCGTCAGTTCCGTACGGACCCGTCCGGCGTGATGGACGAGATCCAGGCTTCCGGTAAGCTCAGCCCCGAACAGGTGCAGACCATCCTGAACGCCTGGAACGCATTTGCGGGAGGCGATGCCCATGCCATCCACTAAGCTGCTCAAGGAGCGTATTGAGAGCATTCAGGACACCATGAAGATCACCAATGCCATGTACCTGATCTCCTCCTCCAAGCTGCGCAAGGCACGCAAAAATTACCAGGCGGTTTCGCCTTACTTTGAGCGCATGCAGATGACGATGACCCGCGTGCTGCCCCACCTGCCGGAAGAACCGGTCCACCCGTTCTTCCACACCCGCAACCCGGAATCTCCGCGCCGCGCCTATCTGGTGCTGACGGCGGACAAAGGCATGGCCGGTGCGTACAACCAGAACCTGCTCAAGTTTCTGAAATCGCACTGCGGCGATGACCCCAAGGCCCGCTTTTATGTGGTGGGCCAGACCGGCTACCGCGCCCTGCTGCACAAGGACCCCCGCCTGGTGGAAGATTTTCTGTACAGCGGCCAGGCCCCCACATTGCAGCGTGCGCGTGACATCACGGCGGACATGATCGATACGTTCAAGGCGGATGAGGTGGATGAGGTTTACCTTATCTACACCAAGATCCAGAACGCCCTGACCGCTGAACCGGTCATGCTGCAGCTGCTGCCGCTGGAACGCTCCCACTTTGCGCCGCTGCCGCCCGCACTGGGCGATCCCCATGGCGAGGTTGAGCTGTTCCCCGATGCGTGGTCGGTGTTCAAGCAGATGGCCCCCATCTACATGCACGGCATGATCTTCGGTGCCATGACCGAGAGCTATTGCGCCGAGCAGAGCGCCCGCATGACCGCCATGGATTCCGCCACCAAGAGCGCCACCGATATGATTCACGCGCTCCAGCTGGAGTATAACCGCACCCGCCAGTGCAATCACCCAGGAGATCACCGAGATCATCGGCGGTGCTTCTGCTGTGCAAACCAGCGACTATTAAACTTTTTGCACTGTATCCCCTATCGGGATACAATGTTCAAACATTTATCTACTTCTGTAATTAAGGAAGAGGCTATCGTATGACACAGGGAACAATTATTCGTGTAGCAGGCCCCGTGGTGGACGTTCAGTTCACCGAGGCAAGCTGCCTGCCCTGCAGGAAGCGCTGACAGTGACCGCTGAGGGCACCGAGCGCACGATGGAAGTAACGCAGCATGTGAACGAAACCACCGTTCGCTGCATTATGCTTTCTGCCAGCGAGGGTCTTGGCAAGGGGATGACCGTGAACGCACTGGGCCACGGCCTGACTGCCCCGGTGGGCGAAGCCACCCTGGGCCGCATGTTTGACCCCCTGGGCCGCCCCATTGACGGCAAAGGCCCCATGGCCGCAGACGTCCCTACCTGGCCCATCCATCGCAAGGCCCCCGGCTTTGAGGACCAGAAACCTGCAACCGAAATTCTGGAAACCGGCATCAAGGTCATTGACCTGCTGGCACCGTATGCCAAGGGCGGCAAGATCGGCCTGTTTGGCGGCGCCGGTGTTGGCAAAACCGTGCTGATCCAGGAACTGATCCACAACGTAGCCACCGAGCACGGCGCTACTCCATCTTTACCGGCGTTGGCGAGCGCAGCCGTGAGGGCTGTGACCTTTGGGGCGAAATGAACGCTTCCGGCGTTCTGAACAAGACCGCCCTAATCTTCGGCCAGATGAACGAACCGCCGGGAGCCCGTATGCGCGTTGCCGAAACCGGCCTGACCATGGCAGAATACTTCCGCGAGGAAAGCCACAAGGACGTGCTGCTGTTTATTGACAACATCTTCCGTTTTGTGCAGGCCGGCTCCGAAGTTTCCGCCTGATGGGCCGTATGCCTCCGCCGTTGGTTACCAGCCCACGCTGGCCAACGAGCTGGGTGCCCTGCAGGAGCGTATCACTTCCACCCGTGATGGTCCATCACCTCGGTTCAGGCCGTTTATGTGCCTGCCGACGACCTGACCGACCCCGCCCCGGCCACCACCTTTGCCCACCTGGATGCCACTACCGTTCTGTCCCGTAAGATCGTGGAACAGGGTATCTACCCGCCGTGGATCCGCTGGATTCCACCAGCCGCATCCTGGAAGCAGACATTGTGGGCGAGGAGCATTATCGCGTGGCCCGCAAGGTACAGGCTACCTTGCAGCGCTACCAGGAACTGCAGGACATTATCGCCATCCTTGGCATGGACGAACTGGACGACAACGATAAGCTGACCGTTGCCCGCGCCCGCAAAATCCAGAAATTCCTGTCCCAGCCGTTCTTCGTTGCCGAGAACTTTACCGGCCTGCCGGGCAAATATGTGCCCCTGGCCGAAACTGTCAAGGGCTTTGCCGCCATCGTGGACGGTCAGGTCGATGATCTGCCCGAATGGGCGTTCTTCAACGTGGGCACGCTGGACGATGCTCGCAAGAAGGCTGCCGAAAAGGGCGGTGTGGCTGATGGAAAAGTTCGTTCTGAACATCACGGCCAGCAGCGGCGAGTTTTTCCAGGGCGAGTGCGAAAGCCTGACCCTGCCCACCGCTGACGGCCAGTACGGCGTACAGGCCGGACACAGCCCGGTGCTGGTTGCCCTGGAAATGGGCATCATGCAGTTCACCGTGAGCGGCGAAACCCGCAGCGTACTGGTGGGCGATGGCATTGCCGAAGTGACCCCCACTTACGTTGTGCTGCTGGTCGACAGCGCGAGCGCCCGGAGGATATCGATAAGAACCGTGCCGAGGCCGCCCGCATCCGCGCCGAGGAGCGCTTGCAGCACAAGCAGAGCATGCATGAGTATTACCAGAGCAAGATTGCCCTGAACCGTGCCATGCAGCGCCTGCAGGCTACTGCAAAATACAACCGCTGATTACCTTCCAACAAAGTTGCCACCCGTTCTGTGCAGGGGATCCCTCCGCAGTGCGGGTGGCTTTGTTTTATCCTGTATCTGCTTTTGTCTTAATTTGTCTTACTTGTTATAGTAATTTTATGTCAAAATTAAGATTCAGTCTCTTTCTTGTTGACAAAGCAGCCCAAACTGTGTACAATCAGCAGTAAGGGAATGTCTTTCCCCCTCCCGGCCCATACTATGGTGTAGATACGCCATAACCATGTCCGGCAAACAGCAGCGGAACACGCTGCTTTACAGTCATAATTAAAGGAGGGAACCTTTTTATGGTTACCAAAATCAGCAATAATGATCTTTCCCAGGCCAAAGCACAGGGCGTGGCCGTTCTGGATTTTTCTGCAACCTGGTGCGGTCCCTGCCAGATGCTTGCCCCGGTCCTGCATGAGCTTGCCGATGAAGTTGGCAGCAAAGCCGCATTTTACAGCATTGATGTGGACGAAAACCGCCAGCTTGCCACCGAATACGGCATTTCCAGCATCCCCTGCCTGGTCGTACTGAAAAACGGCCAGGAATCCGCCCGCAGCGTCGGTTTCCTGCCCAAGCAGGCTTTGCAGGATATGTTGGATAAGTATATTTGAGAGATACGCACGGCCTAAAAAGGAGCAGTTCCCCTTCAGCGCAGCGGGCGCACATTGTGCGCCCCTACAGGTGGGGGTGCACCATAAATATTGCCGCACATTATAAAATGCACTGTAGGGAACGGTCTTGACCGTTCTGGCACCACAAAACATCTGCTCAAACCAACCTCGCCGCTCCCTTTCCCCACCTCCAATTCCTAATTCCACATTACCTCCTCACTCCTAACTCCTAACTAAAAAACGCCATGCTTTCTTCGGAAAACATGGCGTTTTTCTTATTTCACTTTTTCCTCAATTGCGCAGGCATCATAGGGTTTCAGCTCCATGCTGCCCAAAACGTTTTTGCCGCTCAACAGGTCTGCACCGGATTCCACCTGCACCTTAACTGCGCTCTGGGTGGTGTTGATGTAGAAATGGTAGCGCGCGTTCTCGCTTTCGCGGCAGTGGTATTCCACACCCTGCGGCAGGTCACGCAGGTGCACCTTGGCATCGGCCAAAGCTGCACGCAGCACAGCGGCGTTGCCGGCGTCATCCAAGCGCGCACCGATGTAATAAGCGTGCCCCTTGCCGAACACATGGTGGGTCACAGCCGCATGGCCGGAATAGAAATCCTGTCCATACACAGCCACCACCTCGGTACCCTCGGCAGGCTGCAACAGTTCGCAGTAATCCTTGATGCTGCTCTGCTGGCTGCTCTTGACCCAGATGGCACGGTTGCCTCGCCGGGGTACAGGGTGTCCAGTTCGCTTGCGGTCACGCCAAACACTTCGCGCAGGCCGTCACCGGGGAACCCGCCCAGCCAACACAGGGTGCTTTCATCCACATAGCCCAGCAGATAGGTGGCCACAACGGTGCCGCCGTTTCCACATATTCGCGAATCTTTTGTGCAAAACCAGGCTTGGTCATAAACAGCATGGGCAGCACCACCAGCTTATAGCGGTTCAGGTCTGCATCCACGCCCACAACGTCGGTTTCCACACCGCAGTGGTTCAGCTGGGCGTACAGCTGGCAGCAGGTTTCGCGCAGATTCTTCTGCTTGATCTGCATGCCCCAGGCGTCATCCAGCGCCCAACGGTTGTCCCAGTCAAAGATCATGGCCGCGTCCGCTTTGGGCAGGCTGCCGCACACCGGGGTCAGGGCGACCAGGGCTTCGTTGGTGGCGGTCACTTCGTTGAACACGCGGGTATCATCGCGGCCATCGTGGTCCACAACCGCGCCGTGGAACTGCTCAGAGCCGCCGCGGCCCTTGCGCCACTGGAAGTACTGCACGCCCGTCCGCACCACAGGCCACTGTCTGGATAGCGCTCATCCGGTTCACGCCGGGGCGCTTGAGCTTATTATACTCGTGCCAGTTCACCAGGCTGGGGGTGCTTTCCATCAGCAGGAACGGCTTGTCCGGCTTGCAGCCGCGGATCAGCGCATGATCAAACGCCGTCATGCCCGCCGTCACGGTGGTGCTGCGGTCGGGGCGCCCCCAATGGGGGTAACTGTCCCAGCAGACAAAATCCAGCTCTCTTTGCAGCTTGTGGTAGTCCAATCCGGGGAAGTACTCCATCAGGTTCGTGGTAATGGGCACATTGGGGGTCCGCTTGCGCAGGATCGCCGTTTCGCTGTGTACATAGTCCATCATGTTCCAGGTGGTAAAGCGCCGCCAATCCAGCTTCAGGCCGTTCAGGCTCTGCTCCCCGTTATCAAACGGCGGCTCCACCTCGTCAAAGCTGTCGTAGTGGTGGCTCCAGAAGCTAGTCCACCAGGCATGGTTCAGGGCATCAATGGTATGATACTTTTCTTTCAGCCAGCCGCGGAAGCGCTCTTGGCACAGCGGGCAGTAGCATTCGCCGCCCAGCTCATTGGAAATGTGCCACAAGATCAGGCCGGGGTGGTCGCCCACAGCGTCGATCAGGTGGTTCAGCAGCTCCTCTACCTTCTGGCGGTAGATGGGGCTGGTCAGGCAGTGGTTGTGGCGCATGCCCTGGTGGTCCCGCACACCGTTGGACTGCACGCGCAGCACTTCGGGGTATTTGCGTGCCAGCCAGTTGGGCTTTGCACCAGTGGCGTTGCCAGCTCGGTATAAATGCCCTGGTCATACAGTCGATCCATGATCTCGCGCAGCCAAGTAAAGTTATATTCCCCCTCGCGCGGCTCATATGCTGCCCAGGCAAACACACCCAGCGTAACGCTGTTCATTCCGGCCTTTTTCATCATGCGGATGTCCGCTTCAAGAATATCCGGGCGGTCCAGCCATTGATCCGGGTTATAATCGCCGCCGCACAGCATCACAGGGGCTTTGGTGATAAAGTTCATCGTGGATTCCCTTTCCTCTACACTGTAAAACATAAAACAAAAATTAGGAATCGGAAACCCGAAAGACGGAACTGGCGGTCTGCACCGAAATTCCTCATTCCTGATTTCCAATTCCTAATTATAGTAGATTCTGCAACTATTGTGCCATGTGCAGTTGATGCAAAGGTTTAGCCTTTGCTGCACCGGAGGTAATGCCCTCAACATAGAACTTCTGCATGATGACAAACAGGATGGAGATGGGGATAGCCACCAAAACACCGCCTGCGCAGAAACGGGAGAAGTAGCTGTTGACCAAAGCCTTTTGCAGCATGTTGTACAGGCCGATTGCCACCGTCCAGTCCGTCGAAACGCCGGAGTTCAGGATCATCTTTGCCACAACAAAGTCGGTCCACGGCGTCAGGAAGGAGTTGATAATGGTGTACACCAGGATCGGGCGGGACATCGGGATGACGATCTGGAAGAAGATGCGCGCTTCCGAAGCGCCGTCCAGCTTGGCGGCCTCACGCAGTGCCACAGGCACCGTATCAAAAAAGCCCTTACAGATCAGGTAGCCCAGGCCGGAAGAGCCCGCGTATACCATGATCAGACCGGCGTAAGAGTTGGTCAGGTTCATGTACTTCAAAACAAAGTACACAGCGATCATGGCCAGAACGCCGGGGAACAGGTTGACGGTAACGGACAAGTTCTGCAGCAGCTTGCGGCCCTTGAAGCGGCAGCAGCTTATGGCGTAAGCACCATCAACACAAAGCAGGTGGAGATCACACAGTTAAAGCATGCCACAACCAAGGTGTTCATGAACCAGCGCGGGAACTGTGCAACAGAGTCCGGCTGTGTCATAATGCTGACGTAGTTCCACATGGTAAAGCTTTCCGGCACAAAGCGGGTAAAGTTGATGCCCTTATCGGTGGAAAACGAGGTCAGCAGCAGCCAGGCGATGGGTACCAGCCAGATAAAAGCCAGCAGCGCCAGCACCAAATGGCGGATGACGGAGAAGATGCCTTTTTTCACTTTTCCCTGCTTGAGCTGCTTTTGCACAGCGGCAGAGGGTACAGCAGTGGTACTCAAGAGAACGTCGCCTCCTTCTTATTGATAAAGTGGAAGCATACAACCGTAAACACGGCGCACACAATGAACACCATAATGCCCAGCACGGCAGCCATCTTGTAGTTGTAGTAATCCTGCGTCAAGCGGAACAGCCAGGTAACCAGCAGGTCAATTTCCTTTGCGTTGGACTGTGCAAGGGCCTGATTCTGGGTTACAAACACACCCTGCGTGAGCAGGTAAATGACGTTGAAGTTGTTGACGTTCTTGACGAAATCCGTTACCAGAGAGGGACCCTGCACGCTGAGCAGGTAGGGCAGCTTGATGCGGAAGAACATCTGCACCGGGTTGGCGCCGTCAATGCGGGCGGCCTCGATCATGTCAGCGGGAATGTTCATCAGCACGCCGGTAGCAATCAGCATCTGGTACGGCACGCCGATCCAGATATTGATCATGATGATGGTGAACATGGCCCAGCCCGGCTGGGTCAGGAACGGAATGTAAGAAAGGCCCTTATCCAGCAGGCCGATGTTATGCAGGAAGTCGGTAACGCCTGCATTGGCCATCATGTATTGAAAATACCGTTGTTGGAGAAGAAGTTGCGCACCAGCAGCAGCGTAACGAACTGCGGCACCGCAATGGTCACCATGAACAGGGTACGCCAGAACTTGGGGAACTTGGTCTTTTTGTCGTTGATGAACATTGCCATCAAAATGCCGCCAAAGAAGTTGGTAAAGGTGGCAAAGAACGCCCAAACCAACGTCCAGGTTAAAACCTTGGCAAAGGAATAACTAAACGTGGAGGTCATTCCGCCGCCGCCAAACAGGGTAAAGAAGTTGTTCAGCCCAACCCAGGTAAACAGTTCATTGGGCGGCATGTGCTGCTGGTCATAGTTGGTGAACGCAACGGCGATCAGGATGAACAGCGGCACAATGGTGAACACCACAACGCCCAGAACCGGCAGGGTGAGCAGGGTCACATAGAACTTTTCGTTCAGGTAAACGTTGATGTCCTGCACAAAGTTGTTGGTCTTTTTGCCAGCTTCACGGATCTTCTGCAGCTGATAGTTGGAAGATACCACCATCATGGCCGCCGCGATCAGTGCCGCGATCACGATAAAGGCGATCATGCTCATCAGCAGGATCTCAAACGAATTATCGTAATCGTTTACAACGTTTTTCATCGTGCAACATCGAACACCATCTCCATTTTTACGGTGCCGAGGGTGCCGAACTTTGCCAGGTTGGGTACGCCAAAGAATGCCAGGAAATACAGCGCAAAGCCCTGTACAAATGTGACCAGAAGCGCTTCATCAGCTGGCCGTGGCCAATATAGCCCAGGCCCCATACAAAGAAGGATAGTTTGGTAAAGATATCGCCGTGCACAAAGTCATGACCAAATTTCTGCAAAAAATTGGGTTCCTTTGGTTCCGTGTGCAGGGCCGCAGCAGCGGATTTTGCCACAGGAATCTCTCCTTTCCAACGCGGTTACGCCAAGCGGCCCACACGTGCCCGGCAACCGTTCCGGACCGTTTGTGGGCCGTTGTTTTAGTGTATCAATGCAGCTTTTTTCGTTTTAACAATTACTGGGTAACCGGTGCGGTGATGCCAGCAACAGCATCTTCAATCAGGGTTTGGGGTTCCTTGCCATCGGGGTTGCCGTTGACACAGATCTGGCCGAGGGTTTCAGCAGAAGCCCAGTAGTTGCCGCCGACGCGCTGCAGGTTAGCGTACTCAGACTGAGCAACAACAGCGGTCAGAGCCGGAGAAGAAGCGGCTGCCAGAGCGTTGGTGTTGGAGGGGCCTGTGCACGCTGCTGGAAGCGGAGGGTCTCGTTCTCTTCATTGGTAACGTAATCAGCCAGCAGCATGGCAGCACCAACGTTAGCGCTGTGGGGGTTGACGCCGATCAATTTGAAGCCGGAGAAGGAAGCCATCTGGACCTGCTCGCCGTTCAGGGTGTAGGTAGCAGCTTGCAGGCAGCGTAATTATCGCCCCAAACTTCAGCAGCGTCGTTTGCACGCCAGGTGCCGTTAACGCCAGCAACCAGGGTGCCGTCCTTCAGCTTGCCGGTGAACTCTTCATCCTTCAGGCGAGGAAGCCGGGTTCTTGCAGATATCGATGACAGCCTGGGTAACGTCAGCGCCCGGAGCTTCGTTCCAGTTGCAGACGGTGCTCACGCCGTCATCAGCCAGGCTCAGGTTCAGGCCAGCGCCAGCATAGAAGCTGTACAGGTACCAGCCGTTAGCAACGTCCATCGAGACTTTCTTGCCTGCGGCAGCTGCCTTCTCCATCATCGTGTCAAGGCTCTTGACGTCATCCTCGGTGAAGAAGGACTTATCATAGAACATGAAGTAGCCGTTATCAGCGGTCAGGGGGTAAGCATACAGCTTGCCGTTCAGGGTTGCAGCGTCAACAGAAGCTGCAGTGTTGCGGCTCTTGATGTCGTCAGCGTTCAGCTGAACTTCCTGCAGGGCGCCTGCCTGAACCAGCTCGTTCAGCTGGTCATCAGCAAATGCGTAAACGTCAGCAGCGGCGGTGGGGTCGGTCAGGGACGGTATCCTTAGCCTCCTTTTCGGACTGAGCGCCCAGGTTGATGGTGATCTTGCCGCCGTAATTGCCGTATTCTTTGATAAAGTTATCAGCGATGGTGCGCAGCAGTTCCTGGTCTTCCTCGGCGCCCCACATGGTCAGGGTAACGTCATTGGCGAAAGCAGCGGCTGCAGCCTGCTGCAGAACGTCACCATCGTCAGCTGCGGTGCTGTCAGTGGAGGCGGCTTCGCTGGAAGCTGCAGTGCTGGTGGACTCTGCAGCGGAAGAGGCAGTTGCGGTGCTGCCGCATGCTGCCAGGGACAGTGCCATCAAGGCAGCTGTTGCAAGTGCGAGTTGCTTTTTCATAATCATTCTCCTTCATCTGCTATATCACAAGCTTTTCAAGGTTGCGCATCATCGTTGCGCAACTTTGTTTCACAACTTAAGGATACACGATTCTATTTTCGGTGTCAATGTTCATAACCAACATGTTTTACCACGTTTTCTTGTACATTTTTCACAGCCTGTTACACTTTTTGTAACAATGTCGAATTTTGTATGCGCAACGTTGCGCAACTTTAGTACAGGCTTTTTAACAACAATCAGCCTTTCCTGGTGCACATGCCGTGCGCACAGGAAAGCTGTATCAATCATCATATTTTACAATATTGGTAATATTGTCTATTTTGTGGACTCGCGCAAAATCACCTGATATCCCTGCATCTGGCGCAATGCGATTTGCTTGCCCGCCAAAATATCCAGCAGCATCCGGCATGCCGTGGCGCCCAGGCGCTCGCCGTCAAACTGAGCGGCCGAGATCTGCGGGGTTGAGCTGGTCAGCAGCTCACTATCATAAAAGCTGGCCAGTTTCACCTGTTCCGGTACCTTGATGTGCCGGGCGCGCAGCTCCTGCAGCACTGCGGCCGCCATGCTGTCGTCCGCGCAGAGCAGGCATTCGGGCTTTTGCTCCAGCGCACCTTCCAATGCATCGATCCGCTGTTCGCTGGTTTCAATGCCGGTCCAAATCAATTTCTGGTCCACCTGCACCCCACAGTCGGAAAATCCGCGCAGGTAGCCGCGCAGCCGGTCCTCGTTGACGGTATAGTTGGTGCAGCCGCCATATAGGCAATGCGGCGCATGCCCAGCTGCAGCAGCAGGCGGGTCATCTCGGCGGTCGCTCCTACCTGGTCGTTATCCACCTGGGGCACCTTATCGTCATCCACGCGGCCAATGGCCACAAAAGGCACGTTGTGGCGCTGCAAAGTCTGCACACATTCATCGTGCAGCATCGTACGGGACAAAATCACGCCATCCACCTTGTGGGATTCCAGCTGGCGTTCCAGCTGGCCTACATCGGTTTCTCCCGCATAGCACAGCAGCAGGTCATACCCGCGCTGGGCCGCCATGTTCCACACACCGCCCATGCACTTGCGCAGGAACGGCAAGTCCAGCCGCATAAAATGCTTGGGGATCACCAGCGCAAGGTTGTTGGTTGGGCCCTGTTGCGCAGTGCGCAGCGGCGCAGCGGCATCCTGGCGGCCCTTGCCGATATAATCGAACACACGCGCGCGGGTAGCCTCGCTCACGCGGCCCTTGCCGGATATTGCGCGGGATACCGTTGTTTTTGATATATCCAATGCCTCCGCCACTTCCGCGATGGTCACTTCATCACGCTTACCTGCCATTCAGCACCCTCCTTTTCCCATGTTGCGCAGGCATTGCGCACTAATAACAGCATATGTGTTTGTTGTACATTTGTCAATCTGCAAACAGCACAAAAAAAGCCTGCCAGATTTGGCAGGCTTGCCGCGCAGTACAGCCGTTCCAAGCATAGGCGTATGTCCGCCGCCCGGAATCTCTTCCGAAATTTTTCGTGTATTAAAAATTCTGTTGGGAGCATAGGGGCGCACATTGTGCGCCCCACGCCTTGACATAGCAACGCACATTTATGTCATGCACATGGCAAACGTTCGTGGGCGAACGCTGTTCGCCCTTCCGGAGCATCTTTGTTTTCCTGACGTTTTCGATAGGTGTTGTGCTGCTTATGGCAACACCGCACAATTCCCGCCTTGCGGCTTAAGCACCGCTCCGGCAGCTGCGGCACGGCATCTGCCGCACCTCGCTCGCCGTATCGGCACTTAGAATTATGCGGTATTGCCCTTATTTTTTCTGCGGTTCGCCGTTGGCAATGTCGCGCACAACCTCACCCGCAATGATCAGCCGCGGCGGCGGGCACAAAGGCGTTGCTGCCGGGAACCTGGCGGCGCTGGGTACATTTGTGGGCCGTGTCGGGCGGGCAGATGCAATGGGTACGGCAGCTGATGGTCATATCATCAATGGGGGTCAGTGCAGGCTCTTTGGAGTATACCACCTTCAGGTGCTTGACCCCGCGCTTGCGCAGCTCAGCGCGCATTACGCGGGCCAGCGGGCAGACAGAGGTATCGTAAATATCCGCAACCTCCAGGGCGGAAGCATCCAGCTTGTTGCCCGCGCCCATGCAGCTGATGATGGGCGTGCCCGTTGCCTGCGCCTGCATGACCAGTTCCAGCTTGCCCTTTACCGTGTCGATGGCATCGACCACATAGTCGTACTGGCTGAAATCGAACTGATCGGCGGTGTCTGGCATGTAGAACGTCTTGTAGGTGTTCACCACGGCGTCCGGGTTGATATCATGGATGCGCTCTTCCGCCACATCCACCTTGTATTTGCCCACCGTTTTGCGGGTGGCCAGGATCTGGCGGTTCAGGTTGGTCAGGCAGACCTTGTCGTCATCAATCAGGTCCAGCGTGCCAATGCCGCTGCGTGCCAGTGCTTCCACCGTATAGCCTCCAACACCGCCAACGCCAAACACGGCCACACGGGCGTTGTACAGGCGCTCCATTGCCTCCTTGCCAAACAACAACTGCGTTCTTGAAAACTGATTCAGCATACTGCCTGCTCCCCCACGGTTTTGTAAATTAACAAACAAATGGGCGGGTTCGCGCCCGCCCAACCTATCAAATCGGTAGTCTTTTCAAATTATAAAGCGCAGCATACAAAAAGTCAAGGGGAAGCCCTGCGCAGAGCTTCCCCCCTGACATATGTTTTGCATTTTACAGCTCGCTGCCGTTTGTGGCGATCACATGGGCGTACCACGCAGCGGAATCCTTGGGGATGCGTTCCATGGTGCGGTAGTCCACATAAATCAGCCCAAAGCGCTTGCTGTAGCTTCGGCCCACTCATAGTTATCCATGATCGACCAGTAGGTATAACCGATCAGCGGGTAGCCCTCCTGCAAGGCGCGGCGGGCGGCCAGCAGGTGGCGGTGCACATAATCCATGCGCTGCGGGTCGTGCACTTTACCGTCCAGCATCACAAAATCTGTGTTGGCCATGCCGTTCTCGGTAATCAGGATGGGCCGGCCATACCGCTGGTTCAAAAAGCGGATGGCCCAATAGATGCAGTCCGGCGTGATGGGCCATTCCATCGCAGTGCGCGGGCTGCCCTGCCAGGTGTTGGCGGTATACTCGCTGCCCGGCTGCTGGGCCGCGCAGGCATTGTAGACGTTAAAGCCCAGGTAATCCAGCGGCTGGTGCAGCAGCTCCAGTTCCTGCGGGGTGAACACATCCGCCCCCAGGGCTTTGGCCATCGGTTCCGGCACCCTGCCCAGCAGAACGGGGTCGCACCACCAGCTGATGGAATAGCAGCCTTCCACCTCCATCGTCCGGCGGTAAGCTTCGGCGATGGCGGCTTCGCTTTCATCCCCGCAGGGCGAAAACACCGGTCCGGTGGGAGCATACCCCACCTTAGGCGGCGAATGATGTGGCGCGGCCCGTCCGCGGGACATGCAAGCATCGTCCCCTACAAATATTGGCAGCGTTTATAGCAACCGGCAGGGTCTCTCCCCGGCGCGATGAGGCATCGTTCCCTACAGATCAAACCGCCGGGCCTTGCCCTTACCGCAAAATTCCTAATTACTCATTTCTAATTACTCATTCCTAATTTCTAATTCTCCCATCCAACTCCTCACTCCTACCCCCTAACTCACTTCATAAGCATTTCCGCCGCCTTCGCCAGCTCCGCGTTCACCGCATCGGCTTCCGCTTCGCTCTTGCCCACGGCGGACAGATACACTTTGATTTTCGGCTCGGTGCCGGAGGGGCGCACCATCAGCTTGTGGCCGCCCGCCAGGTGGTATTCCAGCACGTTGGCGCGGGGCAGGCCGGTGCCATCGGTATCATAATCCGCAACGCGCTCCACCGCATAGCCCGCAATCTCTTTGGGCGGGTCGGCGCGCAGAGTCTTCATCAGGTTCTGCATGGTGTACATGCCGGTTTCGCCCTCAAAGGCAAAGCTGCACAGGGCGTTGCGGTAATAGCCAAACTCTTTGTACAGCGCTTCAATGGCATCCAGCAGCGTCATGCCCTGCTGGGCATACCAGGCGGCGGCTTCACACACCAGCAGCGTGGCGTTCACGGCATCCTTATCCCGCACATGTCCGCCGGACAGGTAACCATAGCTCTCCTCAAAGCCAAAGATATAGCGTTCCACATGGCCCTCTGCTTCCAGCTTGCCGATCTGCTCGCCGATGAACTTAAAGCCCGTCAGGGTGCGGCGCAGCTCCACGCCGTACTTTTTGGCAACCGGCGTTGCCTTATCGGTGGAAACGATGGTGGTCACGGCCACGGGATCCTTGGGCATGGTGCCGCGGGCCAGGCGTGTGCGGCAGATATATCCAGTAGGATAATGCCATCTCGTTGCCGGTGATCAGCCGGTAGCCTCCCTTGTCGTCCGGCACAGCGGTGCCGCAGCGGTCACAGTCGGGGTCGGTGCCAAGCAGTAGATCCGGGTGTACTTTATCGCACAGTTCCAGGCCCTTCTGCATGGCTTCGCGGATTTCCGGGTTGGGATACGGGCAGGTGGGGAAGTTCCCATCCGGTGTTTCCTGCTCCGGCACCACCGTCACATGGGTCACACCCAGCTTGGCCAGCAGTTTTTTTACGCACTCCAGGCCGGTGCCGTTCAGCGGGGTGTACACCAGCTTGAGCTGCTCAATGCCGGTGCCATCGCCAACGCGTTGGTCATATACAGCCTGTACAAAATCATCCAGGCATTTGTCGTCAATGCTCACAATGCGGCCTGCCTGCACACCGGCTTCATAATCCACCAGCTTTACGCCGTCAAAGCAGTCCACTTTTTCGATTGCAGCCAGAATTTTATCTGCCACTTCCAGCGTGATCTGGCAGCCATCGGCGCCATACACTTTATAGCCGTTGTACTTGGCCGGGTTGTGGCTGGCTGTAATGCAGACGCCTGCCCCGCAGCCCAGATAGCGCACCGCCCAGGAAAGTGCGGGCGTGGGCTCCAGCCGCGGGTACACGCAGGCGGTAATGCCGTTTGCCGCCAGCACGCGGGCAGCTTCGCGGGTGAACAGTTCGCCGTTATTGCGGCTGTCATGCGCAATGGCGATCTTTTTGGGCAGGTCGGTCGCGTTCAGGTAATCAGCCAGGCCCTGGGTGGCCTTGCGCACCGTGTACAGGTTCATGCGGTTGGTGCCCGCCCCCAGCACACCGCGCAGGCCGCCGGTGCCAAATTCCAGGTCACGGTAAAAACGGTCCGTGATAGCGGCATCATCCCCGGCAATGCCGTGCAGTTCTTCCGCCACAGCGGTATCCAGTTCCGGCTGGGCCAGCAACGGTCATACAGTTCTTTCGCTGTATTCATAACAGCACCTTCTTCCTTAAAGTCAGTTTCAGGAAGTGTTCGTTATTTATCAAACATTTACACAGCCCTTATTATAGCAGATACTTGGCCGCAAAAAAAGCCGCGGCGGGCAAAAATTTTACCAGTCGCGGAAATTATACATTTTGTATTATTCTTTCGTTTACACCGTATCGCGCAGCACACCGGCGTGTTCCAGCCCCACCATCACCACGGGGATCAACACCAGCTGCAACACAATGCCCGGCAGCGCGGTGGCAAATGCACCGGCAATGAACATCTGCATGGTAAAGCCATTGCCGCCAAGGCCCAGCAGCACGGTTTGGGCCACGCCCCACACAGCGCGCCCGGCCAGCATGGCGGGCACCAGCGCCATATAAACGCCCGCCACGCCGCGCTTGTTCAGCTTGGCATACAGCAGGCCGATCACCGCGCCATAGGCAGCCAGCTCAAACGCCATGCCAATGCCGGTGGGGTACAGCACCGGCATGCCAAACAGCAGCCCGCGCAGCAGCGGCATTACCGCGCCAACGGCCAGGCCATACGGCCAGCCGCATACCATGCCGCACAGCAGCACGGGAATGTGCATCGGCAGCAGCATTTTGCCGATCTGCGGGATCTGCCCGGTGATAAGCGGCAGCACCAGGCCCAGGGCCAAAAACAGGGCGGAAAGGGTCAGCTTACGGGTGGATGTTTTCATGATTCAAACTCCTCACATTCTATTTTTTTTTATTTGATTCCACAGTTTGACAGCAGCAGAACACATGATACGATGATGGTAAAACAGAGATAAAGAAAGAGGTTTTCTTTTATGGAAATTCTT
>ENA-OQAA01000807-OQAA01000807.1-human-gut-metagenome-genome-assembly--contig:-NODE-807-length-19496-cov-2.105478_pt1 | contig 19496 bp, 26 predicted proteins | sample MGYA00242489_ERZ504515 | MGnify/ENA primary metagenome ERZ504515 (study PRJEB26092, sample SAMD00036237) | human gut metagenome | host: Homo sapiens | study: EMG produced TPA metagenomics assembly of... | reverse complement strand
TTCCGCCGAGCGACTTGAGGTCTACTTGGTGTATGGAATGGATAACGTGACGATTAGTTATACCTCATCATCTTCTTCTTCGCATCAATGGTATCGTTATAAAACCAAGCGATTGGAGGCCGAGAAGGTGGCCTCCACCCAAATGGAACTACTTCCACCATTCGGAATGTAGAGGAGGGATATGGCTATTTTGTCGAGGAAGGAGCCGTATCTCGTTACGTCTGGATCGTTGATTACAGCAAATACACCTTAAACATATCCAACCTGCATGTCTCCGATAATAGCGATCCATGTAGCGGATTGGTCTTGGCTGGGACAGGTACGATCCAACCTATTTATTATTATTGGCCGAATACGGGAACAAGACGTGAACTGTCTCGCCAATTTGATGTTATTTATAATACATTGGAATATAATTCGGATAAAAAAGAATATACCTCTAAACAAGAGACGGCGGTCATCGAGGGCAATTTGTTCGGTAAATCCATTCCCGCTCCTTGGTGTGATACGGAGATCTGTGTGAAAGGCGATTATTTCGCTCGTCATTTTGGAAAGGAGGTTACGCTTTGTATCGATGAATATCAGGCCGCTGCGGTAGATGCTCATATAGACACGTTGCTGATTGAGCAAGAGGCCCCGAATATGAATACGACGAAGAGCGGTTATTGCGCTCCCGCCACTGTTCAATTTTCGGCTATCGCGAATACGCCGACAGCGCCCTGTTTAATTGGAAAATCTATCGGCAAGGGGAAGAAGATAATCCGGTTGTTCGTTTTACGGGTGAGGAGGTGGATTATACGTTCAACCAATCCGGGACTTTTATCATCAAGTTGGAAGTAAGCGACCAAAGCACTACTTGCAGCACGGAAGATGAGGTTCAGATTGATATCTCGGAGTCTTATCTGATGATACCGAACGCATTCTCCCCGGGTACCACGCCCGGAATTAATGATGAGTTCCGGGTTGCCTATAAGTCGTTGGTGAAATTTAAGGCATGGATATTTAATCGCTGGGGCCTACAGATGTATTACTGGACAGATCCGGCCCAAGGATGGGATGGAAAGAAGGGCGGTAAATACGTTCAGCCGGGTGTGTATTTTTATGTGATAGAAGCCGAAGGTTCCGATGGCATTAAGTACAAGGAAAAAGGCGATATAAACATTCTTAGACCTAAAACAATTCAAGATGAAAATGAGAATATCCAAGAATAATTTAGCTAGTTTTTTATGTGGAGGCGTCGTTTGCTTGACCGCATGTATCTCGATGAGTTCGAATGACGTGGAAAAAGTGATAGAGAGCCGTCCGGTTGTCTCGTCCATGACCCTGTCTCCGGATGTTCCGTCCTCGGTTCCTTTTTGTGGGAAACTAATCGATATTACCCGCTATGATATGCGGGAAGCCTATGACCGTGAATTGAGTAGCTTTACTTATTTCCATTCTACGACGATGCTTCTGATCAAGCGGGCGAACCGTTATTTCCCGGTGATCGAGCCGATCTTGAAGGCGAACGGCATTCCCGATGATTTCAAATATCTAGCGGTGATAGAAAGCCATTTGGACCCCCGTGTATCCTCTCCGGCTCGTGCTGTCGGGATGTGGCAATTACTGGAGGGCACGGCAAGGAGTATGGTTTGACAATCACCCCGACGGTCGACGAGCGTTGCCATGTGGAGAAAGCTACTGGGGCCGCTTGCCGCTATTTGAAAGCCGCCTATAAGAAATATGGAGATTGGGCGGCGGTAGCCGCTTCTTATAATGGCGGCATGGGACGTATATCCGGTGAGCTGGTCAAACAAGATGCGGATTCCTCCTTTGATCTCTGGCTGGTGGAGGAGACTACCCGTTATATTTATCGAATCATGGCGATCAAGCAAATTTTCGAGAATCCGTCGAAATACGGTTTTGTGCTTCGTGCCCGTGACCTGTATAAGCCGATCCCTACCGTAGACGTGGCTGTAAGCCAAGATATACAGAATCTGTCGGCCTTCGCTAAAGAGCATGGGATCACTTATGCGGACTTGAAACGTTTTAATCCTTGGCTCCGTGATCGGAAGTTGGTGACAGGTGGGAAGACCTATAAATTAAGCATTCCTCAAGAAAGGATATGTATTATAAGACCCCGAATACGGAAGTATACGATTCGGCTTGGGTCGTGTCGGAGAATTGATCCGATTTTTATTGATACAAAAAATAAAGTGTTTCATTTAGATGGTATAACAGCCCATCGTAATGAAACACTTTTTCTATACTACTTCTCGTTTAAACTGATTCTGTCTATTAGTCAACGATCGTCACACGGTGACCGTTGAACACGTTCAATCCGAGTTTATTCATTACATACTTAATAGCAAGCTGTGCCTTTACAGAGTTACCAGCTTGGTCAATAGGAGGAGCGAATGCGGAAATACCGAATTGTCCGGGAAGTACACCCATGACACCACCGCCTACACCAGTTTTTGCGGGAATACCGGAAGTGTACAACCAATCACCGGTGTGTTCATAAAAACCTACGGTAGAGATCATGGAAGTGATCTTCGGAGATAACTCTGCATCGAATACTTGTTTCTTTGTCACAGGATTAAGACCTAAATTTGCGACCGTAGCGGCAGCGACAGATAGTTGCTTAGCCGTGATACCCAAAGAACATTGGCGGGTATACAGATCCAAAGACATATCCGGATCGTCATAAATGCGATTGTAATTCTTTAGCAACCAAGCGATGGAGCGGTTATTGAAGTTCGTTGCGGACTCGGATTTGTAGAGTTCGTCGATCAACTGCGGTGCGCTTCCGCATAAATCCGTGATATTGGCTACGATAGCATCCCACTTCTGTTTGGAATCACCGACAGGCTTCACCATACTACAAGCCGTGATAGCGCCGGCATTTACCAATGGGGTAGAAGGATGGTCGTTTTCCAATAGGATAGCGATGATGGAGTTAAATGGCAATCCGGTAGCGTCGGCACCAATTTTCTCCAATAATTCTTTCGCTCCGTATTGGCGCAGTACCAAGATAGCGGTGTGTACTTTCGATACGGATTCGATACCGAAACGATATTCGGAATCCCCCACCTCGATGGTTTGTCCGTTTAAAAGGCAAATACTGATTCCGAATAGATTTTTATTGATATTCGCCAGATAAGGAATGTAATCGGCATTCTTACCATCCGTATTTGTCTTGTAAAGATCGTAAGCCTGTTGAGCTACTTCCTTTATTTGGGCGATCGTTATTTTTTTGTCCATATATGAATTGGATTAAAGAAGGCGTGTATGAAAACACTGATAGTCCTTTCATGCACGCTTGATGAATTTTGTTTTTATTTCTTAGCGTTGCTCATTGCGGTGTGAGTAAATACCTTACCCTTAACCGGAACGTTTTTGTCTTGAGCGATGCGAGTAGGAGTCGGATATTCAAGTTTCTCCAATGCCTCTACAGCGTTCTTGATATCACCTAATAACATATCGGCCATATCACGGCTGAAACCTTGACGAACTACGACACGCATAACCACGTAGTTATCCAGCTTCTTCGGTAGTGTATACGCTGGAACCATCCAACCGCTTTGTTGCAATTTATCTTGCAAATCGTAAAGTGTCCATTTGGCGTTCTTAGCGTAATCCGGTTTCATGTACCAAATAAACAATGGATTCACAACCTCGTTGCTGTAATTAACGAATGGGGCCATCTTACCGATTTCTTGGTGGATGTATTTCGTGATTTCCATACTGTTATATTGGATTTGTTTGTAGCCCTCGAATCCGAGACGGATAAACTGATAGTATTGTCCGAGGATTTGTGCGGCAGGACGAGAGAAGTTCAAACCAACCTGAGTGATATTCGCTCCAAGATAGTTTACGCTGAATGCCATTTCTTCCGGCAAATATTTCTTGTCTTTCCAAACAACCCAACCCAATCCCGGGTAAACCAATCCGAATTTATGTCCGGATGTGCTGATAGAAAGAACCCATTTCAAACGGAAGTCCCATTTTGTCTCCGGGCTTAAGAACGGAAGGATAAAACCACCGCTGGCGGCATCTACGTGGATAGGTATATCATAACCGGTCTTGGCATTGTATGCGTCGAGCGCTTTGTCCAAGGCTTCTACGTCATCGTTCAGTCCTGTCCATGTTACACCTTGGATAGGAACGATACAAATCGTGTTCTCGTCACACATCTTAAGCGCTTCTTCCGGATCAAGTGTCGTCTTGTCTAAAGTCAAGGGAACTTCACGCATTTCGATTTGCCATAGCTGGGCGAATTTCTCCCATACGACTTGGAAGCCAGTAGAGATCACGAAATTAGGCTTGTCAGTTGGTTTACCTTGTGCTTGTCTCTTTTTGCGCCAACGTAACCAAGCGGCTACACCACCTAGCATACAAGCCTCTGAAGAACCGATAGCCAAGGCTCCGGTTTTCCATTTTTCTTGCTCGGGAGAATTCCAAAGACTCGCCATGATATTAATACATTTGGCGTTCATAACAGCGATTCTCGGATACTCTGTTTCGTCAATATAGTTGATGTTGATAGCCTCGTTCATCAATTTTGTCGCGTACTCGTCCATATACGTAGTAACGAATGTAGCTAGGTTCAAGCGAGGCTGTGTTTGTGCGAAAGTCTCGTCTTTAACCATTTGATAAGCGATCTCCGGGGTTGTAGGGCCATCAGGAATCTTATCTACTGGAGAGGGTGTCAACATCACTTCTGAGCCAAAAATCGCTGTTTTGGCATCGCCATTTCTGAAATTTGAGTCTTTCATTTTTCTTTAGTTTTTTTGTTAATAAAATGATTTGAGTCAATGGAATACTGCTTCCACTGAGCGTTTATGCCAAAACAGATTATGGATTGGAATGTTTTTTGGATTTACATTATTTGGGGTTTATTAGCGATACAAGTCCAGTCCTCTTGGAAAGAACGAAAATGATGAACTTTCACATAAAATGTTTGTTTTGATTAGATAAAAACGTAAAACTAAATCTTTATGAGAATACAGACAGGCCGGGGCACAATTCCCCTTATAACTCTGGTAGGGATATGTCTATCTCCGCTTTAAATGCATTACCGGGTTTAGCGGTTTCTCCGATATTAGGGAAACTTTCCGTTATTTTTCCTCATTCTACGGAACTGGATATTCAGATGCTTTCCTCTTTGCCATCGTTATTGATAATTCCATTTATTATATTGTCGGGTAAATTAACGGAGAAAGTAAATGAGATACGTCTATTGCAATTAGGCTTGGTGATCTTTGCCCTAAGTGGTATTCTATACTTACTCTCTAATAAGATGTGGCAGTTGATAGCGGTGAGCGCCTTAATGGGAATCGGATCTGGCTTGATCGTACCCTTATCGACCGGTTTGATTTCTCGTTTCTTTATCGGGAAATACCGGACGAAGCAATTTGGTTTAAGTTCTGCTATTACAAATGTAACGTTGGTATTAGCCACGATCTTAACGGGATATCTGGCGGAGGTGAATTGGCATTTACCGTTTGCCGTTTATCTATTACCCTTGATTTCCATCGTACTTTCCGTATACTTGAAAAGGAGTATGGAGAATGAGCCGGCGATCGTATCGAAATCAGAAGTGAAAGCCCCTGTTGCGGCAGATCCCGTCACGGTTCCGGGTAAATATGGTGTGGATATAAAGCATCTGGTACAAATCATGTGTTTTTATGGATTGGCTACGTATTTAGTGATTATAGTCAGCTTTAACTTACCGTTTTTAATGAAGGAATATAAGTTACAAGCGGTAATTCCGGATTAATGATTTCATTGTTTTTCTTGGCTATTATGGCTCCCGGTTTTATCTTGAATCAGATCGTTGATTTATTTAAGCAAAAGACAAAATTTGTCAGTCTATTGGCGATCGCTTTAGGGATAGCCTTGATTTTGATATCTCGTACGGAATGGCTAATTGGATTGGGATGTATTTTTATCGGTTTTGGATATGGTGTTATCCAGCCAATCGCTTATGATAAAACGACTCGTACGGCCATTCCTGAGAAAGTTACATTGGCATTAGCTTTCGTGATGGCGATGAATTATTTGGCGATATTACTTTGTCCGTTTATTATCGATTTCTTCCAGTCTATACTCCATGTCAAGAGCCAGCAATTCGCGTTTATTTTTAACCTCTGTATTGCGCTGGTCGCTACGATCTGGGCTTATGTAAAACGAGACTCGTTCCTTTTCAACGATAAAATTTGATTTACGAATATAAAACTAAAAAATGATAGACAGTGAAAAATAAGAAAACAGAAGCTAATATTAGATGGTGGTCTCAAAAACTTTCAGTGGATTGAATATGAACGCCTTGAAATACTTGCTTCCCTTATGGATGAGCCCGTTGACGGGCGCTTCTTTCCGATGCGTGTTTGCGGCCGTGGCGTTTTGGGTGATCGGCTGGTTTATGAAACCGGAGGTTTCTACGACGAAAGATAAGGTGTGGCTATTCTTACTAGGCGCTATCGGTATCTATGGTTTTATGTTTCTTTATTTAGTGGGGCTTAGCAAGACAACGCCGGTCTCGAGTTCTATTTTCACGAGCTTGCAACCGATCTGGGTATTTTTGATTATGGTATTCTTTTATAAGGAAAAGGCTACTTGGATGAAAATACTCGGTATCTTGATTGGTTTATCTGGGGCCTTGGTTTGCATCTTGACCCAGCAAAGCGACGATTTAGCGGCGGACGCTTTTAATGGAAATATGCTATGTCTGGCTAGCTCCGTGTTTTATGCCGTGTATCTGGTATTAAGCCAGCGGATCTTACAAAAAGTAGGGACGATGACGATGCTTCGATATACATTCACGGGCGCCGCTTTTTCCAGTCTATTGATTTTGCCGATAGAGGCTTTCATGCTCCTTTATTCTCGGAGCCATTTCATTGGTGCCTTTTGCCGTATTGATGTTTGTGCTTATTTTCCCTACGGTAATTAGTTATCTGTTGATTCCTATCGGATTGAAGTATTTGAAACTACGTTGGTGGCTATTTATGGCTATCTGATCTTGATCGTGGCAACGATTACATCCCTATTGATCGGGCAAGACCGTTTCAGTTGGACACAGACGTTCGCCATTATCTGTATTTGCGCCGGGGTTTATCTGGTTGAGATAGCGGAAGGAAAAGAGAAAAAGACAGTCAAGGTTTGACTTATTAAATATGAACTATTAAATTGTAGCGTTATGGATAAAAAACAAGAAAAGAAAATCTGGAACTCTCAACTTGCGATTGAGAATCCGAAGAATGATAGGATCGCTGTTATTTACTCTGTAAAAGTTAGTAGTGTACGAATCCTAGAGAAACCTCGTAATCCGAAAAGAGGGAAGACCCGTTGACAATCATCATCCCCTATTCTATATATAAATATATGAATAGGGGATGACTGTCTATTTATTCTCCACTTCCATGCTCATGATATAATCGTTCATGAAATAGCCGTTTCCTATATGATGGTCCCGTGTGCCTATTTCCCGTAATCCCATATGTCTGTAGAAGCCCTATGGCGGGATTGTAACGGTTTACGTATAATTCTATAGTGAAAGGCCCGGTATGTACCTCCTTCAAATAATTAATACCTTGTTCGATGATAAAACGCCCGATTCCCGTGCCATGCATTTCCGGTAGGGAATAGATCTTTTGAAAATTGTACGTGTTTTCACCTGTTTTCTCTATGGATAAATAGCCTGCCGGCATATCGTCCGCCAATATAATAAAATATTGATGATGTAACTCTTCCATTTGTTTAAGAATGTTATCCGGAGCGTACATCATATCGAACATATAATCCAATTGCTCTTTAGAAAGTATCTTTCCATACGTGTTCTCCCAAATGCGTGAGGCAAGATCATGAATAAGAGAACGATCATCAATAGTCGCTTTTCTAATCGTAAACATGTTAATTTTGTATTTTGACTCACAAAGATACAAATAGACGAACAAAAATACAATATAGACGAATGTAAATAGAATTTTACTTGACTAGTGTTATTTTTTAGCTTGATTTCACACTTATTTTGATGTTAATCCGCGAAAAATAATAACTTTGTGGGCGTTTACTATTGAAAAATACAATTCAAATACATAATAGGAAATGGATACAAAGATTCAGGAACTAACAGACAAGATCTACAAGGAAGGTGTAGAGAAGGGGAACGAAGAAGCGGGGCGTATAATCGCCGAGGCCAATGCTCAAAAGGATACGATTCTTAAAGATGCGGAAGCGGAAGCGAAACGTATCGTAGCGGCTGCTGAGAAACAAGCTGCCGAGTTGAAGAAGAATACGGAAGCCGAATTGAAATTGTTCGCCACCCAGTCTGTCGAGGCATTAAAGAGCGAGGTGACAAACCTTATCACTGGTGATATCGCTAGTTCGAATGTGAAAGCGGCGTTGATGGATCCCGCCTATATGCAGAAAGTGATCCTTGAGCTTGTGAAAAGCTGGCCCGCTAATGAGTTCTTGACTATCCAAGCTTCTGATTCCGATGGCTTGAAGGCGTATTTTGAGGCCAATGCCAAAGGCTTGCTAGAGAAAGGGTATAAGATCGAGAAGGTAAGCGGAAAGAAAGCGTCTTTCTCTATTATCCCGGCGGATGGGTCTTATAAAGTGACGTTTGGCGAAGACGAGTTCATCGAGTTCTTTAAAGAGTTCTTGCGTCCGCAATTAGTAGAAATGCTGTTCTGATATGAGTAAGTATTACTACTTAATCTCCGGACTTCCTAACATAGCGTTGGATGATAGTAAACTAGCCTATTCGGTCTGTGAGTTCCGGACGGAAATAGAGGATATGCTATCTTCTAAGGATAAAAAGCTGATTGATTTATTTTATTTGAAATATGATAATATAAATCTGCTGGCTCACGCTAAAAGACCGGACTCCGATCCGGATCAAAGAGGAAGAATAACGTATGATGAGTTCAATACTTTATATAAAGCGTTGAAGGATGAGGAAAAAATTCCCAAAAATGATAATCTCCCGCCTTATTTCGTGGACTTTTTTAAACTGTATCTAGCCGAAGAGGCTAAGGACACCAAAAGTGAGAAAGAATATATATCATGGGAAGACCGCTTGGCTGCGTTATATTATGAATATGCCATGAAATGTGGGAATAAGTTCGTGGCCGATTGGTTCGAGCTTAACTTGAATATCAACAATGTTCTTACTGCGATCACTTGCCGTAAATATGGATTTGATAAGCCAATTATATCGTGGGGCATAATGAGATAGCGGAAAATATCCGTACGTCGAACGCCCGTGATTTCGGCTTGGGCGATTCCGTGGAATATTTGCCCGAGTTACAACGCATCGCCGAAGAGACCGATCTGATCGTTCGTGAGAAGAAAATCGATCTTTTGAAATGGAAATGGCTGGACGATAATACCTTCTTCAAGACGTTCGACATAGAGAGTGTATTCGCTTATTTATTGAAATTGGAGATGATAGAGCGCTGGGTACCTTGGATAAGGCGAGAGGCGAGAAGACTTTCCGTGAATTGGTAGGCGCCATGAAGATGGGTAGTGAGAATGCGTTGGAAGAATTTAAAAGAAACAATATAAAATAAATTATGGCTACGAAAGGAATTGTAAAAGGAATCGTATCCAACCTAGTAACCGTAGAGGTGGATGGTCCGGTTTCTCAGAATGAGATCTGTTACATTTCTGTCGGAGGCGTGAAGCTGATGTCGGAAGTAATCAAGGTGATAGGTAAGAATGCCTTTGTACAAGTATTTGAGAGCACACGTGGTATGCGTGTCGGTGACGAGGCTGAATTCCAAGGGCATATGTTGGAAGTTACGCTGGGTCCGGGTATGTTGTCCCGCAACTATGACGGTTTGCAGAATGACTTGGACAAGATGGAAGGTGTATTCTTGAAACGTGGCGATTATACGTTTGCGTTGGACAATGATAAGAAGTGGGACTTCAAGCCTCTGGCTAAAGCGGGCGATACCGTGAGCGCCGGTGATTGGCTGGGAGAGGTGGACGAGAATTTCCAACCTCATAAGATTATGGTCCCCTTTAAGTTCGAGGGATCTTATACTGTGAAATCGGTGGTTCCAGCCGGACAATATACCATCAATGATACGATGGCTGTCCTTACGGACGAAAATGGCACGGACGTAAACGTGACGATGATCCAGAAATGGCCGGTAAAGAAAGCCATCACTTGTTATAAGGAAAAGCCCCGTCCATTCAAATTGCTGGAGACGGGCGTTCGTACGATCGATACCGTGAACCCGATCGTTGAGGGTGGTACCGGATTTATCCCCGGTCCGTTCGGTACGGGTAAGACGGTGCTTCAGCACGCTATCTCTAAACAAGCGGAAGCGGATATCGTGATTATCGCTGCCTGCGGTGAGCGTGCGAATGAAGTAGTGGAGGTCTTTACGGAGTTTCCGGAATTGGTAGACCCGCATACGGGACGTAATTGATGGAACGTACGATCATTATCGCCAATACATCCAACATGCCGGTAGCCGCTCGTGAGGCATCCGTATATACGGCGATGACCATCGCCGAGTATTATCGCAGCATGGGCTTGAAGGTTCTGTTGATGGCCGACTCTACTTCCCGCTGGCACAGGCTTGCGTGAGATGTCCAACCGTTTGGAGGAGTTGCCCGGACCGGATGCCTTCCCGATGGACTTGTCCGCTATCGTGGCGAACTTCTACGCTCGTGCGGGATTCGTCCATTTGAAAAACAACGCTACAGGTTCCGTCACTTTCATCGGTACGGTATCGCCGGCCGGTGGTAACTTGAAGGAGCCGGTGACCGAGAATACGAAGAAGGTGGCCCGTTGTTTCTATGCCTTGGAGCAGGAGCGTGCCGACCGTAAACGTTATCCGGCCGTAAACCCGATCGAGAGTTATTCCAAGTATATCGAGTATCCGGAGTTTCAGGAATACATCGCTAAACATATCTCCCCGGAATGGATCGAGAAAGTAAACGAGATCAAGACCCGTATGTTGCGTGGTAAGGAGATCTCCGAGCAAATCAATATCTTGGGTGATGATGGTGTGCCTGTCGAGTATCACGTTACATTCTGGAAGTCCGAGTTGATCGACTTCGTGATCTTGCAACAGGATGCTTTCGATGCCATCGATGCGGTTACTCCGTTGCAACGTCAGGAATTCATGCTGGATAGAGTCGTGAATGTTTGCCGTTCAGAGTTTAAGTTTGATACCTTCCTAGAGGTTATGGACTACTTTAAGAAGATGATCAACATCTTTAAGCAGATGAACTATTCGGAATATGAGAGTGACCAATTCAAGAAGTTTAATACGGAACTGGATGAACTTTTGAAGGAGAGAATCGAAAATTAAAAGAGTTATGGCAACAAAAGCATTTCAAAAAATATATACGAAGATTACCCAGATCACAAAAGCTACCTGTTCGCTGAAAGCAACGGGAGTTGGGTATGATGAGTTGGCCTCTGTAGACGGAAAGCTGGCTCAGGTGGTAAAGATTATCGGCGACGAGGTGACGTTGCAGGTATTCTCTGGAACGGAAGGTATCCGTACGAATGCCGAGGTGGTATTCATGGGGAAGGCCCCTTCCTTGAAAGTAGGTGACCAGTTAGCCGGACGTTTCTTCAACGCTTATGGCGAGCCTATCGATGGCGGCCCGATCCCCGAGGGACGTGAGGTCGAGATCGGTGGTCCGTCCGTGAACCCGGTACGTCGTAAACAACCCTCTGAATTAATCGCTACGGGTATCGCCGGTATCGACTTGAATAATACCTTGGTAACCGGTCAGAAGATCCCGTTCTTCGCCGACCCCGACCAGCCTTTCAACCAAGTTATGGCGATGGTAGCCTTGCGTGCAAAGTCCGATAAGATTATCTTGGGAGGTATGGGTATGACGAACGACGACTACCTGTTCTTTAAGAATACATTTAGTAACGCCGGTGCCCTAGACCGTATCGTTAGTTTTATCAACACGACCGAGGACCCGTCCGTAGAGCGTATCTTGATCCCGGATATGGCGTTGAGCGCCGCTGAGTATTTCGCCGTGGAGAAGAACGAGAAGGTCTTGGTATTGCTTACCGATATGACCAACTACGCCGATGCTTGGCGATCGTATCAAACCGTATGGACCAGATCCCGTCTAAGGACTCTATGCCGGGTTCCTTGTATTCGGATTTGGCGAAGATTTACGAGAAAGCCGTTCAATTCCCGGCGGGAGGTTCCATCACGATTATCGCCGTAACGACCTTATCCGGTGGTGATATCACGCATGCCGTACCTGATAATACGGGTTATATCACGGAAGGTCAGTTGTATTTGCGTCGTGATAGCGATGTGGGTAAGGTCATCGTCGATCCGTTCCGAAGCTTGTCTCGTTTGAAACAGCTGGTAACCGGAAAGAAGACCCGTGAGGATCATCCACAGGTAATGAACGCCGCCGTACGCTTGTATGCCGATGCCGCCAACGCTAAGACCAAGCTGGAGAACGGTTTCGACTTGACCGACTACGACAACCGTACCTTGTCTTTCGCCAAGGATTATTCTTCTAAGCTGTTGGCTATCGACGTAAACTTGGATACGACGGAGATGCTGGACGTAGCTTGGGGATTGTTCGCTAGATATTTCAGCCCGGAGGAGGTAAATATCAAACAAGGATTGGTTGATAAGTACTGGAAGTAAATTAAATAAACATGGCAATAAAGTTTCAATATAATAAAACCTCTCTTCAGCAATTGGAAAAGCAACTGAAGATGCGTGAACGCTCCCTGCCTACGATCAAGAGCAAGGAGAGCGCTCTGCGTATCGAGGTGAAGCGGACCAAGGACGAAGTGAATAAATTGGAACTTCAGCTAGAACGAGAGATTCAGAGTTATGAGAATATGGTGGCTTTGTGGAACGAGTTCAATCCGGAGCTGATCTCCGTGAAGGACGTTACGCTCTCCACGAAGAAGATCGCCGGCGTGATCGTCCCGTTATTGGACGAGATCAAGTTCGAGATCGGACACTATAGTCTCTTTAATGCCCCCGCATGGTATACGGATGGTATCGAGTTGCTGAAAAAGCTGGCTCGTACCGGTATCGAGGCGGAGTTCTCGGGCATGAAGCTGGAGTTGTTGGAGCATGCTAGGAAAAAGACCACTCAGAAGGTGAACCTGTTTGAGAAGGTACAGATTCCGGGTTATAAGGATGCGATCCGTAAGGTGAAACGGTTTATGGAAGACGAGGAGAGTCTTTCTAAGTCCTCACAGAAGATCATGAGAGCCAATCAGGAGAAACGTAAGGCAAAAGAAGAAAAAGAGGAGGCCGAGGTATGATAGTAAAGATGAGTAAATATGCCTTTATGGTGTACCATAAGGAGTATGATACGTTCCTTTCTACGCTTCGTGACTTAGGTGTCGTCCATATCAAGGAGACAAACTCCGTGATGGATGAGAGAAGTTGCAAGAGCTTCTGGCTGAGCGTAAACAGATCAATACGCTGATGCGTTACTTTAAGAACCTCCATGCGGCGGAGAAAGACGTTAAGTTTGCCCCGGCCCGTGAGTTGACGAAAGAGGAAGGCTTGAAGTTGGTGCGTAAGATAGAGGAATTGCAAGATAAGAAAGCGCAATTGATCGCTTCCAAGCAATCGATCGAGAAGGATCTGGCTTATATGGAAATATGGGGTGAGTTCAGTTATCAGAATATCAACCGTCTGAAAAGAGCGGGATACGATGTTACGTTCTTTACCTGTCCTACCGCTAAGTACGAGCCGGAATGGGGTGTGCTGTATAACGCCATTCTGATCAATAACTTCCAATCGGTAACGTATTTTATCACGATTACCAAGGAAGGTACCTTGATCGATATAGACGCTGAACGTCCGAAGATGCCGGTTCAAGGATTGGCGAAGTTGCGTGCCCGTCTGGATCAACGTACCAAGGATATCCAGAATGTGAGGATGAGCTGAAACATCGTGCCGTGGAGGATTATAAAACGTTGGAGGAATTCGATAAGAACCTGCAGGACGAGTTTAATCTTTCTAATGCGTTAGTGCAGACAGATCGGCAAGCGGGTGATAAGCTCATGTTGTTGGAAGGTTGGGTGCCGACGGAAAACGCTCCGGCCTTGGAGCACGAGCTGGATAAGCAAGGTTATTTCTTCCAGCAATTAGAGATCGAGGATGGGGATAAGGTGCCTATCAAGTTACGGAATAATAAATTCAGTAAGCTGTACGAGCCTATCACGAAGATGTTCTCCTTGCCTAATTACGGAGAACTTGATCCGACCCCGTTGTTCGCCCCGTTCTTTATGCTGTTCTTCGGACTTTGTTTCGGCGATGGCGGATACGGTTTGCTGGTCATGATCGCTTGTACGATCTTGAAGAAGAAGGTGAACCCGGACTTCAAGCCTTATTTGACCTTGTTCCAGTATTTAGGTTTCGCCGCCTTATTGGTGGGTACTTGTACGGGATCTTTCTTCGGAGTGGCCTTGGCGGATATCCCGGCTTTGTCAAAGATCAAGAACTACTTTGTGAATAGCGACAACTTGATGACATTCTCTATTGTCATCGGTTTGGTACAGATCATATTCGGTAAATGTGTCGCTGCTTACAAGATCAAGATACAGAAAGGAACGAAACACAGTATCGCTCCGTTCGCTTGGGTGTTCGTGATCATATCCTTGGCATTGGCGTTCGGACTTCCGATGTTAAACGTTCACTTGCCGAACGCTGTCGTTATGGTATGTTACGGAATCGCCATCTTGGGTCTGGTTGTCGCTTATTTGTACAATACACCGGGCAAGAACGTATTCTTGAACTTTGGTACCGGACTTTGGAACACGTACAATATGGCCTCCGGATTGCTGGGGGATACGTTATCATACATTCGTTTGTTCGCTATCGGTCTGACCGGTTCCATCTTGGGTGGCGTATTTAATACGTTGGCGGTTACGATGACAGACGGTATGAATATCGTGGCACGTGCGATCTGTATGTTGTTGATCTTGTTAGTGGGTCACTCCATCAATATCGCTCTTTGTACGATCAGCTCCTTGGTACACCCGCTTCGTTTGATCTTCGTGGAATATTACAAGAACGCAGAGTTCGAAGGTGGAGGTAAGGCTTATGAGCCATTCAGAAAAGCATAACAATTAAACGAGAAAATAAAACAATAAAAGAATAATTTAAAAACACATTTTATTATGGAACCAATTTTATTAGCTTATGTAGGTATTGCGTTGATGACAGGTTTAACTTTTATCGGCAGTAGTTATGGTGTTACGATGCAGGTAATGCGGTGGTAGGTGCGATGAAGAAAAATCCGGATGCTCTGGGTACGTACATCGCTTTAAGTGCGTTGCCTTCTTCACAGGGTTTGTATGGATTCGTGGGCTACTTTATGATGCAGAAGTTCTTGGTCGCTGATATTTCCATGTTGGCCGCTACGGCTGTTTTCGGCGCTGGTTTAGTGTTAGGTTTCGCTGGTTTTACTCTTCAATCCGCCAAGCTCAAGTTTGCGCGAATGGTATCGCTGGTGTTGGTGCCGGACACAACGTATTCGGTGCTACGATGGTAATGGCCGTATTCCCTGAGTTATACGCTATCTTGGCCTTATTGGTTGTGATCTTGATTGGCGGAACGATTCCTGTCGCCTAATCATTCAAACATCTGGATATAATAAAGGCCGTCCCGGACATTCCCGGGGCGGCTTTTTTGATTGGATCAATGAATAAACTATCTCTTTTAGTTTATTAACTATACGAATTAGTTTGGTAACTAAAAGTTTTAGTTACTTTGTCGCAAACAAGATAAGGTTATGAAACGACTTACGGCGAAAGAAGAAGAAATCATGGGCTGGTTCTGGCAGAAAGGCCCATTGTTCGTGAAAGAGTTACTTGAATATTACGAGGAGCCTAAACCTCATTTCAATACCCTTTCTACGATTGTCCGAGGCTTGGAGGAGAAAGGTTTCCTCACCCATAAGAATTTCGGGAATAGCTATCAATATTATGCGGTCTTAACAGAAAAGGAGTATAGCAACGGCACGCTGAAAAATGTGATCGCTAAGTATTTCAATAATTCTTATCTGGGGGTTGTCTCTACGCTGATCAAGGAAGAGGATATCTCTGTGGATGATCTACGAAAACTAATAGATGATGTAGAACAAGGGAATCGTAAATAAGAACGAATATGGGAATCTTCTTTGTATATATCCTTAAATCATCCGTGTGCTTGACGATATTTTATCTGTTTTATAAGCTATTGTTGAGCCGTGATACCTTCCATCGTTTCAACCGGATCGCTTTATTAAGCTTGATCATGCTTTCGGTTATCATCCCATTTTGTGAGATTACTTTGGAGGAAGCGACGGCCATTCAGCGTCCGGTCATGGATTTGGAGAATTTGCTAGCGGCGGTTTCCATGAGAACGTCGGCAGAATCCGCTAGCCAACCTGTATGGTTACGAGTTATGGTGATAGCCTATATAATCGGAGGGATATTAACGCTTTGTCAATTCGCATATTCATTTTATGCCTTGTTTCGGTTGATGAGACAAGGTACACCGAAGCTGGTGGACGGAATCCATCTGATTCTTACGGACCAACCAGTCGTCCCGTTTAGTTGGATGCGAACGATCGTAATAAGCCGGAAGGATTTTGAGGAAAGTGGGATAGAGATCATGACGCATGAGATGGCGCATATAAAAGCCCGTCATTCCATTGATCTGCTGATCTCCGAGATTTGTATCCTGTTCCATTGGTTCAACCATCTGTCTGGTTGTTGAGGCAGGAATTACAAAATATCCATGAATACGAGGCCGACGAGAGCGTATTAAATCAAGGCGTCGACGCAAAAAGATATCAATTATTATTAATCAAAAAAGCTGTTGGTGCACAGCGCTTCACTTCTATGCCAACAGCTTAATCACAAGTTCACTTAAAAAGCGAATAGCTATGATGTTAAAACAAAAATCAAGTCCATGGGCACGGTTGAAGTATCTGTATGTACTCCCGTTGGCAGCCTTAACGGTGGTAGCCTTTGCCCGTCCGGAAATCTCTCACGAATTGGAGAAGATTTCGAGTGTCAAAATTAGCGAAATTATTCCGGTTCAGGAAAAAAAAGAGCCTAAAAGAAATGTAGAGGTTGAGACCCTCGCGAGGGATTCGGTCGTTTCTGAAAAAGATATGCAAGCGATACAGGAAAAGGTCTCGGCCGTGATGGAGAAATACCAGCCGGAGATTGACAAGGCGGTCGAAGAGGCTGTGAAAGCGGCGAATATCGACGAGATCGTTTCTGCGGAAATGGCGAAACACCAAGTTGAGATCGACAAGGCTGTGCAAGCGGCGATAGAGGCAGCAAGATAGATGAGACTATTGCCGCCGAAATGGAGAAGATCCAACCGGAGATCAACCGAACCATAGAGGAGGCCATGAAAGCCATAGATATCAATGAGAAGGCTGTTAAGGAGGCTTCAAAGGTAAAATCCTCTTTCTCCGGTATTGTTTACATCGATGGAGTGGAATCATCTAAAGAGAGGATGGACAATTTGAATCCCGATCATATTGCGTCTATGAATGTGTACAAAGGAAACGAGGCGATCGCTAAATTTGGAGAGAAAGGTCGTAATGGTGTTATCGAGATAAAATTGAAGAAATAACTTTAGTCTTCCCCCTTTACTATTCTCATTCGTGAGATAGGGTAAAGGGGATCTCTTTTTAAATACATTTGTTCATTCATTTACAAAACAGTATTTAAAATAGGGATATGGATGAGAAAGGATTTGTAGAAGGTATGAGGGAGTATATAGCCCAGTTGAATCGAGAAAAGCGATATTCCTCGGCTAAGAGTTATCAAGACGCATTAAACTCCTTTATAAGGTATAGCGGAACCGACTGTATAGCTTACTCGGCTATTAATAAGGATAATCTTCGCCGGTACGAGGCTTATTTATTGGAGAACGGCTGTATGCGCAATACGATTTCCACTTATATGCGGCGTTTGCGTTGTATCTATAACAAGGCGGTGGAGAACGGTAAGGCGGAATTTATTCCCACTTTATTCAAGGGGATTTTTACGGGTGTGGAAAGTAAGCGTAAGAAGTCCTTGCCTATCGAGGATTTACACCGTCTGATGACAGTCCCGGTGGAGGATGGGAAACAGAGAAAGACACAGTTGGCGCTTTGCTTGATGTTTCTGTTTGGGGGTATGTCTTTCGTTGACTTTGCCCACTTGAAGACCGGTAATATCAAAAACGGTATATTAGATTACAACCGTCAGAAGACCGGGACACCGATGAGACTGGAGATCTTGGAGACAGCGAGACAATGTATAAGGAATTGTCAGGAGAGAAAGTGCGAGATTCCGGATATTTATTTCCCTTTCTGAGTGGCACCAGAGAGGGGCGTGAGGAATACCTCGAATACAATGCGGCACTATTTCGATTTAACCGGAATTTAAAAGCGTTGAAAGAATTTGCGGGAATTACCTCGGATGTCACCTCTTATACGATTCGCCATTCTTTTGCCATGACATTAAAAGAACAAAATGTCCCGATTGAAATGATCAGCGAACTATTGGGGCATAAATCGATCAAGACAACACAAATTTATTTAAGGAGTTTCTCTTTAGGGAAAAATGACGGAGGTTAATAGCGCCTGCTTTGGCGGTGTCTATAATTATGAATCTCAAGCGGGGTGAGGCTACTTGGAGAGTAGCGTATTCTTTCACGGCGCAAATGTAATAAAAAATAGCTAAAAACAAGCGAATAGATCCGCTTGTTTGTTCATTATTGGTGTTTGACCCTCTCTATTCTTTGATTTTTCCATTTTTTCCTAGACGTATAGACACGGTGATGCGGGCGAAACGACTCCTTGTTTTCGGTATCATTCCGCCATGTCTCATAATCTGTGTGTATCCCTGTAGAGATGGGGCGTGCCCCGTCTCATCTCTTCAAAATGGTATTTAAAATTACTCCCAGACGGTGGGAGACGGAGCGTGCTCCGTCTCTACAACTGGGTAATAACCATTCTCCTACCTTTTTACGCTACTCTCCAAGTAGCCTAAGATTTCGAGAGATGGTAATTTTCAGTAATGCCATATTTGAAAATATAAAACGCTGTTTATCAAGATGATATAAATGATTCTTGGTAGGGCTCTGAATTGCCGTGGGGTCTGTTTTCGGGCCATGGGATAACCACTAGAAAAGATAATCATAGAGATGGATATATTGACAGGCAAGTGCTCGGATAGGTTCATGGCGCATGTTCGTAAGCGACGTGATCAGGAGGCTGTCCGCTGGTACGTGCTCACGCTTCCTACCGCCGGTGGCGGGCGTGACAAGATCAGCCCCTCGAAGGGACTGGACGTTGAGCTTTCCCGCCGCGAGCGTCGTGGGGAGCCTTGTTCGAGTATTTCTCCCCCTCGTATGTCAGGCGAGGAAGGTGGGCGGCAAGATGGTCAACACGAAACGGCCCCTGCTGTACAACTACGTGTTCATCCACGCCTCGGAGAACGAGATCTTTAGTCTGAAGCGTACGCTTCCCCTGTACAATTTCCT